>Ga0307508_10001367_pt1 | contig 27489 bp, 22 predicted proteins | sample 9_EM_MG_FD_203089 | JGI IMG/M metagenome (GOLD analysis project Ga0307508, IMG submission 203089) | Populus trichocarpa ectomycorrhiza microbial communities from riparian zone in the Pacific Northwest, United States - 9_EM | ecosystem: Host-associated > Plants > Roots > Unclassified | place...
TCGACATCGTTGACGACGACGCATGCCCCAGCCTCCGCGAGAGCGCGAGCGTACGCGAGGCCGAGCCCGCGAGCGCTGCCGGTGACGACGGCGACCTTGCCGGTGAGATCCATGTGCGTCCTTCGGGGTCAGCTGGTCGGGATGAAGACCGACTTGGTCTGCAGGTATTCGTCGAGCGCTTCGGGGCCGTGCTCGCGGCCGTGGCCGGACTGCCCGTACCCGCCGAACGGCAGCGCGGAGTCAAGGACCGCCCAGGAGTTGACCCAGACGATGCCGGCGCGCAGGCGGGCCGCGACCCGGTGCGCCCGGGCCACGTCGCGGGTGTGCAGGCCGGCCGCGAGACCGTAGACGGTGCTGTTGGCCAGCGCCACCGCCTCGTCCTCGGTGTCGAACGGCTGCACGGTCAGCACCGGTCCGAAGATCTCCTCCTGGACCACCCGCGCGTCGTTGGCGACGTCGGCCAGCACCGTCGGCGCGAAGAAGTAGCCGCCGCCGAGGTCGAGCCGATGGCCGCCGGCCACCACCCGTGCCTCGCCGAGGGCGAGGTACCGCTCGACGTTCTCCAGCTGGCGCAGCCCGGCCATCGGGCCGACGACGGTGGACTCCTGCATCGGGTCGCCGACCGGCACCTGTGTCGCGGCCTCGGCGAGCGCGGCGAGCACGGTGTCGTACAGCGAGCGGTGCACGAGCAGCCGCGTGCCGCCCATGCAGAACTGACCGGTATTGAACACGAAACCGCCGACGGCCGCCTCGATCGCCGGGCCGAGGTCGGCGTCGTCGAAGATGAGGTGGGCGGACTTGCCGCCGAGTTCGAGGGTGGTCTGCTTGACGGTCGCGGACGCCGCGGCGGCGATGGCGATTCCGGTACGGGTGGAGCCGGTGAACGCGATCTTGTCCACGCCCCGGTGCGCGGCCAGCGCGGCGCCCGCTTCGGCGCCACCGGTGACCACGTTGAGCACGCCTTGCGGCAGGCCTGCCTCGGCGAGCAACTCGGCGACCCGCAGCGCGGTGAGCGGCGTGTCCTCCGCCGGCTTGTGCACGACGGTGTTGCCGGCGGCGAGCGCCGGGGCGATCTTCGAGGTGGACAGGATCAGCGGGAAGTTGAACGGCGTGATCGCGGCGACGACCCCGATCGGCTCCCGCCGGGTGTACGCGAAACCGGGCCGCCGGATGCTGCGGGTCGCGCCCTGGATCGCGCTGGCCAGGCCGCCGTAGTAGGTGAAGTGGTCGATGGTGTCGCCGAGGTCGACCAGCCGGGCGAACGCGATCGGTTTGCCGGTGTCGAGGCTTTCCAGCCGGGCCAGTTCCTCGCGGTGCTCGTCGAGCAGCCGCGCGGCCTTGAGCAGGACGTCGCCGCGCTCGTGCCCGCTCAGGCCCGGCCAGGGGCCTTCGTCGAACGCGCGCCGGGCGGCCGCCACCGCGACGTCGACGTCGGCCGGGCCCGCCTCGGCCACGGTCGTGAGCAGCTCGCCGGTGGCCGGGTTCAGCACGTCGCGACGGGCGCCGGAGGTCGAGTCCCGCCCGCCTCCATCGATGTACAGCATGCCTTTGGACAGGTCGATTGTCATCAGGTTTCCTGACTGCCGAAGAGGAGGACAGGTTTGATGGTGCGCCCGGTGTGGACGTCGTCGGCGGCGATCTGGATGTCGGCGAAGTCGTAGGCGGTGACGAGCCGGTCAACCGGAAGCCGGCCTTGTTCGAAGAGCCGCACGAGCGCGGGCAGCAGCGACTGGGTCTCGGCGAGGCCGATGGTCACCCCCACCGTCGAGCGGCCCGGCAGCATCGCGTTGACGTCGACCGGCACGGCGGTGCCGAACGGCGGCGCCCCGACGAATGCGAGGGTGCCGCCGACGGCGAGCGCGGCCAGGCCGGCGGTGATCACGGCGGGTGCACCGGTGGCGTCGAGGACCAGGTCGACACCGCGGCCGGCGGTGAGCTCACCGAGGGCGGCGACGATGTCCGTGCCGGTCGAGTCCACGGTGTCGGTGGCGCCCAACTCCCGGGCTAGCGTGAGCCGCCCGGGCACCCGGTCGACCGCGATGATCTGCGCCGCCGGGCTCAAGGCGGCGGCCATCACGGCGCTGAGCCCGACGGCTCCGGCGCCGAGGATCGCGATGCTCGCCCCCGGGCCGGGTTTGAGCACGTTGAACACCGTGCCGACGCCGGTGGCCACGGCGCAGCCGAGCGGCGCGAGGACCGCCAGCGGCGCGTCGGCGCCGACCCGGACCACACTGCGCTCGTCGACAAGAGCCACCGCGGAGAACGAGGACTGGCCGAAGTAGTGGCCGTGCAGTTCGCCGCCGTCGATTCCGGCCAGCGGCGCCGAGCCGTCCGGGCGGGCGCCGCCGAGCAGGTTGCGGGGCAACCAGTTGTCGCACAGCGCCGGGCGGCCGGCGCGGCACCCGGCGCACTGAGCGCACGAGGTGAACGAAAGCAGCACCTTGTCGCCGGGCGCGACCGACGTCACCGCGGCGCCGATCTCCTCGACCACCCCGGCCCCCTCGTGGCCGAGCACTCCCGGCAGCGGGAACGGCAGATGACCGGCCTGCACGGCGAGGTCGGTGTGACACATCCCGGCAGCCACCATGCGCACCACGACTTCGTGGTCAGCTGGTCCATGCAGGGCGATCTGCTCGATCGTGAACGGTTTGCCGGCCGCGCGAACGACAGCGGCGGTAGTGGTGCGGGTCAAGGGTGCCTCCCGAAGATCTTCGCGGTGGCTGGCTATCAGGATCCCTGATTGCTAGTTTGTATCTTGCTCGTTGCCGAAACGTCAAGGGAGGATGTCGCCGACCATGGCCGACGCCGCGCCGCTGACCACATACCTGGTGAAACAAGCCGAGTCGGCGATCCGTGCGCACCTCGACGGCGTGCTGCGCACGCACGCCTTGACGACCGTGCAGTACACGGCGCTCACCGTGCTGGAGCACCGGGAGGACCTGTCCTCGGCCCACCTGGCCCGCCGCTCGTTCGTCAAGCCGCAGACTATGCACGAACTGGTCATCGGCCTGGAACAGCGCGGCCTGATCGAGCGCCACCCCAGCGCCACCCAGCGCCATGTGCTGCTGATCCGGCTCACCACCGAGGGACGCAAGAAGCTTGACGAGTGCCACGCCGACGTCGACCACATCGAACGCCGGATGGTCGGCGGCTTCAGCGACGCGGAGGTGGCCATCCTCCGGGCGCTGCTCGAACGCTGCCACGCCGCCCTGCTTACCGGGTGATCCGCCGTCGAATCCGTCACCGGCCGCGTGTTGCGGGTGCTCGACGCGTTCACCGCGGAGCGCCCGGATCTCTCGCTGTCCGAGATCAGCCGTCGCACCGGCCTGCCGCTCAGCACGGCGCACCGCCTCGTCGCCGAACTGACCGACTGGGGCGCGCTGGAGCGGGACGACCGCGGGCGGTACCGGATCGGCCTGCGGCTGTGGGAGGTCGCGGCGCTCGCGCCACGCGGGCTCGGCCTGCGCGAGATCGCCATGCCGTTCCTGGAGGACCTCTACGAGGCGACCCACGAGAACGTCCAGCTGGCCGTGCTCGACGGCGCCGACGTCGTGTACATCGAGCGGATCTCCGGGCGCGGCGCGGTCCGCGTCCGCACCCGGGTCGGCGGCCGGTGGCCGGCCCACACCACCGGCGTCGGGCTGGTGCTGCTCGCCTACGCCGTCACCGACGTGCAGGAACGCTACCTCGCCGGGACACTTACGGCGTTCACCGAGAAGACCATCGTCGACCCGGTGCGCCTACGCCGGGAACTGGCCGAGGTACGGCGCCGGGGATTCGCCGTGAGCGACGGCCAGGTGACCCTGGACGCGCTGTCGGTGGCGGCGCCGGTTCGCAGCGCCGAGAACACCGTCATCGCCGCGCTGTCGCTGGTGGTCCGGGCCGGAGCCGACCGGCACGTCACGCTCGTGCCGGCGGTGCGGACCGCCGCGCTCGGCATCTCCCGGGCCCTGCGCCGGGCTCGGCCGAGCTTCCGGTGAATGGAAGACGCGTAGCGGGCGCACCCCGCGGCGGCTCATCTTCATGACACACCTGGGTCCATGACCGCACCCGAGTCCTCGGCCCACCCTAGTTCTCGGCCCGCCTAGCGAAGGGAGCCGCGCGATGACAACGACCGCTTTCGCCCGCGACCAGTGGTACGTCGCCGCCTACAGCCAAGAGGTCGGCGACGCCCTGCTGGCCCGTACCGTGCTCGGCGAGCCGTTGGTGCTCTACCGCACCGGGGCCGGCGGGGTGGTCGCGCTCGCCGACCGCTGCGTGCACCGCCGCTTCCCGCTGTCGCTGAGCCACCGCGACGGCGACCGGATCGTCTGCGGATACCACGGCTTCACCTACGATCCGGGCGGCACGTGCGTGGCCGTGCCCGGACAGACCCGCATCCCGCGCACCGCCCGCGTGCCCAGCTTCCCGATCGCCGAGCAGGACTCCCTGGTCTGGGTGTGGATCGGCGACCCCGGCCGCGCCGACCCGGCGGCGATCCCCCGCGCGCCCTGGCTCGACGCGCCCGGCTGGACCACCGTGCGCGGGATGGAACCCCTCGCCGCCCGCTACGGCCTGCTCGTGGACAACCTGCTCGACCTGTCGCACGAGACCTACCTGCACGGCGGGTACATCGGCACGCCCGAGGTCGCCCAGACGCCGATCACCACCGAGGTCGACGAGGACGCCGGCGTCGTGCACGTGCAGCGGCGGATGAAGGATGTCGAGTGCCCTCCGTTCTACGCGAAGTCGACCGGCATCGCCGGCCGGATCGACCGCTGGCAGGACATCGAATACCACCCGCCGTGCCTGTACCTGCTGCACAGCCGGATCGCGCCGACCGACGTCGAACCCGGTCCGGACGGCGACGACAGCGGCGCCTGCCACGCCGAGATCGCGTACGCGATCACGCCGGAGACCGAGACGACCACACTGGACTTCTGGATGGTCGCCCGCGACTTCGCCCTGGACGACGAGAACGTGTCGCAGTACCTTGCGGAGAGCAACCGGGCCGTGGTGCTGCAGGACGTCGTCGCGCTCAACGCGCTGGAGCGGGTGATCGCCGCGGAACCGGACGGTTACCAGGAGCTCAGCATCAACATCGACACCGGCGGGCTGGCGGCCCGGCGGCTGCTCGCGAAGCTGATCGGCCGGTGAGCGCGACCAGATACCGGATCGCGTGGACGCCCGGCTCGGACTCGCTGGTCGGCACCTGCCACTGCGGCGCCGAACACACCGCCGACGATCCGGTACGGATGTGGCAGTGGCTGCTCGCCCACCCCGACCACCCCGGCGACCGGCACGAGCTCGGGATCGTCCGCGACGACACCGGCGCGTACCGATGAGGTGGATGGTCGTCGACGCGCTCGACCCGGCCGCCGACGGCGTTCTCGCACTGACCCTGCGCGACGCCGACGGCGCCGAACTGCCGCCCTGGCAGCCCGGCGCCCACATCGATGTCGAGCTCGACGCCGGCCTGGTCCGGCAGTACTCGCTCTGCGGTGATCCGGCCGATCGCCGGGCCTGGCGGATAGCGGTGCTGCGCGAGCCGCAGGGCCGGGGCGGCTCGCGGCACGTCCACGAGCGCCTCGCCGCCGGCGCCAAGCTGCGGGTCGGCGGCCCGCGCAATCATTTCCCGCTGGTGGACGCGACCGGGTACCTCTTCATCGCGGGCGGCATCGGGATCACCCCGATCCTGCCGATGGTCCACGCCGCCGAGGCATCCGGCCGGGCCTGGACACTGCTGTACGGCGGCCGCCGGCGCGCCTCGATGGCGTTCCTCGACCGGCTCGCCGGCTACGGCGACCGGGTGTCGATCCGGCCGCAGGACGAGACCGGCCTGCTGGATCTGGACGTGCCGCTGGCCGGGCCACAGGCGGGCACCCTGGTCTACTGCTGCGGACCAGAGCCGCTGCTGGCCGCCGTCGAACAGCGCTGCGCCGGCTGGCCGGCCGGAAGCCTGCGGGTGGAACGGTTCACCAGCCGGCCGGTCGACCCGAGCGAGGACACCGGCTTCGAGGTGGAGTTGGCGCAGACCGGGCGGGTCGTGGCCGTGGCCCCCGGGGTCTCGATCCTGAGTGCGCTCGAGACCGCCGGTGTCGCCGTGCTCTCCGCTTGCCGGGAAGGCACCTGCGGCACCTGCGAGACACCGGTGCTCCGCGGGCAGGTCGAGCACCACGACTCGGTGCTGACCGAGGCCGAACGCAACGCCGGCGACCTCATGATGATCTGCGTGTCCCGCTCCCGCGACCCCCGTCTGGTCCTCGACCTCTGACGTTCCCCGCTCTTGTTCTCTCAGCAGACGAACGCCCAGCCGGCGTCATCGGCGGCGTCGGCGGCCGTAGCCGCTGGCCCGGGAAACAGTCTTCGCTGGGCATCACAACCAGACAGACGTGGGCACATCCCGCCAGTTGTGAAGAAAAATCGAACACCGTCTTCCCGGGCGCCGTCACTCTGCGTGCATTCACGCGGACCTGTGAGCGGGGAACTCAGCGTGGTCACCGCTCGAACAGCATGCGGGTGAAGCGGCGCTCGTCCAGGTCGGTGGCGGCGTAGCGGACGACGCCCGCGCCGAAGTGGTGTTCGGTGACGGCTGGCCGCCCGTCGGCCGTGCGCAGCAGCACGGTCGCGCCGGCCGGCTCGAGGTGGTCGAGCCACCGGCGTCCCACCGCGTCCACGCCGGCCAACGCCTCGGTCTCTCCCGGCAGCAGCGGCACGTGCCGCAGGACGCGCGCGCCGATCAGGTCGTCGAGCGCGCCCGGGGTGGCGCGGGAGCAGTCGTCGACGAGGCCGCAGGCAAAGGTCAGCACCAGGGTCCCGCCGCCGGACACGTACTCGCGCAGGGCGGTGTGCGCGGCCGCGGGCATCAGGTAGAGCGCGGGCGCGGCGACCAGGTCGTAGCGGCGCAGCGGCGCGGTCACCGGCACCACGTCGACCATAGCGCCGCCGGCGGCGAGCGTGCCGTGCCAGCGGCGGACCATCGCCTCGTAGTCGATCTCCCGGGTCGGCAGGTGCGGCGACTGCCAGGCCCACATGCTCTGTTCGTCGTGGATGAGGGCGATTCGCGCGGACACGGTGGCCGGGACGCGACGGGCCACCTCGGCGCCGAGGACGCTGATCTCGTCGAAGACCGGCGTACGGTCGCCCTCGTGCGGCACGATCGCGGGGTGCCACTGCTCGGCGCCGCCCCGCGAGGCGCGCCACTGGAAATAGAGCACCCCGAGGGCGCCCCGGTCCAGATAGGTCAGGGCCGCGTCGCGCGCCCCGCCCGCCGGTAGCGGCCGGACGACGCCGGACCGGTCGCGTACGGCGCCGGGCGCGTGCTCCATGAGCAGCCACCGGCCGTCCGGGTGGCCGGCGGCGAGCGCCCAGCCGCGCGCCCGGTCCGCGGCGAAGGCGCGCTCGGCCAGGTGATCGGCGACCGACGACGGGTAGTCGTCGATCGCGACGACGTCGACCTCGCGCGCCCACCGGGCGTGGTCGACGGGCACCCAGCCGCCGAGGACGAAGTTCGTGGTCACCGGCGCCGGGCCGGCCCGGCGCAGCACCGCCCGCTGGTCGAGGTAGTGGCGCAGCATCGCGTCGGAGACGAAGCGGCGGTAGTCGAGCTCGTGTGCCGGGTTGGCCAGGTACTGCGTGGCGCGCGGCGGCAGCACCTCGGGCCAGCACCGGTAACGCTGGGACCAGAAGTCCGCGCTCCAGGCGTCGTTCAGCGTCTCGACGTCGCCGTACCGCGCGGCCAGCCAGTTTCGGAACTCCGCCGCGCAGTGGTCGCAGTAACACGCCGTGCCGTACTCGTTGTGGACGTGCCACAGGCGCACCGCGCCGTGGCCCGCGTAGCGGGCGGCGAGCTCGCTCGCGATCCGTACGCTCGCCGTCCGGTACGCCGGGGCGTTGACGCAGTAGGTGTCCCGCGAGCCGTGGGTCAGCCGCACGCCCTCGCGGGTCACCGGCATCGCGTCCGGGTGCGCGCGGGTGAACCACGGCGGCGGCGACGCGGTCGGCGTCGCCAGGCAGACCCCGATCCCGGCCGCGCCGAGCAGCGTGAGAACCCGGTCGAGCCAGTCGAAGTCGAACTCGTCCGGCGCCGGCTGCATCCGCGACCAGGCGAACACCCCGACGGTGACCAGGTTGACGTTCGCCCGGCGCATCAGCTCGATGTCGGCGGCCCAGACCCCCTCGGGCCACTGCTCCGGGTTGTAGTCGCCGCCGAAGAGCACGCTAACCCTTGACCGCGCCGAGCAGCACACCCTTGGTGAAGTGGCGCTGCACGAAGGGGTAGATCACGAGGATCGGGATCAGCGTCAGGGTGACCACGGCCATCTGGATGGCGAGCGCGGCGACCTGCTGGTGGCCGTAGTACTGCCCGGTGTTGGTGACCCCGGTGCCGGGCATCGAGTTGCCCTGCAGCGTGTACGTGTAGATCACCATCTGCAGCGGCCACTTCTGGTTGTCCGGCAGGTAGAGCAGCGCGTTGAAGAACGTGTTCCAGTAGCCGACGGCGTAGAAGAGCGAGATCACCGCGACGACCGCGCGGGAGGTCGGCAGCACGACGGACCGCAGCGTACGCCAGTCGCTCGCGCCGTCGATGCTCGCGGCGTCGATGAGCTCCTGCGCGGTGCCCGCGAAGAACGCGCGCATCACCAGGATGTTGAAGACCGAGACGGCGCCGGGCAGGATCAGCGACCAGTAGTTGTCGTAGCCGCCGAGCGCCGAGACGACCAGGAAGGTCGGTATCAGGCCGCCGCTGAAGAACATCGTGACGACCAGGATCATCAGGATCGGCCGGTGCGCGTACGAGTTCTGCCGCGACAGCCCGTAGGCGCAGAGGACCGTCACCACCATCGAGATCACCGTGCCGACGACCGTGATGCCGAGGCTGACCAGCAGCGAGTGCATGACCAGCTGGTTGGTGAAGATCTGCCGGTACGCCTCGACGGTCAGCCCGTGCGGCACCAGCACCATGCCACCGGCCCGGTTGACCGCGCCCTGCGTGGACAGGCTCGTGAGCACCACCATGTAGAGCGGGACGATCACGACCGCGACCACGACCAGCAGTACGGTCGCCTTGCCGGCCTGCCCCGCCGGGGTCGGCGGCTCCTCCCAGTTCGGCCGCGCGGCGCGCCGCCGCGACGTTGCGGTGAGTGCGGATGCGGTCATCTTCGGTACAACCCGTCCTCGCCCGCCAGGTGGGCGATCTTGTTGGCGGCCAGGATGACGATCAGCGAGAACACGCCCTTGAACAGCGACGCGGCCGCGCCGAGGCTGAAGTTCGCGTTCACCACGCCGTAGTAGTAGGCGTACGTGTCGAGGACCTCGGCGGCGTCCCGGCCGACCGCGCCGCGCTGGATCAGCATCTGTTCGAAGCCGACGGTGAGCACATTGCCGAGCCGCAGCACGAGCATCAGGACGACCACGCCGCGAATGCCGGGCAGGGTGATGTGCCACATCCGCCGCCACCGGCCGGCGCCGTCGGCCGCGGCCGCCTCGTACAGGTTCTGGTCGATGGCGGCGAGGGCGGCCAGGAAGACGATGATCCCCCAGCCGGCCTCCTTCCACACGACCTGGGACGTGATCAGGTATTTGAAGGTGCCCGGGTCGGTCATGATGTTCCAGGTGGCCAGCCCGTGCTGGCGCAGCGCCGTGTTGAGCGCGCCGGCGCCGCCGAGCATCTCCTGGAAGATCGTGACGGCCAGGACCCAGGAGAAGAAGTGCGGCAGGTAGACCACCGACTGCACGATCGTACGGACCTTGCCGCTCATGATCGAGTTGAGCAGCACGGCCAGCGCGATCGGGACCGGGAAGAACAGCACCAGCTGCACGAGGCTGAGCACCACCGTGTTCTCGAGCGCGCCCCAGAACAGCGGGTCGGCGAAAAGCTGCCGGAAGGTCTCCAGCCCGACCCAGGGGCTGTGCATGAAACCGGCGTAGATGCTGTAGTTCTGGAACGCCGTCGCGGCGCCGAACATCGGCACGTAGTTGAAGACGACCAGCAACAGGACCGCCGGCACCGTCATGATCAGCAGCGCGCGGTCGCGGCGCAAGCGCCGACGCCGCTCGGCGCGCCGGCGGGTACGGGCCGCGTCGTGCTCGGCCGCGACCGGCACGGCGGGCGTCGTTTCGGGAATCGCCGTCAAGGCTCATGCTCCTGAAGGGATAGCGGCTTTACTGACCGGTGCCGTACTTCTGCCGGATGTCCTCGTAGAAGGCGCGCAACGCGTTGCCGCCCTGGCTCTGCCAGGTCTTCACCGCGTCCTGGAACGCGGAGATCGGCTTGCGCCCGTAGCGCACGTCCTTGATGGCGTCCTCGACGGGCTGGGTGAGCTTGGCGTACTGCGCGGGCTCGGTGATGTTCATGCCGTAGAACGCCGGCTTGACCGCGTACTTCACCATCTCGCCCTGCCAGGCGGCGTAGTCCTTGGTGACCTGGGTAAAGCCCGCCTTGACCGTGGTCGAGGTCAGCGGCGTGATCAGGAACTGGTAGGTCGTGGCGACCTCCTTGTTCCCCCTCTCGGTGAGCACCGGGTTGCCGCCGACGATCGTGTAGTCGGTGCCGGCCGTGCCGTAGTTGACGGTGAGCCACTCCGCCGAGCCGTACGGCGCGGCGAGGTAGTTCGCGACCGCGAGGCATTCCTTGACCTGGTCGGCGCTCAGCTTGGCGTTGAGGAAGCTGTACATGCCGGCGCTCGGGTTCATCAGCACCTCGGGCTTGCCGTCCGCCGCGAAGATCTTGAACGCCTGCCGGTTGTAGGTCGGGTTGGCGGCCTGGCCCGACTTCGCGTCGTCGCCCGCCCACGCGCCGGCGCCGTCGCCGGTGACGACGACCTTGCCGCTCCAGAACCGCTGCTTGGCGTCCTGCGACTTGTCGGCCAGCGCGTCGGGGTGGATGTAGCCGGCCTTGGCCATCGACTGCTGCCAGGTGAGGGCCTCGACGATGCCGGGCGTCTCGTACCGGTGCAGGATCTTGCCGCTGCTGTCGATGATCCAGCGGTTGGGGTCCGCGGGGAACTTGAAGACGTTGTTGAGGTAGCCGTAGAGATCGTCGAAGGCCCACCGGCCGGCCGCGGCGTTGGTGAGCTGCTTGCCCAGCGCGGCGAGCGCGTCCGGGGTGTTGATCTCGTCGGCGTTGATCCCCTCTTTGTCGAAGATGTCCTTGCGGTACATGAGCATCCCGTTGAACGTGGCGCCGCCGTAGTAGACGGGCAGGCCGTAGAGCTTACCGTTCCAAATGCAGCACTGCCAGGCCGCGGTCGGGACGGCCGCGAGGTTCGGGTACGCCTTGACCGCGTCGCCGGACAGGTAGGGGCCGAGGTCGGCGAACTTGTTGACCGCGTCGGCGAAGCCCAGGAGGCCCATGTTCCAACTGGGGATCTGGATCCAGTCGGGCAGCTTGTCGCCGGCGAACAGGGTGGGCAGCACCTTGTCGTAGTTGCTGCCGTCCGCGGGCTGCAACTTGATCGTCGCGCCCAGGGCCTTGTTGACCGCGTCGTAGTAGGCGTTGCCGCTGGACGACGGGATGGCGCCCCACAGCGGCGTGGTGGCCGTGTAGCTGCCGCCCTTGCCCGGGACGCCCGTCGAGGTGGTGACGGGGTTCGCCGGGTAGGAGAGAAAGACCGCGTCGGAGAAGAACCCGTTCGTGCCCTGGACGCTGGGAATGTCCGGCTTGATGCCGGTGGCGGCGGCGACGTAGGCCGGCAGCAGCAGCTGCAACTGGTCCTTGTTCGTCGTGCCCGGCCCGCTGCTGGTCTTGGCATCGCCGCAGCCCGCGATCAGAGCGCCGCCGGCGACAGCGACGGCGCCGAGACCCGCCATACCGAGGAACCGGCGACGGTCGAGTGGTTGGCTCACCTACTAACTCCTTCCGTGCGGTGGGGCTTTGGGATAACCTTTAGTTGGGCTTCTAAACAAACAAAGTAGTGGAGCCCCTGCCGGACCACAACCCCCGGGGACCACGACCCGGGTACGGCATGATGGACGGCACGACACGGGCCCTTCGACCGGGCGGGAGCCACCGGTGATCAGCAAGCAGAGCGGGCCGCAACCTGCGGACTTCGCCGACGTCCGCGCGACCAACCTCGCCGTCGTGCTGCGCCAGGTGCGCACGGACGCCCCCTGCTCGCGAGCCGACATCGCCGCCGCCACGGGCCTCAACAAGGCGACCGTCTCGAGCCTGGTGACCGACCTGATCGAGCGCCGGCTGGTGCGCGAGGTCGGCATGACCGAAAACCGGATCGGCCGCCCCGCCACGATGCTGGTGCTCGACGGCGCGCCGTACGCGGCGGTCGGCCTCGAGGTCAACGCCGACTACCTGACCGCCGTCGCGCTCGACCTCGGCGGCGAGCGGCTGCTGTCCTGGCGGCGGTCGTTCGCCGGGGCGTCGAGCAGCCCCGGCCAGGCGATCGCCTCGCTGGCGGCGCTAGCCAAGCGGGCCGTGGCACGGATGGTCCGCGAGCAGCGCCGGGTGCTCGGCCTCACCGTCGGCGTGCCGGGCCTGGTCGACGCCGACGGGGTCGTCGAGCTCGCCCCCAACCTCGGCTGGCGCCGGGTCGACCTGCGCAAGTCGCTGCTCAGCGCGCTCAACGAGCCGCACTACCCGCTGCTGGTGGAGAACGACGCCAACCTCGCCGTGCTGGCCGAGCAGCGGTTCGGCGGCCGCGCCGCCGGCAACCTGGTCTACCTGACCGGCTCGGCGGGCGTCGGCGCCGGCATCGTCTGCGACGGGCGGCTGCTGCGTGGCGGCCGCGGGTTCGCCGGCGAGTTCGGCCACCTGCCGCTCGACGAGTCCGGCCCGGCGTGCGGCTGCGGCCGGCGTGGCTGCCTGGAGTCGCTCGCCGGGCTCGGCGCCCTGATCAGCCGGGCGCTGCCCGACGCGGCCGCCGAGGCCGCGACCTCGCCGTCGGAGTTCGGCCCGCACGTCGACGAGATCCACCGGCTGGCCAAGGCGGGCGACCCGCAGGTCCTCGAGGCGCTCGCGGCCACCGGGCGGCACCTGGGCCACGGCATCTCGATGCTGGCCAACCTGATCAACCCGGAGTTCGTCGCGCTGGGCGGCTACTTCACGCCGCTCGCCCCCTGGCTGATCCCCGAGGCGGAGCGGGAGCTGCTCGCGCGCTCGGTCGCGGCGGACGGCGGCGGCACGCGGATCGTCGCGTCCGCGCTCGACGCCAGCGCCGCGGCGGCCGGCGGCGCCGCCCAGGTGCTCGACGCGATCGACTCCGGCATCCTGCCCACCCCGTAAGCCGAGATCGGGCCGCGATCGGCCCGGGACCGGCCCTGACCAGCCTCGATGGGCTCATTCATTCCCATCGCTTGACTGGCCGGTCCGGCTCGGGTAGACCTTTCGTCAAATCCCAGAAACACATTCGACATGAATGCGCCGCCCAGCGTCGAAGCGCTTCGACAATCGCCCAAGACGGATGTGACGACCGTGACCGAGACTTCGAACGCCCTTTTCCGGGAGCCCGACGCGCCGCTCGCGGACCGCGTCGAGGACCTGCTGTCCCGCCTGACGCTCGCCGAGAAGATCGCGATGCTGCACCAGCACCAGCCGGCGATCGACCGGCTCGGGGTCGCCGCGTTCACCACCGGCACCGAGGCGCTGCACGGCCTCGCCTGGCTCGGCCAGGCGACCGTGTTCCCGCAGGCGATCGGCCTGGCCACCAGCTGGAACCTCGACCTCGTGCGCCGGGTCGGCGCCGCGACCGGCGACGAGGTCCGCGGCCTGCACCACAAGGACCCGGCGCGGTGCGGGCTCAACGTCTGGGCCCCGGTGGTCAACCCGCTGCGCGACCCCCGCTGGGGTCGCAACGAGGAGGGGTACGCCGAGGACCCCTACCTCACGGGCCTGGTCGGCGACGCGTACGCGCGGGGACTGGCCGGCGACCACCCGCGCGTGCTGCGGACCGCGCCGACGTTGAAACACTTCCTCGGCTACAACAACGAGACCGACCGGTGCGTCACCTCCAGCAACCTCGGGCCGCGCGTGCTGCGCGAGTACGAGCTGCCCGCCTTCCGCCCGGCGGTCGAGCGCGGCTCGGCGGTGGCCGTGATGGCGTCGTACAACCTGGTCAACGGGCGGCCCGCGCACGTCTCGCCGTACATCAACGACGAGCTGCGCTCCTGGAGCATCCGGGAGATCCTGGTGGTCTCCGACGCGTACGCCCCCAGCAACCTCGCCGATCCCCGCCAGCAGGCCTGGTTCGCCGACCATGCGGAGAGCCACGCGGCCGCCCTGCTGGCCGGCATCGACAGCTTCACCGACCTCGGCGACCGCTCGGAGGTAACGATCGAGCGGATCACCGAGGCGCTGCGCCGGGAGCTGATCGCCGAGGCGGACGTCGACCGGGCCGTGCGGCGCGCGCTGACGGTACGGTTCCGGCTGGGCGAGTTCGATCCGGTCGGCGCCGACCCGTACGCGTCGGTGACGCCCGACGTGATCAACTGCCCCGCGCACCAGGAGCTGGCACGGTCCGCGGCTCGCGAGTCGATCACGCTGCTGAAATCGGAGTGCTGCCTGCTCCCCCTCGACCCGCGCCGGCACCGCACGGTCGCGGTCGTCGGGTCGCACGCGGGCGCCTGCTTCACCGACTGGTACAGCGGCTCCCTGCCGTACGCCTGCACCGCGCGCGACGGGCTCGCCGAGGTCTTCGGCGCCGAGAACGTCCTGCACGCCGAGGGCGTGGACCGGGTGGCCCTACGGCTTGGCGACCGTTACCTGGCCGCCGACGCCCACGGGGTCCGGCTCACCGACACGACGTGCGGCTTCGACGTCTTCGACTGGGGCAACGGCGTGGTCACGCTGCGCTCGAGCGTGAACGGGATGTTCCTGCGGGCCGAGCCGGACGAGTCCGGGTTCCGGCTCGTGGCGAGCTCGGCCGGGCCGTCCGAGTGGGCGGTGCGCGAGATGTTCCGCCTCGACCGCCGGCCGGACGGCACGGTGGCGCTGCGGGCGCACAGCTCGCCCGGCAACCCCGATCCCGGCGCGGTCACCGCCCAGCTCGGCCTCGGCCCGCGGGCCGCCCGGTTCAGGTTGGAGACCCTGGTCGACGGCGTCGCGTACGCGGCGGACGTGGCGTCCGCGGCCGACGCCGTCGTGGTGGTCCTCGGCAACCACCCGCTGATCAACGGCCGGGAGACCGAGGACCGCACGGACCTCAAGCTGCCCCCGGCGTACGACCGCCTGCTCCGCGAGGTCTTCGCCGCCAACCGGGCGACCGCGCTGGTGTTGGTCAGCAGCTACCCGTACGAGATCGGCTGGGCGGACGCGCACCTGAGCGCGGTGCTCTGGATGTCGCACGGCGGCCAGGAGCTCGGGCACGCGCTGGCCGACGTGTTGACCGGGGCGGCCGACCCGGGTGGGCGGCTCACCCAGACCTGGTACCGCAGCGCGTGCGAGCTGCCCGACCTGCTCGACTACGACATCATCACCAACGACGCGACCTACCAGTACTACCGCGGGAACCCGCTCTACCCGTTCGGGCACGGGCTGTCGTACACCACCTTCGACTACTCCAACCTGGACATCTCGCACACGTGCGCCGCCCCCGGCGACACCGTGACCGTGACCGCCTGGGTGACCAACACCGGGTCGCGCGCCGGCAGCGAGGTCGTGCAGCTCTACACCCACCAACAGCTGTCCCGGGTCAAGCAGCCGCTGCGGCAGCTCCGCGCCTTTTCGAAGATCGCCCTGGAGCCGGGCGAGTCGGCGCTGGTCACCTTCGCCGTCGACGTCGACGACCTGCGGTTCTGGGACATCACTTCGAACCGGTTCGTGGTCGAGACCGCGCGCCACAAGATCATGGTGGGCCGATCGTCGAGCGACATCCGGCTGACCGGCACGCTGCCGGTCCGCGGCGCCCGGATCGGCCCGCGGCGCGCCCTCGACCGCCCGATCGCCGCCGCCGACCACGACGAGTACAGCGGGATCGTCCTGGTGGCGAGCCCCGATCCGGTGCGCGGCGACGCCGTGCGGGCCACCGAGGACGGCGCGTGGTGCTGCCTGGCGGGCATCGACCTGACCGGCGTCGCCGAGGTAACGGTCGAGGGCGACGGCGCCCCGGTCAGCCTGCGCCTCGACGATCCGTACGCCGGCCGGGACCTCGCCGTCGTCCCGCCCGGCGGGTCGGCCGCGACCGCCGGCGGCGACGGCGTGCACGACCTCTACCTGGTCATGAACGCCGGCGCCCGGATCACCTCGATCACCTTCCGGGCCTGACGGCGAGTTCGGATATTGACGGATCTCGTTTGATTTAGTTTGTCGTCTAAACTAACATACTCCTCGAGCATCCCCGTTCCCCGCTCGAAGGAGGCAGCATGATCCGTCCCGTCCGCCTCGCCGTGGGAAGCATCGCGGCCCTTCTACTCGCCGCCGCCTCGGTGTTCGCCGCCGGTCCCGCACAGGCCGCCGTCTGGTCCTCCACCGACCAGTGGGCGACCTGGTCGAACGGCGGCTACACGCTTTACAACGACGTCTGGGGGTCCGGGCACGGGCCGCAGACGATCTGGGCGAACTCGTACAGCAACTGGGGCGTCTGGGCCAACCACCCGAACACCGGCGGCGTCAAGGCGTACCCGAACGCCACCCGCTATCTCGGCAAGAAGGTCAGCACGCTGGGGACCACCACCAGCAGCTTCAACGTGACCGTGCCGACCAGCGGGGTCGCCTTCGAGACCGCCTACGACATCTGGTCGTCCGACAACGCGTACGAAATCATGCTCTGGATGAACAAGTACGGCGCCGTCGGGCCGATCGGCTCGCAGCAGACGTCGGCGTCCGTCGGCGGCCACTCGTGGACCGTCTACCGGGGCTCGAACGGATCGAACCAGGTCTTCTCGTTCGTGCGCACCGGCAACACCAACTCCGGCGCCGTGGACATCCGGGCGATCGCCCAGTGGTTGCGCTCGGCGGGCTGGTTCGGCGACGTGACGATCGGCAACGTCCAGTTCGGGTACGAGATCACCTCGTCCTCCGGCGGCAAGGACTTCGTCACCAATTCGTTCTCCGTCACGGGGTGACCGTGCGGAGGGTCCGCGGCCGTCCAGGGAGCGTTCGGCCGCGGACCTTCCGCACCCGACGACTCCCCGTGCCGGACCGCCCGGCTCCGCGCCAGACCGCGCCGCTGCGTGCCGGACGCCCCGCTCGGCCCGCGCCACCCCTTCCTCGCGCGCCGCCTCGCCCGCCGGCCGCTGTCCGTCAGAGAGGCTCGGAGGCGGCGCACCGGCCGCCTCCGGATCGAGTCGGATCGAGCAGGGGCGGCTGGAATGTCCATCGTTCTCGGATTCGTGTATGTCGTCGCCGCGGCCGCGGTCTTCGCGGCCGCCTACGTGTGGTTCGACGCCGGCCGCCCGGACGGCGACGGGTCCGGCGCGGACGGCTGGGGCCTGGGCGGGTGGGTCGACTACCGGTTGGGCGACTGGGCCCTCGAGGTCCACGCGCCGTCTCCCGCGGGCGGGTGCGCCGGCCCGGCGGCGGCGCCGTGCCGCTGCTGCGACTCGACCGCGCACTCGACGTACTGGCACGCCAGCCGCTGACCGCGAGGGCCGCCGCCGGCCGGCGCCCGACGGGCAGGCGGCGGAGTGAGCGCCGACCGGGAGACCCGGGGAAGCGCTCTCCGGGCGGCCCCGGCCGGTGCTATAACAGACGCCATGAGTTCCCGGCCCGCCCGCGGTGGGCAGCACCCGACCATGGACGAGGTCGCCCTGGCCGCGGGCGTCTCTCGGGCCACGGTCTCCCGGGTGATCAACGGCGCGACCACGGTGGACGCCAAGATCCGCGAGACCGTCCAACGGGCGATCACCGATACCGGGTACGTGCCGAACGTGGCCGCCCGCAGCCTGGTCACCCGCCGCTCCAACTCGGTCGCCCTGGTGATCAGCGAACCCGACCGGCCGGACAACCACTCGTTCCTCAACCGGATCTTCACCGACCCCTACTTCGGGCGGATCACCGCGGGCGCCACCCACGCCCTGCGCCCGCACGACATCCACCTGGTGATCATCCCCACCGACTCCACCGGACACCACCACGTCATCCGCTACCTACGCCAGGGCCACGTCGACGGCGTGCTGCTGATCAGCAGCCACGAACGCGACCCACTCCCCCACCAGGTCCACCGACTGGGCATCCCGGCCGTGGTCTCGGCCCGGCCGGTCTCCCCGGCCGCGGCCAGCTACGTCGACGTCGACCAGAAGTTCGGCGGCCGCCTCGCCGCCGACCACCTGCTCGCCCGCGGCTGCCGCAACCCGGCCACGATCAGCGGCCCGCTCGACTCCCCGTCCGGCCTCGACCGGCTCGACGGCTTCCGGTCGCACCTCGCCTCGTACGGCTACCACCAGATCCCGACGGTCGAGGGCGACTTCACCCGCACCGGCGGCGAGGCGGCCGCCCGGCGGCTGCTGGCCGAGCACCCCGGCGTCGACGGCCTCTTCGTCGCCAGCGATCTGATGGCCGAGGGCGCGCTGCGCGTGGTCCAGGAGCTCGGCCGGCGGGTCCCCGACGACGTCGCGGTGGTCGGCTTCGACGACAGCAGCGCGGCGCTGGACTGCCGCCCCCTGCTCACCACGGTCCGCCAGCCCGTCGAGGAGATGGCCGCCGAGATGGCCGAGGTGCTCATGGGCCACATCGCCTCGCCGGGCCGGCTGCCCCGCTCGGTCACCTTCCAGCCGACCCTGGTCATCCGCGACTCCGCCTGAGCCTCACGTCGGCGTCCCGCTGACGCCGGTTCCGACGTCAGGCTCCTGAGCTCGGGGGACTCGGTCGGAAGGTGACCTCTTGCTCCTTGCCGAGCCATTGGACGGTGCTGCGGGCCGGCTCGGTGGCGGCAACCACCTTGCCCGCCCGCAGCACCAGATACCGTGGGCGCTGCATGCGCAACGCCTCGGCCTCGGACTGGGCGTCGAAGACGACCAGGTTGGCCGGAGCTCCTTCGTGCAGTCCGTAGTCGGCCACACCGAGGGCGGCGGCGGGCGCGACCGTGATCATGTCAATCAGGGTTTTCAGCTCCTGGTCGCCGCTCATGTGCCCGAGGTGGGCGAGCATGAAGGCGGCCTGCAGCGGGTCGCCGTAACCCAGCGGGTACCACGGATCCATCACCGAGTCGTGGCCGATCGCGACGTTCACGCCGGCCGCCAGCAGCTGCTTCACCCGGGTGTGCCCGCGCCGGACCGGGCCGGTGTCGAAACGGCCCTGCAGCACGGCGTTGTCGAGCGGATTGGTCACCATGTGCAGCCCGGCGCGGGCGATGTTGGCGACCAGACGGCTCGCGTACGCGCCGTTGTAGGAATGCATCGCGGTGGTGTGGCTGGCGGTGACCCGCCCGCCCATCCCCCGCCGGATCGTCTCGGCGGCCATCGTCTCGACGAAGCGGGAGTGGTCGTCGTCGGTCTCGTCGCAATGGATGTCGACGCGCAGGCCGTGCTCCTCGGCGAGCGCCATGGCGAACTTCACCGACTCGACGCCGTCCTCGCGGGTCAGCTCGTAGTGCGGGATCGCGCCGACCACGTCCGCGCCGAGCCGTACCGCCTCGCGCATCAGGTCGGCGCCGCCGTCGAAGCTCAGGATGCCCTGCTGCGGGAAGGCGACCAGCTGCAGCTCGACGGCGCCGCGGGCCTCCTCGCGCAGCTCGGCCAGGGCGCGCAGCGCGGTCAGCGACCGCTCGCACACGTCGACATGGCTGCGGACGAACTGCACGCCACACGCCAGCTGCCACTGCAGCACCTGCCGGGCCCGGTGCTTGACCTCCTCGACGGTGGCCTCGCCGCGCGACGCCCAGATCGCGATGCCCTCGAACAGGGAGCCGGAGACGTTCGGCCGGGGCTGGCCGACGGTCAGCACGGCGTCGAGATGGATGTGCGGCTCGACCAGCGGCGGCGTTACCAGCCGTCCGCCGAGGTCGCGGGTCTCCCGGGCGGGGCCGGGGTCGACGAGGATGCCGCCGTCGATGCCGAGGTCGCCGGCCGACGTGTTGCGCAGCAGCAGGTCGATCACGCTTTCTCCCTGAACTCGGCCAGCGTGCGCCGCAGGTGGACGCCGAGCAGGTCGGCACGCACGTGCAACTCGTCGCGCATCCGCAGGGGCAGCCCGGGAAGGCGCATGCGCCGCTGCAACTCGAGGTCCTCGGCGAGCACGGCGTCCTCGAACGCTACCTCGCTCGCCACCACGTCGGGGCCCGGATCGGCGACGCCGCCGATGCCGTGCAGCAGCATCTTGGTGTAGATGCGGGTGCTGGTCAGCGACTCGGGCTGGGCGAAGAACAGGATCGTCTTGACCGCGCCGGCGTCGAGTTCCTCGAGCCGCAGCATCAGCTGGAACGGCGCCCGGTAGACGTAGGTCGCCCGCCGCCGCTGCCGAAGCGGCCGGATCCCCGCCGCCACCCCAGGGTCCTCCGGATTGTCGAACCACTGCTCCTGAACGCTGCGGCAACCGAACTCCTCGACGCTCACCTCGTACCGCTCGACGAGCGTCTCCTCGGCCGCGCCGAACGTCTTCGCGTGCACGAACGGGAAGTGGGCAGTGTCAAGGAAGTTGTCGGCGACCACGCCCGCGGAGGCCGGAGTGCGGACGGGCGGCAGCCAGGCGCCGACGTGACGCCGGTCGTCGGAGTCGGGATCGGTGAACAGGTCGGTCAGCGGCTCGGCGGGCGCAAGCCACAGCAGTCCCCAGCGCCACCGGGTCCGCTCCCGCGCCGGGCGGAAGGTCCTGCCGAGCAGCCGCACCTCGGTGGCGTCCTCGCCGGCCAGCGCGACCGGATGCCAGGCCCGCTCCAGCGCCGGGTCCTCGTTGGTGAACAGGTCGTCGGGGTCCACCCCGGGCAGGTCCTCGGCGGCGACCTGCACGACGCCGTCGCGCACCCGTACCCGCGGGCCCGGCGCCAGGTCGGCGCGCGGCGGCGGGTTTCCCTCCTGCGACGGCAGCCGGACGCAGGCGCCGGCGAAGTCGAACTCCCAGCCGTGGTAGGCGCAGCGCAGGCCGCCGTCGACCGGCGTCGCCGCGGAGAGCGGCACGAGCCGGTGCGGGCACCGGTCTGCGAAAGCGACCGGCTCAGCGTCGGGTCGCGGCCGCACCACCACCAGAGGTACGCCGCCGGCGACCACAGCCACGGGTCGCGTCCCGACCTCGACGGCCGCCGCGACCGGTAACCACTGCATGCCGGCCAGTCTGCGCCTGTGGTGTTACGAATCCAATGCGCCGGCGGCTACTGTCTCGCCGTGACGTTCTCGATCGTGGCCCGTTCCGCCGACGGCACAGCCCTTGGCGTGGCCGTGGCCAGCAAGTTCCTCGGCGTCGGCGCCGCCGTGCCGGCCGCCCTGGCCGACGTCGGCGCGGTCGCGACGCAGTCGTACGCGAACCTGGCATACCGCCCGCAGGCGCTCGCCCTGCTCGGCACCGGCGTTCCGGCGTCCGCCGCGGTCAGGGCGCTCGTCGCCGGCGACACCGGGCCGATCGCCCACCGCCAGGTCGGCGTCGTGGGCGCGACCGGCGACGGGGCCACCTTCACCGGGGACGCCTGCCACCCGTGGGCCGGGGGCGCCGCCGGGGACGGCTACGCGATCCAGGGCAACATGCTCGCCGGCCCGCGGGTCGTCGGCGACATGGCGGCCGCCTGGCTCGAGGAGGCGGGGCGGTCGCGGCTCGCGTACCGCCTGCTCGCCGCGCTCCGCGCCGGCGACGAGGCCGGCGGAGACCGGCGCGGGCGGCAGAGCGCGGCCTTGCTGGTGGTCGCCAAGGGCATGGGGTACGGCGGGGGCAGCGACGTCATGGTCGACCTGCGGGTGGACGACCACCCGGACCCGGTCGCCGAGCTGGCCCGCCTGCTGGAGATGCACACGCTGTACTTCGAGCGCCCCGACCCGGCGACCCTCATCCCGCTGTCGGGCGACGCGGCCGGAGAGGTCCGGTCGCTGCTGGCCGCGGCCGGGCACGCCGACCTCGACCTCGACGAGGCCCTGTCCGCCTGGGCGGGCATCGAAAACCTGGAGGAGCGCCTGGTCCCCGGCGCGATCGACCCGCTGGTCCTGGCCCAGCTACGCGCCACCCGCTGACCCGCTGACCCGCTGACCCGCTGACCCGCTGACCCGCTGACCCGCTGACCCGCTGACCCGCTGACCCGCTGACGAGATCAGCCGAATCGGCGGGCCGGCCGAGGTGCAGTGTTTAGTCTCGGAAGGTGACGGGCGGACACAGCGATACCCGAACGGGGAGCCGTTTCGATTCCGGTCACGCAGACGTCTTTCTCACTGTCGGTCGCCGGATGCATGGCGGAGGTCTGTCTGATGAATACCCGAGAGCCTTGGCGGTCGGATGCCGGCAGCCTTTCCGTTGCCTGGCTCGCGCCCGCCTGTCTGGCTATCGCCGCCGCATTAGCGTTGATCTCCGCGAGCGCCCGGATCGTCCCGTGGTCGCTGCTGATCGCAGGGGCAGTCGCCGCCGGATTCCTGGCCTGGCGGGTCAATCAACAGATTTCCCGCGCCACCGTCGCGTTGGGGGCCGCCGCCGATGCGATCGAGCAGGGCGACCTGTCGGTGAAGGCGTCTGAGCTCGGCGCGGGCGCCTTCGGCATCGGCTCTGCCTTCGACCGGGCGGTCGGCTGCCTCGCCACGATGGTGGTCGCGGTGGCGCCGTCGGCCAAGTTGCTGACCATCGCCGGCGAGGAACTGGGCATCTCCGGTGACTCGCTGGCGCAGAATGCCCGGGAGACCAGCCACCAGGCGCAGACGATCTCGGCCGCGGCGAACGAGGTGTCCGTGAGCATCGACACGGTCGCGGCGGCCAGCGAGGAACTGAGTTCGACGATCCAGGGCATCTCGCAGACCACCACGCACGCGTCCGCCGTAGCCGCGACCGCGGTGACGGCGGCGAGATCGGCCAACACCACCATCGAGGCGCTGAGCCAGTCGTCGACGAAGATCGGCGAGATCCTCGGGACGATCACCGCGATCGCCGAACAGACCAACCTGCTGGCGCTGAACGCGACTATCGAGGCGGCCCGCGCGGGCGACGCGGGCAAGGGTTTCGCGGTCGTCGCCAGCGAGGTCAAGGACCTGGCGCAGGACACGGCCCGGGCCACGACCGAGATCGCCACGATGATCAGCGAGATCCAGACCGGCTCGGCGTCCGCGGTCCAGGCGATCAACGAGGTCGCTCTGATCATCGATGAGATCTCCCAGTCGCAGCTCACCGTCGCGTCCGCGATCGAGGAACAGAGCGCGACGACCAGCGAGCTGACCCGCACCGCCACCCAGGTTTCCGGAGAGGTACAGCGCATCGCCGCGGCGATCAACACCGTGGTAAGCCTGGCCACGGTCAACACCACTGCGGCCGAACGCAGCAGTGTCGCCATCAAAGAGATCGCAAGGATGGGTCGCGAACTCGAGCAGGACACTGACGGCGTCCAACTCGCGACCGTGGGCGAGGCGGGCACCTTCGAGATCAGCTGGGACCGGTCGACGAACGTGCTGACCGACGTCTGCATCGGCATGTGGACCGACAAGACCTGCGCGGACTATGTCTCGACGCTTTCCGCGGCGTACCGGGAGAACCGCCCCGGCTGGAAGTTCCTCGTCGACATGAGCAACCACCCGGCCCAGTCGCAACACGTGCAAGCCACGCACGAGCGGATGATGGCCGCGGCCGTCCAGAGCGGTCTCACTTTGTGCGCTTTCGTCGCGCCGAACCCGATCGTCGGAATGCAGATGCAACGCCTGTCGGAAAAGACCGGCTTCCCGGTCGCCTACGTCAGCAGCCGCCACGAGGCCACCACGGAACTCGCCCGACACTAACAATTGGCGCCTTTACCGACCTCTCCTGATCGAGGTCCCTCGAACCGGCGGCGTAGGAACGGCCACGCCGTATCGTCGGGCCGAGTGCTCCACACCAGCACAAAGCCACTGAGCACGAAGAAGAAGCTGACCCCGAGCGCGCCGTGGGTAAATGGCTTCAGCATCGCCGATACCACGCCGTTCGAAGCGGGTTCGATGGGCGGTCGACGGCGATGTTCGCTGATCTCCCTTTCGCCGACGGGTGAGGCTGGGGAGACCCGGCATCGGTCAGCCGAGCCGGTAGAGGATGGTGTCGCCGAAGTCCTCTCGGGTGATGCCGAGTCCGTCGACCGCGCGGTCGGGCACTGTGGCCCAGGGGGTCCCGCCCAGCCACGCGCGCAGGACGACGACCGATCTGATGCCCGCCGCGCGCAGGTAGGCCACGCTCGCCGGGTCCGGGAACGCGGCGCTGGCCGAGCGGATCTGGTCCTGGGCGGTCGGGACGAAGGTGACCAGACCATTGGGGATGCGCGGGAAGCCGTTGGTGGTCCACAGCATGATGGACATCTCCAGGCTGCCGCCGCTGGGCAGGACCAGCGTCGGCTCCTGCGCGGCGGCCATCGCGGCCGGATACGGCAGCACTTGCGGATGCGGGGTCCGGTTGATCCCTTCGACGACGACCAGCGCGAGCGGGATCACCAGGACGATGCGCAGCGCCACGAACTTCGCGCGGGCCGCCAGCGCCGGCCGGCGGGCGTCTGCTTCGGGCCACGGCGCGACGGTGCGCGCGCCGGCGACGAAGGCGCTGACCGCGCCGGCCGCCAGGACGGCCAGCAGCAGCGTGGTCCACACCGTCAACCGGCCGGGGGTACGCAGCGCCGCCCAGCCGGGCAGATGTTTGGAGAGCGTCAGGTAGCCCGGGTCGCCGTGCCACGGCAGAGTCGCGCCGAGCGCCAGCAGCGCCACCCCGATCGCGCCGAGCGCCAGCAGGATCCGGTGGCGGGCGCGGAAAATCGAGAAGATCGTGCCGGTCGTGGCCAGGGTGATCAAGGCCAGACCGGGCAACAGCGTCATCTCCGGCGGCCACGGCAGGCGCGCGCGGGCGCCGGCGTGCAGCCCGCCCCAGAGCCAGGACGCCTCGGGCGCGATGAACAGGCCGCGCCAGGCCGGCGAGTACATCTCGGTCCAGCCCAGACCCCGGTCGGCCTGCGGGTTGAGCTGCACGACCCGGGCGTAGGCGAGTCCCATGTAGACCGTGGCGGCCGCGAAGCACACCCCGCCGGCCAGGTCGGCGACCAGCAGCCGCACGCCGAACGGCGGCCGGCCGCGCCGCCACCAGGACCAGCCGAAACTCGCGCCGGCGACGAGGCAGACGGCCACCATCGCGTACGCGAAGACGAGGCCTATGGCCAGCCCGAGGGTGATCTGCCACGCGCCGACCAGCCAGCCGGCCAGCGCCCACCGCGGGCTGTGCCGTTCGAGGCGGTGGCCGGCGCGCAGCGACCAGCCGTGGCCGCGAGCGATCATGGCGAGGCTCAGCGCGATGCCGCCGGTGGAGATGACGTTCAGGTGCCCGGCGTGTGCGAGCCGCCAGGGCGCGTACGCCCAGGCGACGCCGGCCACCGCGGCGCCGAGCGGGTGCGCGCCCAGCTGGCGCGTCAGGGCGTACGCCCCGATGAAGGCGAGCGCGTGCAGCAGGACGTACAGGATGTTGTAGCGCAGCACGGCCGCGTCCATGCCGGAGCCGATCAGCCCGAACGGGGCGTACCCGAGGACGGTGTCGGTGAACGCGAGCGAGTGCGGCGCGGGATAGAACGTGTTGGAGTCCCACAGGTGCAGCGGATGGGTCAGCAGCATGTGCCCGCCCCAGGCGATCTGCCAGGCGAACAGCGCCGGATCGCCGATGTCCCCCGGGACGGTGTGTCGCGGGTCGCGCAGCGTCGGCCAGGTCAGCGCCGCGGCGAGCGCCAGCCCGGCGAGGATCGCCAGGGTCCACTCGTGACGCCACCACGGCCGTCTCGTTCCGCCCGCCGCCGCGGACGGCCGGGTGGTCTCGGGCGCGTGGCCGCCGGCGGGCAGAGTGGCAGCACCCTGGGATGGACCGTCGATCTCACTCACCCGAGCCCCCGGACTTCCTGGTTCGATCGCGGTCGCCGCCCCCGGCGCGACGCCCGGCGCACCACATTGTCACCCATCGATCCCGCCGTGTCACCGGGCGTTCATCGAGCGGCGCGCCGTCGGCCACCGCGCCATCAGGCGCCGCCGGCCACCGCGTCACGGACTGCCGCGCCGCCAGCCACCGCGACCAGGGCTGCCGCGCCGCCGGCTACCGCGACCAGGGCTGCCGCGCCGCCGGCTACCGCGTCGCCGGCCACCCGCGTCCGAGCGGTCCGGCGCTCAGAAGTCGAGGCGGCGGTTGCGGGACACGTATCGGGGCCGTGCGGACGGGTCGCCCTCGCGGAGCCACTGCTCCATCTGGTCGCGTTGCATCGTGCGCAGCGACGCCAGCGACACGGTCAGGCCCTCGCGGATCCCCGCGCACGCGCCGCAGTCGCCGCGGGCGCATTCCCGCTCGTGCCGCTCGGCGAGCTCGGCGAAGATCCGCTGCAGCCGGCCGGCGGTCCAGCCGGTACGCCACTGTGGAGCGACGGTCGACTGCTCGTGGGTGGAGGCGTCGACTTCGCCGGCCTGGACACCGTATTTCTCCGCGGCCGCGCCGACGCGGTCCAGCGCTCGCTGCAGGGCAGACATCTGATCCACGTGCCCACTCCTCCGGTCACCAATGCAGACACCGTTACCTGACGGACGGTGTCCGCGGCGGCGGTCACGAGCAGGTGACGACCGGCGTGGCCCAGTCACCGTGGTCGTTGCCGTTCCCGTCGCCTGCGTCGCCGACCACCAGGTCGAGCACCTGGGCGCCGGCGATGTCGACGTCGAGCGGGACGGCCGTCTGGCGCCCGCGCACGGTCGGCGTGGTGACCAGGGTGCGGCCGTCGGCGACGACGGAGAACGTCACCGTGCCGGCGCCGTTCTGCTCGTCGTCGACGCCGACCGCGGCGGTGAATCGGGCGCAGCCGCCGCCGAGGTAGACGCGTACGTCGCTGACGGCGTTCGCGCCGAGGCCCTTGGCGTACGCGACGCCGTTGATCGTGATCGGGCGGCCGTCGCCGGCTGCCTGCTCGCCGTTGCTGGTGTCGCGCTCGACCGGGCCCCAGCCGTTGGTAGCCGAGACGAACGGGAGGTCGCTGACGGCGTCCTGCCCGGCCGCCGGCGGCACGTAGAAGCCGACGACCCGCTCGTCCCGCGCCGTCGCCGGCCGCCCGCCAGCCCGGTAGGTGACCATGGCGGTGAGCACGGCGGCCGCGGGTTGCGCCCCGGTCGGCGGCTCGACCTGCCAGCTGAAGGTCTGCGGCCCGGTGCGGGTCGGCGGGCCGGCCGACCAGCCGGCGGGCACGGCCAGCGACGCGCTGAGGGCGGTGACCCGGCCGCGCGCGGCGGTGACCGTCGCGGTCGCGGTGAAGGCGACGCCGGGCTTCGCGGTGTCGGGCGTGTCGAGGCGTACGGCGGCTGCCGGCGGCCGCGGCATCGCGTACCTGGCCGGGTTGTAGCCGGGGCTGGCGACCGGGTCGACCCGCAGCGACGACGCATAGCTGCCGTAGTCGGTCAGCGACACGGCGCCGAGGCCGCCGGTGCTGCCGTCGAGGTTCCACACCGCGATGGCGATCGTATTGCGCCCGCCGCGCAGGATGCCGTTCG
>Ga0307508_10001368_pt1 | contig 27485 bp, 32 predicted proteins | sample 9_EM_MG_FD_203089 | JGI IMG/M metagenome (GOLD analysis project Ga0307508, IMG submission 203089) | Populus trichocarpa ectomycorrhiza microbial communities from riparian zone in the Pacific Northwest, United States - 9_EM | ecosystem: Host-associated > Plants > Roots > Unclassified | place...
GTGTAAGGCCAAACCCCCCCCCCCCCCCCCGCCTGCAGCCATGAAACAGCTTAACAAGCAGCAATTCACATCCCTCCATTACGTCTCGCATAGGCCACATTACTGCGGAGAACCGATCTCAATGTTATCAAAGCGTCGGGACGTCCGCCTCTCGCTCCAGGCAAAGAACTTACCTAGTATGAGCCAGCAGAAACTTGACGCAAGTGAGCGTGTACTTGCAGGCCCGAGTCCACGCCTCGTCCTGATTGAAGGCGAGTCTGATACAGCTATCTCCGATCTTGTCCTTCGCGATCTTGTACGGCAGCTTCATGGTGGGATCCCGCTGCTCGACGAATTCCGCTACCTGCCGTAAGCACTCAAGGAATGCCACCATCGCCATGTCAAACTTCCTGTGCATGAACATGCGCCCGATAGGCATATCCCCGGAGGAGAATAGCTCGAGTGTGGTGACCTTGGGCTCGGTCGAGGAACCGGAGCTGGGCGGATCGAGTTTGTCGATCTTGCTGGTTGAGCCCATAGGTTTGAGGCGGTAGCCGCTGAACGCAAACCCGAGTTTCTCGGCGATCGTAGCGAGGAGGAGGAGTGTTTGGCCCCATGCTGCGTTGACTTCGGCCCACTCAACCTGCTGCTTAACGGTGGGTGTTAGTGCCGATGCTCGATGGTCGGACAGCGCGCAACTCATACCGCCTGATTCGGCAGTCGCCCGAGCCGCAGCGAGTTGATGGTCCCAAAGAAACCGTCGTGACCGATATTAAAGGTATCATTGTAAACATTCGTTCTTTGGAGCTTCTCCAGCTGCTTGGAGTCGTGGTCGTACTGCTGATTAACGCAATCCCTGACATTCTGGAATTCATCGAGCTTCTGGGTAAATGCGTTCCTGTCGCGCCAGAACTCCTCCTCCTCCTTATCGAGCTGTCTGGATTCCTCCTCGAGCCGTTTCGTTTCCGCCTCGACCTCTGCGCGCGCTCTTTCCTGCTCTTCGAGCGCCTGTAGAGCCTCGGCATCCGCTTCCTCCAATCTCCGTAGCTCCTCCTGCTGTGCTTCCTCTTCCGCCTCGGTAGGCACCTCGGCATTCACCCGCTTGAGAAACCCCACAAACGCATCCCTCTCCTTCGTCACGGCCTGCAAGCGCTTTGCATACCCCTCGACCAGGAGCTCCGAGCACTCGGTGCAGACCGGATGGTCCACATCCGTTCTCGCGCTGAGTATCTCGAACAGTCTCTCCGATCTCTTGGCCGGATGGCTCTGCGCATTCTGATCGCCGTCCGCCACCATCCTCTCCAGCTCCTGCGCCCGCGGACTGTTTTGTCGGCTCAAGCTCAGCGACGGCGGGGGCATCATCGAGGACTCTGTAAGCACGACGAAAGATTCAACGGGGTTCTGGTAGATGGATTTTGACGGCGTCGTGCGGGGGGTGCGCGGGTTCGGCACATTGCGTTTGTAGGACAGCGCGCCACCGGCATCGTGGCCAGCCTTCTCGAAGGCTTCGCGGCGGTCGGACGAGTAGGCGGGTTTGGTAGAGGGGGTGTGTTCGGTATGTGCGGGGTGTTCGGATGCACCTGGAAGGAGTTAGCGATAGAGGTGACCGTCCGGGGGATAGTCACCTATCAACAGGTTGAAGGCCGCAGGACTCATGTCGTCGAGCGAGCCGTGCAGCCTTATCGCCTGGCGACATCGTTGGCACTTCATTTTGCGTATGTGGAGTGGAGATGGGGTTGGCGAAATTGATGGTGATATGTAATAGGCCTTGGTTCCCAACTAAGTACATAAGTACTTACTTATGCAGGACCACGCTAGCGAATCTGCTGGCATAGATGCGTCGTACAAATAGGACGGAGCATGCGAAACAAGGGCCGCGAGTGATCCGCCTAGGACGACCGTTCAACGTCTGAATTATGGACTGCATCACAGCCCGTTCTCCTTCAGACCCAGCTTCGATGCCCGGGCATCAATTACCGATACCCATTCAAAAGACCGTAAAAAGCAGCTTCCAACAAAAATCAATGTAACCACACCATCCGAGGCAGAGTCCCAACTCCTACATTCTTACACTGTGAACATTCGCTGAAAAGTACACAACCCTTCGAAATCGCATCCAGAGAAGCCGAACAAGAGAAGAAGAACATGAAATATGGCAATGATCCCGCGGAAAGCTCCTACACTGTTTACTTTGCCCCCACTGCCCCATCCCCACCAAGAGCAGCAGACTGCCCACCGGCGCAAGTGACACATACCAGTTCCTCCTGCTGTGGCTGCTGCTGAAGCCCTTCAAGGCACTTCCGATGGAAGACATGTCTACAGCGTAATAGTACAAGTGCTGTCGACTGCTCGCCCTCCTCACCCTCGGCAGGTTCCTTCGCAACCTCAATGCTGACTCTACTCTTCCCCCTAGCGACGGCGGAAACACTGGCATCAGCCTCCATCCGACGATCTTCGCGCAGCTTCTCAAGCCGCCGCTGGCTCTCCAAGCGAGTCTTCTCCCACGCGCTGTAGATGCCGCCTGCCGCGCCAGGTCCCCATACACGCTGTCCGCAGGCCTCGCAGGATTGGCCAACAGGTTTCCAGCCGCGTTGTCGGAGCCGCGAGGCGGAATCGACGTGCACAAAGAGGTCCTTATCTAGGAGCTTGTTGGCTAGTGAGAGGAGTTGTGCTTCGTAGAGGTAGGTTTCGAAGATGTCGGTGAGGACGTTGCGGAGGTCGGCGAGTGATGGGGAGGCCATCGAGGCGCGGCTAAGGAATTCGCGGAGGATGTGTAGGAAGGAGATTTGGTGTGGCGAGGAGGAAGTCGCAGTGAGGAGGGAGGAGAAGGTGTTCTGAACGAACTTACGGAGGTGAGCGAGGAGTTTTGGAGAGTCGAGGCGCTTCTCGGATTCTGTTGAGGCGCTGGCGGGCCTTGGCTGATGCGTGAGGGAGATGCAGTTTTTGGCGATGCGGACAACTGCATCCACGAGATCCAGCCAGAGCAGTTCTTCCTTGTTTAAGGGGCCGTTATCAGGGCGACGGTTGTGGTTCTGAGGACGCAGTTGGAGTCGCTTGCCGCTCATCATTTGGCCTTTACAGAGCCATATGCCAACTTTGGAATACTTCTGCAAGGATTCGAGGGTTTCTGTAGCTGCCTTATTGCTGGCTTCGAGGTCTTCGACACTGGATGATGCTTCGAGAACCGCTGTGTACGCGGCTTCAAGGGTTCCTAGATGTGCCAGCAACCGGTTCATAGCTTGCTGGATTTGCCCTTCACGAGCCATCAACACCACAGCAGCATCCATGACTCCACTGCTTTCCATGGCTGGCAGGACGTTTTCCAAGCGAAGGTTACCCGACTGCAGCCCGCCAACGTAGTCCGAAACATGCTCCGGATCGAAGTCACACATCAAGCGGACGTATGTCTCAGCGAAACTAGTATCCTGCATAATCGTAGCTCGATGGGTTATATCGTGTTGCTCTTGTCCATCTGGGGGCTCCAGGATCGTTCGGAGGTATGAGAACTGTCTTTCCGGATAATCCTCAACGGCAGCCAGCATCACACTATGGAGGTCTGGGGAATATGTGTTGATGATCCGCGCCGCGCGGGTATCTCCAATCTGTACGAGTTTCCTGGCGTTTTGCTCGATAACTCCCTTGACTTCTTTCCGTTGCTTTTCCGTGAGACTACTTCTGGGGCGCAGGCAATCGGCAATACAATCGAATACAGCTTCCAAGGCTTCTTCATCCGCAAAATGTATGCAGAGGAGTTTCGCATACTGCTTTTCGGTCCGGAATATCGATTTTAGGACCCGGAAGAACCCAGCATTGGTGAAGAGCTGCACCAAGTCGTCGATACTTGGCGGCCGGTACACTGTAAGCAGGTATTCAACACTTAGCTGGCAATCATCCGTGATATCGTCACCGGGAGGATTGCACAGTCCGACGAGAACCCTATGCAGAGAGCTCCCGGACAGTAGGATGAACTGTGGGAACTTTGGAAGGTTTCGCGCGATGAACATGTCGAGGTAGATAGTGTCCTGCGGAGGGAAGTCGGTAGGGTTCATGACTTCCAACAAGATGCTGACCACGTATTGTCGATTTACGGATCTTCCGAAAACTTGTTCTTCTCCGGCTTCTGCCTTTCCGCCATTGAGCAAGGTATCTGGAGCACCATTGAGAAACGAGTCCTCGAAGGCTTCGTTGAGGGCACTCAAGAAACTGGCAGCATCGTATTGCAGAATCAGTCGGAGGTAAGGAAATGACGGCTCTGGTTGCGAATGCGGTTTGGTGAGAAACGGTTTGCCGCCTTGTTTTGGCCAGGTGACTGTCTGCCCGAGGAATAGGAAATAGTATAGCTGCGCCTTCGCATTCGATGCTTCGGGCTCGGGCAGGTCCTCTCCTGTTGGGTAGACTCTACCGGTAAGAGTATAGGAAAGGTAAGGGAATAGTTTCAATGCATTCACAGCATGCATCGCGTCGCCGTTTTCGAGCATGCCATTCGGGGCCGTGGGTACAAGAAGCGCTAGCAGGTCTATCATCGGCGTAATGTAATCGCTCAAAGCGCGGTTCCAAACATAAATCATGGCGTCATAGAGCTGGTGCTGCTTGCATAGTGTCGTGACTTGGTCGATATCCAACGTCCGGGTGTCCATGTGGCATATCATCTCCTCCAATCGGCTTTCCTGCTCGAGTTGAGTGAAGTGAACGATCAGTGCTTTGACCGCGGTCGGCGGGACGAATGATATCTGTTGGTCCAGTATGTGTGGTTCCAGTGTCTCCAGAAATATCCCCACCGACGCTCCTTGCTCAAAGAACTCGAACGCCTCGTCAAACAAGAAGTCCGTTCGGTCCATGCTCAGACAGGCGTCAAAGCATGCGGTGGCAAGATCCTGCAGCTGGCCCTTTCCGAGTATTTCTTTTCGTGGAGCACTTTGGTTCTTTCCGAACGCATAACGTAGCGAAGCAGACATCATTTCCAACAGCCTTTCCTCGACCATTGGATGTCTTGCCGTGGGATCCTCAGGCAAACCGATGGTCAAGCCGTTGGACTTACCAACGTAGTAAGTAGTGGCTAACCGGATAGCTCCGATAAAATCTCCCACTTCCATCATCGCGAGTAGTCGATCGGCCCAGTTGGACAACGCTCCGACCGATACCTCTTGCGAACACTGGCACCCGTTAGCTCATAGGGCCCACCGACAGAAGGGAGGCTGCTCACCAATAGGAACAATCTCCCCTTGTAGGTCCTGAAGCTATTGTAGAAAGCATCGGCGACGTGCGGGTGCAAGGAACCCTCCTCATCCATCTGATTTACGAGAGATCCGAGATGCTCTGTAAAGACATCTCGATGGTAGATACGCTTCGGCATCAGATCGAAAGTCTCGGTCACCCGTAGCACCACGTCTTCCAGTATAATCAACCGTTGGGTAACAGTTAAAATACCGATGATCTATACATCGTCAGACCTATTGCATGGACGTATGCTTAGAACCACGTACCTGTCGGCTGAACCACTGCACCGCTACGATAGCTTCGTCGCACCTGTAGCGACTACGTGGGCGAAATTCCAATGCAGGTGGTCGATTGGGGTCTTCTGGGCCCTCGCTTTCAACGGTATTGAGCTCCAGAAGTGTCAGAATATTGGACCATGCATATGCAAGTCTTGCCTTTGAAGATCCCGAGGGGGCTGACGCAGATGGCTTTAATTTGACGGCCGGATACCACGCCAGACATCCGCTAAGTGCACTTTCACTGGCGACCTCTTTCGGGCGCACAGCTTTGTGCTGTGTCTGAGCTACTGGAGTGGTAGATACGATCACCAGTAGGTACGGCGTCAACATCGCAACAAGGCCCATCGAATCGGTTCTCTCCGGCGAATTGCCTAATGGAAGCACAGCAAGTCCGAGGACTGAGCTGGGCTTTCGAGAGCGCCCGGTTGGTGCTGTGTCTACAGGATATCTCCCTAATATTCGAGCTGTCTTCACCACCCTGCCAACAGACCCTAAGCCTCGAGTTGCTAGATGGGAGAAGGCCATCCCTTGATTGTCCGCCGATACCAGGGCAGTGTGCCGATTACCCAGGAATCCTAGATGCAAGACAGCTACTCCTTCGACATGACCATCTTCTTTCCGATCTTCCATCTGGTAAGATGCCAGAGGCGGGATCTTCAGAAACGGATGAGAAGGTTTGGCCAACTCCCATGTGAAGATATGACCGTTTACATGGCCTCCGGCGATGGTCGTATGGTCTGCGGAGACTGCTAATGCAGTGATGGCGCCGCACTCGACCGCTGCAGAGGTCAGCCCACGCTAACTACAAGGCAATCGGATAGCGCGCCAACCTTTTGTGCCGGGACCGATGATCGATTTCAGGTTTTGTGAGTAGTCGAAAATGAGTATTATGCCTTTTGAAGTCCCCAGTGAAATCGTTGCGGAGACAGTGATGCATGTTGCCGCCCCAAAACTTCTCCTTCCGGCTTCGGTGAATAACTGACTGGTAATTTTCTTGAGTTTTGTCCATCGGACAACGTCCCATGGCGCCGACGCGCGATCATCCAACCCTTCAATCCCGACATCTTCGGACTTACTGACTATTGAAGAAGTCCGCGAACGGAGACCCAGAAACGACGGCGAAAGCACACCGGGGGTAGATGCCTGGCTGACGCTGGAAGGTTGTAGTCGTGATTGAAACCGACGGTCGAAAGGTCTTAGTGACGGCGACGGCGAGAAACGAGATCCTCCCCCGACAATAGTGGAAGAGGCAGCAGAGCCCTGTAACAGCCATCAGTCAGACGTATAGTAGTCCTCCACCACATACGTACATGTAGACTCGGCGTATCGTCGGGGGTGGAACACGATTCCACAGAACTCGGTGAACGATTCGTCGGAGACCGCCCGACGGTTTCGTGAGCACCTTCCATAATCTTGAACTTCTTAAATGCGGAGCCATTTGCTGGCAATCCCATGGCATCTTCCCCCTCCTCTTCTTCCCGAGCTTCCTGTAGATATTCCAGCATCCTATGGCCGGCGCTGCCGGCTTCCCCGGTGTCCGCTACCACGGCATCATCCAAAGTATTAGACATCACATACTCCCCGAACTCCACTTCCTCTTGTTCCTCTCCTTCCATGCGATCGCCGGCGGATTCCCGCGCTGGGGCTGCCGAGCTCTCATCCGGCGTCAGGCTCATCGGTGGGGCTTCGGGGCCGTGCTCATGTCTCGAATCGAAGTATTCGTGCAATCGTTTCCCGGTCGCCTTGCGGAATGCGCTGGGGTGGTAGATAATCGAACAGCAGAAGAGGATTGAGAATGGGTGTCGGCGGTGTACTCGGTTGGTAGCTCGTCGGTGTCGGTGGATGTAGGTGAACGTTGCTCCACCACCAACTCCCACCACCATTTGCGGGATGGCTTAACTAGTTAGAGTTAAGTTAACTACTAGGTATGTACTTACCTACTTATTACCGAGTGCTGACTCAGTCCCCACCATAAATGTACAATTATAGTTTCTCGTTACAGACAGGCAAAGCTAGGAGTAAGTAACTGTAAAGTAAAGTATCTGTCAAGCTCCATTCCAACACCATCTCAACAATTCCAATTCAAGCGCTCACCGCCTCCAAATCACCACAACCATGAGCGGTAGTTTTGTCGGACCCCAGATCCCCGCACACATCCTCGCGAAACGAAAACGCACTGCGGACAAAGAAGCGGGCGCCAAAACATCCGAATCAGCAACCGCGACGTCGCCTCCGTTACAAACTTCAGAAGAAGCTGCTGCGAAAAAGAAACGAATGGCAGGACCCGCGATGCCGCCTGCACCGCTGGATCAACGGCCGGAGAGTGGCCCAAATAATGATATCGGCAATGAGAGCAGTAGCGATGATGATGATTTTGGACCTGCGCCTCCAGCAGCATCGCGTACAAAAGTGAGCAGCGCCTGGCATAGTATAAAGCGAGTCTTGTCTCGAAAGATCAAATAATAACGGCCCCGTCCAGGAAGAGGAAGAGCTCGAAGCTCAACGACGACTGGCGCAATTCCAGACCGCCCAGAAAGAGCATGTCGATGATGGCAAACCCAAGCGCGACGAGTGGATGATTGTGCCGCCAAAGTCAGAAGATTGGACAGCCAAAGTGGATCCCACAAAGATCAAGAACCGGAAATTCCAAACCGGCAAGGGTGCCAAAGCGCCACAGAAGGGTGGTGCTGGAGACAACACCTTGTGGACAGAGACCCCCGATCAGAAGCGGCAGCGCCTCGCGGACGAAGTTATGGGGCGCAAGAAACCGGCCACCCAGGGACCTGCCAGCAGCGAAGCACTCGCGAGTACCGCGGAAGCAAGGGAGACGGCGCGACGTATCAAGGAATACAATGTAAGTGCAGTACCCCTGAATGACGGTGCACTCATGCTGATGGGAGGATCAGGAACAACACCGGAGTAAGACTCTGTACGATGAACATAAAGCACGGGCTCGCTTCGAAGAAGACGACCCCAGTAAGAGAGCATTCGATCGGGAAAAGGATATCGCTGGAGGCATCAAAATTGGGAGCCAGCAAAAGCAGGAGATGCTCAATCGCGCAGCAGACTTTGGGTCCCGTTTCTCGTCGGGAAAGTATCTGTAAAGATGCGTTTCTGTTTACATGTTTTTTGTCACGGCAGGAGTGTCGGTTTGACTCCAAGGATCGATCTGGGAATACAATGGATTCGAGATATCAGTGCTACTTGCTATTCGTCCACCCGCGATACCAAGAATGCCGTCGTTCAAGTGTGTAGTCCTTAAATTATCCTCTATCCAACATACATACACCAAACCATCATCCGCTACGCATCCCTCACGAGCCGCTACGTGCGACAGCCTTCACTCTACCACTATCGTCCCTAAAGTCGATTTTGTCTTCGAGCCTCTCTGAGCTTCCAATAATTTCCTTGATATCCTCTCCAAGTTCTCGTCGTGCTCCTTCGGTTCAGCTCTGAGCTTCTCGTCTCTAGCTGTGTCGTGGTAAAGCATTTTATAGCCAAACTGGTTATGTCAGTGACGGTCACACCGACGGGTCCGAGAACGAGCATATACATACCGAACCAAACCCCAGAAGTATCTCTTCGATACCAGAGGCTAACATCAGCCTGACACTGTATGTCACCGTTTGTGCGTACTTACGTTCGGGTTTAGAGCAAGAGAGGTATCCTATATCCATTACGTTAATGTTGGATGCAAACTCGAAGTTGAAACACTTACGGTGCGGAGCTGAGAGAATTCATTCGATCCAATGATGCTACAACTCATCTACTTGTTCGACATCTTTCCGACTTTGAAGCAAGGCCTGCAGTCAGTGAAAAGAACCCACTGTCGAAGTCCAGAGACTTACATGTATAGCACTGAAAGTCTGCTCGCCCATGCAGCTGGTCCTTTGGTCCAGCAAACCAACGAGAGAGACGACCGGCCTTGACGAGAGACATTTGAGCTGCAATTGCGAAGGACTCCGTACGAGATAGTAACGGAATAGGTAACTGCGAGGATGTGTGCATATTTTGGAAGAAGGCATGTTATAATATTACTGCTACTCCTGGAAGTTCAGGAAGCTGACTGTCATCAAACAACGAGGCTTTATATAAACCCGGCAAACGGCTATAGCTAGCAGAAACCAGATACGGGATGTTGGATGGCTACGACAATAGAGAGGTTCCTGAAGCTGCAACAACTCGCACCGGCAAAAGGAGTTTTGGGGGGTTTACCGCATGCTCAAGTACGCAACTGGTGGCAGTAGTGGCGGGAAGCTACGGAGTTATCCCCCACCCTCCTCAACGAGTGGAAAGGATCACAGAAGCCTATTCAGTGGATCGTCGCCACGGCACATTTCAGGAGAGTGCATAAGAATCATAGAAGTGTGTCACTTGCAAGACAAGATCGCCCTGTAATCTGGTGTGATTTTAATGGCCTGGGCGGTGGGGGACGAGGGGAACAAGAATAATCAAAAATTAAAGCAATCGGACTGCTGCAGTTATTGGGGGGGGGGGAGAGAAGCTCGTCGTGAAGGTCAGCAGGGACGCGGGCGCGTGGTTACATCAACGGTCACTCGCATCAAGCCGTCCTAAAGTGGAAAATCATAAGGAAGCTATTAGGCGAAGGTTACTGGCGCCGTTCAACTTCAGGCGAAGTGACTGAGCCACTCCGCTAATGCATAGCGTAGCTCACTTATGTGGAACCGACGATCTTGCCTTCCTTGTAGATATGCGTGTATGTAGTTGTCCAATCAGTCCGTGCGCGGTTACTATTTACTCGGACCAAACTTCCTAAAGTGGACATGATAGGGAACGTATCTACTCCCAGAGTGCACAAGATTTAAGCGAGGATGTTCTTTGTGACCTGCCTAGATATAGAGTATATGTATGTACTAGTACATAGATACATTCTACTCTAGAGTATCCCCCTTCGGGTCTAGTGCTTACCAAGTAGATATACACACAGCATATGTACTCCACATAGGCACTCTTGCAGCAGCAGCACTACTGACCACGTACCACATACCGTATCTACTTATCTACATACCAACCAACCATGTCTGCAGCTATGCAGATATGCTCCAAGCTCGAGCCATGACGACAACGACGATGACGATGCGCAGACGAGACTATGTACGTCCACATCGACAATGGCCACTTCAGCGACAACGATGCCCGCCAGCCAGCACGGCAATTGGCCGTCATCATAATCGCCCTGATGCCGTTCGTCCTATTCGTGTTTACTGCTAGCTTAGCGCACGCGCGAGATCGCATGCGAAGGGGGCAACGCGTACCATCGGGTAAGGAGCCAGCCCCCTCCTCCAATCAGAGCGCACATATCTATGTACTCTGTCTTTCTCGCTATCTCGCTAGTATGTAGTTAGTTAACACACGCATGGCCCTCCCCCCAAGAGGATGGTCCACAGTGAGTTCCTCATCCGCTTCGAGCAGCACCGACGAGCGCCAGAGGCGAACTTCTCGTTCTACGAGCACCGCCGGCGGAGGCGATGGCTACGATATGCGCGCCGTCCCTCCGCCGGTTTACTATCCGAACTCCGCGCAGCCGGATTGTCGTCGTCGTCGTCGTCGTCGTCGTCGTCGTCGTTGCCATCGCCACCAAAAGCGGATCTTCGCCGACCCGCCGCACGTCCAGCGCGCGAACGGCGAGGGCAGCAACAGCAGCACCGTCGGCCATCGCCATGTCTCCGCCGTCGGTTCCTCCGCCAAATTACTCGTAACGAACATACGCAACCCCTTCGCCCTGTCATGTCGCATCCTGCCAGTTCAATTTGCCACTCTTCCGCACCGTCGTAACCATCACAAGGGGGGATCGAATATTATTTTCTCCTTCTTCTTCTCCCGTTCCGTTGCCTTTCGGGAGCATTTTTCCCAACATTAGATATCGCTCGTGCAGCATGCATCGTGCACATTTATCATTATTATCATTATTATCAATTTGTTTGTTTTATATAATGTACCTTTTATTGCTTCTTTTCCCCCTTGCTCTTGCTGCTTACTTTTTACGGCTATTTGCCCGGGGCAAACAGCCGTTCTTTTTATCTCTCGTTCGTTCTTTTCATTGCAGTTCTGGGAGACTCAGCTGCTTTTTTTTCTCGTCCCACCCACACACTGTTTTATGTATCATAGGGAAATGGGAAGGGAAATGGGAGGGAGGGGGGAGCGGGATCATTGGTTGCATATTCGGTTGGGTTGGTTTTTTTTTGTTTTTCGGGGGGGGAGAGGGGAGGGACACAGTAAGACATCATTCACCATTGCTGACTCGGGGGATTTCTTCTTTGTTTTTTCATTGTTGTCCGGTCTTCGATTGTTCTGTACTCTACCGTATAGTGGAGGTTCGTGTCGTCTTGTACTTGTACTACAAATATCTAGGAACACAAGGGATTGCATACATAGAAGGTGGGATTGAATGGGGAAATACTGTTCACATGCACAGGGGAGGAGGAGGAGCAGTCACAGTTCAATTTCCATCGCGTCAGGATCGTAGTCGTATCCGTAACCTCCAGGACCGGGGCTCATCGCCGGTTCCCCGGTGTACCCATTGGCCACCGCCGTCTGTCCGCCAAACCTGTTCAGCTGCACCGGCTGACGCCCGTCGCCACTGCCAGCGAAGCTGTTCGCATTCGCATTCGCACCCGCACTCCCGGCCGCCGCCGCCGCCGCCGCACGGCTCGCCTCCTTCTCCTCCCTCCACCGCCGCTTGCTCTCGAGGATGGCCCTCCGGACCGCGGCGCTGCCGCCGTCTTCGTCGGCATCGCTCACGCTCTCGGGAACGTCCCTGTATAGCACGAGTTCCATCCCCTTAGCCGCCGCCACCGCCGCCGCCGCCATCGTCGCCACGGAGGTAGCGTTCCTGTCCCTGTTCCCGTCCGGATTCAGGATGTAGTCGGGGATGCGCGTGAGCTCGCGCTCGATATCGGGAATGAACGTGAGCTTCTTCTTCCTGTCCTTCTTCTCCTTCTTCTTCCCCGACTTCTTGCGCCCTGCCTCGTCCTCGGACGACGATGACGACGACGAGGAGCACTCGGAGGAGCTTGAGAGGTGGTCGATGTACACGACGTTGTCGACGTCCATGCGCTCCGTCGCCAACGCGGCCGGCGCCGCCTTCTCCTGTCGTCGTCGACGCCGCCGTGCTCCTGCGTTGCCCGTACGGTTAGCCAGTGCCCGCGTCCTGGGAGCAGGGGGGGGGGGGGGGGGGGGGGGGCCCCACCAGGTGGTGACGGCGGTCGCAGCGATAGAAGGCTTAGTCGCTTCGCAAGCGGCGCGGCCGGAGCCGGTGTCTCCGCTGGACGCTTGGTGCCGGCCACGGGTGCGGGGAGCCAATCCATTGTTGTTGTTTGTTTTGTTTGTCTGCTGGGTTTTTTCTTTTCTTTTCGTTCGTGGTGTTGTGTGTTGCGGGAGGCTCAATTGATGCTTGCAGGTTGTATATAGATAGAGACCGTGCGGTGTTGGTATCTAGCAAGGGTTGATGGTGGTGGCGGGTTTATAGGTAGTTAGCAGGAGTTGGGGGGAGGATTCCCATAGATCGCGTTAAGCCGGGAACGGCTTGGACGTCATCGAGAACGCTCTGGAAGAATCGCGGACCGAAAAGGGTTGGCGATGTGGCTAGATAAGATACATAGCGGCTTCGGCTATGTATGCACAGTGGGACGGAGGCTGCTGGTGGCGATTACCCGGCGGTGCAAGCGAGATGCTGACAAACAAACGTGGCCGCGGACAACGACGACGCTTACGAGATGCTCAAGGACCATCGATTGAGCTGTTGCTGAGCCTCAACTTGAGGACGACAAGTGCGTCGAGACACCAGAAAAGCAGCTGTCCTCTCGAATTCGTGGAAGCCCGCGGCGATCAAGCCCCCTCTATGTACTATAACCATGTTGGTGTTCAATTCCCTCACCTTCCCGTCCGCATCCCTACTTACGCTTACACTGCTACATCTCTCCGCACTGCGTAATCACCACATCCGTTGTCGGCCTGTCCAGGATGCAGCGAACATTCTCGATCTTCCGGACGACATCCATGCCGTCGATTACCCTTCCGAACGCGACGTACTGTCCGTCCAGAAACGGGTGGGGCTTGCTGGTGATGAAGAACTGGCAGCCATTCGTGTTTGGGCCGGAGCTGTCCCGATCAGTCCACACGCACACACAGAGAGAGAGGGAGGGGGAGCGAGGGGAGGTACTTTGCCATGGAAAGGATCCCGGGCTGGTCGTGCTTGATGGTAAAGTTCTCGTCCGCGAACTTGTCCGAGCCGTAGATGGTGGTGCTCCCCGTCCCGTCGCCGTTCAGGAAATCGCCTCCCTGGATCCTGCGCGCGGGGGGGGGAAGGGGATCGATCAGCATCAGTCCTGGCCCCGCCCTGTCGATCCATAGAGAGCTGGTACATACATGAAATCCTTCATCTGTTACACGACATCAGTCCCTTCGCCCCTTCACTTTTCCGCCCACCGCCACCCCCAACACACGCCCCGGGAGGGAAGCTCACCACGCGGTGGAATTTGCATCCCTTGAAACCCTGCGGACGCCCGCCGCGGCCCTTGGTCTCGCCGGTGCAGAACTGTCGGAAGTTTTCGGCGGTCTTGGGAACGGTCTTGGGGTAGAGCTCCATCTTGATGCGGCCGAGCGGCTCGCCTGCTGGATTGTCAGCACGGGATCGGTCGAGAGAGGGAGAGCGTGGGCAATACCGCCCAGCGCGACGTCGAAGAAGCAGATCGGGTTCTCGAAGGTTGCCATGGTGTGTGCGTTGAGAATCTGGTAGTGGGGGGGTGGGCGCGTTGAGATGGTGGAACGGCGGACGGGGCGCGCGACACGACTAGAGCGCGTATGTAGCTGGGTACGTTATGCAGGTAGTTACCGTAGTGGCTGCCAAGCTTTACGCCCGCAAGAAGAGTGCATATTGTCGTTTGATTTCGCCACGCACGATCTCCAGAGGTAGAATGCTAGCCAAGCCCGGCACGTAGATACTCACACACGGCACAGATGGACGATTCCACGCCAACCAACTATGCATGTGGCGCACATACCGACGGGGCCGCGAGCGAGAATCAGCCGGAGCAGCCTCTCGAGCGAGGAGCCCCCCACGCTGCGTGTATATCAGAGCACTCTGCAGGTACCGATCCGGGCGGGCAAGATCCCTGGCGCGTTTCACCGTTCCGCTGTTCGTCGGGCGACGGAGCACGACAATTGCAAGCCACATCCCCGCGTCCCCCACGCTCCAGAAGCCGAGCCCTCTGCCCCGAAATGTGCGCACCCGGGTGCCATTCAGGCGCGTCGCTGGCCGGCTGCCCGCCGGAAGCAGACGGCTGCGTTCCGGAGCGACGATTTCCTCCCCTGGCCAGGCAAGCGCCTGCCTCGAGACGCGCGTGGGGGAGCGAGGACGAGCGCGTGCCCGCGACCGAGTGAGTGCGGGTGGAGCCGGGTCCAGTCGATGTTGGCCACAGCGGACGGCAACCCCCCACTCCGTCGCACCCACTGCTTGCTTCCGCCCACGCATGTGACTGGCCGCCACGCTCCGTCCGTGTCTCGAAGCGGCAGCTGCTGCCGGCGCTGCCCCACTCTGTGTAGCCCAAGCACTCTATGCAGAGAGAGGCGTGATGTTCCGGGCCGTGCTGGCTTCTGTTTCCGATTAACTAAGCCGCAATCCCGCTAACTGGACTGCATAGATATCCCGCTCTTCTTTCGACTCCTGCACCGTAAGCCCGCCAGGCGATGGGCCCTGCCCGGTTCTCTCGTTTCTTTTCCCCCAGCCCGCCGCGACATTCCACCAGCGCTGCATCCGGACGGGTGCATGGGGGGAAAACTGCTGTTGGTTCAGGCTGATGTCGCGAGGGATTAACCGACGGACCGCCCCGGCCACGGCGAAGCATCCGGCGACTCCTTGACTCCTTCGACTGTTGGCCGCCCACAGGCCACCAAGAGACTGCGCCGTCAGGGAGGGCGTTCGGCACACGCGCACCCCGGCGTCTGGAATCCATCAACGTCCGAGCGGCGGACTCTTCGCAGCTACGTATCTGCACCGGAGCCATGCCAGCATTCCGACCGTACATCCGTCGGGGCCGGGTAACTGCGAACACGAGCGTATGTAGGTGGATGCAGAGCAACCACGAATCAGCTTGCACGACGCTCGGTCACATGACCTCCCCTCGCTACGGAGCCCGCACGCCGGCTCCAGCTCTATCTACGCCGCTCCGTCGGAGGGACGGGGCCGGCTATGTATTCGACGATGCGTTTCCATCGACTCGAGCCCCCGCCGCCGTGCGACCTGCGTGCTGGCGATGGACCGCCCCTTCGTGATCGGCGGAGCCTCGCACATCCATCCATCCGCAAATCTGCCGCCGTCCGGGGGGGGCGGCAACCCAGACAGCCACACAGCAACTGCGAACCTGGCGCACTCTATCATAGAAGTCCGAAGTTCGACGGCAGCGGGGCAGACTGCGGTAGATAGATGGACTGCGTGCGTAGGGCTGCGGCGGATTAAGCCTCATCGAGTCGGTCGAGCCGGATCAGCCTATATATCTGTGCTGTGCACGGCGACGAATCGCGTTGCTGCCGCGGACCTGAGAGAAGGAAGACGCGTACACAGAGCATGCAAGATAGTTTCGATCCAACCAGGCGCCCGAGAAGCGAGCCTTGGCTCTGTCGGGGATTGTTTCGAGTTCACGGCCAATCGGCTCGCAGCCACACTGAAACTGCGTCGCAACGGTCCACGGCGGCAGGAGCGGAGAGGTGGTGTGATGGGCTCCAGTTTTACCGCCGATCCGTGTGTTGGGGTTGACGGGTGTGCACTGCACTGTGCACTGTGCACTTGGCTCCTCACATGCGAGCAGTCGCAGGACCGGACTGCTAAAAATATCCGCATGGAATCAGCACTGCATACGTGAAGAGTGGACGTCGAGCGGAGACAAGAAGGGAAACGCCGCTGCCCACGCGCGCCCGGAGTAGGGCGGCGCATAGTGTTGTATGGACGCCGCGACGCCGACGTCTGGGACAATGCCAGAGCCAATCGAGGCCCAGCAGACGATGCTCGCTGCCGCCGAGCGAGGGCCACACACACACACACACACACACACATACATACATGCATGCATGCATGCATACACACACTATGTACACATACACATACACACACACACTACATTCACACACTACATACACACACACACACACTACATACACACACTACATACACACACACACACACACTACATACACACACTACATACACACACACACTACATACACACACACACATACGAATCCCGATCCTCCGGATATCTGCACAGATGCAACTGGCAAGGAGTGGACAGGGAGTGGAATGGAACCTGTGCAAGGCGGAGACGGAGACGGCTCGGACTGGACTGGACTGGACCGGGTTGGTTTGGCCGGCCATTCGTCGGGCTGGCTGGAGGAGCAATCACATACATATCGTTACGGAAGCCGGTAACTATGCTGCACACCTGCAGCTCTATCGTGCCCACATACATCGCACATCGAACCGAGACTCGTGCACGCACGTCTTCCGGGAGGCAGCAGACAGCGCGTTTCCGTCGAGACGCTTGCCAGGGAAACGGGATCGAACCGGACTGCCTCTCGACCGCCGGCCACGCAGAGCAATGGTGGTGAATTCTCCTGAAATCCAGACAGCAGCTCCCGTTGGACGCCGTTCTCAGAGACCGAAACGCGCCGTGGAACAGACAGCCCCCCACATCTTTCGAGTCAGCCAAGCTCGACGCCACCTCGGACGGGACGGATGGATGGGTGAGCTCGAGTCCAATCGCGGCCCTGCTAGTCTGGTTGGGATCCTCCGGCTCGATTGCCGGTCCAGCCGGTACTTTCCAGCAGTTAGCGCAGACAGCGTGAGTCTCGACTTGAAGCCAGAGCCGTCCGTCAGGATCCGAAATCCCCTTTTCTCTCGCACTCGAAGCCACAGACACCGCGTGCCAGCGGCATCTCCCACTGGAAATGTGTGTGTGTGTGTGTGTGTGTGTGTGTGTGTGTGTGTGTGTTTTCCTTGTGGTTTCGGTTCGAACCTTCAAGGGACGACAGATCACACAGACACATACATAGAGACACGGTACATGCCTGCTCGTTGACCGGGGGCGCGGGAAAAGGCTTGAGACAGGGTGCTGCGAGTGCCCCACGCATCCAACGACCCTGCCCGTGTGGATGGGTTCGTTCCGGCTGTTTCTCGGATGCATTTCGGACAGCAGAATGGACGTCGGTAGACACCATCACGTCAGCAGGCGAATGCACACACCAGCAGCGTGATCCGTGCGGTGTGTGGCCGCCGTTGCATGCTGGAGCAGACCACACCGCGGCCGGTATGATGGAGGCATCGTCTTGACGGTTCGGCGTCGTCGGATGGAAGCGGGCCCTGGCGAGGATCCGCATTTCCAAATCCCGATATGCCACCCTTCGGGACGGATGCGAGAGCGGTCTGGCGGGAGGGATCCGGTATCCGGTGGAGAGTCCTATTGTCCGGGCATGGCGCAATCGGCCGGACAGTGTCATCAGCACACGGCGATGTCGGCAGCCCGTATTCGTCAGCCGCAGCAGCATCACCGTGCCGGGGCTATCACCGCGACGGCGACGATCCGCATCAGCAGACGCACCCACTCCGTTCCGCGCCGCTCGCCAGCCCGTGCGGATGCTTGTTCCGCGCCGAGGGCTCCCACGGCTGGTGCTGCGCTCTCCCTTCTGCATTCCGCACGACAGCGCTCTGCTTCCCCGCTGTCCGTCCGGGGGCTCGCTGGCTCTCTCTCTCTCTCTTCTGGCTCTCTCATTCTTCTGGCTCTCTCTTCCTCCTGGCTCTCTCATTCTTCTGGCTTTCTCTTCCTCCTGGCTCTCTCTTCCTCTTCCTCTTCCTCTTCCTCCTGGCTCTCCCCCCCTTCTGGCTCTCTCTTTCTCTTTCTCCGGCTCCCTCTTCCGGCTGCGTGTGGACGGCGGCGCAGTGGCGTGGCTGTCGGCTGGGTGTGTGTCTGGCAGCTGCGGCTCGCGCTGCCGGTGCGGCTGGCTGGTCGCGCACTCCGCTCGCGCTCGCACTCCACTGCTGCTTACTCCCATTCAGCCTCCTCTCACCTTCCGCCGTGTCGCCGCCGAATAGAATCCACCGCTATTATTACCTGGTACACTCTGCTCGGAGTCCGTCGTCCAACTCCCCATTTCACTCGTTCGCGCCGCAACATCGCTGCACTCACTGCGCACTTGCACTCGTACCGCTCCCACCACCCACACCACCGCCTCCCTTCCACCACACCACCAGCACAACGCCTACACAGCTCCGCACCTGCCTTCTGCCCGCCCCGCCCCAGAAAATTAAAACTCCCACTCTCTTCCCTCGCGCCCAACCCTCGCTAGTGCTGTGCCAGTGCAGTAGACGAGCCCAACCAAGTCCAAATCGACCCCCCCCGAACTGTCCGATCAACCTTTAAACTCAACCCACATCCCCCCCGTCTGCCTGACCGTCCTCCCCGTCACTGCCTCCTCCTCTCCTCCGCCTCCTCCGTCGTGCCCGGTCAACCCCCTCCCCCCCGTTCAACGTTCGGCCGGACACCGGATGGGTATATAGAGGAAAAAAAAAAAAAAAAAAAGAGGATCGGAACCTTCTCTCTCTCCCCCCCTCCTCCACAACTAAACACCATCGTCGTCCTGCCTCCTCACTTCTTCTCGACCGTCCTGCCCACCGCGCATCATTCCCGCCGTCGCGCCTCTCGCCCCGAATATTCATCATGGCAACTCCAACCGCCGCCCCTCCCACCGAAACGCCACGCGACAACGGTGGCAACGGCCCGACCAGTAGTCCTCTCTTGTTCTTCGTCGCATTGGGTTTCGGTGTTGTTTTTACGAATCTGTGGTATGTTTGTGTGCTCCCCCCCAACCACCAGCCCCCCTGGAATCCTGCATAAAGGGACAGGAAAAGAAAGAAAGGAGAGAATGCGAAAGAATGAAAGAAAGGAGAGAATGCGGAAGAATGAAAGAGTGAAAGGTGGGGTGGGGACAGCTGCGGCCACTCGCGACCGTTGCTACGAATGGAACCAACCAGATCGTTTATTTATTTTTTCTACCTGTAGGATTATCGTCGGCGTCAAGTACTGCTTCAGGTACAATGCTCGACAGAGGGCGCGAGCCAATGGAGACGAGGAAGTTGTCGACTTGCAGGCCATGCCGCGACCGCACAGACGACGCAGAGAGAAGAGACTGATGACCATGGACGAGGTCAACGAGCGCTTTCCCACGATAAAATACAAGACTTGGCAGGCTCAGCGGGAAGCTGCAGGATTACCTTCGGAGGGCGGGGTCGCGACCGCGCCGGGCAGCAGGGCGGGCAGCAGGGCGGGCAGCATCCACCTCGTCGGATCGGCTGCCAACGACCAGTCGCCGCCGGGAAACAAGAATGACGGTGACGATGTGACCACGCAGATCTGCACCCTAGTCATGCCTGCTCCTCCCGCTGCCGCGCATGTGGTGGACAACGAAACGGGGGCTTCGGCGTCCGTAGTCGAGGCGCAGTCGATGGGCATGCTGGCGGACGAGAAGGTTTCCGTGAAGGACAAGAGGATGTCGGACATCTCGGAGATGGAACAGGGCAAGGACAACGACGACGAAGAAGAAGACGAGCACGAGCACCCCGTCCCCGCCGAACTGCTCAAGTCCGCCGGTGACGCCTGTGCGATCTGCCTCGACACGATCGAGGACGACGACGACATCCGCGGCCTCACCTGCGGCCACGCGTTCCATGCGGCTTGTTTGGACCCATGGCTGACCAACCGTCGGGCCTGCTGTCCGCTCTGCAAGAAGGACTATTACGTGCCGAAACCGCGGCCGGAGGGAGAGGCCCAGTCGTCGGACGCACAAGTCGGCCCCTTGCGAGCGGAACGCAACCGTCGTCAGCGCCAGGCAGCAACCCCGCCGGCGGGCGCCCCCTTCCACCGCCGATTCTTCTTTTCCTCGAGTCGGCTCGTGTTGTCGTCGTCTTCGGCTGGCCGTAGCGATGGACGGAACGGGGGCGGATCGTCGATAACACCGCCACGCCAGCCACAGCAGGGCAGACGGTGGAACGCCTTCCAGCGCCCAGCTTTCCTGAACCGCGGACGAACTGTGGATAGGACCGCGGCGCCACCAGACATAGAAACAGGGGCCACGAGGCGTTAGCCAGGTGGAGGAACACTTGCATGGAAATATGGGATCGGCGGATCTGTTACAGTTCCTTATCCTCTCTATTTCCGGGCCAACTTGATGCTTTTTTTTTTCCCTTTCTTTTCACTTGTGACTACTTATTGGGATGGCGTTTGTTGGCTGCGTTTGTGCGTTTGCGCGTTAAGGTGGCGTAAGTGTGCTTGCTTGTTTTGGTTTGTTTTGGGGCGGTTCGTTTCGCTCGTTCGTTCGTGAGGCAGGCTGGATAGCGCGTTGGGCTAGGTGGTGGTGTACATTTGCAGAGGGGGAGGGAAGAAAGGAGGGTTTTTTTTTCTCTTCATTTCAGCGATTGTTTTCTAGCAACGGGGGGATTCTAGGTAGGGGAAATAAGGTGTCACGATGTTTTGTCTTGTCTTATTTTTTTTCTTCCGGTTCAATTCGGTTGGTTTGGTACGGTCTAGCTTAGTTGGTGAATTCCTTTCTTCTTCCCCTTTTCTTCCTTTTTTGTCGGGGAAACAATGGAGGAGGAGGGAGTGCATAAATGGTGTGAGGAAGTACGGAAAGGCGAAAGGAAAGCATCATATGGGTGGCTTATTGTTTTATTTGTTATTTTTTTTTTTTCTCTTTGAAGTTGTTGCCCCCCCACTCCATATATCCGGCTAGTACACTGGCCACTTACTTTACTTTACTTTACTTCCCCTCTGCTTTACTTGCTCTACTCTCCTTGCTCTCCTTACTCTGCCTACATGCTTCTGTAGCTTTTTCAACTCTGCTCCACCTCGAAAGAAAGGGTATGTAATCGGTCTGTTCGGTGCACTTGGATCGTTCCTATCGACGTGATTCTGTTGCGGGGCCGGGCCGGGCTGAGATCTTGGACTCTTTCTTGCAAAGAGCGGATCCCCCCCCTCCTGACTATCCCGCATAATTGTCGCCTCATGTGTTGAAGCCCGCGGATGTAGCACAGCACAGCATAGCATAGCATAGGAGTGATACTCCGTGAACCCCATTCGCCTTCATAGGTATATGTAGGAACAAAAAGTACATAGGTAACAGTAATAAGAACACAAATTTTTTTTATCTAACCCCACGTACCACCTCCGCCGCCACGTCCCTGCCGCTTCTGCGCCGACAGCCGCCAGGAGTCGTCGCCCTCGCCGAAGCGATTGAACAGCGGCTGGATCCTCTCGTTCTTCCGCCGCTTGGAGAGCTCGCCTTTTCCGCCGCCGACCTTGAAGAAACTCGGTGCTACTTCGACTGCTAGCCGTCAGAACGATGGGGGGGGGAAAAAAGAAGAAAAAGAAAAAAAACGTACCGAGCCATTTCGGCTCTATGCTCGTGGTGCATTGCATGTACTCCTTCGTCGTCATCACCAGGGTGTGGAAGATCACGTGCTCCGCCGGCTTCCCGAACAGCGCCGAGGATGGGTGCATGTACACGGGCGTTCCCTCGATCAGCGTGCGGTAGCCTTCCGACGGGTCCTTGCGCGCCGAGTTGCGGAAGAAGCCCGAGCAGAGCGCCTGGCGCACCTTCATCGTGTTGCGGCCGCAGGAAACGACCTTGTGCTTGTAGCGGGACATGATCATCTCGAGCTGCTGGCGCACGTCCTTGGCGCGCTTCATGGAGCGCGCCTGGATGAAGTTGTCGAAGCACCAGGGGTTCGAGTAACCGGACTGCTTCCAGCTGTTGTACACGTTGAGGAGCGTCAGGTGGTCGCCGTGGGGATCGTGGAACTTCGCCTTCTTCTGGTCGGCTTGCTGCTGTTTCTCCTTGGGACGGTAGAAAACCGTCTGCACGGAGAGCATGGCCACGATGCTGAGGATCTCGTCGCTGCAGCCCATGTCCACACTTGCGATGAGGACCTTGGCCAAGGCGGGCTCCATGGGGAAGTCGGCCATTTTGCGCCCGAGACGGGTGAGCAGTCCTTCGTCGTCGAGCGCAGAGAGAGCATAGAGCTCCTCGAGCGCTGTCAACATGGTGTTGGTCGGGGGCGGGTCCATAAAGTCGAAGTGGAGGAGATCGTTGATCCCCATGGCCTTGAGCATGAGGATGGTGTGGGAGAGGTTTTGCCGCTGGATCTCGGGGACGGACGTGGGCAGCATCTCGCTCTGGAAGGCGGCTTCGGTGTACAGCCGGTAGCATTTCCCCGGACCGGTGCGTCCTGCACGGCCCGCTCGCTGCTTGGCCTGCGCCTGCGAGATGGGGGTGACGACCAGGGAGTCCATGCCCAGCTTGGGATCGAATGCGTTCTGTTTGACGAAGCCTGGGTCGATCACGTAATAGATCTGGTCGATGGTGATGGATGTCTCCGCGATGTTGGTGGCGATGACCACTTTGCGACTGCCCGGAGGTGCGGGCTCGAAGATCCGGCTCTGCATTTCGCTGGGCAGTGCAGAGTACACCGGAAGGATAATCAGTTCCGGCACACTGGGACCGAGCGCCTTCATTCGTTCGTACAGGATCTCGCAGCTGGTGTCGATTTCTTCCTGTCCCGTCAAGAACAGGAGGATATCTCCAGCAGGCTCGCTGAGGTGGATCTGCATCACGGTGATCAGAGCAGCATCGAGGTAGTCGCTCTCGGGCTCCTTCGTGTAGAGAATCTCGACCGGGTACGTCCGTCCGGGAATGGTAAAGATGGGACATTGATTGAAGTAGTTGGAGAACTTCTCGGCGTCCAGAGTGGCGGACGTGACGATGAGCTTGAGATCCGGCCTCTTTTTGAGCGTTTTCTTCAGCAGTCCGAACAAGACATCGGTAGCGATGGTACGCTCGTGCGCCTCGTCGAGGATGATGACGGAGTATCTCTTCAAGTCGGGGTCGAGCAGGACTTCACGCTGCAGCATGCCATCCGTCATGTACTTGATCTTCGTCTCGGGGCTCGTGCAATCTTCGAAACGGATAGTATATCCGACCTCCTGTCCGACCCTGCAGCCAGCTTCCTCGGACACACGCTTGGCGACGGACATGGCGGCGACACGGCGGGGCTGCGTGCATCCGATGATGCCGCGCTCGGCGAACCCTTCCTCCGCCAGGTACTGCGTCATCTGTGTCGTTTTCCCCGAGCCCGTGTCGCCGACCACAATCAGCAGCTGGTTCTCGTGGATAGCCTTGACCAAGGAGCTCCGCAGCTTGTAGACGGGCAGCGACTTCCTCTGGTCGCTGATGCTCATGCTGGTGATCCTTCCGAAGGATGCGTTTTTGCCCATGGCCACCCGTTTCCACTCCGGCAGGTCACTCGGTGGGTTCGCATTGGTATTCTTGAGGTCCGAGGCGAACTTGTGTTGGCCGGTTGGGACCATGGGATCTTGCCATTGGGCCGAGAGATCGACTTTCTGGGCTTCTTCGGCAGCCGCGTCGGCCGCCTGTTGCTGTCGCAGCTCTCGTCTTTCCTTCGCCAACGATGTTCCGGCCATGGCGGCGCGGTTCAGGGATCCGTCGGGGGCCTTGACGACTCGAATGGGCGACAGCTCGAGACTCTGTTTCGTTTGGCCGGCAAGGAAGGGCGGCTCCTCGCCCTTGACTTCGATGTCGAGATCCTCCTCCTCCTCGAATTCGCCCTCGCCCCTGAGCGTCGCGTTGTATTCTTCGTCGATATCGGGGTAGTCTTTAGCCGACAAAACACCCGAGGATATCAACTGTTTGATTTCCCATCGCTCGGGGGAGGTCATGCGTTTCTTGGTGCGCATAGCCCTGCCGTCCATATCACCCTCGATGACTGGCACCGCGCTGTCTAGACTGCCGTACCGCGACGACGACGATCCGCCCTTGCTGATGCCTTCCATGTTCGCGCCGGATGCTATCCGCTTCGCCGGGTCGAGGTCGAGCCCGGACTTCTGATCGACGTCCTTCATCGACAGGCCTATCCGATCGCCCTGGATACTGATGACCTTCACCTTGACCATCTGGTCGATGGACAGCAAATCCGACGGGTGGTTAACTCTCTGTCCTTCCCGGATCGCAGAGACATGAACCAATCCGACGCAGTTTCGTTTGGGCCCTTGCGACTTCACGCCGATGAGATTGACAAAGGCACCGAAATCCTGAAGCCCGCTGATCTTCCCGTTGTAGACTTTGTAGAGCACCGGGGCGTCGTCAACCTCGGGGGTCGGTGGCCTCCGAAACCCACCGCCGCCCCTGCGTTCCCCGCCGTATCCCTTCCCATTGCCGTTGCGATCGCTTCTGGTGCTCCTCCCGAACTCGTCGGTGCCGTCGTCCCGACCCCTGTCCCTCCTGGACCTCCTCTCTCGCCTCGCATCGGGGGAGATGGAGCGTGATCGTGATCTGTGTCTGTTCCTCCGCTTGCTTCGCCGAGAATCCTCGTACGGCGAGACGCTGCGTTTGCGGGCCGAGTCGTCGTGTTTCCGAGCTGATGGCGCTCGCCCGGGCTCCATGCTCTCCAGCATGGCCAGGGTGTCATCCGCCGCGGGAGCACCGCCGTTCTTCACGGACTTGCTCTTGTGCTCCAGCTTTTCAAACGCCGCAAGCGTGTCGTCGATCGCATCCTTCGCGCCGGTGTTCCCGTCCCCGTTCTCCTTCCGGTCCAGATACCCATTCCCGTCCCAGGGATTCCTGTCCGGCAGGGCCAGACCGGTAAAGACGCGCGCCTTCTTGTCCACATCCACGGGGAACTCCTCCGTGTCGCCGCTGCCCTTCGGCTTCTTGTTGCGGTGTTTCGGGTGCATCGTCAGGATCAGCCGGTCGATGGTCTCGGCCAGGGAGTTGGGGAACTCAACGCCGGCGTCGGCAAGCTTCGACTTGAACTCGCCGAGCGACGCCGACTCGCCGTGAAGACTGATGACGTACTCCGATATCGTCTTCTCGTTGATCCCCAGGTGATTGCTGAGCTCCGTCGTGATCTTGGAGACCAGCGAGAGGAGCTCGAGATCCGCGAGAGCGTCCATGCTGGAGCTGTAATGGCTGGTAGGTACGAGCGAATGTGCGTCCTGGGCCCGGAGTCAGGTTCTGCGCGCGGTTTCTCTGCGCGACGTGTTGGTGTTGCTGGTGGCGTGCAGTGTGGTTGTGTCTCAAAGTTGTCATTTCGCGCGACTCGCGATTGCTTGGCAAGAACCATTCGAAATTTCGCGAACCTCTTGTTTTCCGGGCGCTAGACACCACGGCTCCGGACGAAAGCCACACAACCTCCCCCCCGCCCCCGGCACCGCCAGTACCTCGGAATCCGCAGCAACACCGCAGCCATGCGCGGCCGGCGATCGAAGGCTTACAAAAAGCTGATGGGCGCGTTCCATCAGACGTTCGGCTTCCGCGAGCCCTACCAAGTTCTCGGTGCGCACTCTTTCTCCCGTCGCTCTTGCCACAGACTGACGTTCTTTGCAGTGGACACGGAGATGATCAAAGAAGCCGCCAGATGCGCCATGGAGCTCGCGCCGGCGCTCGAGCGCACGCTGCGCGGCAAAGCGAAGCCAAGTGCGTTCTGTCCCCCCCCCCCCAACCCCCTTCCGTCCGTTGCAGCACCCTTCCTCTGACGGGGGGGAGTTGGCAGTGATAACGCAGTGCTCTATCCGCCACCTGTACCTCCTGCCGCCCGCCGAGCACGCCAACAGGGAGCGGCTGATCGGCGCGGCCAAGTCGTTCGAGCGCCGGAAGTGCAACCACCACGAGCTCGAGTCGCCGCTGTCCGAGAAGGAGTGCTTCGAGAGCGTTGTGCTCGGGAGCGGCCGGAACAAGCACCACTACGTTGTCGCCTTCCAGTCGCGCGAGATCCGCTCGCTGTTCCGAGACGTCCCCGGCGTGCCCTCGATCGTCATCAGCCGCAGCGTCATGCTGCTAGAGCCGATGAACGACGCGAGCAAGCGGCAGCGCGACGCGATGGAGCGCGGGAAGCTCGTGCAGGGCGCCATGGATGCGCGGGCGGCCGAGAAGGCGCTGACAAAGCGGAAACGGGAGGATGAAGGAGAGGAGGACGGTGCGGACGGCGACGGCGGGACTAAGGAGGAGATGAAAAAGAAGAAAAAGAAGCGCGGACCGAAGGGGCCGAATCCGCTGAGCGTCAAGAAGAAGGCGGCGCCGAAGCCGGCCGCTGTGGCGGAGAAGCCGGCCGCGAAGGAGACCGGCCAGGAACGCACGACAGACGGCCAGGTCAGGAAGAAGCGAAAAAGGAAACACGGGAAGGCAGTGCCGCCAGCAGCACCGGCACCAGTGGCCGTGTCCGCTGCAGACGACTAGAGGCGGTGCGAGGCGGGGCGAAAAATCGATATCGACGACACCAGCCGCCAGGCTGCCGAGTGATAGCGCCATACTCCCAGTGATATTTTATGAATGTGTGGACTATGCTGTCGAGTGATAATCTACGAACAGGGCCCGAGGCACTCTAGTGAAACTCGGTCGCCGCCATCCAATCTCCCAAACCCTCGCCCACAATTGCAGCTGCCGCTCCGCGTGACCTCCGAGCCCCCGCCCGTTCTCGCAGCTGCCGATGCGCTTCCCATCGTCTCTGCAGCATTTACGCGGGTACCCATCGCTCTGCCGTAGCCAACACGACACAGCGGTGGCGGGCGGGGAACGCACGCTACTGCGGAGCGCAGCCATGCAGCTGGTGACGCCGCGTGATTGGCGGGGTCAGCCCAGACAGGTAGCTACGGCGGCCTGGCTCACTTGCGCTCACTCGCTGCTGCGGGTAACGGATGGTCCACCCGCCAGCCGTTGCATCCCTGGGAAGGGCTATGTATGCATGCGGCAGCTATTCCTGGGGGCGGCTTCGGCATGCGTGGCAATGGGGGGGGGGGGGGGGGGGGGGTTGTGGCGGGGGGGGGGGGGGGGGGTTTGGGTTCTTTCCCCGGTTCTTTGTCTTTGGCGTCGGGCGCGGCCGGGTCACAGATCCGTCCGATCCGGTGTCAGCTCGGCCCACACCGTCTTGCCGTGCGC
>Ga0307508_10001369_pt1 | contig 27482 bp, 31 predicted proteins | sample 9_EM_MG_FD_203089 | JGI IMG/M metagenome (GOLD analysis project Ga0307508, IMG submission 203089) | Populus trichocarpa ectomycorrhiza microbial communities from riparian zone in the Pacific Northwest, United States - 9_EM | ecosystem: Host-associated > Plants > Roots > Unclassified | place...
ATTCATGATGTATGCCAACTACTGAGACTTTCTAAATTGTGGTTGTGGGGATCGAGAAGGTTGAGTGAGGGCATCATGGGCAGTTGTACCTGGGTGTACGGAAACTTTTGGCCTAGTACTTTATCTACTCCATGCTTTTCTCCACCACCTGCTGCGCACGTCCCGAAATGGACAGAGGCTCCGCGCTCGCCGTCGCGGTGCCACCGAGAAGACGATCGCTGCCCTGTTTGGCCGCCTCTCGCCAGCCGAAGCGAAGGCGAACAGACCGGAAAAGGCTGCCAGCCCCACGTCCACTTGAAAAAATGGAGAAAATAAGTAGATCCTTGATATCCATGGAAGTTGCCCAGAGAACAGAACAAGCGTCGTTCCGCGCGTGGTGCGGCTCCGTCTCGCCCCGCCTCTTTCACGAAGCGGACAAAGCTCGTGGCTATCTACGCATACGTATCCTTACGCACGGACTGGCGGGCGGGCGGGCGTCTATCTATGGAGCTTTCTCATCGCCCCAGCCCAGCCCTTTTTTTTTGGTTTAATCATTATTCGCATAGAACTAGCGAGATCATGGCGAGCCCAGCCCAGCCCATTGTGAACTATGGACGGCCCGTTGGCGTTATGGACGGAACATATGATCGCTTGACTTCTTACATAGCAGATGCTCTGGCAGAGCGCAACAAATGCCCCTTTGCCCTTCTTCTCCTTCTCGTTCCCCTTTGTCTCCTCCTCCTGCTCTTTCATCTCCCCGCGCATCTCCTCGCGCATCTCCTTCTCGTTCCCCTCCTCTTCCTCCAATCGCTCGACTGGGTCTGGCGTTGCTCGAGATGCGAGCGCGAACGGCAGGCGAAGTGCTCTTCTCGATCGAGGCGCTGGTCTTGGATGCCTGCCCACTTCCCACCAGAGATCAGCGGCTGCTCTCTCGTTCCTTGCTTGCGCTTCCTGTCGGTGCGGATTCTCCGCGGACGAGCGCCGCACGTAACAGCCCTCCGCCGACTGCGTGCCCGCTGCGCATACGTGCTGCGTTTACCTGGAGCATACGTGTGGCAGCTGTTGCTGGCTGCGCGGCTGGCGGTCTGACCTGGCAGGGAGCAATGTGGACGCGGATTCTCCACATCGTCACAGAGGTGCGGCCGTCACGGATGTTGGGCCCATGTAGACTTGAAGGAGAAGGTTAATGCTGGAGTGTTGAACTCGGTCCACAATTCCTTGGCGGTCTAAATGTTATGTATCCCACACACACCACACCCCTCACGCACGCACGCACACAGCAGTATCTACCCTGTTGCCTGTTGGTCTGGCCTACCCTGCCCACCACCACACCGCTCTCTTCTTTTTCTCTTCTTTTCTCCCTCTTCCCGCTCCTCTCCTCTCTCCTCCCTCTCCCCTCCCCACCGAACTCCTCCCCCACCCCACTGCCCAGCGGACCCTTAGACTAATCTAGAGGGTGATCGCGTTCGAATACACAGCATCTCTGCTCAGTTACACGCGGCTCGGATATTCGATATCGGAAGCGTTCCTTTCCCTTTTTTCCGTTGCCAGCTCGCGGCAACTGCGAGCGGTTTCCTCGAGAGACAGACTGACAACCGTCGTCGACCACCCCACCTCCCCCATCCCGATCCCACGATCCTGCTCGTGCGGCATCGGCATCGGCATCGCCGTCGCTGAAGCAAGGATTCCAGTCTTTGTCCGTTCAAAATCATAAAGGTGAGCAGAGCTGCGCTGCATCGAGAGTGCATTCGGGGGAAGAGACGAAAAGCAGAGCGAGAAGAGAGCGACAGAACTGGGGGAAACAAAACCAGGAGAGACGGGGAGGAAGAGACCGCGAGAACATGAGGAGACGAGTGGAGAGGAGAGGAGAGGAGAGGAAAGACGGCTGCTGCTGGTGGATATATCACATGTGTCGAGTGACCGGGAAACGGTGTCGCTATACGCTGCATCCTCGTGAGACTCCGCATGCTTCTTGCTTTAGTTCTGTTCTGTTCGTCTGCCGTCACGATCATGCTTCCCAGCTTCATTACTTGATACCATGAATTTTTCTTTTTCTCTTTTTTTTTCTTTCCTTTTTCTCCATGTTTGGGTGTTTGGTTGGTTGTTCTGTCTACCCATTTGCAAGTCGCCGGCGATCTGTGCGCCCGATGAGGAAGAGCTGGGCAAGACACAGAAAAAAAAGGCACTATGGCAGCACGGGCTGGGTGAGAGCTAGTGACTGCGGGCGAGCTCTCCGCTCCGTGCCCGCTCGTACTGTCCGTCCCCTCTTCTCCTCTTCACAAATCTCGCACAACTTGAATACTTCTCACTTTGAATTGTCGAGTCCTCACTCACGCTTGCACTTGAGCACTTTCAAGTTCAAAAGCTCTTTCCTGCTCAACCTGCTCCTGATCCCATTCTAAATCCCCCCCCCTCTCTCTTTCTAGGTTGTCTCCGTATAATTCCCTCCCCTCTTCTTCCTTCCGTCCTCCACAACTCCTTCCAACTTCTGCGGCATCATCATCCCTCACTCTCCACCTATTCCGAACAAGGCTAAATTCTTTTCGAGATACAGTTTGAATCCCCTCTCGGATCTTACTTCAATCAGACTCATCCTTTTTCGTCTCCCTCCTCACCGTCCCCCCCTCCTCCTCATAGTCTCTGACGATCCCTCATTCACACTACAACACACTACCGCCTCACTTTCGGTTTGCCCGCTGCGAAACTAGGGTCCGAAAAATCCCTTGAGTCTTCGCCCCTCTTCCGATAGCCACAATCCACACTAAACCTCTCTCACCCAACTCCCTCCACATCCCCACCGCCACATCCACTGTCTGGAAGAAAAGAAAAACAAAACACACCAACCCCCCCTCCTTCACGAAAAGGCTCTTTCACGCATCCTTTCTCCTTCTTACCTTACCACCATTTCCCACGATTACCATTCACACACCTAATCGAATGACAAGCATCGCCATAAACTCTTCCGCAGCCGCCCCGCAGAACACTACGAACGCCAGCACTTCGTTGTCTATCGGTTCTACACGCTCTCCAACAAGCGGTCAGTCTGCATCTGCCACCGTGCAGACCAGCGCCCTCGCCCCGCGAGCGACGTACGCCACCGCCGCACAAAACGCGAGGAAAGCACCGTCTGGACCTGGTGGCAACGCAGCTAGCTCTTCAAGCACTGCTCCTTCCCAAGCCTCTGGTGGTGGTGCCTCTGGACAACATGCGCGGTCCGCTTCGACTACGTCAGTACCGGTGAATGGCAAATCGATAACTCCGGCTGTTCCTACACTCGGCAACAGTGGAAATTCAAACGGGGCTTCTACTACACCTTTCAGTGGGGGACAGCACAGCCGCAAGCCGTCCATTGCCACTATGTCTAATGGTTCTTCGCGAGGAGCTCCGAACATCAAGTTCGGCGCCATCAACGATTCCGGAATTGGGCCGCAAACCTCGGGGTCCGCCGTAGCAGCAGGAAACAACAACCTGACTGCACCCATGGCACAGAACCTGAGGGCGAGCTCACCGTCGCCAGCTGCTATCCAGCCGGCTGCCAGTGGCGGGGGTCTCCCCCCTACCCCTGGCGCTGCTAAACCAATCCAGTTCGGCGACACCACCCCACAGCAGAGGCACGTACAGCCTCACTCGCACGGCCCGCCACAGGGACCAGGATCGATGGGGCGTGGTGGCGGTGGCGGTGCAGGGGGTCACAGCCGACACGATTCCGCTCACTCCGAGTCAGTCCCCCACATGCCTCACGGACGTGGAATGCCTCAAGCAGCTCGCGGCCGTTCCCACTACCCCCAGAATCCATTTCAAAGCGCGCAGTACGGAGGAGGTGGCGGTGGGAACCAGGGTGGATACAACGTTGGCAGAGGAAGTTACCAAGGACAGGGCCAGCATCAGCAACGAAACGGTCCGGCAAACATGGGTTCTGCTGCCCCGTTCCCTGCTGCCCCGTTCCCGCAACAGCAGTTTCCCAATTCTCCCCGCGGAGTCCCGAGAAGTCCGGCGTTGTCGCACGTGACTGCTCACCAGTCGCCTTCGATAACACCGGCCATACCCACTCCGCAGTTGTACCCGCAGTCGCACGGCCAGCCCTTCGGCAGCCCGCAAGTGGTAACGATCCCCTCATTGCGTTTGTATCTCCTGGTAGCTGACGAACGGGGAGCAGTACATGCAGCAAATATATAACGACCCATATTACCCTCAGCCCTACGGTATGCAACCCTACCAGCAATTCCCTCAGACCAGCCCAAGGACAAGCTATTCGCAGCCGGTTCCCTCGATGGGTGGAGGTGGATTCCCGTACACTCCGCAGCAGCCTACTCCGATGTCTCGCTCCCCGTCTAGCCACAACGTGGAGATTCGACCGCCATCTAGCATTGGGCAGCACGGACAACATGGACCTCCCCACGGGCCTCATAGCCAGATGATGATGGGTGCTTCGCCTCAGCAGAGCATCCCTGTCCCGTCGCAGAGCCCGCACAGGCAAGCTCTGAAGTCCAAGGCCATTACGATCAGGGACCCCGGCACAGGTGCTCCTGTTGTGCCTCAGCCGACTACGCCCGTGGCGGGTGTATCCAGCTCAATCATCGTCGAGTCGCCGAGCCCCGCATCTGGCCGGACACCCTCTCGATCCGAGACCCCCAACAATCGCTCTACTAGCCGCTGCTGCAAGACCGCTGAGGACAAGAGGCGCGAGATGCGCGAGAAGGTTATGGCGAAGGCCATCGGGTCGGTTGGGGACAAGAAGTCCCAGGACGCGAAAGCTACGGAAGAAAAAAAGAAACAGGAGGAAGAGGCCGTAGCCGCGGCTGCAATTGCCAAGGACGAAGCAGAGGCCAAGGCGAAGGCTGAAGCTGAGGCTAAGGCCAAGGAGGAACAGGAAGAACGCGCCAAGAAGGAGGCCGAGGAGAAGGCTAAGGCCGAGGCCGACGCGAAGGAGAAGGCCGAGGCCGAGGCGAAAGCGAAGGCCGAGAAGGAAGCTGAAGACCAACGTATCAAGGAGGCCGCCGAAAAGGAAGCGAAGGAAGCCGAGGAGGCTGCCGCCGCTGCGAAGGCCAAAGAGGAAGCGGATGCCAAGGCGAAGGCGGAAGCCGAAGCCGCAGAAGCTGAAGCTAGGACTAAGGCTGAAGCGGAAGCCGAAGCCGAAGCCGCTGCCGAATCTGCCAAGGCTGCGGAGGCAAAGGCCGAAACCGAAAAGGAGGCACCTTTGGCGCCTGCCGAAAGCCCCAAGGTTTCCCTTCCCGACGATAGCGAGTCTATGCCGCCGCCGTCGCTCAAGACCGCCGAGAAGCCCCGCAGCAAGCCTAGCCCCCTGAACTTCCAGATTCCGACCACCGATGCAGGGCTGCCGTCCGCACAGCTCACCCCACAGCTTACCGCGCTGCGCAGCGCTCGTCCGGTGGACAACTTGATGGGCCTTCAGTACCCGGAAGGAATTGCATCCCCCAACCCTGCCCTGAACCCTCTGGCCACAGCTACGAAGTTCAAGTACGATAAGGACTTCTTGATGCAATTCCAGACGGTGTTCACCGAGAAGCCCTCCCCTGACTGGGACCAGAGGATGCTGGAAACCGTTGGGGAATCTGAGCCTGTTCGTTCGAGTGTTGGTTCCGCGCGTCCTCCTTCCGGATTGGGGGGAACCCGCTCTTCGTCCTCACGGGGAGTGCCGATGTTCGTTGGTGTGATGGGCAGTTTCACCGGTCCCGCTAGTGCTGGTTCTAAGGCTGCTAGCATGAGTTCGGCGGAACGTTTCAAACATTCTACCAACGCCGGCAACCCTCTCGGTGCGGGCGGTCTTGTGTTCCCGCGTACCGGAAGTAACATGGGCCGTACCAACTCGAGCACGTCTCTGTCTGGATCCGCGTCCGGTGCGTTGCCTCAAAGCCCGCGCGCGACGGGAAGTAGATCTGCTCGTGGAAACAGCAAGCGAGGTAACACCGGCGTCGCTCCCTCCATGGAGAGATCGGACTCCCGCCAGCAAAGTTCGCAACCAACCATTCCTCTATCCGACGTTAAGCCTCTTCCAGTTTCAGCAAACAGATGGAAACCGGGAAGGCTCAAGGGTGGCGATAGTGCAGCAGCTGCTACCCCCAGCTCCGGTCCGCCTGGCGCCGCTGCTGGCGCGGATGGCCTCATGTCTCCCGAAATGGTGCAACGGAAGGTCAAGGCTGCGTTGAACAAGATGACACCGGAGAAGTTCGACAAGATTTCAGATCAGATCCTCGAAATCACAGGCCAGTCCAAGCATGAAAGCGACGGCCGCACTCTGCGACAGGTCATTCAGTTGACCTTCGAGAAGGCTACCGACGAAGCTCACTGGGCCCCCATGTACGCGAAGTTCTGCAAGCGCATGCTAGAGACTATGGACTCGAGCATAAAGGACGAAAACATCAAGGACAAGAATGGCGTTGTCGTCACTGGTGGCAACCTGTTCCGGAAATACCTCCTCAACCGCTGCCAAGAAGAATTCGAACGTGGTTGGAAGGTTAATCTCCCGGACCAGACCAAGGCTGCCGGCGAAGAGGTTACCATGCTGTCGGATGAGTACTACATTGCCGCCGCCGCCAAGCGTCGAGGTCTCGGTCTCGTCCAGTTTATCGGAGAGCTCTTCAAGCTAGGCATGCTTACCGAGCGCATAATGAACGAGTGCGTTCGCAAACTTCTCGACTTCGAGGGTCTCCCGGAGGATGAAACCGTGGAAAGTTTGTCCAAGCTCCTACGTACCATCGGAGGACAGCTCGACTCTTCGGAGAAAATCAATCCCATCATGGACCTTTACTTCGTCCGCATCATGGCCATGATCGAAAACAAGGAACTCAATAGCCGCATGAGGTTCATGCTAATGGTGTGTTTTCGATCCCTTCTTCTGTTTCCTTCGAGATAACTTAATGCATTTCTAGGACATTGTTGATCTACGAAAGAGAAAATGGGAATCGAACGAGAAGGACAAGGGGCCCAAGACCATCCAAGAGGTTCGCGAGGAGGCTCTCAAGGCTCAGCTGGAGAAGGAAGCTATTTCCAAGGCCAACCGCAATCGCCCCCAGCCTGGCCGTGGTGACTCGAGGTACTTGGGTGGCGGTGGTGGTGGCGGCGGATATCAGCAGAACCACCACGACAACAAGACCTCGGGTACCCTAAATACCGATGAACTCAGCAGGTTGAAAAATAGGAGTGGGCAACGGAGTGCCAACACGACCCATTTTGGCCCCGTGTCGTCGTTGAGTCCTCGCAGCAACAGTAGCAGGCGTGGAATGCAGGACTCCGGATCTCGTACTCCTTCCGCTCCCGCCTCTACCTCATCGCCTAACATGTACAGGTAAGCCAACAATTTAGCGGACGCTTTGGTTCGTCCTTGCTGACCTTTTATCCCACAGTGCCCTCCAAGACTCGTCCCAGCACGATGGAAACGAAACCGCGTCTTCCCCGCCATCCAACAACAACTCGCCACAGGTGTCGAACGCGAGGCCTGTCACCGAAGAGGCTTGAGAAAAGCAGGCTGTTGTTTTTACTCTTTGGGGGGAAGGCGTCTGGGTATAGAATCTTTTAGAATGGTGTTATTTCCATGGGTTTTTGCATCTTCAATTGCTGGGTCTGGGGTTATGCACTTTGTTCTTCGATTTTCTTACTATTCGTCTTCCATTTTGTCTTTTGAATCTGGATGAAAAGTTGGAGCTGGGCATCTTAATTTCTTGTTTCCCTTCTTGTCGGGCGCTTTGGGGATAATAATTTATTTTTTCTTTTCTTTTTTTTCTTTTCTCTCTGGTACATTGGGATGGTTTGAATGCAGGAATGGCTCTGGTAAGATGGGAAAGATGTTGTCGATGACGATGATTGAGATGATAGAGCACTCATCACGAAGAGTGCACGGGATGTGTGGAAGGATCAAGGAAAAAGGCAAACCACGGGTACGGATTTCACCGTGTATTGGGAGGGAGGGGGTTTCGGTTCTCTAACAAAAGTACATTTTCGTCTTTTGTATTCTTTCACTGTTCTTTCGATTCTCGGCCCATCGCTATATGGTATTGGTGATAGGAACTGTTCTCGCCGGAGAGTAAATATCAACGCTGCTTGCTATCGGGTGAACCCGAAAGTCTTGTTCACCTCCACTATGAAGTACGGTATGTACATAAGTATGTTGTCTGGGCTGGGTCCGGGGAAGCGAGTGATCAACGGTGAACAACTTCTGTGAGCGAAAACGGTCGGACCTCCTCCTCCCCCCCAATAGACCAATACGGTATTGCCCCAGCATCGATCACCACTTGCAACCTAGCAGGCATACTTTCCACCAATCTATCTACATAATCGCTCCCTTTGTACATAATATCCACCCAAGTGATACACAACGTCGCTTTCAACGCCTCACATCTGATGCTCGTCCCAATATTTCCCCCCAACACGCCTCCATCGGGCTCAGGTTCGGAGATTCTGCTGGGCCACTCTAGAACCCCCATCCCCGTTCAACTCTCTGTAGTCCCCCACGCCCCTTATGTCCTGGAGTTGCCAAAAAAAAAAGAAAAAAAAAAGAAAGAAGGCATCAACACTGGCTCCGTAATCCTCCGCACACAGGTCTCAACCCCTTCGCCTGCCCAAGCACAAGGATACGACCGGACTTCTTTGTAACCCGTCTCACGGTGCGGATCGCTTCAAAACTAAGACGTCGAGTTCGGGAAACGATGGCTGCCTCCTTCCGGTGACGCCTTCCTGCTTCATCGGGGGGGGGGCGCTTTCGAACGCTGGGTTTCGGTGGTGAGACTTCACGATGGTGGCGAGTGGTGGTGGGCGGTGTCAGTCTCTCTGAAGCACACAAACGGTTGATATGATATCCAAAGGGTGAGTACCACTCCCCCTTGCGCCATAGTACACCGAGGAATGCATTGTAGACATTGGACACATGACGTCGCACTCGGTTTAGCTTTGGCCCAGGCGATGTACTGCAGCTATTACTACTCCTCCTCCTCCTCCTCCTCCTCCTTTATCGCTTCGAACCTCAACATGTGTCTTTGATCCCACCCATTTTGGACCCATTCAATAACGACGCCTCCATTTCCCCTCCGTTTTCTCTCTTCTCGTTCGTCCTCCTTCTTCTCCCTCTCTTCAGAATTGCAATGGCTCCGTTCAATCCTCCTACCTTCAGCTTCCGGGCCTTTGGTTCTGCAGCCCTGAAATTCGCTATATCAGTGGGCCTGCTCATGCTACTCGTCCCGGCCGTGTTGTTATCGGTATTTTTGTTCAGGTGAGTAACTTGTAACGTCACCCACCTACGTGCTCATGTCTGGAGAAGGGGAGGTAGAGGAGAGGACTGGACTGATGAGGATGATACCTAGTATCTTATTTTCACCGGTGCTTATCGCGGGACTTCTCTGCTGCCTTGACATCGACAACTTTGGTTTTTTCCTGCTCGGGACTGCCGACGAGGTCGTGAAGGGGCTGATAGTTGGGCTGGAGAAAGAGAGGCTGAAGTACGTTCCTACCTGCCTGTGCATCGGAGTGGGAGTGGGTGAGTTGGTGGCTAACGGAGGATAAGGGGACGTACGGCCGAACCTATCCCCGTCAGTATGCCGCAGGAAACACTGCCGCGTACTCCTACAAGGAAGGTATCTGTGTCTGCCGGCTCCGTCCTCGCCGGAGAGGGAATCGGAATGGAGGATGGGAATGGGGAGTCGGTATACAGCACCGCTCCCGGGAGCAGCAACCATTCCGGCACACGGAAAGAGGATTCCATTGCCAAAGTCCCCCACGGCTCCAAAGAAAACGACCAGCCCTTGGACTTGGCCCCGATACCGTTCTCGCCGCATTGGTCTATCGGCACCTACTGGAGTCCCAGCCCCAGCCCACGAAATATCTCCGCGTCCGCAAGCCCGGCGTTGTGGCCCTCGCCCGTTACAGAATTTGGGAAACGGAAGGGCGGCAGCCCCTCCAGTACAGAGGCGAACGAGGCCTTTAGCCCCGTTAGGATCGAGTTTGCCCTGAGGCAGGCGATGGAGAAAGGATTGGCCTCTCCGGCGAAGGGGAGGGGGAAGAGTAAGGGTAAGGGTAAGGGTAAGGGTGAGTCGAAGGTGGTGATGGGGTTCTCTACGAAGCTGCCAAAGGAGTTGAGGAATATCTCTGGTGTTATGCTGGATGGCGGGGACCTTGAATCGTTTTCGTCCGAGGATGATAGTCTGGAGGTGGTCGTTCCCAAGCTGGACCTCATGAAATCGATGACGGATATTTGGAAACAGGCGTTGATCGAGCAGTTCAGAGGCGTTATTGTCGAACTCGAGGCAACATTGGGTCAACGGGAGGAGGAGAGGTGCAGTAGGGAGCAGGACGCAATCTCTCCTACGCCTCCTCCCCGTCCGTCCGCGATACCTAGGAACAGGATAGCAGGCGGACGCCTCCGTGACACCTCCAGACCACTCAAACCAATGCTTGTCTTACCTTCCCCCGATCTCAGCCCGCCGCCGAAGGGACAGACTTCACCCGCCGCTGATGGCCTGTACGGCGCCGAAAATGTCGACCAGGACTACTGGACCGGCTTCGATCAGACGTATGACGTTCCGCACAAGTCATTCGACAACCTCCCCGGCGAAGGCTCGCCACAGCAGATGTGGAAGAGCAAGGGCAAGTGGATTGAGAAAGGTGTTAGTGTGCTCGGCCAGCTGAATGAGGAGAGCTTCGAGAGCGGCAGTAGTATCAAGGGATCGCCGTCGTCGAAGAAGGAGGTGCGCTGGAGGGATGAGGTACGATTTTTTGGCCCCTTGTCGGTATCGACGAACTTATCTTATGCATGTGTGTGTGGGTTAGGATGAGGCCTCGCCAGTTGCAGAGATTATCCCGAGTAAGCCTACTCCCCCGGACTCAGCTGTCGGAAGCCTGGTCTCCCCACGTTCCTCGCCGGTGAACAATCCCGCTGTGGCAATGTCCTACGCAGAGAACGAGATCCCCGCCACCAACAGTGTCCCCGCCGGTACCACTGAACCGGAAACTCCCCACCACCCCGCCCCCGTGCCGCTCCTTCCCCGCGTGTCAAACAAGGACTTCCACCACATCACCTCCACCTCTGCGCTTTCATCCCCGTCCGGCTCCGTCTCTGGAAAGCTTATCAAGCTCTTCGAGGAACTCAGCAAGCCTGTCGCGAAAAGTGCGAGTGCGGAGAGTTCGCCCACGCACTCGATTGCCCACCGTATGGAAGGGGCGGCGATGGAGAGGGTATTGGATCGAGGTGGGTTTATGGATGGGATCGTCGACGAGGGAATGGCGGAAGAAAACGTGGAAAAGGAGGAGGAGCAGGATGGTATGGGTAATGGAGGATTGGAGGGCGACAGCTCAGTTGAGGGGGATAGTCTCGATGAATGTTTCTGATGGGTTTGCATTGTACTTTTGCATAGAGGTTAAGCGTTCGGTGTGGGAACGGACAGGGGCTTTTTTTATATTTTATTTTTTTGGGATCCTGGATGGAGTGGACTGGAAGTGTCGTTTTTATACCCGCCTGAGCGCCTTTTTTTCACTTGACTTGGAGGCTTCTTGATCGGCGGTTTGATGTTTGGTAGACTGGGAGAGGGAGAAAGAGCTGTCACGATGGATGATGAATGAGAGGTATGGTTTGAATTGTGAGTTATCGCCCTCTGCCGTCTGCCTATGTTGCCAATATGACCGGAGGGTACCTATCGTAGCCCTCCGTATCTAGATCTTCTTAACACCACTGACACTCCACTGCTCGTACTTCCACCTCATAGCCTGCGTGATCTGGGGCACAGCCTTCCCCACGGCCCTGTCAAAATGCGGGAAGCCGACGGCGTCGATATCGAAGTTCTCGCGCATCGCGTAGTGGATGGCCTCGTCGCAAATGTTGACGATCTCGGCGCCCGAGAAGCCATCCAGCCGCTCGGCCAGCGCGACGATATCGACGTCGGGGGAGATGGCCATCTTGCGTGTTTTGATCTTGAGGATCTCGATGCGCGCCGGCAGATCGGGTGGGCCGACGTACAGGATCGTGTCCAACCGGCCGGGACGCATCAAGGCCGGATCCTGTGCAGTGCGTTAGGTGAATGTTGGGCGTTGGAAAGGAGGAGAGGGGAGGGGAGCACGAACGATGATTTCGGGACGGTTGGTAGCCGCGAGAACAAAGACGTTCTTCAGCGTCTCGATGCCATCCATCTCGTTGAGCAGCGCGGTAAGAACGTTTACTCCGCTGTTGCTGCCGCCGCCTCGGGACCGGTCCTCGCGGGAAGCAGTGAGCGCATCGATCTCGTCGAAGAAGATGACGCTCGGACTCGCAGCCCGGGCTTTGCGAAACACCTCCCTCACCGCGCGCTCGGACTCGCCAACGTACATGCAGAACAGCTCTGGGCCCTTGACGGCCATGAAGTTCAGGCCCGCCTCTGTGGCCAGGGCTTTCGCGGTCAGCGTTTTGGAGCAGCCGGGAGGGCCGTACAGGAGCAGCCCCTTGCGCGGCGTGCCTCCGAGACGCGCAAAGACTTCCGGGTGCGTGAGCGGCCATTCCACAGCTTCGCGGAGGCGCTGCTTCACCTCCTCTTGCCCGCCGATGTCGCTCCACCGGACTTTGGGCGGCTCGATGAAGATCTCGCGCATGGCTGTCGGCTTGACGGCTCTCAGCGCGGCTTCGAGGTCGGCCGGGATTAGAGTTACGTCCCTCTCCGTCGACGGGGAGTCCGGGGCTGCGATAGTTTCGTCTGGAGTTGGGACGGCGCGGGCAGCAGTAGCAGCGGCAGCAGCATCCTGGCGTCGACGATTCAGAGCTAATGTGAATCCTCCCCGCACAACAGCTTCAAGATCCGCGCCCACGTATCCGTGGGTTCGTGCGGAGAGAGTGGCCACAAACTCCTTCTTCGTCACTCCGCAATCCTTCTCAAAGTCCAATTTCCGCATTAGAAGAGTCAATATTTCTCTGCGCGCATCGACGCCGGGGATCCCAATCTCCAGCTCCCTCTCGAACCGGCCCGCTCTCCTGAGCGCCTCGTCAATGGCATTCGGCCTGTTCGTAGCAGCAACGATAGCAACCCTCATACTCCCAGCCTCCGCCACGGACTCCATCCCATCCATTTCAGTCAACAGCGTAGCCACAATTCTCCCCTCGCTCCCTTCTGCCTGCGACCGCTTGGGCGTGAGACTGTCGACCTCGTCCATGAAGATAATCGATGGCTGGTTTTTCCGTGCTTCGGCGAAGATCTTGCGGATGGCCGCTTCCGATTCACCAACGTATCTTCCCACCACCTTGCCGTCTATCACGTAGGCTGTCGCGTTGATTTCGCTGGCGGCAGCTTTGAGCATCATAGTCTTTCCTGTGCCAGGAGGGCCGTACAGAAGGATTCCGCGCGGTGGAACGAGGCCCTTTCGCGAGAACTCGTCGGCATCTTCGAGGACCGATACGAGGAGGGTGCGGAGGCTGTCGATTTGAGCGGAGAGACCACCGATCGAACTAAAAGTTACCTTTGAAGTGCTCGCAGCGCTTACTACTGTTGGTGGATCTGAACATTTCGCGGGTTTTGCTGGGCCGAGAGGTTTGGCAGACCACGTGATCGCCACGGGTTTTGCTCTTGGCTCCTTTCTGGCGGGCTCTGGAATGGTTTCGGTAATGAGCTTTACAGACGTCGATTCGCTCATTGTGAATGCGGGTACCACAGGACTGGACTTTATATCACTCGCTGATGTTGAACCTGTCGTCTCAGCCGTCGCTGTGATCTTTTCCACCCGGAAACACCGCTTGCGCCGCTTGAACTCGATATCCTGAAGCGTCAGGCCCTCAAAAATAATCTTGGTTTCCACTATGAGCTAGATATCAGCGCCATACTGTCGCAGTCCGCAAGAGTGTAGTCTACTTAAAGTATGTTCCAGGAAGAATCTCCACCCCTCTCTATCGCCTCTCCTCATCAACGTGCCACCGCCTTCGCCGACCACATCAGCGTCGCCCGGCACTTCGCGAATGGTCACTTTTTCGGCGACTCCGATATTTCCTTGATACCGTCGCAGCACAACTTTATTCTCGAATCCCACACCAACAAGCGCGCGCACAGTCTCCGACACAAGCACCGCATGTCGTTGCAGATGCGGATCGGCCGCCAGCCAACTGACTGCCGGCCACCACTTCAGTGCGCCATCTTCATGGTCGCTCCCTTGCGCCGAGATCTGACATATCTCGCCGCACTTCAGCTCGAGCGGCGCGAGGACACTGCGGTGAACATTCGCACGCAGGAACGATTTATGGCTGACCGGATTTGGTAGCGGACGGCTTTTTGTTTTGTTTCGTTGTGTCGTCAGCTCCGAAGAAACGATGCGAATAGCGGGGGAAGACAAGAGAGTACACTGTGAAGATATCGCCGTTTTGGGAATTCCGTGGGTTTAAGCTGGTAGCTTTGGGAGGCATGTCGACAGGTGTGGTGGGGTTGCGATTCGGTATGGTGGGGTGTCGTGGAGCGGCAGGGTATGTAGAGAAGCATGTGTGCTTGTCAAATGTGTCAGTCGAGTAGAAAGTTGGTCGAACATATTCTTTTTTTGGGAGGCGTCAAGATGCCGCCAGTGCGCTAGTGTACTCCAGAATATGCGCAGGCATCTTCGTTGTGCTCTCCGAACGCGGACAAAACCATCAGATTGGCTTGGGTAAGGGTAAAAAATGATCTATGTACGGTGCTCGGTAGGTACATACATGGGACGTGCGCGTGCAGAGCCGCCCAACCGCCCACATTGATCATTACACAAGTACAGAAAACTCTCGGTCATCTTCACCACTGTTCCCCCCTATCCCCACTCTCGTATTTGGCATAATACTTGCCTTCCAATACCGCTGCCTCCTTTCTCAGCTTTTCAAGACGGTCCAGTTCTTTGATCTCCTCCTCTTCCAGCCTAGCTGCTGGCTTCCGGGTTGCCGGTAGCTTTTTTCCTTCTTCTTCCATGCTGTTGGATTCTACTCGGGTTGAGAATCATTTTTGCCTTTACCCGAGTCAGTGCAGGAAAACTGGCTGTGCAACAATGGATTTTGCCCGAGTTCGGGCGTGGAGACTGAAGATGTCTGCCTCCCCCGCACACCCTGCGTGCATGCCGCCTTTGGAACACCGCAGCTGGATTCCGCTGAGCTTGAGGGTCATTTCTTGTCATTACTTGAGTCAATCCGATGGGTTTTGTCCGTGTTCGGGAACCCCGACGAAGATGCCAAGGCCCCGAACCTGCTGCGCAAACTGACGCCGTCTCTAAGAAGTACTTAAGCAGGGGCTTACTTATCTAAGTAGTCTAAAGCAAAGTTTAGGTCGCGGTCACTCTCTGTCACTCGCGTGGTCGCAAACAATAGACAATTGGCAGCTACTCTGCAGAAAATAAATGGACACTAGAATGACAGTTGTCGCAGAGTTCGGCTGCAGTTGCGACAATTCATATTGCAGTTGGGAGGCTTGTTCGGTACACTCAATTTCAAGGGCAAAACCCTCGTCGTTCGTTAGTGGAGGCCAAGATTTTCAGCAGAGACAGCCGCCAATTACCCTATCACGAAAAAAAGTGCCCCGCCATCTCCACAACGTCGGTCTAACGAACGGCGAACGAAGGCGAAACGACCACCCCCTCAAGACTCCCCGCTGGCTACCGAACTTCCCCGATCGAACTCATAAACACACCCGCCTCCCAATATGATGAACGGAGGTGTCGCGCGCCTCGCCCACGAGGACGACAGCGATGATGAGGTTTTGGCAACTTCGCTTGTCGAGGCGATGCAGGAGGACGATGGCGACTTCGACGATGTCGGAAGCGCCTCGGGTGGGATTCAAGTTACCGGCGATGATCTGCAGGCGCGGTTAACAGCTGCTGCTACGCCGCTCGAGTTCCAGGCTGCACTGCCCGCTCGTTTCCTGAGCTACGACAACTACTGCAGTCTCTTCCATTTCATCTTGAACTCGGATGGACCCGTGGACCTGGAGCTCCCTACGGTGAGTTGGGCTTTTAGCTGGGGGCCAGGTACTGGGCGAGCGCGGGGGGCTGATGCGAATCGGATTTTAGTACTACTGGGCTTGGGATGTCATCGATGAGTTCATCTACCAGTTCAACAGCTTCTGCACCTATCGTCAGCACGTGGCCAAGAAAGCACAGAACGAGGACGAGATCCAGGCGCTTAGGGATAACCCCCAGACCTGGGGTTGCTACAGTGTCTTGAACGTTCTGTACTCGCTCATCCAGCGCTCGCAGATGAACGAGCAGCTTGCTGCCATCAAACGGAACGAGGATCCCAAGTAAGCAGCCAATAGACCACCAATATCGCAGGAAACATAGTTCTAATAGAATACGGCAGTGCTGTTGCGGGAGAATATGGTTCCCGGCCGTTGTACCGGATGCTGGGATACTTCAGTATTATCGGACTCCTCCGAGTGCACTGCTTGCTGGGAGACTTTACACTGGCGTTGAAGACGCTAGATGACATTGAGCTCAACAAGAAGGCCGTGTTTGCTAAGGTTATGGCTGCTCACTTCACCACGTGGGTTATCTAGCTCTCTAACCGATGGAGAAGGAGAGCTAAGATGCGGTCATAGATACTACTATGTCGGTTTCTCCTACATGATGCTCCGCCGCTATGCGGACGCCATCCGCACTTTCTCGCACATCTTGGTCTATGTCTCGCGGACAAAGAATTTCCAGAAGAACTCCCAGTTCGACTCGGTAATTCCTCGTTCCGTAGATCATCTCACACCCTACTTACACCTTACAGATCACCAAGAAGAACGACCAGATGTACGCTCTCATGGCGATCTGTGTAGCCCTCTGCCCTGTCCGTCTCGATGACACTATCCACGCTACCCTCCGCGAGAAATACGGCGATCAGTTCACCCGGATGCAGCGCGGCGGTCCCGAATCCCTCCCGATCTTCGAGGAACTCTTCCTCTCCGCCTGCCCCAAATTCATCTCCCCGATCCCCCCGGATTTCGACAACCCAGAGAACAACGTGGATCCCTCGCAGCATCACCTGAAGGTGTTCATGAACGACGTCAAGAACACCATCTCCACGCCTGTCCTCAAGAGCTATCTCAAGCTCTACACCACTATGGACATCAACAAGCTCGCCAAGTTCGTCGAGACTGACGCCGAGACGCTGCGCAAGCAACTTGTCGTGTACAAGCAGAAGAACAGGCAGCTCCGGTGGACCGAAGGCAGCCTCTTGGAGGGCGAGATGACCCACACCAGTGACCTCGACTTCGCCCTCCAGGGCGATATTGTGCACGTCTCCGAGGCAAAGGTCGGAAGGAGGCTCGTCGACTGGTACCTCAGGAATTTACAGAGGGCGTATTAGGGACACGTCCGAAGGGGGGAACTTGACCATCGCACCGTGTAGAAGAGGGAGCCGTGGAAGGAGATGGCGTTCTAGGAGGAAACAGATTAGTGCAGGGGAGGCCAAGTAGGGTGTTTCTAGGTGGCAGAGCAAAATTCTAGACCGGCGGTGAGATCATGAATAGATTCTTTCTAGCTGGTCTTCCTTCCGTCCGTTTCCCTTCCGTTGGCACCTTTTCCTTTCCCTCCTTTTATCTTTCTTTCCTTTTTTTTTGCATGCGGGTTTGGATTAGGTGCTCATGTACGTTGGGAGAGGGCGTATTGTAGGCAGAATAAAAAAAGGTGTTTTTTTCCCGGCTTTTATCCTTCTTGGGAACCTCCGGCACCGAAATACTCAGCATGGACCCCCTCTATCCACGATAGACCGCACACAAATTCCAGTTAGTTGAAGCACGGTAAATCTTCATGACAACAAAGCAAATTTATTCCCATCTATCTGTGCGGCTGTCTACATTCGGACGCATAATGGCCTACACCCACAGCGTGGAGAGGGTTTATCCACCATTTGCTTGGGTTGTACCCTTTTTCCTCCGCATGTCGCCCTTATGTACTCGCTTTTTTAGCAAGCCCACCTCGAGGTATCTTGGTCAAGTTCGTTTTCTCCACTAACTTATGCAGCGCCTGCGGGCCCAGTTTGGTCAACCTGTCAAACCACGCCGAATCGAACGGCGCCATATCGGCTTTGTACATAGGTTTCAACCCAGGTGCCGCGAGAGAGCGGGATGGCACATAATAGTATGCCCGTGTCCTGGCTTCGGATGCAGGGGCAGGTAGGTAGATGCCGTCAAATCCACGAGAGAAAATCTGACCATCGTGGGTCTGGATGACATGACTCTTGGTGTTATTTACTGCCTGTTGGCATCGAAACCTTGTTCCATCCAATAAAGCTCAGCGATTCACGGGGTAGTAAAGCTTGGACCCATGGAGTGAGACGTTTGGGCTGCAGACTGCTGGGTGGCTTCCTAATGGCATAGAAAATGTCTGTGCATCTCCTTATGATAAACCCCAATATCAATGACGGGAAGGCTGCGTTCCTCTGTATGTTCACAGGTTCTGCGATATTTGATCCATATGCATTGGAAGTTGCCTGAACTGCTTTTTCTCTGTCTCAATATCGCCGCTATTTAGTGGCTTTAGTATACGGTATACAGCCACTGGGTATCTACTTGATTCTCCAAAGCGGTACTGGTACAGCATTCATGACGTCTTTTTGGCGTCGAGGACTTATCGGTGTGCAAGACCGCAGGTACAACGGCCTCCCCCAGAAACTGTTGACAGTTGGTTGGTTTCGTTTCGGTTGTCCATTCCACCAAGCAGACTGTAGGATCTCCGTTGACAATGGCAACTTACACACATTCAGCAGCTTTCTTCTAACAGCGCTCGGACTCGAAGGTCGCAGTCTTTTGCCGAACTGCTGCCCAACAACGCGAGGTGTGCTGTTGTGAGAGCATGAAGGGTGGTGTGGTGGTGGTTGAAGTGGCGATGCAGGAGTTGCTGGGAGAGCCGGGTATGCCTGGGATACCGCGGAAGCTGCGGACGACGCTGTTTCTTTCTATGTTGCTTCTCTGGAGGTCTACGGTGTGGTGGGAGAATAAATGTGCACCTCAAGAATACTAGTGATTTAGTGATTCGACTCAGTGATTTACCCTGCTTCAACTATGAATTTTGTGTGGGTCCATCGTGGATAGAGGGGTCCACGCTGGATATTCCGGCACCGGAGGGTCTATGGGGATAGGAACCGAAGAAAAAACAATCTTTTTTCATTTGCTCATTAATCGCGTGCGACCTACATAAGTACTTACCTGGTATATAGATCATGGCGATAATACACTGTCCTGTTCCTGGCTACTTTCCGACCTGGACCTTGATCAGTCTGCAGGCGGCACATTGTAACTCTCCTTTGCCTTCTGGTTAGGCTTGTCCAAGGGAGTTACAAAGGAAGCCGTCCCTCCTTTTTTTTTTGCTTCTAATCGCTTGTGTGCAAATCATTTCGGGACCTGAGTGACTCCACACGACTCGACACGATTCACTTTCACCGTAGTTACACACCCCATTATACATAAGCAAACCAAAAACTAAAAGAGACTAGGGAATCGTCCAATCCATCCGTCTATTTGATGCCAAAATTCCAGACCCTACACCTTCACGGCTGCAAACCCAAAAATGTTCTGCATGCTGACCCACTGGCGACCACACTTATCCAGATATTTCGCCACGCACCCTCCAACGACGGCAAAACGCTGCTGATTCTGTATGGCCAGTGTGCTGATCGTATCTGTTCCATCTGTGAGTATCTTATCGAAAAGGGACCCAAAGGGAGAGTGGACAGGAAACAAACCTTTATCAGCACCCTTAGCTTTCGCCCTCGCCTTGTCGACATCAAACAGGCTGCGGAAGTACAACAGTTGGTTGTACAGCATTTTATCCGTATATTCGTACGACATCTTCCCTTCCTTACACCCCTTTGCCAGACCTTGGGGGCCGAGACAACGCTTGCCGTATACACTCATCTGCCGTGTGCGGTTTCCACAGAGATCACAAGCCAGCCATGCATCGTAGTATTTGGCCACAGAGAGACGGATCTGCTGCTCTACCTGCGCGACGACGGAGGGGATGGCGAGTGTTCTGCCGCAAGCGGGGTTGGCGCAGGCGATACCATGCGGATTGCACTGCGAGAGGCTGGTGAAGTCGAAACACTGTTTGCAGTAGCGGCAGCAAAGCGACAGTTTGGCGGTGTCTTTGAAGCGTTCTTCATCTGGGATTGTAGATGCGAGTGGATGGATTTCGCGGTCTTCCTGCCGGCTGGTAGTTGAGAGCTGATATTTGCGAAGGTCTAGGCCGAGGCATTCGGCGAGCCGTAAGGGATCTGTGCCTTCGATCGGTGCGCATAAACGCTCGATTGGTGGAAATATTTGTTTGGCTAGGTACCATTCTGCGTCTGGCTTGAGGCCAGAGTCAGGCTTGATCACGTCTTGTGTAGCGTGTGCTCGCTCGGCAGCGTGAGCGTCACCGTCGCCTGTGATGATATAAGAGATGACATCGCCCGACTTGACAGGATCGCCACGAGCGCGTTTCTTCAAGGCAACCTGAACTTGCGGCATTGTTTGGCCATTAGGGTAATCCTTCGGGTCCTTTCCGAGCCTGGTGTATATGGTGTATTTCGCCAGAGGAAATTGCCCGGCCCGCATCTTCTCAGCAAAGTCTCGGAGGTAATCGTGGATCCTTTCGACCACAACTTCGGTATCCTCGCCTTTGAATACTTCATTGAGAATTTTCGAAGACGCCTCCTTTGAAAGCTGGCAGTACTCCCGTCGCCTCATGTCTAATCCTTTGACCTCCATCTTCGTGTCGAGCTTTCCGTTGATCAAGATACAGTTCATCGCCGCGTACTTCTTTTTGGCATGCAGCAACAACCGCTGGAACACGTTATCGATATCAATCTCCAGCAGCCGATAGCGATCATTGACTCGTTTCTTGAAGTCATTACCGATCTTGATTGCGGCTACATAGTTATCGGCAAGTGTGTTGATCATGACAGAGTCGGTGTCACCGTAGATAACCTGCAGCGACATCGATTCGGCCAGATTCTTCGTGCTCTGTAAAATCTCACGGCCCTTGAAGGTAGTGAGCATGGCTAGTGGTCGGGCGTAGAATCTCGATCGCGTATAACCCAGACAACCGTACATTGAGTTGGCGGTGAGTTTCAGAGCTTGCTGTTTGATGTCCCATTGCGTCTTCTGGACAGCCGTAGCGTTTTTATCCTTCATCAGCCCCTTCACCTGTCGTCGCCTTTGGACCAATTTCGAAATCAAGCGAGGAAGAACCCCGAGAGCTTGCTCCTCTGGGACATCTGGGACTTTATCCCTATCAGAAGAACTTCGGTCTACTGTGGTGAAGCAGATGTTGTACTCCTGGATGATACTAGGGTAAAGCGAGTTGAAGTCCATGACCAAGATATGCTTGTCGTAGAGGCCTTTCTCGGGATCAAATACGAGACCACCCTTGTACTTGTCTTTCTTCTTGCCTCCAGCCACTGCGTCGTCTTCGTCATCAGGGGTTTCCTCTTCGGCTCTGCGCATGACGTCGAGCTGTTTTCCGGACAGTTTATCCGGGCAGATGTATTTATTCCGGTAGAACTCGTGGAGCAGAATATATTCATTCCGTTCCGCTCTAGTACCACTCAATGTCCTTGCCCAAGAGTTACCAGCAAGGTTGGTCAAAATCTTGGTGAGAGGCAATATCTGAATCTTGAGGGCGACCGCAGCAACAAAATGAGTGTCAGCCTCGCAGCGAACCAAGCAATCCAGACACCCCTTTGCCGTCCTCCAGCTCTTGAGAGCCTCCTCGTTGTCGAGTTCTTGCCGCTTCTTGCCAAGAATAAGCTCACACATTTCTGTCAAGCTCCACGACTGACACTTGGTCATCAACGACTTTCCCAGGTCGTTCGCGAGATCACAGAGCAACCGTCCAGCCGCCATCTGACGCTCCATAAAAAAGCTACCCGCGAAATTCCCGCCTTTGGGCCAGGCAGTTCTTCTCAGACGTCCCACCTTGCTCCAGCCCGGCACATTCTTTTCCCTGAGCCGATGTAGGAGCACGGGCCAGTCCACATTATCCAATGAATGTCCCATGCAGACATCTGGATCTGCCTGGTACATCTTGGCAAGGAACGCAGAAAGAAGCATGTTTTCAGTTTTCTCGAGCTTCAACTTCCCAGGGTGCCGTTCCGCGAGCTTTTCGAATCCCGCTGGGAAGATAGACTCAATCGGTCTCACAACGGTGAAGAGTTGGTGCGGCATTTTCTCTATCTCTGTGGTAGCGTCGGCAAGAGATACATTCTCATAGATTCTGGCACTGATGGCAATGATTTCTTGTTTGTTGGCTTTGACATTGTGGACCGTTCGTAGGGCTATGCTCATGAGCGTCAATGGCGGGGCCTCCGATGAGTCGGCATCACCAATGGGGGTGACTTGTTGCGGTTTGTCGATTTTCATCTCAAGTTTGCACCAGGATGCCTAGAGGCAAGATCAGAACACCCTGAGGCACGATAATCATGATGTAGGAACTTACGTTTTGAACTCCTGACGAGCTAGCACCGTCGATTTTGAGCCAACAAGGCCCCATAACGTTCCTACAGAGGACAAATTGCTCGAATAGTGAAGTATTCGTTCCGAAAACGGTCGAGAAAGTCTCGCCTTGTAAATCCATGGATAAAGGCTCCTCTGGTACATGTAAGCGAGGGGACTCGATGCTGGTATCAGATGAAATACTCACTCGTGTATGGGTACAAAACTTTTAAATAGTCGCTTTCCCGGGGAATATCCGGCAGCTCGAACGCATACTTTCTCGAGGTAGGCTTTAACTTGAAGCCAGGAATTCCATTCTTCTCCATCAAATCGCTGACCTCCTGGAATACATCCTCCAATTTGACCTCCTCGTCTGTGTCCACCCTTTTGCGCCTCCTATGCTCCCGTGGCAAAAAGAACAGGTTTCTCATGACTCCCTCAACCTTCAAAAATGCGCTCACGTATTTGCCGGTGCGATTGTCCTTCACCTTTCCGAAGAGAATGAGATTTCCGGCAGCCTCGGTGTAATCGGTCCAAAACATTCGAATGCTCCCGTCTTGTTCGACGGCATCCGGTAGCGAAGTCTTGCCAATAAATACTTTATCCATGGCAGGCGAGCTCGGAACGACGTTTAACTCCCCACTGACATCCGTCCATGCCGAGGAATCAATCGCTTGAGCGGCTTTCTCGGGTGTATTGGTGGAATCCAGCGCAGGCTTCGTGGGACGAGAAGAAGTGATGTTGACTTTCGCGGTACGGATATTCCTGTTACCCTTGATCTCGGCCACAGCAAAATCATCGTCATCGTCGTTCCGATTTTCCGGGGCCTTCCTCAGGGCGGCTTTCGCGGCCGGCGATGACGGAGGAACTGGCGCATCGCTCATCGAGATATCGTCGTCGTCTGCTGTGAGTGGGAACGTGATATCATCACCATAATCCGACTCGTTATCCGCGTCGGCGGTGATCGGAGGAGAACTTCGCATTGCAGCCGCCAGGTCTGCCATCGCAAACCTTTTCGCTCCCTTCCTCGGCGGCGAGGGCTTCCGCATCCTCCTCGAATGCGCCGGCTCTGTCTTAACCTTCTTCATCGGTTGCCCAGTCTTCGCCACACAGGTATCAAATTCCCCCAACAGATCTCTCAAAAACTCCTGATCCTGAATGGTGGCCTTCGAGGTCTTTGGCTTCGCCGGGGCGGTAGCAGACTTATTGAAGTACTTGGTGATGGCACCCTCTTGCCGATCCCGTCGCTCTTTCTCCTCCTCTCTCTTCCTCTTCAGCTCTTTCTTCGACAGCTTCTCATTACCTTCGCCGTCCTCATCGGAATAATACTTCCCCTCATCCCCCCAATCATCCATGCCATTGTCGACGTAACCCTCGCCGCCATCATCGACAACGAAATCGTCCTCGTCTAAGCGTTTCCGTACGATTTGTTTGTACTCGTCCTCGTCGACATCTTCGTATAGTTTTTCGTCTTCCTCAACTTCGTACGTGGTTAAACGCGTTTTACCTTCTTCGCGCAATCGGCGGAGCTCCGCGAAGTGCTGTTTTGCGCTTGTTTTGCGACGACTGGCCATGGCAGGTATGATAGTATACCGAAAAAGTGTGAGAATGTGAGAGTCGCGTTATGTTGAAGGGTGAGATGAAGATAAGCAGAAGCAGGAGTGTTGAGGAAAGGTGACTTCCGTGACACGCTACTAGAATAATTTACGCGTATTCAGCGATTCCAGTCATCCCAACCAATCAAATCCACGTTTTGGTCGAATGCAAAGCCACACCAACACAAGCACTACGCCACAGTATACAATCGCATGCCTTCAGCTCGCTACAGAATACGGACGGCTTCAAGCAGAGCAGATAACGGAGATAAATCTACACAAATTCAGAAGAGCGCGGCAATTACATGTCGAGAAGGGCTGTCGACATCTAATACTAACTTACCTACTACTCTAGGAATGAAAAGACACTAGATGATCTCGCCTCACCAGAATCCGGCGACCATCCTCACATTATCTACGCTTTATAAAAAAGGAGCGCAAGGCAATATAGTAGGCAACACGCGTTGAACGGTAAAAAATAATCGCTACCGACTCCGGATAACGCCAAGCCAAACTTTATTGTTTCAGAAAGAACCCATCAGAAATTTTCTTCAGCTACCTAACACCAATTTCCATGCCACACAAACAGCTTAGTTCATCTTGCGGATGAGGTTGTTGATGAACTGCTCACGGTCACCAAGGTCACCACCCTCAATGAAGTGCCTGAACTTGCGGGTGCGGAAACCGCCAGTAGGGGAGGACAGCTTGAACGGCCACAGGAAGTTGGAGGCCTGCTTGAAGTTGGGACCGACGGTGAAGATCTCGTGAATCAAGTCTTCAATAGAGATGATACCGTATTTCCCGAGGTTCGCCTCGATGAGGGAGTTGTCGGTCTAAGATAGTATTAGATTGAGTCTGACAGAAGCTACAGATATTGGAGAACATACCAAGGGGATGCGCTGGCGCTCAATTTTCCCGTAACCGCGCTTGTAGATCAGCTCACGGACGGACTTGAGGTTAGGTTCTCCGTAGGCAACCCAGGGCTCGACAATGCGGAGCATCTCAGTGGTGGCCTTGGAAAGCTTGACAAAGACACCGTTGTTGATCTGGAGGAGACGAAGCAACTGAAGAATCTTGCGGGGCTTGGGGGCGATCTTGTTGATACTATTATGAAATTGTCAGAGGATGAGTCACGGGTCATATGCAGCAACGAATAACGTACCCCTTGATGCGAACAACGAAGACAACCTTGGCCTCAGCGGGAACATAGTAGGAGCCTTCCTTCTTGGCGTCACGGGAGAGACGGATCTTCTCACGCTCGGCATCGCGGTACTCCTTGACGTACTTCTCGGCGCGCTTGAAGATAGTCTGACGCTTCTCCTTGTTGGCCTGTACACAAAAGTCAATATTGGGGCTCGTCGCTATGAACAGTTCGATTGCGGGGAAGCACGTCGAAGTCTTGTCAGACCCGAAAGATGGTTAACTACGACAGCATCGCTTTGTGGGCTAGTCGGGTTGGGTATTGTATGCATCATACAGTTTCGACGTGCGTGCGGCTGCAATGTGGGGGGGGGATAGCGGATGCTAACCTTCTTGCGCTGGACAGCGGCAGCCTTGCGCTCCTCAATAGTCTTCTCGGAAGTCTTGCGCTTCTTGAGAAGGGTCTCAGGGACCAAGACTTTCTCAGCTGTAGGAGTAGAGCTGTGACAATCGTCAGTCCTGGATAGAAGTAAAGTGATAGCGTCGAGTATGAAGAGGAAACCTCTTCTGCTCTGTAGCTGAAACCACTCGAATAGATTTGATCGGTGTAACTGTCTGTATTCTACTAGGTAAGATCACATCCGAAGTCGGATCAAACTGTTCGAACAACGGCAGACCATCCGACAAGACCTCAAAGACACCTTCGAGAGGAACTTGCACGCGCGATCCACGTCGTGTGCCTGGGGGCGTTGAGTGGATATGCGAGGCAGTTTGTATTTAAAGAAGGAAACGCGAAACGAGCGATTCCATTCTCAAAACCCCAGACTCTTCATCGCGAAGAAGTCCAAGATAAGATCGAGCTGGCTGCGATTGCGAGCCCGGCTGAGCGGGAGAGACTCCGTTCAGAAGCGCCGAGGAGAAGCCGAGAATTGTAGCGAGGATACATACGAAGACATTTTGCTGACGGTGATGGGCGACGACTGTGGATTTCTGGGCGATTGGTGTTGTCGGCGAGAAGTCGGTTGCAGATTCCAATGTAGAACTTTTGGCGAAAACAGAGGGTGGCGTTTGTGCGGGGAGTTTTTCCACTTAGTGACTGCGGTTTAGGGCAAACACACGCACACTCGTGGCTGACTAGTCAGTGGCAGGGTATCTAGACAAGTTACATAATATTACATAATCATAGTCCGTGAATAAGCGGAGCCTCAAGAGCGTACTCGCCTCCATTCCACCAGCTCATCCACCACCAATCACCCACACGATGCAGAAAGGCGTTGGTCTCGGCGCGTTAAGTCGCAACTCCAAACACTCACAGCTTTACGCCTCCCATGGCGAGCGGCTGCAACGATCACACGTCGACAAGCTGAACACGCAACTCGAAGTGTTCCAGGCCGCACTTGTCGAGTTTTCGCGCACACATGCAAAAGACATCCGATCCAACCCCGCCTTCCGTGCCGAGTTTGCGCGGATGTGTACGGCGATCGGTGTGGATCCCCTCGCAAGCTCAAGTAACAAGAAGGGTTCGTTCTGGGCAGAAACGCTTGGTACCAGTGTGAACGACTTTTACTTCGAGCTGGCCATTAGGGTCGTTGAGGTGTGCCGGCGCACCAGGGAAGAGAATGGTGGTTTGATCACTGTGGCCGAGGTCAAAGACCGGATCTCGAGACAGGATGAGAAGATCGGAGGCACCAGTGATGTCAGCGAGTATGTCATATGGATTCGTAACATGCCAATGGTAGTTGACGCAATCATTGCCTGTAGAGACGATATACTTCGTGCCGTCGAGTCGCTTAAACCGTTGGGTTCCGGTTTCACAGTCATTGAGCTAGGACGACGACAAATGATCAGGTCTGTGCCGAAAGAACTGAATACGGACCAGTCCACAGTAATGGAGGCTATTCAAGTACATTTCCCGAGAACATCTAGCAGTATAAAGAGCACCACTGATATATGTCAGGTTCTGGGTTTCGTCACGCACTCGATGCTGCGTGTCAATTTGGGATGGGATCGTGCTAGAGTGCAGACTGTGATTGATGATCTGCTATCGGATTCTTTGGTCTGGGTGGATTCTCAAGCGGAGGAGAGGGAGTACTGGGCGCCCACTTTTATTGGTAATATAGGGAAGTAGTCGCCTAGTGGTCCAGAACTATGGGCGACCACATCGACGGAGCGCTCTCCTGTGAAGCATAAGATTATGGTAATTCGAATTGAATAATTGGTCAGTATATTCTAAAGGGCGGGGAGCCTCGAAATCCATTCCAAGCCCCAACCTTTACCTACATAATGTATGTACTTACCTACATAATGTATGTACTTACCTACCTGTACCTACTCTAGAGTACGCCAATGACACGAGAACCTATAAGTAGAGAGAATTCATTTTACGGCAAACTAATATGCCATAGTTTCG
>Ga0307508_10001370_pt1 | contig 27479 bp, 27 predicted proteins | sample 9_EM_MG_FD_203089 | JGI IMG/M metagenome (GOLD analysis project Ga0307508, IMG submission 203089) | Populus trichocarpa ectomycorrhiza microbial communities from riparian zone in the Pacific Northwest, United States - 9_EM | ecosystem: Host-associated > Plants > Roots > Unclassified | place...
GGGTTAAATGGATATGTTACTTTTTGCGGGTTATGATTACGAACCATCATTGAATCGAGCCAGGATCAGTTGCGCCAGTGATGCACAGTGAACCGGTGTACCATCTCCCAGAAGATCGAATATATACAGCCAACTTTATTTTATTTTATTTAGGCACTAATCGCGTGCGACCTATCTATATAGATCATACACCCTGCGCGTACACAATTATACCCCTCCTCCTCTCAGCCAATTTTCATCTGGTTTACTCAAGAGAGATTAATTCACCACAGTTGACGATCACGACTATTCACATGGTCTAAAGAATGGCAGCCAAAACCGATACTACCTAAAATGCAAATACAAGCTCCTCCCCGCTCCTTATCCTCCTTCCCGGTTCTCTCCCTCCTCTATCTCACTACCACTTTCATCTTCTTGAACGAGCTCACCTTCCAGTTTCTTTATATCCTCCCTCATCTTTTTCAAACGGTCCTGTTCTTTGCTCTCCTCCTCTTCTAGTCGAGCCACTGACTTCCACGTTGCTGGAAGCTTTCTTCCCTCATCCTCCACAGCGCTGTATTTCCTCTTCTTTGCAACCAGCTCTTGCACCCGGACATCCAACTTCGCGGCTTTATCCTTCAGTTTTTGCAGCTTGTCGAACTGCGCACTCCCGGGTCCGGCCTCCAAGCCATCGAAGTGCTGCTGGATTTCTTTGTTCTTGATAACGGGGCCGTCTGCGGGGATCCGCCGTTTACGCCCGGGTTTTGGTGCCCGGATCTCTCGGCTTTCCGTCGTTTCCTGCAGTAGTCGCTCTCGAAGCTGGTCGCGTTTGCGCAGCGCTGCCATACTGGCCTTGGATAGCTTATCAATTGCATGGCGTAACCCCCGGGTTCTCGGCGAGTCGCTACTCTGAAGATCAAGTGATAGGGACTGGGTGAGATTGTGCAGGGCGTGCTGGCTACGGGGAGTTGTTATTGCACGGACTTCGGCAAGGCTCATAGAGGACAAAGATCGAGGAGGCGAGGAAGGCTGGGGATGGGGTGCTGATCGTGTAGCCTTGGCTGGTGCTGCGGGTTTGTTGACGGGAAAGTGGAGTTCTCGGCGGACAACTTCGAGGTCCAAAGGTACCAGTCCAGCATGCCAAAAGCCGCTGCGAATATTCTCTGGCGTAAAGGCAGCGTTCTGAGCTTCCGCAAAAAGAGTATAAAAGTTGCCCGTCCAGACGCCCTTCTCTCCAGCTTGCGAGCGTTTGCGCAGGATATCCGAATACGCAAATTTCAACGGAGAAAAAACCGAAACATCGAGGGGTTGTGGTGTATGCGGCGGAAGGCAGACGGGTAGTACCTTGTAGTCGATGCAGGTTCGTAGAAACTCTCTGTTGACGTGGGAAATGTGACCATCGAAGAATAGCATCTGCCATTCGCCTGCAGCCTTTTTCTCTGTCACACTGCCATGTCCAAAGTTCCGGTCCAACCACGCCATAGCCTTGCTACTGTCGGTCCAACCGTTTGGTGAAACGCCGAAGAGAATATTGCACGGCACGTTATCGAGCTTCTCGAACCAGGAATCCTGCAGTCCGTCCTCCGCCTTCATTACTATTGCGGAATCGAGATAGCTTCCGTCGGCGCAAATGCAACAAATAACAGTTGCAAACTCGCGAGATCCGTCTTGCACCCGTGCACCGGAAGGAAGCCGTAATTCCCTGAGATCTGCTGGAAAAAGCCGTCCGCTAGCGTCCCGAGGATGCCGAACGATCTCTAAAACCTGCCGTGTTTGCGTATTCCCCATTACAAATCCGGTTTCATCGACGGTGTAGGTATTCTTCGGCTTGACTTCGAATTCGGTAATTAACTCGTATACCTGTCTTGTGGTTAGCCACCACCTCTCCGTAAATTATCATACCATAGAGTATTAGTTGAAAGTGTACACATACCAATCCAAAGAACGCCTCCAACGCTGCAAAGCCGTTCCCATGAGTTGCTCCGACCCTATCCAGCTGCCGACTCCACCGCGCTTTCACCTCCGGATGTCGTTTGTAAAAGCTGCGGTCGAGCCATCGAGGACTAATGGTTGCAGTGGGATCGCGTTTCCGTAGAATCTCCTCGGCTAGTGCGATCGTATCCTTTACGCTCTGAGGGAATCCAGTCCGGCGAAGGATATCGCAGTAGCGTATCAAGATTTCCTCCTCTTCTGCTTTCAACAATTGGCGGGATTTATGATAGTCTTCCGCAGACCTCCTACCCTGCGCCCTATGCACAAAGGTTGATCTCGCCATCTCTGCAACTACTGCAGCATCCCTCTTTGTTGAAATAACCCCCTCTCTGTGCATATCCAACGCTTCTTGGAATCGAACACATTCCGGAATCGTCTCGTTGGAGGCCAGTAGCCTGGCCTGTTCGTGTTCGTGTTCGTGATTGCTGACCATCTGCCCGCCGGAAACTCTGCTGGTTGACATTTCTCCGCCGATGAATTGTCCTTGCCGTAGTTAGAGTACAAAGAACAGAAACGTATCTATCTGGTTTTCACCAACTCTTGTGCATATTGCCTGCCCCTGGGAAAAAAAAAGAAAAAAAAAGAAAGACGAATTCCACAATTGCCACTAGTCTATTCTACTACCTAGCGCGCCTTGGCATCCGAGGACCCGAAGTGTTCGAATAACCGACGTATGATGTATCTATCACATCGGTTCTTTTTTTTCTTTTTTCTTTTTTTTTTTGGAAAGCGGACCCACGCGGTACATAACTCCACATAACAAGCTAAGTATGCTATAGAAGCCAGCATGAGTAGATACTTTCTATGTAGATATGCCATGATCTAGATAGGTCGCATGCGATTAGAAAGAATAAAAAAATAGCAGCCAGCACTCATGTGTTTCGCGGAAATTGTCCCTCCCGCCCACGTTCAGTCTCGGTTAGCATACATGGCATATGTAGAGTAGATAGATAGAGTAGATACATATGTTGGGTCGCAGCCCAGTCCAGCCCATCATCCCAGTCCGAGGCGAGAGAGTTGGGAAGTCGAGGGCAAGCGGAAGGAACGCGCATGTCGCCTCCCCCGAGACATGGATTCGTGGGGGGGGCGCTGGTTCGCTACGTAGATACTCTCTCTATCTATCTACCATTCTGCTGTGCGATAGTTACAGTATGGTAGTGTTTTTTTTTGCAGCCTATCGAGACTATGGCGGCGGAACAGGCAGTGTGCATAGATATAGATAGTGTGTACATACCGGGCAGTGCGAATGAAGATGGCGAATAGATATCGATATCAGCCCTGTATTGCCAAGTAGAGGGCGCGGCGATGAGATGAGATGCGATGAGATGCGATGAGATGCACGCCTGCACAGCACAGTGCGGTGCAGATTCCGCATCGATGGGCGCAGGATGGGAGTGGCTCCTCTCGCGCTGCCGCTGCTGCTGCCGCTGCTGCTGCAGATGTCTCTGCTCTTCGTCGTGATCTCGTGATTGCTGGTGTTGACGGGATATATGTAGCGGCATAACCTCTCGATACGGATCAAGGTGCGATAATACGATACGATCTGCCGCGTCGCGCTGCCGCAGCGGAGGCGCCCACACAGAATGTGTATGTACGTCCACCTTCAAGACACGGAGATGCAACCCCACTCGGCACCAGCGGCGTGACCACTCGGACTCAGACTCGATGCGTGCGGGCGTGTGCATAAACACGGATTGCATGCGTGTGGTCTGTGTTGCGTGCGAATGTATGTTGTTTGTCGTCTCGGCTGGCGCTGCGGTTTCCGTGCGGTCTGACCCAGCGATGGCTAAGCCGGCGAGCTAAGGCAGGGAGGCGCAGGACAGGACTCGGTTCTCGCGCTGAATGGTGTGGGGGGAGAGGGACTTGTGCTTCTAGAAAGTGAGCGAGTGAGCAGGTGTTTGCATGGGTTCACTTCTGTTGCTGCTGCTGTGAGCCATAGCTGCTACATATTCTGCATACATAGATATCAGTCGAGGACCGCCCCGTGTACTCGGCATCTTGTATAGAGCAAGAGTACATAGGGTTACCTGCTCCCCGGTGCTGGCGCCGGGACGCTGGCTAGCACTCCGTCCGAAGGCTGGAAGGCTCCCAAGGTTCGTATGTCCGCAGTCCTATATGCGCAACTTCAACGGCGAATCTGCACACTCACACGCACACTCGCAAAGCAGGGTGGTCAGCACCCTGCCCCAGGGAGTTACATAGTTATCTACCCATGCCCGCTCCCTGCGCTGCCGGGAAGGAGCTTCTTAAAAAATAAAATAAACGGATTCCGATCTTGAAAGTTGCATGTATGTGACGCAAACAATTCCGCTCGGACACCCGTCTGGGCTCACATCCAGCCCAAGAACAAAAGTAGCCATGGCATGTTTCATTCCGTCCGTCCTTCCCTCCCTTGTTGCTCCTCTCTCCCTCCCTCCCTCCCTCCTGAGCGACAGAAAAGCAGTTTAAAGAGCAAACTCCTATCCCATCCCATCCCATATATTCCCGGGTACCCTGCGAGAAACCACCGCACAATTCCCCCCCCCCCCCCCGTCTCACCGGAGAAGAAGAGAAAAAAATCCCACCAGAAATCAATACGATCCGCCGGAAAATGGCCGAAAACCACCACCGCTCGCACCCACCACGAGCCCGCACTCCGGAGCTCTTCCTCCTGCCCTCGCCGCACTCTTCCCACGGCGCACGGACGCACCTGACGCCGTCCGCGCTGCTGCTGCGTCTGACGTACCTGCAGGCCGCGCTGCAGCGTCGGCCGCGGTGGGCGGCAGCGCTGTTTCTGCTTACGTTCGGCGTGCACGGCGCGCTGTGGCCGGCGGGGTTGGCGCCCGACCTGGCGCCCGCGCTGGCACTGTGGAGCGTGTTTTTGCTGGCAACGACGACGGCGTGGACAACGGCGTGCGTGCTCGCACCGGTCTGGATCTCGCTGGCGTTCCGCGTGCTGGCGGGCGCGCTGCCCGCGTTCGTGGCGCCCGTGTACGCGCTCTGGGCGCTGTCCGTGTACGGCTGGCTCGCGCACCCGAAGGTGCGGGCGTACGCGTCCGGCGAGTGGGCGCTCGCCGAGGAGGCCGCGCGCATCCGACGTGCGCTGGCCGGCGTCGAGGCCTCCGTCGCCGACTTCGCCGCGAGCGTGCTGACCCACGTGTTCCGCGCCGATCTCGTCGCTGGGTGCATGGTGGAGGGGGCTCGCCACCGCCGTCGCCGCGAGCACACGGGAACCCTGTGGACGGAGGAGAGGTTGGTCGTACTCCGTCCCGTCGGAGGCGATCGGAAGGCCGTCTGGCCTGAGTTTGACGGGTTCGTCGCCGCAGCCAAGAGCGAGATTGCGAGTTTGAGTGCCGAGGTTGAGCGTCTGAACAGGGTCAGACATCTGGCCAGGGACGAGATGGTGTACAGGGAGCGGGTGAGAGTGTATGTCGAGACGACATTGGCGGTATGGGAGGGACTGTATGCCGAGTTGATGCACCCGCTGGGGAAGGGCGAGACCAGTCGGCCAGAAGTCGGGGAGAGGCTTCCCAGGAGGGTTGTGAACGCCATCAAATGGTTCGAGGCCGTGGAGGACAAGGGGATTGAGGTTGTGGTCGTCGATGAAGAGGAGACCTAAATTTCATGGTGTACCGTTCTGCCATGAGTTATGGCGAATGGAGATGCGTTGAATAGTAACTTATTGATGCTGCATTAATGGTATTCGGGCGCACAGTACGGCGGCACATTGGGCGATAATCGTGACATCCTACACAGCAGCACTGCCTACACTTTGAAAAAATCCAAATCATTTTAGCCCGTCAAAAAAAAAAACTGGTGTGATATTATTCGGAAAAGAAAGAGAACTCGGTACAAATGATATCAAATTTACTCGTACTCGCCCGCCCGGCGACTACTCGGCCTTCTCAACAGCCATCGGGCCCGTGATCTTCCTGCCTACCAGGAACTCCAACCCCTCACCGCCCTACACGAGAGCATCAATCTCCATCCCACGCAAACCGAATGGGAGGATGGATAAACTTACATAGCTGACAAGTGGCGACACCTCTACGCCGGCCGTAGGGTCCTCCGAGACGAAAGATGCGCCGGCTGCCACCGCCCAACGCATGCCCTGGGCCATCACATCATGTTTGCTGGTGTCGGGGTCGTCTTCACCAGTCCCCCTCGCGTTCTTGAGGGGAGAAAACTCGTCTTCGCGCTTGACCTCCATGCAGGCGAACTTATCGAGAGGGATCCTAGGGAAGATGTCAAACACGAACTGCTCGAGCTTTATACCGTTGGGCTTCTCTGGTTTGTGCTGCTCTCCGGTCTTGGTGTCGCAGAAGGGAATCTTTTTCTTGGCGATGTGGTGGGGCAGGGAATCAACCCAGTTGGGGATTGTCTCCAGGAAACGGACGGTGTAATAGTGATTCACAATGTTCGCCGCCCTGAACTTGAGGCGGTCCTTGTTCTTTTCGTCCTTGGCCTCGGCGGTGTCGGAATCAATCTCGGAGTACTCCACGACATCGGGCTTGCCGTTCTTGAGAAGGATGAGACCGACAGACTCCGTGGCGTTGCGCTTGCGAACGACCTTGGTGGCGAGATCGACATCTTTCGACGCAGAGAAACCGATAAACACTGGGTCAGCAACCTTGACCAAAGAATTGTCGACACAATACGCGTGTACGTGCTTGATGCCACGTTTCTTCATGTCGGGGATGACTTGCTCCGTCAAAGCACGGTAGATGCCACCGTTTCCATCGGGTGCTACGGCAACCTATTCCATTCCCATCGGTCAATCTCCGTCCTTCTGCCTCGTACCGATCAAACATACCTTGAACTTTGACTCTAGCAAGATCTTGCCGTCGTTCGAGATGCACGGCAAAACGCCCTGCTCGAAGAAAACGACATTCTCCTTCTTCAATCCGAAGTAATTTTTCTCCTCGAAGAAAGCCTGAGTCGGGCCCCTCGTGGGTCCGGAGGTCATGATGTACCAAGGAACAACGACGTTCGACTTGACCACCTTCTTTGCTGCCAGGCTCTGCACCTTACTGATCCTCTCCGCCTGCAGTTGGAACAAGCTCTTCTTCGAAGGAAGCCCGACATCAAAACATCCCTTTGGCGCCGAAGAACCAAGCCGAGTTCCCTGACCACCTGCATGATCCTCACATCAGTCCACTGGCCAATACCACACTCGCAAAGAACAATCGTCAATACCAGCCATGAGGACGACAGCAACCTCGTTCTTCGCGATCAATTCCAGACCGAGATCATACCACGCCTTGATGCTGGACTCGGGACTATCCAGGATCGACGCGGTGGCAGATTCGGGCAGGGGCTCGACGACGGGGGCCTCCGCGGGCGGTGCTGGGTTCAATACCTCGTTCGAGAGTTTCTGCGCGAGTCAGTCCCCCTCCATTACCCCGCCCATTGGCCGAAATAGAAACCATCGGCCAAAAACGAAGGGAGAAGAATGGGAACGTACGGCGATTCTCTCGGGCTCAAACTTGGAGAGCTGCGCGAAGAATGAGGCCTTCTCCGAGTCCGAGAGGTCGTCCCAGAATGAGAAGACGTGGCCCTGCCCCACCGTCTCGAAGCTGAGACGTAGCGCCTTCACGTCGGCATCATTGGGAGGTTCGACGTTGCCACCAAGCGAGAGCTTGTTGAAGACCTTCTCGACTCCGGATTGGAAAGCAGCCATGATTGGAGGTGGGTGTATGACGGAAGGGTTTGGGATTAAGAGACGCTAATTGGAGGGGGATACTGAAAAGGAGGAATGCTTTGAAGGAGGGAGATGGAAAGGAGATGGGAGTGGGAGACGGCGGCGGTGGTAACTATTGCTGGATTTTATGTGGGTTCTACCTGGCTGGTTGGCACGGCGACACGGCTGCTGCAGCGTTCTTGCGGGGTTGGACTATGTACTCCCGCCATGGACGGACCTGACCCCAACCTAATGTCCTAATGGCATGCCAAAGCGGAGATCATAGCGGGGGTCATGGCGGGGATCATAGCGGGGATCATTAACACGCTCTGGCCGCCGAAAATAAAATCACATCGAGTGATCTCTGCATGGGAATAACTAAAGCAGAATACTCAACTGCCTGTGAATCATAGCATCGTATCGCAGGAACGATGATGAAATTCACGTAGACGAGAAAAGACAATTGATACTGAATGTAAGAGAATACGGAAAAGCAGAAGTGCCAGCAAATTCTATTGTCCAAACAGATAATTACTAGACATCGTCGCAATTCTCACTACAACTTCAAGAAGCTGGCACTCGTCCCTGCCCTGCGGCCCTTGACCGCCGTACCGTCGACATTCATCTTTTCGCCGCCCTTTCCGATGACAGCGACATTGCCTCTCTTCAGGGTATCCACCACGTCCTTCTTGCTGCCAGCCTTGACCTCGCCACGCGTGATGCCGGCAGCAGCATTCCTCTTCCTGATCTTCTCCTTTTCCCTCCTCCTCCTGCGCTTCTTGTCGTCGCTCGACATCTCCCTCGTCGAAATCGGCGCCCCACTCTTGCCCACGATCTCGCGGCCGCCGCCTTCTCCGTTTGGAAGGGACGCTTTGTCCTTGCCAGCCTTGTAGATTTCTTGCGGTGCGAGCATAGACACGCTTGCCGCCATACCGCCGCCAGCAGCGCTGGGCTGGGCCTCTTCCATCGAAATGGCCGGGGCGTCGGAGACGATCGCCAGAGTCGGCTTCGCGGGTTTCGGTGTAAAGTGCCAGCTAGTAAGGGCGTCAAGTTTGTGGGAAACATCCAACCATATGGCTTCGATCTCCCTGTGTTCTTTCTGCACCTTCTCGTCTGTCGCATCAGGGTTCTCGTCGGGATTCATCGATTTGAGATGTTCCTGCGCATAGATTTCGGCCAAAGATTCCTGAGGCTTAGAGTCGTCGAGCTCGACTTGTCCACGTCGGAACTTTTCCGTGACATCGCCGGGCCGCCTCTTGATGACTTCGTCGAACTGCGCGTCCAGAATACGTCGTTTGATCATGTCCTCCAATCCCTCCGTTACCTCCTGTGTGATGACAGGCACCGGTTTACCGGTTCTTTCAAAGTCCATATCTTCTTCCAGCAACGAGTTGAGCGGTCGGTCCCTCGCCTTCACCTCACCACCCATCACCCACTGCTTTTTAGCTATATTCTCCTGCTCGAGCTTTCTGATCTCCTCCATGAGTGCGGCTTGACGCTTCTGGTAAGTCGAGCGACGGCTCATGGGATCCGCCGAATCACCCTTGTCGGCGTCTTCGTCAGAAGCTTCGTCCTCCTCGTCGAAAAGATCGCGACGAACTCTAGCCATGTCAGACTCAATAGCGTCGAACTCGGCCTCGGGGTCCATCTTTCGTGAGACCTCCCGCCAGGAAGCTTTCTTGCTGTTCGATTTCCCCGACTTTTTTATGGCCGGTGGCGCAAAGAAGTCGTCGTACATGAGGCCATTCACATCATCGCTCATACCCTGGTCAAGATCCATTTCGTCGTCGTCGTCGTCTTCGTCTTCGTCTTCGTTTGCAAGGCCGTTCTTTCTCGGCTTCCTATCGGAGATGTACTCCTCCTCGTCGTCTTCATTGGCGGCCAGAGTAGCAAAATCTGCATTGTAATCGACTGCATCCTCATCGTCTTCACCAATCAGACCACCACGTGAATCTTGTAGCTCGAGTAGCTCCGTTTGCCTGTTGAAGTCGTCGATCGAGAAGAAACCGTCGTTGAGACCGTGGACATCCTGTACAAACCCTTTGGCGCCACCATCGTCCTCCTCGGCATCCGAATCGTCTATGTCCTCTGCTTCGTTGACTTCCAGCGCAACACCACCTTCATTTTCAATCTCTTCTTCCCCAACCTCATCCTCATCGTCATCTTCGCTCTGATCTTCAAGCCCAGCGAACTCTCCCTCGTCCACACTGACCTCCTCATCGCTATCACCGCTCATAACCACATCCTCCTTCTCATCCTCACTGTCGCTGTCACTATCACTCATCGTCTCCTCGATCTCTTTCTTCGCGGGCGCGGCCAGATCCTTCATGATCCCGTCCTCGACTACGTTGCGAACCTGTTCCCAAACTTGCTCAACATCGAACCCGTCCAGGTAGACCACTCCGAGGCCATTGTTTCCTTTCTTCAGCAGCGGGTCAAAGTAACGCTTGACCAGGTTCAGCGCAGAATCTTGGATCGCATTTCCGGACGGTTGCAGGAATTCGTGCGGCGCGTGCGTGAGGATCGATGTAAGCTCTGGTGTCTGTGTGCTCACCACTGAGACCGTCTTGGATGACGACGTGGATGCGAAGGAGCCAGCCATTGTGTGTGTCTGCGCGGTTGAAGGTTTTGAAGGTAAGCTGTGGTAATGAAAATTTGACGCGGATTGGATTTTTTTTTTGCGTTGGTGGATGAGGCACTGGTTTTAGCGTGGTTTCACGGCTTGCAGCTGCACTCCGCACCGTTGCGGAATCCAATATTCCTGCATAGATATCCGTACGGAGAATCGCTTTCTACAGACATTTGAGGTAAGGGTAAGACACAAGGTATGCGAATAGATTCGCAGATTGCGCGATCTTTTTTCTTTGATGTTCATCAGTAAGCACTCTGCCTATCCGATAGTTTACCAATGACGTCATTGCAGCACAAGGAAGTCACTAAGCACCGTGCAAAAGCAAGCGTGTGAGCCATTCTTGTTTGTTCATTCTCCCCGCTGCTGCAAACTAAACACAAGGAGGAAACCAAGAACTCATCGACGCCTCGGATCCGTCACTGTTGAAAAAAAGAAAGACAGACACAAAAGAAGAGCCATTTCTCCGTAACGCACACCGATTATACAATGCACCAAATTTCAAGGAAAATGAAATGAATCGACCGATTGAGGTCAATCGTTCTAATAGACCCCCAAGGGACCATCGGAGACATTCGTGTCGCCCTGACGCTCGGGGTTCTAAGGAGATGTTAGATGATGATATGGAGACGGTGGCACGAGGTGGAAACTAACGGTCTTAGTCTGAGAAGTTCCCCCGCGGAGGATCTTCTTGACGCATTCCTCCTCATTGTGAGTGCCGAACTCGTTCTCAAGGGCGGCGTTCGAGGCGGTGTCCATGATTCCCTGGGCTCCTTGCCTACAACCCAATTAATATGAGATTAATCTGGTGATAGGGCAGACGAAGCATACTTGTGGGTGGTGAGGATCTTCCATCCGCTCAGGACCTGTGCCAGAGGCACAGAAGACTCATCCTTCTTCCACTTCTCGTAGTCCTCGTGGGATTCAATGACGACCAGGTAGGTCTGGTTGTCCTTTCCCTTGTACAAGACCTTGGTGAGTTCAGCGTTTCCACGGGCCATGATGGTTATTGTTTGTCTGTGTGGTGATTGCTGTTGGGAGAGGGGGAAGTGTTGTTTCGTGAGTGCGTGTTTTTTGGTCTTTGTGTGTTGGTCGGAAGGAGGGTAGAAGGTAGATATAAGTAAGATTGCTTTTGGAGGGAGAAGTCCGGTGGGACGGAAAATGACATCATCGCGAATGGATTGACTAGTGCCAAGGGGAGCGTCAAACGCTTTGGGCACGACCAACGTCAAGGGCGGCCAGTCAGAAATTAGCGCCGGTGGACTGCCTTGGAGAAGTTAAGTTCCTTGGAGGAGACTCTAGCTATCATACGTAGGTAGGTGGTCCCTTGTGAGAAGGGATGTCTCGCGCGCTTGTCGGCGCACTGGTAGTCGTACCTGACGGCAGATCTGGAGACGTCCCTGGATCAACAAAACGTCATTGGCAGTGATGAACTGGGTGAGGTGTATTCCTTCACTACTGGTGTGCCGGATACCACCGGTACCAGAGTGGATGTCGTCAGTGTTCTGCCTACACAAAAGTCGGCCCGCACAATCTGTCAAAACTGCATCATCATCATCGGACAAGACTTCAGTTCACAATATTCGGTATCATACATGTAGATGCAGAAATTACGCCAGCCTCAACGCCCCAAAAGCCAAGAAACCCTAGAAGACCCGAATCCCATCAACCATCTTCATCGTGAAGTACTAGCCTGCGCTTCTTCTTCTTTTTCTTCAGCTCGGGGCTTTTCTTCCGCCTGGGACCTTCAATCCTGACATTTTCCTCCTCGCTCTCAGTCTCTTCTTCCTCAAGGCTGACAGGCATCTGCCAGCCGCCGACGTCCTCGCCTCTCACTGGCGCAATGGTGACTACATCCACCTCTTCTGTCTCCAAATGGAGCCGGCGCTTCTTGACATCCTCGACGGGCTGTATGTCGAATTCATCCTCACGCTCTTCATACTCAACATTTTCCTCTACCTCAGCAAAGTCTGGCGCAAGCGCGGACCAGCGCTGTGGGTTGGTGGTGGCCCAGATGTAGATTCTACCTGTTTCTAATCCCACCGCAGCGACGAGGGGACGCGCAGGATGCCACTCACAAACCCCGAGCTCCTCCTTTGGACCTTCTAGGATCTTGATGAGAGAGCCCAGCGACCGCTCCCAGATGTAGATGTCGTGGTTGTGGTAGGTAGAGGCAGCCACGTACTCGCCGTCTCCCGAGAAGGTGACATGGTTCCAAAGTAGCCGGTTCACTACGTCCTGGAACTTGTGCTCAACCGTAAGTTTCAGATTGTCGGGGACGATGATATCGGGGAGTACGACGGAACGGATGATGCGGTCGCTCGAGTTGAGGACCATATTACGGCCCGACAACGTTAGGCGCAAGTAGGTGATGCAGCCATTGGTAGGACGCATCGAGTAAACGGTCTCCTGCGTAGCCGTCGAAATGATGTTGATCCAGCCCTTGCTGGTGCCTGTGACGATAAAATCGCCGCTCGAAGTAAAGACGGATGCGGTAGTCAGCTGCTTTGCGTCTTGAACCGCGCGTTTCTCGGTTGCTTCGGTATCGGAAATCGCAACACGCCTGGGACTTGTTGGTAGTGGAAGTTTGAGCGTGTTCTTGGTGGTGATGTCAACAAGGTAGGGCACTTCTTCGTAGAGTGCGCAACAGAACATGCCGCTTCGTCAACCCTGGATTAGGCCCAGTCACTTGAATACTGTGGAGATGACACGTACAGGTTCTTGGGGTGAAATTCAGCACAGTACACGGGAGCCTGGAAGCGCACCGTACGTGAGGCTTCCAGCCCAGATTTCGAAAGGTCCCAACGGATCACGCGGAAATCCTGGGAACAGCTGAGAAGGTACCGGCCGCATGGTGACCACGAGAAGTACTGGACCTGCCGCTGGTGGCCTCGCAGGATACGTGCTAGACTGTTCGTTTCGACATCAAATAATACGATCGCGCCGTCAATCCTGCCAGATGCTAAAAGGTCACCTTTGCGGTTGAATCGAATCTGGCGACAAGAGTCAATGATCAGTCACCGTCATTCGCGAGTCAATTGGAAGCTGTGGTGAGCCAGGCTACACGCAGTGACTCACACAGGTAGAATGCCCAGCCCGCAGCTCCGAAGTTAGAGACTCTGGATAATCCTGAGCGAGTGAGAAGGGGTCGAGAAGCGACAGATTCATTGCAATGGTGTTGGGCAACGAGCTGCGGAGAGAGGTGAGAGCTTGAAAAATGAATATGTACTCGCTGGGCTGGTTTTTTTCCGGCGTTGAAAGCCTGACGGCTGACACTAGTAGCGCAGCATTTGGTGTTGACTTGGCATCGCCACTCTTTCTCAAAGCCTTTTCCTTTGCTCATTACTATCTCACCAACTCCCTCGCCTCAACCAACAACACACCTACTAACGACACCTCTACCAGCCACCCGCACACCTCGACCCACAGGCGATCCGAGGGAGTATCACCAAACCCTTCAGATAATCCTTTCTATCGTCCCGCTCCGGAAGTCGCTCGCTCGAAGCCGTAGAAAGTTGCGAACCCGAAGGAAGCAGGCCACCTTCGCTGGTCGACAATCCCGGGCTTCCATCTTCATTCTTCCACCACCCAACAACACTCAACTAAAACACGCCGAACGACAACAGGCATCGAAGCTGTTCTTCCGTCGCTGCATCATTCCGCTTTTCATCTGCTTCCCCGGGAACACTGTTACCTTACAACCTACAAGACGCGTCTTTTCATCCACCACGAACGGAACAACAACACTTCCTGCTAGTAACTCGAATTATTAGCAGCGCGCATAGCATCTTCGTACGCGGAGAATAACCACAGTCGAAACTGTCGCCATGGTTCTTCTTTTCGAGCATTCGAGCGCGCCTTTGCGCACGATCGAGGAGATCCAGTTCGGCCTTTTGTCGCCCGAGGAGATCAAGGCGATGAGTGTGTGTCACATCGAATATCCAGAGACAATGGTATGCTATGTTTTTCTCTGATGGTGTTCCGCGGTGGGACCGAACGGCATTGTCTGACATTCTTTTTTATTAGGACGATGCTAGGCTTCGGCCTCGAGAGAGGGGGTTGAACGATCCGCATCTTGGTTCCATTGATCGCTCTTTCAAGTGCGCCACTGTGAGTTCTCTTCTTTGTACTGCGTGCGCATGCATGTTCTGACGTCTCGATAGTGCGATGAAGGCATGACTGTCTGTCCAGGACATTTCGGTCACATCGAACTCGCTACCCCCGTTTTTCACGTCGGTATGAGCCTATCGCTTCAGCTCGACCCCTACACCCTCCCTTGCTGACATGCTCTTAGGCTTTCTTAACAAGATCAAGAAGGTGTTGGAGACGGTCTGCTACAACTGCGGAAAGATAAAGTTGGATGAAGTGAGTACCACTGAACAAGTGGTGCGACTTCAGCGTGAGCATCCGAGCTAATGGGGCCTGTACCTGATTTGCAGAACAACGATGCCTTCCGTAAGGCTTGCAGCATTCGTGATCCGAAGAGTCGATTCAACGCTGTCTGGCGATTATGCAAGGCCAAGAACTTATGCGAGACGGACATGACGGACGAAGAACAGAACGAAGCTGAGAGTTCTTCCCGACCGAAGGTTTCGCACGGTGGATGCGGAAATAGACAGCCGCAGATTCGGAAGGAGGGATTGAGACTTTGGGGAACATGGAAGCCTGATAAGGAGTCACAAGAGGACAACCCACAGCCGGAGAAGAAGCGACTAACTCCTGCCGATGTACTGGCTCTCTTCAAACACATCAGCCAGGAGGACATCCGGAAGATGGGACTGAACGAGGATTATGCCAGGCCCGAGTGGATGATCATCACAGTTCTGCCGGTGCCGCCTCCACCTGTTCGACCCAGCATTTCGGTAGACGGGACTGGTCAAGGAATGCGAGGAGAGGACGATTTGACTTACAAGTTGGGCGATATTATTCGTGCGAATGGCAATGTTCGACAGGCTGAAACCAATGGCTCACCACAACACATTGTAGGCGAGTTTCAGGAGCTGCTCCAGTTCCATGTCGCCACATACATGGACAATGATTTGGCGGGCCAGCCTCAGGCGCTTCAGAAGTCTGGGCGTCCGGTCAAGTCAATCCGTGCACGTTTGAAGGGTAAAGAAGGTCGTTTGCGTGGCAATTTGATGGGTAAGCGTGTGGACTTTTCCGCGCGTACGGTCATTACCGGTGATCCGAATTTGTCCCTGGATGAAGTCGGTGTGCCGAGGAGTATCGCCATGACACTTACGTACCCTGAAATCGTCACTCCTTACAACATCCATAAATTGCATGAGCTTGTCAAGAACGGCCCGAATCAGCACCCTGGCGCCAAGTACGTGATCAGGGATACTGGGGAGCGGATCGATCTGCGACATCACAAGCGAGCTGGAGAAATTTCGCTTCAGTATGGCTGGAGGGTGGAGAGACACATTGTCGACGGAGATTTTATTATCTTTAACCGGCAGCCTTCACTGCACAAGGAGTCTATGATGGGTAAGCATTTCTTGAGTGTATTCTAAGAATCATTGCTAATCGAGTACCGCAGGGCATCGTGTTCGTGTCATGCCTTATTCTACTTTCCGCTTGAACCTGTCGGTCACTTCGCCCTACAACGCTGATTTCGACGGTGACGAGATGAATCTTCACGTCCCACAGTCCGAGGAGACCCGAGCGGAAGTAAACCAGCTCTGCATGGTGCCATTGAACATCGTCTCGCCTCAGAAGAATGGCCCTCTCATGGGTATCGTCCAGGATACCCTTTGTGGTATCTACAAGATGTGCCGGAGAGATGTTTTCTTGTGCCGGGATCAAGTCATGAACCTGATGATGTGGGTGCCAAATTGGAACGGCACTATGCCTCCTCCGGCAATCCTCAAGCCTCGGCCCCGGTGGACTGGAAAGCAGATGATCAGTTTGGTCATTCCGGACGGTATCAACAAGGTTGCACTGAATTCCGGTGACTGGTCTCCTCTCAATGATGAAGGACTGTTGGTTCATGGAGGCGAACTGATGTTCGGCCTTCTTAACAAGAAGGCTGTCGGTCAGGCCCAACAGAGTTTGATTCACATCATCTACAACGAAAAGGGATGGCGCAGGTGTTTGGAGTTCTTCAACGGCTGCCAGACGGTCGTTAACTACTGGCTTCTCCACAATGGTTTCAGTATCGGTATCGGTGATACCATTCCCGACGCCGCAACTATTGCAAAGATTGCGGAGACTGTGCGATCGAAAAAGCAGGAGGTTGCCGATGTGACAGAAAAGGCGCAGAAGAATACTTTGGAACCTCTACCCGGTATGAACATCCGTGAGACCTTCGAGAGTTTGGTCTCCAAGTCGTTGAACTCGGCTCGTGATGTTGCTGGATCGGATACGGAAAAGAGTTTAAAGGATTTGAACAATGCTATTCAGATGGCACGGTCTGGTTCGAAGGGTTCCAATATCAACATATCTCAGATGACAGCAGTCGTCGGCCAACAGTCGGTTGAAGGAAAGCGTATTCCTTTCGGTTTCAAGTATCGCACTCTGCCCCATTTCACCAAAGATGACTACAGCCCCGAGGCTCGTGGTTTCGTTGAGAATTCCTACCTTCGTGGTCTGACACCTCAAGAGTTCTTCTTCCATGCCATGGCTGGTCGAGAAGGTTTGATCGACACCGCTGTCAAGACAGCAGAGACTGGCTACATCCAGCGTCGTCTAGTCAAAGCGTTGGAAGATGTCATGGCCAAGTATGATGGAACCGTGCGGAATTCGCTGGGAGATGTCATTCAGTTCATCTATGGCGAGGACGGCCTGGATGGAGGCCACATCGAGCCCCAAAAGGTTGACATCATCACTTGCTCGAACGCCGCATTTGACCAGAAGGTGCGTGTGGATGTTATGGATCCTGAGAAGTCTATTCCTCCAGAGTACTTGGAAGTGTCCACGGAAATTGCCGGTGATGTCGATGTCCAGCGAGTTTTGGACGAAGAGTATGAGCAGTTAAGGCAAGACCGGAAATTCTTGCGGGAGCTTCAATTGGTCGACAGGCTGGAGGACAACATGCAACTTCCCATCAATATTCTTCGGATTCTTGAGAATGCACGGACCATATTCCGTATCAAGCACCGCGCCCGCAGCAATCTTCACCCCGTTTACGTCGTCAGGAAAGTGCGGGACCTCGTCAAGAAACTTATTGTTGTGCGTGGCAGCGATCCCTTGTCGATTGAGGCTCAAGACAACGCGACCAAGCTCTACATGTGCCATCTTCGTTCCCGACTGTGCTTCAGGCGATTGGTTCTCGAATGCAACCTCAACAAGGTTGCGTTCGACTGGGTGCTCGGAGAGGTGGAATCACGGTTTGCTAAGGCGGCTGTTAACCCCGGTGAGATGGTAGGCGTGCTTGCTGCCCAATCTATCGGGGAGCCCGCAACACAGATGACGCTGAACACCTTCCATTTCGCCGGTGTTTCCTCTAAGAACGTTACCCTAGGAGTTCCGCGTCTCAAGGAAATTCTCAACGTGGCTAAGAACATCAAGACTCCTTCTTGTATCGTGTACCAAGTACCAGAGAACATGTTCAATAAGGATAGCGCGAGAGCTCTTCGGTCGGCTGTGGAGCATTCCACCTTACGATCGGTCACCGATTCGACCGAGATTTGGTACGACCCGGATCCCAAGGAAACCGTCATCGATGAAGATATCGACACCGTTCAGTCGCACTTCTTGATCGAGACAGATCAAGATGATGTCGAGGGCCAGTCGAAGTGGATTCTACGTATCGTTTTCGATCGCAAGAAGCTGCTGGACAAGGATTTGACGGTTGAAAAAGTCGGCATGAAGTTGATGGAGGAGTATGGCAGCGACATGTCAATAATCATGAGCGATGACAACGCCGAAGTCCCCGTCATCCGGTGCCGCATGAAGCATGTCGACTCGAGCAAGGGTCAGGACGATGACGTCGATAGTGAGGAAGACGTCATGCTGAAGCGGCTCGAAAACCACATGCTCGACGAGGTCACCTTGAAAGGAGTCAAGGGAATCTCTAGGGCATTCATTAATAATAGGGACAGGGTTAGAGAAGCCAGTGACGGGTCGTTGGAGCTCACTCGGGCCGACGACCAGTGCAGGGAATGGATTCTCGATACCAGCGGAACCGCACTGAAGGAAGTTTTAACTGTGGACGGCGTTGACACAACCCGGACATACTCTAATTCTTTCGAAGAGATCCTGAATGTGTTTGGTATTGAGGCGACCCGAGGATTGTTGGTCCGCGAGTTGACACAGGTGCTGGCGTTCGACGGTTCCTATGTCAACCACCGCCACATCGCTGTTCTTTGCGACGTGATGACCACCCGCGGCATGCTGATGGCGATCACCCGTCATGGCATCAACAGGAACGACACTGGTGCGCTGATGCGTTGTTCCTTTGAGGAAACAGTGGAAATCTTGTTGGAAGCCGCGGCTTCGGGCGAGCTCGATGACTGCAGAGGTATCTCGGAGAACATCATGTTGGGGCAACTGGCCCCTATGGGGACTGGAGAGTTTGATGTGTTCCTTGATGAGAAGATGCTCCAAGATGTCATCGTTGATAATTCACGCATTACTGGCGCCGACATGGGAATATCTAAGGGTGTAATCGGAGACGGATCGGCGACTCCGTACGACTCGGCATCTCCAATTTACATGGACTCCACGTACATCGGTTCTCCAGATGCTGGTGCGGCATTCTCTCCTATGGGCCATACCGGATCCCAGACTCCAGTTGGCTTCCCACTCACCTCTAGTGGGTTCGGTGGTGTGTCGCCCTACCCTGTCGGAAGCGCAAGTCCGTTTAATTCGGCTTCACCTGCGATCTTCTCTCCGACCTCGCCTGGAATATTCTCTCCGACCTCACCTGGTTACTCGCCCACGTCACCCAACCTTGGATATGGAAGCACTTCGCCTGTCGGTTTTTCACCTGGATCGCCGTCATTCCGCGCTGCCAGTCCGGCTTTCTCGCCGACTTCCCCGAGCATGCCCTACTCGCCCACGTCACCCAATCTTCATGGAGGTTCATCTCCCACATCTCCTTTCTCTCCAACTTCTCCCTCATACTCGCCTACAAGTCCCAACTTGTACTCGCCTACCAGCCCTGCGAACTACTCCCCGACTAGCCCCGACTACTCTCCAGCCTCGCCGAGAATGGACGGCAGCAATGGTGTTAGTCCTACTAGTCCTATGAGTTACTCTCCCACGAGTCCCAGGTTCAGCCCTACGTCTCCGAGATACTCTCCGACCAGTCCTGCGATGGCCAGTCCTGGCCAAGGATGGAGTCCCGCTAGCCCTGGACCATCCTACTCTCCCAAGTAATTATACCCTCTCACCTCTTCCCATGCATTGCGTTAATGATTTCAATAGCTCTCCCAAGGATGAGGGTGACACGCCGAAGGACAACTAATTCTTGCAGCTGTTGGATGCATGGATGCAATGGTGACGGGGGGACGATGCCATTGGAAAGCAGAGTATCTAGTTTCTGTGTTTTTCGCTGCATTTACTTTGTATTCATGGTTGTCCTGGGTTTCTTTTCCTTTCGAATTACCTGGTATATCTCTTTCTTCCTTTTTTTTTTGTTTGCGTTTGTCCGCCCGCTTTCACTTCGTGTACAAGCTTTCTGTATTACTACTTGGTGACATTTTTAGGTCCGTCATTTTTTTTTTATTTCATTGGGAGCGAATGATATAGATGAAACATCATGCATTGAGAGGTTTTGTGTAGGATCGGTTGGGAAGAGGGGCGGAGAGAAAAGTGAAGCCGTCGGCTCCATGTTCTCTCTCGGGCGATGGTTTTTTCCTTCCTCTGCTTTCCATTGCCAGATGTTCTTTGGCTGATGTGCTTGCTTTTCGCGTGGTGGGAAAAAGCTGACATTTCCTTGATTTGGCGTACTTACTGACCAAAGTACTCTTTTGTATTTACGATGCTGACCGATTGGGTGGGTTGGCTGGGAGAATGATTCTGCATCTTTCTGTTTTTCATGAAAAGGCACGGATAGAAGTTGGAAGCGATAAATCGACGATTGGTTGCCTGTTTGTAATCTAAATTTTCACAATACCCCTCGCCCCGAAAATGATTGTATTTATGATACGTCTTTTTTTTTTGTTTATTTAGTAATTGTATGCAACCTATCTACTGTAGATCATGGCAATATCATCCTTTTCTGCAGAGGCCGTGTCGCAGGTGGAAGTAGTCGGTGGTACTTCCCGCGTTGTACGTATGTAAGTACTTACGTGATAACTACATAGTTAACTTGATGAGATTCCTTCTTCCAAGTGTCGGCTGGTCGGCGACGGCGCTAGCGGACGTGTGAGAAGCTGTGCCCCCCCCCCGAAACCGATTTTCGCGGGCGGCGCCGAAATGCGGTCTAACTATTGCTGAGGGGGAGGAGGATATATCTATGACGCAGTGTGCTGGCCCGTTGACATTTGGGTCTGCTGCGGCTCCGCTCAACTCTAAACCCCTCCGCGGCACCTGTATATCTACCAGGCATAGATACGGTAGGGGACACCTGAACCCGAGCCAGAAATACCAACAAGGTATGTAAGTGTCTACCCTAGAGTAGTATTGAAGACCATGATTTTGGGGGGGGGGGGGAATAAAAATGGTGTACATAGACAAGTAGTGTGATTCGTACCGGGTACGGAGCTATACATGTCTCGCTCAACGTGTCACGTGCCGACTAACCCCAAGTACGTACTTTAGAGTATCTACACATCTTATTAGGTAGTGGGCTCGAATGGGAAGGCCAACTGCACGCATGCGCACGTGGCAGGTTGGAATCTGGGGTGATTGTGCATGTTGGGGGGACACCTAGATAGAGAGATAGCCAGATGTATGAGCAGACCCCGCGGAGTCCAACTACATACAACCCCGCGGAGCCCAACCACACCCCCCGACTCCAACCGCGATGTCTGCCCCCGCGTACACGACTGCTAAGCCGGTTGTGGTTTCCCTGGCGGAGCTGGAGGATGGTACGTTCTTCCCGAACCGGTGCGTGTGCCGTATGGTGCGGACGCTGACGCATCGTGGGGCAGGCAGTGTGGCCTCCTCGACGCTGCTGGAGGCCTTCGGCCCCGACTCGCTGGGCATAATCGTCGTCACGGCGCTTCCCGCGCGCTTTGCGGAGCTGCGCACGCGGCTGCTCTCGTACGCAAGCCACATCGCGTCGCTGCCGGCATCGACGCTGCGTGCGCTCGAGTCGCCGGGCTCGAACTACCTCGTCGGCTGGTCGTGCGGCAGGGAGACGCTGTCCGCCGACGGCCGCGCCGACACGCTCAAGGGCAGCTACTACGTCAACTGCGCGTACTACACCTCGCCGACGCTCGACGGCGCCGCGGGCGCCGACCGTTACCCGGACTTCCCCGAGTACACCGCCGGCAACATCTGGCCGGCGCTCGACGGGTTCGAGGACACGTGCAAGGAGCTGTGCGCGCTGGTCATCGACGCCGCGGCGCTCGTCGCGCGAGCGTGCGATCGCTACGCGGCCGACAACGTCGCCGGGTACACAGAGGGCTACCTCGAGCATGTCGTCAAGACGAGCACCACGACGAAGGCGCGGCTGCTGCACTACTTCCCGCCGCCGCCGCGGGGGACGGAGGAGGAGGGGGAGGTGGGGGAGGAGGAGCAAGATCTGGACTCCTGGTGCGGGACCCATCTCGACCACGGCTGTCTCACCGGTCTCACCAGCGCCATGTACGTCGACGAGGCCGCCTCGCCGCCGGACATCTCCAGGGCCGTCGAGCTGGAGGAGCTGGCCGGGCCGCCGGACCCGGAGGCGGGCCTGTACATCCGGGACCGGAAGGGCCGCGTGGTCAAGGCGGCGATCCCGCGGGACGCACTCGCCTTCCAGACCGGCGAGGCGCTCGAGAAGATCACACGCGGACGGTTCAAGGCTGTGCCGCACTTTGTGAGGGGCATGAGGGCCGGCAGGGGAGGAGGCAGGGTCGCGCGGAATACTCTGGCTGTCTTTACGCGTGAGTTTATTCTTTCATTTCATTTGATTTCATTTCCCTTTTCTCCTCCCTACTGGGTATCCGATGCACGATGGCTAACGTGGGGGACAACTTCTCGACAGAGCCGAATCTGTGGGAGATGGTTGACGACACGACGGATTTTGCGGGGTTCGCAAAGATGATCGTCGACAAGAACACTGCCATGTAGACACGAGAATCGAACAGCCCTCCACACGTATGATCTGTAGACCGCCTCCCCCCCTCGCGGCCAGTCCACACACTCACGCCGCCCGTCCGTTTGTGCACCCGCCGGCCGCGCGCGGTCCGATAGGACACCCTGGCGGCCTGACGGAAAGACCGATCGGGCGCGGGCCGACGCGAGCGAGTGACAGCGCATGATCTGCCCTTTGCCTCGCCAACGCCAGGCTTAAAAAGTGCTACATGTGTGCGCACATACCATACGGCCCCAACCGGCAACCAACCACCCCATCCGGTTGCCAGTTTGCGGAAAGTAGTACATAGAGTAGATATGCAAGTAAGAAAAAACCCAGAGGCAGTTGCAGACAAATAGATAGATAGACTTGGTTTGTGTGTGTATCTAGATATGCAGGGAAGGGAAGGGACCCTGCAGGATTCTTCCGTCCCCCTTCTGGTACGGTTGGTGCTATACATAGCACGCATAGATAGACGGTAGACGGCTAGCGGGAGAGCCGTCCAACACTCCTGGGATATGGCGAGGAGTGGTTCGTTCTCCACAGTCTGTAGGGCGGGCATGTAGACCGGAGAGAGGGGAAGAGCGCAGGAGTCAGGAGACTGTTGTTAGATATCCCTCTGATCGGGCCAACCGAGGCGGGCCATGTGTATTCCGGATCCCGACGGGTTACCGATTTTTCCATTGTTTGCAGCTGTATCGTCGTCGCTGGTCTCGTCGCCGGCGATAGTCCATCATGCTACGCCATGGTCTGTCATGCGACTCCATGTGGAGTCTGGATGTATTATCACCGCAGAACTATGTATGCGCCTCGCGGTGCGAAGATCTCGTCGTGCCGATCCGCGAGTCACTTGTTCTCCTCTTATTTGTTTTTGTTTTTTTTTAAAAAAAAAAGAAGTCGCAAGCAAGGGGCGACGAGGCTGGAGCCCCTCACGGTCGAGACGAATTCTGGCGCCGGACCGTGACCTCCTTTGTATGTATGTACTATCGGATGCGCATGTGCGCGACGGGTATGTATGTATGTATGTATCTCTCCACCATCTCTGTATGTAACTAGAGGTGCTATAGATATATGTGCTAGCCCTGCATTCCGCACCACACAAGCGCGAGGGAGCGGGTACAGAGGACTGGTGTCGCTGTCCGGATGGCCCCCGACTTCGCCACCCGCAACGTCGGTGCAGCTAATGCGATCGAGGACGACGTTCCGTGCGACTCTGGAAATAGACGAAGAGGTCCGCGGGAGAAACGCGCCGGGTGACACCGTCGACGTCGGCGTGAGATCCTGTCCAGTGACAGAGCATGACCCGGCTGCTCCGTTCCCGCCCGGATCACGTGATGTGCTAGTGGCCGAGATCGTACCGAAGCGTCGGAGGAGATATCTATCTGATCGGAGAGGGCGTGTCGACCGATTGGACATGGCTGCGACCGAGGGGAGGTGGCGGCCGTACATAGAGCAGAGAACGCTGCACACGGGCGAGCGATCAAACACCAGCTGTTTGGCCTCTTTCTCTTTCTTTCTTTCTTTCCTTCCTTCTTTCCCCCCTTCCTTTCTTCCATCCGGTTTCAAGCGATACTTTCTTTGGGGTGTGGATGGAGCAACTCGAAACCCGGATTCCTGTGCCGCTTTCTTTTTAATTTTGTTTTTATTCTGTTTACCGGTGAAGAGCTGGGGGATGCATATTGCATGCTGTATCTACTTATGTATGCAGTGCATCCGTTTTGGGATTCCGAGGAGAAGGAGATATTTTTTATTCCCCGTCGGCGCTGGAGGGAATTAACTGCAAGGAGAAAAGGAAAAAAGGGAGGGGCAAACCCAAAAAAGGTGCAGATTGCGGGTCGGCCGGGGAACGAATACGTACCGCGGAAAACCGACGAAAAGGAGGGTGTCATCTTGGCTGGGCTGGGCACTCAAGCATGGGGGAGGGGTGTGGCAGTTACGTACATATCGCGGGGGAGGATCGCTGGTTCTCCGTGCGGAGTTGCGTCCAGCCCGCCCAGCTGCGGCCAGCGATCGTGGCCTATTGATATCTATGACGCAGGCGCAGCGACGACGACGATGTCCGCGCACGCATCTTACGCAGCCACTGAGCCACAGGCAGTTGTGAATAGAGTAGAGATGCACAATGCCCGTCGTTTTACCAAAGTGGTACACAATACCCACCAAAGAACAGTGTGCCCACACCGCAGTTAGATAAAAATGAAAGGAGGTTGCCAAGAGAGAAAAAGAGAAGGGCGGCTGGTGGCTGCGGCGCCGGCAGCGGAGTTGCGATGGCTTGTTCACCGAGATACTGAATTCAATACGGACTGCGCGATAGATTGCTCGTATATGTGTACAAAGGGAGAGAAAAGGAACACAACTGCCTCTCTGCCTGCCCCATCACCTCGCCCGTGCCCTGTCTGAGTCGCCTTCGCCCATGCCCTCTCACTCTCACTCTTGCTCTCACTCTCGCTCTCGCTCTCACTCTCACTCTTGCTCTCACTCTCGCTCTCACTCTCGCTCTCACTCTCACTCTCACTCTCACTCTCACTCTCACTCTCACTCTCACTCTCCCTCTCCCTCTCCCTCGCCCTCGCATTCGCTGCCGCCCTCTCACACTGCGCAACTTTGCGTGGAGTGCAAAGCAGCTACATCTCCTCAGGTAGAGCTCGACAATTAAAACATTGTGGCCCTCCTCTCTGCACCGGTTGCATCGCTGTATACGGTCGGGGATGTCTGGTAGGTTCACAGCCCAGGCAACACGACATGCCCGCTGCTCGCCGGCCGTAAGGCGTGCAGTCTGGGGACGCCCCTTCGGGTTTTCCTCTAAATAGTGGTGGCCGGTATTCCCACAGCTCGGGCTGCGGTAGTGCTTGTACTGCGCTTGCATCAATGTGGGGGGGGGCATAACTTGTGTGTGGGTGACGACCATGGCAGCGACTGCAAGCTTGTCGGGGACGTAAGTTCGAGCGTTGCGGTGTCGGGTGGAGGACGGTATCGTTGAATTACTGCTATGGCATGGCCGCACGGAATATCGTTGTACTGAAATCGTCCACAGGTACAGATGCGCTGAACAAGATCCACTTGATACCGATTGCCGGAGAACGCGTGTACCGATGCATCCGCATAACGAACTTATCGGGGTGGCCCAGACTGCCAATGGAATATCTTCGAGGCACGCTGCTGCTTGTGTGGAAATATCTCGGAGCTTTGTGAAGCCCGTCCGTACTCGTTCCTCTGTAAGAGAGAATCTGATATGGGCGACAGCGTCTTCCGGGGTTGTTGCCTTGCTGATGGTGATATGTAGCTGTAGGAAGAACACGTTGTAACCAATCGTGCCGAGAACTTGAACTCCTTTCCACCGGCCCTACATACCTATGATGCCCATGCAATTGTGTTCTTCCTCAACCACCATCACCGTAACACACTCCTTTACCACAGAATATGTTGCATTGGCCTTAAAAGGGCATCTGGTATTCGCGTGTACACAGACAACAGTGCTGCGTGTTCTGTCCGATTTTTTTTGAAGCAGAAGGCGAATTTGCGAGGGTCCGACAGCACCCAGTCCTGCATTGCAATATCGAATGACTTGGAGTCACCAGATTCCTGCCCAATGCGTATGGCTTTGATGACTGGGAACGGGGCGGGGGTGGGCGGCGATGGGGAACGAGACACGGCGACAGAAATCGATCGATGGCAACGTGCCTGATGATGGGTTGGGTTCGGTGGAGATTTTCGATCCGCCACCTTATCCCGCCTGAAATCCCGCAGGCGCAGCAGCCAGCCCTTTCTTTTCTCCCTTGGCAGCCTCTTTTGATTTTGATTTAATCGTCGTGTGGGTGCACTGTACTTTGGTGGGCACTGTGTATGTACCACTCTGGTAGAACGACGGGCATTGTGCATCTCTACTCGTTGTAAATACCTCTGCCTCCGCGCCGAGTCTCGCGCGTGTAGACTATGCACAGTGGGTACCTTACATGAGGTGTTGCATCTCCTTCGTTTCCCCTCCCGCTCGCTCGCTTGCTCGCTTGCCTGGTTGGTTGTGTGCCTGCTGCCGGGTTCGGGCGGCGGCTCATCGCTCATCCCTCCCCGGCCGTCGCCGTCCACCGCCAGTATACCACTCCGCCAGTTCCTGCCTTCTTCCTTCCTTCCTTCCTTCTTGGCTGTTGCATCTCTCCCGTCTGGGCTGCCTTCCCTCCCACCCGCCCGGAATGGTCCCACACCGTCACCCATCCACACCACACCCGCGCCCCGGCCAACCACAACTAACTAATGCCCATTGCCACGCCTCGCCGCAAATCTAATCCCGCTCCCGCTCGCGCAACACTCCTTGAGGTCCCAACACAAACCGCCAAACTCCTCCATCTCCATTCCGCCAGGCCACCCCCTCCACCCCAACTCTCGTTCCAAATCCAACTACATACTACTGCCCCCCTCTTCTTTCCCTTCTTCCCAACTCCCGCTTTTCGTCCGTCCAGCTGCACTCTGCACGCCCAAATCCTCCCGTTCCATACTCCACCTTGGCTCTCTTTGTCATCCCCAAAATACCTCTAGAGAAAAAAAAAAAAAGAAGTCACGTCATGCTTTGACCGTAGTCATTCGTCTCTCAACATATCCAGCATCCTCTCATTCCGGAAGAAAAACCCCCAGTCAAGTCGTTGTCGCGTGTATTGTGCGGCCTTCCAAATTCCAGTCTGCTAGTCTGCCTCCCCAGCAACTGCTGCGCACCTATCGAGATCGTGACCGTGAAACTCGATGCCACTGCTCGAGCTCTAGTCCATCCAACAAAGTAAGCCTGTCTGCCAGATATCATAGCCAGTCGTTCGCAGAGAACAATGCTCCACCCCGGCTGCGTTCCCTTTGTGCAAACTCAATTGGCTGTTCCCAAATAAGGCACCGAGTCTGACCGAGTCAATAGGATCCCGCGAACCCGCCTTTACCATCTTCCCACTCATCCCCTTACCACCGCACCCATTCCAGCCTGATCATCCAATCCTCTGGTCGTTCTCGTGGGGGGGGGGGGGGGGGGGGGGGGGGCGGCGGGGGGGGGGGGGGGGGGGGGGGGCGGGGGGGGC
>Ga0307508_10001371_pt1 | contig 27467 bp, 31 predicted proteins | sample 9_EM_MG_FD_203089 | JGI IMG/M metagenome (GOLD analysis project Ga0307508, IMG submission 203089) | Populus trichocarpa ectomycorrhiza microbial communities from riparian zone in the Pacific Northwest, United States - 9_EM | ecosystem: Host-associated > Plants > Roots > Unclassified | place...
CCGATCTCCGTCTATCCCCGACCTAGACTCTCTGACCTTGCCACGGCCTCGGCCTCCTCGTCCTTCGCCACGGGATCTTCTCTATCTGGCTACGTACCCGGGACAAAACGTTCAGGTGTAACACCAAAGTTGACAGATTCAATCGCAGAATGGATTGCCAGATGTGACGTATGCCACCGAATCAAACACAAGAATGCCAGGCCGTATGGACTTCTACAGCCGCTACCGATTCCACTTGAATGGACTGAACAAGTAAATATCGATTTTGTCACCAAGTTGCCAACACCGGAAGCTGGCCACGATGCAGTAGCAACAATTATCGATCCCCTAATGAAGCGAGCATGGTGGATTCCTGTTAAAGAAACCGATTTCACCGCAGCGAAGTTTGCGACAGTATTCATTGACGGGTATATACGGTCACAGGGGCTGCCTGTATCGATTGTGTCCGACCAGGATACCCGGTTTACCTCTGGCTTCTGGCAATCGTTGTGTTCACAACTTGGAATCAGGCTTCAGATGTCTACGGCATACCATCCGCAATCGGATGGCCAGGCGGAAAAGGCGAATGCCACTCTGGAAACGTTTTTGAAGGCATATATAGCGCAACTCAAATCCCCTGAGCAGTGGAGCCATTTGTTGCCACTGGCGGAGTTTACCTACAATGCGGCAAAGTATAAGGCTATAGGCATGTCGTCGTTCGAAGCAGATATTGGATACATTCCGAGACTTCCACTAGATCTGTTGGCACCAGGACCACGCACGCCGATATCGAGACCGGGAACGGAATACGTAGAACGTCTCGTCAAGATCCTAAGAATGCTTCGAGAGCGAATAGAAGAAACCCAGCTGACAATGGTGTCGGAAGCGAACGAGCATCGCCAGCCACACCCGTTTCGGGTAGGCGATTCGGTATTCCTGGACACCCGTTTGCTGCCAGTCGGCTACGCTAATGTCAATTCCACTGCCAACGACAACGTCAACTCGTGAAAGTTTCAGCATCAGTACGCCGGTCCGTTTACGATCCTGAAGTCTGCCGGTGAGAATACATTTGTTCTCGACATCCCAGCGCACTGGCACTTACACCTAGTCTTCGATATCACACACCTGAAACTGTCGAAGGTCGACAAAACCCATGAACACCCACCCCCACCACCACTACGATCCAGCGCTACCATCGAGTATGAGGTTGAGTCGATCTGGGAGCACTGAGGCACCACAGTTCGAGATCTGGAATATCTGGTCAAATGGGTCGGCTACGCTGACCCTATATGGGAACCACTACCGAACCTGAGAGGCAGCAGCAATGAGCTGCTGGGTGAATACCACGCTACAAATGGCCTGCGAGTCTACCGGTGGATGGAACGGGAGTGACAGGAGGTGTAGGCGATGTGTGGTGGGCCGGGTATATTTTGCTGTTTTCAGTTGCGTTGAGGTGCACTTTGTTATGTTTGGGGTTATTGTTATAAGCTGGGTTTGTCGTTGTTTTTTTGTTTTTTTTGTTGTTGTTTTGTTTGTTTTTTTTTGTTTAGGGGCGGCGCTTGTTTTATTGAGAGGGAAGTGGTTGTAGGAGGAGGATTCCGGGCGTCGTGGATGCCACGCCTAGAGTGGCTAGGATGGCCGCTAGCACGGCTTCTAGAGTTTGTGGGACTTAGCAGATGGCTACCCTAAGGGCTTCTGTAGATAGACAGTCACACACTAGCGCTAGCACACGGACACTTGTATAAGTGTCCTGTGCTCCGCTCTTTAGAATGGACATGTTTCTCGCTACCCCTCGCTCTCCTGAAAAATCGAATCCTAGTTGGGACATGGCGCGGCTCCAGCGGAGGACTGATGACAGACAAAGAACAACCGTAAGACTACACAACGGCTTAGTCTGAGGGCCCAGACATTCCGACGGATTACAGAGTCATGCCCTGATCCGGTGTCTGGGAAGGCTGTAGGGGTGGAGGTGTACAGCCACGGGGACACCACCAAGTCACCCCAGGAACCACATCCAGAAAGAGATAGGCTACCTAGATAGAAGGAAAAGTGTTAGTGCTCAGGATGAGGCTAAGGCAGAGGGGAGGTAGTGTTACACCTGAAATATCTCGAGTACGTAGCTGAGCTAGAAAGGGGTACGAAAGGACGACGGAATGCACTCAGAGAGACTAGGAGGGAGATAAGGTCTGGAGTTGAGCTTACGGCCGTAATGGACCTAAGACGCATAAACTCTGGAGATGAGGGGAAGATTGCAAACGAAGAGATGCTTGGGCTATGACCCCTCCCCCGAAAGGAGGGGATGCCATGTTGCCTGCTGATGGCACGAGGACTGCTAGGCTTGGGCTATGACCCCTCCCCCGAAAGAAGGGGATGCCACGTCGCCTGCTGATGGCGTACGGAAGAGAGTCCAGTAGAAAAGCACCCTGCCCGCTTGCATGAAACCTCATCTCCTCTTATCTACACCCTGCCAGGACCAATGGGTCACCCATGGGGTCCATGCACCTTGGGGGAATCCAAATCCGAGTCATCATTTCTCACGCCAGCTGTACTCCGATAAAAAGACAAAGGTTCCCGTCCCGACGGAAGGGAAACCAGCATGACTAAAAACACTACCACTGAACCCACACACAAGATCTAAGATTATTCTGCTGTGAATTATCGAAAGTAGCCTGATTACCTTTGATTCTCTTTACACTCCAATTATGATACAACCCCAGTGTCACAGTGGGTAACAATCCTTGATGGTTCCTGCATTCCGCCCATGGTAATCGACACACAACCATAGGCTGCCTCATTCTTTTTGACCAAAACATTTGGTCAGACTGCAGTGGAGAACAAAGCCCTAATGAATACCTAGCTCAAATTCTCCACTAACCATTCCTTTAACATCTGCAACTCGGTTCTGGACATCGAATATAGCAGGCCGAAGGGAGGCATGAATCCCTCTCGCAAGGGAATCTTATAGTCATAAGGCTGGTGGGGTGGTTGATTCTTTGCCAAAGCTTCCGAAAACCGTGGTAGGAACTTGTGGTACTCCGCCAGTATGTAATTCTTTAGCTCCAGCTCCTTCTTTGATTCCCTTGGTTGCTCTTTTACTCCGAGTGCTTGGTTGATCTCATACAGGGAAGTTGAAAAAATCGTCAATTTTTGCTTATACACCGATCGTCGGAACGAATGTCTACCAATAGCTGAAATCGGAATCTGATGCTACAGCGTCAGAAACGTGAATCCGACATTCGATTTCGGTGCAGCGTCAGTTTCGTGGGAAACGCTTGAATCCGTAAAAACACTCGTTTCTGCCGCAAAGCTGGTTTCATGGGAATCGCTTGATTCCTGCAAAGAGCTAGTTTCCGGCACTACACTCTTTTCGTTGAAAACGCTCGTTTCCTGCGCAGTACGGGTTTCATGGAAAACGCTTAATTCCAGCAAAGCGCTCGTTTTGTTCGGTCTTGCGTGACAGTTTGATGATCGGGCGCCCATTCCCAAATTGTAGTCCTTGTCGTGGTTAGCTTGATCCTCAGAAAAAAAATTGGGAGAGGTAAATGACTGGGCCTCGAATTTGCCGGCCCCCACGCTTACCACTGGCTCCTCATGAGCTATTTTTGGTGTGAGAGAATGGGCGTGAACCACGGTTGGTGCTTGATTGCAGTGCAAGGTGCAGTATTACGACCCGAAGGTTAAGGTTTGGGAGCTAAAATGAATGGCAAGATCGTGGAGTTCCAACCATGGGATGCCAAGCACCACTGGGTAGTGGCCAAGCTTTGTGATGAACATCGGCAAGGTCTCTTGATGTTCGAGTATTACAAGGTGGGTGTTGGCAACATGTGGGATGTCGACCAAGGATATCGGGTGGCCATTGATGAACTCAAGACATTCTGTGATACCGGAGGGGTGTATGGGGGGTTGGTGATGCCATGCAACATCTTCGTCTACGAAAGCGATTCCTGTAGCTCCGCAGTCAATGAGGGTATGGGTGGCAATAGTCCTGTTGCCAAAGGAGATATTGCATAGTACAACAAGATGTTTTCCTTCCATTCTCCCCTCGCAGACTGACAAACTAGACAAACGAAACGCAGACAATGACTTCTTTTGAGTACGACCAACAATAGTGCCATCATGCAGCTGTTGGTCTAAGTATTTCCTGAGTGGCCCTGGCCCCCATTTCCACTGCCACCACTATTTCCTCCTCCGCCGCCACTACCAAAGGGATTTGCAAGAGTGTTGAGATCCGGTTTCGAAGAGAGGTCCGGGTACTCCTCCACCTGCACTGAGGTGGTACGGAAATGGTTCCTCGTTTTGTTGGGGCAGTGGCGAGCCATGTGTCCTGCCCCACTACAGTAGAGGCAATGACCCTCTCGGAGTCTGGCCGCTTGTTCCTCTTCAGAGATTTTTCCACCACTCGCATCACTGGCACTGAGATCCATTGGTTCGGATCTGCCAATTGCTGGCGCGGTAGGTGCCACGGTTGACAACTGGGTACGGAGCTGGCTCTGGTTGGTGCGCTGAGCATGACTGTCAATGTGCTTTTCCTCACGGTGATGGAGGACCCGAAGTCCAACATCAAGCTCTTGGCAGAGTGCTACAAACTGCTCGTTGTTCAACCACTTCTCTTTACCAAGTAGCTGGCGATGAAGCTTGATTGATAGTCCCTCCCGTAGGGTATCGTGGTGTACGTGTTCATCCCAGCTGAGCTTTGCCACAAGGCTCTAGAACTCTGTGTAGTAGACAGTGAATTCGTGTTTTCCCTGTCTGAGGTTGTAAAGCTTGAAACGGGTGGTGGATGCCAGATCGGGGTCGCCGAAGGTGTTCTTGAGGATCTGAATGATATCTTCTGTATCTGTGAGGTTAATCTGGTTATTCTGTACGTAGGGGAGAACTTGCTTCTGGGTATGTCCTTCTAGCCTGTTAAATGTATAGGCCATGTATAGGCTCTGACTGGGGAAACAGCATTCGTCGCTGAAGAGCTTCAGACGAAGCTGGACCAGAAATCCATCCAGTTTGTCACGGGCCCCACTAAACTTGCAAGGGTCTGATATCTTGTCTCCTCGAAAGGGTTTCAGTGCACCATGAAGGGTCGACAGAGCATCAATGGTGCGTTTGAAGGTGGCCAGTTGCCCTTGCAGGTCGTCCACTTGCCAGGAGGGTGAGGAACAGGAAGTATTAACAATGTGCTGTAGCAATTCCTTGATGTGAGCAAATCAATCTGCATCCACCACGATGGCCTCGCTCTGGAGGATGAGGTTCATCTGCGTTTGGAGGTCGGCGGAGATCTCGCAGTAGACTGGGGGAGTAGGGGTCTCATTGCTCAAAGACATCTTTTGAGGAGTTGAGTAATCAGATTGTCAGGAGCGATATTAGTGACACAACAAAGTGTAATGGGGCAAGGTCAGGCTGGGCTCCCGACAAGGAACAAGACAAGGGCAGTGCACAGTGAGTGGAGTGGGGACAGGACAAGGGCAGCATACAGCGAGCGGAGCGAGGACAGGATAAGGGCAGTGAGTAGCGAGCGAACCGTGTGTGGCGGTGTGTGAAAATCAGATTAGAAGGGCGACAGCAATGGAAAGTACAAATGAGAGGGGTAAAGAAAATGAGGTGGAGAAGATAAAAGTGACAGTGAGTGAAAATGAGATTAGGAAGTCAATAGCAATGGTGAGTGAAAATCAGATAGAGACAGTAAAAGGAAAGGTGGGTGAAAATAAGAAGGATATAAAATTTGAAAAAGAGATGGTATAAGAGATAGGGAGTAAAATTCAGATGCAAAGGTGAAAGCAACAGTGAGTAAAAATGAGAGGGGAATGATGAAAATAATAGTGAGTCAAAATGGGATCAGGATAGTAGACGCAATGGTGGATGAAATTAATAGTATGTTAAATCAAGATAGGGATGATGAAAGAGATGAGTGAAAATGGAAGGGGTACAGGCAAATGAAATAGAGATAGTTGAAGTGATAGTAAGTGAAATTTTTATTATGAAGATAATACCAATAGGAAGTAAAAAAGAGATAGAGATAGTAAAAGCGATTGCGAGTGAAATCGAGAAGGCTATGGTAAATAAGAGGGGGCGTTGAAAGTGATAAGGATTATGGGAAAAATAAAAGGAAATAGAAAATGAGATGGTGAAATTAATCAGGAGATAAAATTACAAAAAATAGAAAATTAGATTGGGATTAAATAGTAAAATCATCTATTACTTGAATCCAGGGTCCGGGTATGAATTTTACCATACAAACTTTTGTTGTGGTGAGTCGCGCGCTGAAGGCGCTCCAGTGCGACAACTCTCGTGCAAAAATTCACTGCCACTCCACCATTAATAAGAAAGTTTTTTTCAGCATGTTGGTAGATGCTAGATAACTCATCTGGCAACTCCCTACAACTTTCCTTTTCGTCATAGGACTATTTGTTGTGGAGTTGTAGCTGATTTTCTGCTCTTGGTGGCAGAAGCAAGGCCGAAAAAGCACGTGAGTTTTTGGTGACAACCCTGAATTTCACGTGAGTTTTTGGTGACAACCCTGTACTTCACGTGAGTTTTTGGTGACTACTCTGCTATTTACATGGATTGTAGGTTTGCATACTAGCAGGCACGTGAGTAAATATCATGCATTTATTTAAATCGCTTTTCAGCCTGTTGCACGGTAGGCGACTCACCTGATCACTGATTTCTTCTGGTCGTTAACGGATTTACAGACCGTCAGCACGCCGTATTTCTTGGTTTTTTTTTTTTGGTTTATTCATACTTACATGCGACCTATATATAGATCATGGCAGCTTACATTTTGACTGGTTTTCCTGTCCGCAGTCCGCCCGAGGCGGCTCGTTGCAAGCTCCCCTAGTGCACTCCACCTGGCCCACCCGTATTTCTTGGTGTAGACAGCATGAGATAGACTCATTTCACTATTGTGGTAGCGCGAATCCGAAGGCAACTCGTTAGTGTGTTACCTTCTGAAAGGTCACGTCTATGATATTACTTGAATCTAGGAATTTTGCCATATTAAAGTTGTACCTGGGTGAGTTGCGCACTCCAGCATGAGAACTCTCGTGCCAAATTTCACCGCCACTCTACCATTAATATGAAAGTTTTTTTCCAGATGTGGGAATATGCTAGTTAACTCATCTGGTAACTCCGTACAACTTTCATTTTCATCATAGGACTATTTGTTGTGCAGTTGTAGCTGATTTTCTGCTCATGGTGGCAGAAGCGAGGCCAAAAAAGCACGTGTTTTTGGTAACAACCCTATCTTTCACGTGAGTTTTTGGTGACAACCCTGTCTTTCCCGTGAGTTTTTGGTGACAACCCTGCACTTCACGTGAGTTTTGCTGACCACCTTGGTATGTACATAGATTATTGGTTTGCTGACTAGCAGGTATGTGAGTGTGTGAAGCGTAAAATATTGCAGTTCCAGTCACTATCACTTATGTATTTATATTGCTTGTCAGCTGGTTGCCCGGTAGGCACTCACCCGATCGCCTACTGTATTACCTTGAAGAGTATTTGGAGTGAACTTAAGATGTTTCAGGATTTTGGTAAAGAGCACTGAACTGCTGTATAACTAGATCGAGTGTGGCGGTTCGAATCAGATTTTTGCTGTGGATGGCTCTTTAGTACTTGGTGCAGACAGCTGGATATATTACAGCTGTGGTATGTACCAGAAGGCAACTTGTTAGCGTGGGCGCTCCAGCATGACAACTCTCGTGCAAAAATTCACAGCCACTCCACCATTAATAAGAAAGTTTTTTCAGCATGTGGGTATATGCTAGATAACTTATCTGGCACCTCCGTGCAACTTTCCATTTCGTCATAGGGCAATTTGTTGAGGAGATGTAGGTGAATTTCTGCTAGTGGTGGCCAAAGTGAGGCCGAAAAAGCACATGAGTTTTGGGTGACAACCCTACATTTCACTTGAGTTATTGCCAACAACACTACTGGGGTCGCATTGCTGGTCAATTGGCTTTCACACGTCGATGGCTTTCCTGGCGGTTCGATTGTTGGATTACTCGTTCAATTGCATGTTTCTTTTCTTACACCCGTCTACGGCTTTCCACTGCAGTTCGCTCGTTGTATTACTCGTTGGATTACAGGTTTGCTCACTCACGTCAACGACACTTTCCTGGTGGCTCGCTCGTCGGATTTTTCGTTGGATTCCTCGTTGGATTCCTCATCGGATTCCTCGTCTATCTGCTCTACGGACTACACGTCGGATTCCATGTCGGATTCCATGTCGGATTCCTCGTGGGAGTTCCCGTTGCACTACACATCGAATTCCTGATCGGAATCCTCGTTGGATTGCTTGTCCGCTACACGTGGGATCACTCGTCAGATTTCTCTTCGGATTGCTTGTCGGATCACTCGTCAGCTTGCTCTCCGGAGCTCTTTTCGGACTACTCATCGGATTCCTCGTCAGAGGGCTTGTCGGATTGCTCGACAGATTACACATTGGATTAATCATCAGACTACTCGTCGAATTGCTTCTCTGATTGCTCTAGATGACTAAGCCCTGGACAAGCAGTCGCAGTCACAGTCGCTGTGGCCAGGTGGAGGTAAGTGGTGAAAACTCCGGGTACTGGTGTAAAGCTGATAATTTGGTTACCCGGAAGTGTCCCCGGGCTAGCGCTGTGACACTTCCGGGTAACGGTAAACAGCCCAAACTTCAGTGCACAGAAATTGGATTGCTAGTTGGGTTTCTTGTCGGACTACACGTCGAAGTGCTCATCAGATTCCTCATTGGATTCCTCGGATTGCTCTTTGGATTTCTTCTTGGATTACACTAGATGACTAAGCCCTGGAAAAGCAGTCGCAGTCGCTGCAGCTGGCTGGAGGTCAGTGGTGTAAACTCTTGAAAATGGTGTAAAACTGACAATTTGGTTACCTGGAAGTGTCTCCGTGCTAGTGCAGTGACACCTCCGGGTAACTGAATATAGACCAAACTTCAGTGCGCAGAAATTGGTTTCATCGTCAGGTTTCTTGTCGGACTACACCATGGATTGCTCTTCAGATTCCTTGTTGGATTCCTCATCTGAGTGCTCTACTAACTACACGTCGGATTCCTTGTCAAATTACTTGTCCCAATGCTCTATACACTACCTGTTGGATTCCTGATCGGATTGCTTGTCGGTTAGCTTCGGCTTGTATATATGTAGGTGCTCAGACCTCTCAACCAGCATCATCTCCACCCGTAGTTCGTGTTGGTTAACCTCCAACAATTGAGGCTACTCCTACACTCATAAAATTTCCAGGTGTGGCAAAAGACATTTTAAGTGTCCAAGTAGAGATGAACCATTACTGAAACTAGAAATATTCGTATTCATAGCCCAACATTCCAGACATGTAGTAATCAAATATCGTTTTTGTGTGCCAGGAAAAAATAAATATGCGGAATGCAAATCTCTGTAACTCAGGGGTAAAACTAGTACTTTCAACTTCATGATTACTCGTAACTGCTATCAAGACATCATCTTCATCAATACAATACATACTATACATTGCAATCATGTCTTCATCTACTCCTCGTCATTCTGGAGGACGACCACCGAAGTATTCCTCTTCAGATGAAAGAAATTTAGCACGTCAAGCCCGTCGTCGAGAGGATACACGTCGACACCATGAACGGAAGCGTGTTGAAAGACTTTCCCATTTACATTCTCCTCAAGTTCCTAATGACCACCGTGATCATATATCCAATGAGGTATTCCTTATGTTATCCTCTGACGCTGAATGCATTAACTGACTCACTGGTCCACAGAACAGTAAGAACACTTCGAGTTAATACAGCTACAGATCTTAACATGCATCAGGTTACCAAGAACGATCCAGCGGAAGATCAGATAATATACAACCTGAAGAACGATCGGTTGTATTATTCACCAGTTCTGGAAGTCCAAGCCTTCCTCGTAATCCATTCAGTGGTGGAAGCCAGTCCACCCAACACTCGCCTGCGAACGAAACAGATGGTGAAGAAAGTTACTACCCATCGTCGGATGAAGCAACAGAATCAGCTCAAAGTTCCCCGGCTGGTCAATCGGAAGCAAGTTCACTTTCAACTCCAATGCAATTAATCCGCTCTTCGAAATTTGCACAGTCAAGGACCCCAGAATCACCAACTTTTACCATTCGTATCCCACTGCCTTCACCAACTAAGTTTTTACTTTTCCAAATTTTACAAGGCGATGAGACAATAACATTATTTCTGATCGTCATAGCAGATAAATCCTCTGACCGATGGGTTCTACCAGATTCCAGACTTGCAGCTATGGGGCATCGGTTAACCTACAGTGAACCAATAAATTCCACTGGAAGCTCTTCTACCCAACGAGTGGCCAACACCATACATATTGATGATTCTGATCTGGATGAACCCGAAGGTATTCTAATCTTGACCATCATCAGTACAAAAACTAAGACAGACTGGTATGACAGATTTCAACCAAACAATCTGCAGACAGCTGAAGGTTCAACTTCAGCCATTCTATAGCCAGAACTTAGCACTGGGATCGAACTCTGAAGTAGGACCAGAGGATATTGAAGGTGTAGTTGCAGATGATGGAGAATCTCAGGACGATAATGGAGATTTGGAGGATGATAATGAAGAATCAGAGGATGGTGAAGATTCAGAACAAGATGATGGAAATTCAGCAGACGATAATGGAGATTCGGAGGACGATGGCCATCACCAGCTACAGCTTGGTCCACCACTCAGATTTGATCGATCAGAAAACAACTACAGTATCCTTAAGACTGCGGAATTCCTTGTTGACAACATGTTCAAGTTCCAAGGATGTCCTCCCAAAACACACAACCGTACTTGCCAGGCAGTTCGGGTTCACATGAGGGCTCCTACATCAAAACCAATTATTCTCAACCTGGACGGCTTATTGAAGTGCTTTTCGAAGCGTATTCCTACACCATGGAATCTCATTGCAGCTGGCAAGTGGTTGGACCCATCACATCCAGATATTCCCAGCCGTAGTATGATGGAACAATTAGCCTGTGGAACGTTCGATGAACATCAAGATGAGAGTGAAGATGTTTTTGAGACGATACCACTCCAGTTTTCACTTGCATATTCAGAAAGTCAGCCTTCACTCCTGTCAAACCGCCCTTTGTCAGTCGCCTATGATATTGACAGTTTCCTTGCTCTTTCTACTTCCCTTGCAGTTGCAACCTCGGGACTCAGCATCGTACTCCATCCAGTCTTCACATTAAACATCCGGACAGATCTTCACCTTCAGATCACACTTCCAGAAACTGTGGAATCATCTCAACGTTCTGTAAAGATACGGAACATTCCGCACTTTCTCCTGGGTAATCTTGTTGGACTTCTGAAGATCAATGTATATCTCCTTTTTCCTGGACTGTACACCGAAAATCGCACAACAAATTTTGCAAGCCAAATACACTTGGAACAATTTTTTGATCGAATTTTTCTCCCGGCAATTTACGAGAACACAGATGCAACATATCTTCAGCATCTTCCAGGATCCTATGAAGATGCAAAGCTAAGAGCACTAGCCGCATCATCGGAACGACTCTCCGGGACTTCCAGATCTCAAGCACGACCTTGAGTCCAATATCTACACTACCATTTGCCTTCGGAGTCATTGTCTGCAATCTGGGATGGAGTGCTTAGGTGGGTGAGGCTTTCTGGGAACAGGCATTTCCAGGGTGTCCAATTGTTCTTGAACAGCAAAAACACGAAGATGGAAACAAAACGGTCTCCACCATTAGTGTGGTTTACAGATTTCTTGCATCGTTTGTCCCAATCCTGTGATGGCCAATATCTTCGACCATGAATGACCTATATTGACTATGGCAAGGAAACTGTCTATCCTGTTTCAAGATTTGAGTCTGGGGGTTTCTTGCTAGTTGATAACTTGGAGAAACCACATGTCCACCTTTGGCAAAGATGCTGTCTGGAAAGGTTGGTTCAGAATGCTCAGAAGCAATGCCACATTCAGTGCAGAGGTTTCCGAACCACCTACTACCACTGAGGGTATACAAAGGAAGCCGCGGACATGAACCTGACGCCTAACCAGACGAATCTCTTTCGGAGGGGTGGACTTATCTATTCTCAGTTTTATGCATCAAACAAGGAGATATTCGACGCAGCAAAGACATTTCCATTTGATAATCCCGCATTGGAAGCACTTGCAGTGGACCCATACCTGACGAAGGCAACACAAATGGTTGGTGGTGGCCGGGGAATAAACCTCGGGAAAGTAGGCCAATCATACTTGCGATTGCGAGACCGAATACTGCAACCTCTTCAAACGAATATGGGAAAATCATATGGAGTCCGTGAAGAACACCGAGTCAATTTAGAACTGTTGCAGGCCATTGCTACTATTCTAGAGACATCCCAAGTTCAACATCGAGCTGCGGAATCCATAACTCCAGGGATTGGCAATCCCTTCTTTTTCCTACCAACTGAACATGTCTTCGAGTTCCTCCAATACAACTGCCTATGGTTTATCCTTCCTTTCGAGATGATTTCGAGATCTACAGCATCTGGACAGCACGTCTCTTGGGAGCAAACCCAGGTGATGGTTATACTGTTACAGTGCCTGCCCTCATTCAATATTGCACTTCTACGAGATAAGTCCGCCCTTTGGAAGTCCAAAGTAACTGATACATCTACTGGGAATCAAAAATTCGGCTTGGGTATGGAGGAAACACTGGAGAAATTCGGGTTTGGCTGGCTGCTACAAGGACGTATCGATTGGCTACGGAATCCCTTTTCACCTACAATTGTGGAGAAATTCATTTTCAATGACCAGGACCTGCTAAAATCGTACAAGGCACGTTGGGGACGTATATGTACAGTGCAGGACACTTACCTGGAGATTGACCATCTGGGGCGGCTTTTGGGACGATGTTTTCCTGAAAGATGTGAGCTTGGAATTAGCCATATTACCAAGTACTTCTATAATGTCTGCATTCGAGCCTACCGACGCGATGTTTGGAGTGCATTAAAATACTTGATAGTCTTCAAAGATCAGGAAGATGAACAAAAGTGTTTAAATGGGGAGGTGGCACTTACTCATAGTGCTATTAACTCCTGAAGAAAGGAGAACGACTTCACCTGGTTCTTTCCAAAACCATGCAACAAACACCAGTTCACCACAGTTAGCATTGTCGAGGGTCAATGATTCTTTACCAATAACGGACAACGAATATGGGAGAAGCCTTACCGTCATCTTTTCGAACACTGCTTTCGTGCAGTTGAACGGGCAAGCAATCCAGTGGTTGCCAATAAATGGGCTTCCTTCTTTGAGCCTGTATTTTTGAGGTACAACCGGACATTTCCTCAGACGTCGAAACACTCCTTTTTGGTGCATGACTCCAAAAGGAAGGGCAGTCCACTTAGTTTTCACACTACTGTGCATCGGCAATTGGAGGCTGGAGTTTTTGGCAGGGTGGAATGGAGCGATTTGTCATTGTGGGAAGTCGGCACTGAAAAAAGGTTTCTTGCGGGAGAGGCACCACACTTGGATACCCTCGATGCTTCAGGAGTTGCAAAGGAAGTGGAGAGAGCCTTAGGGCCAATTGGTGGGAGACGTCTACCTTCAGGGAACATCAGGTGTGTCCCGGCTGTCTGTGTTTAACATAGTAGAAACAGTTTCGCTTATGAGAGAGTACAGATAGTATTTGTGACAGGATAAGGAAGATGCAGGGAGTGAGGGATCAGAGTGGAAGCACAAAGTGCAGATTGAGCTGGAAGAGGAGCAAACAGAGGCTGAGGTCTGATGAATAATCCAACAAGTGATCCGAAAAACAATCTTGGGAGTGAGTGGTCAGGAATGCTCAGCCAGCAAGCAGAAACACAATCCGACAAACAATGGTAAGAGCCATCAAAAGAGCGATCAGTTATGTGATCTGGCCAGTGATACCGAGAGCAATCTGGTGTGCATGCCAACAAGAAAGCCATTGACAAGCAAGTGGCCATGAAAGTCATTGACAAGCAAGTGGCCACGAAAGCCATCGACAAGTGGAAGAAAAGAAACGAGCAATTTGACAAGCGAGCTACAGAGAAAGCCATTGACGAGAGGAAGAAAAGAGTTAAGCCAACCGAGGTGCAAGTGGTAGGGAAAGCAGTCGATAAGTGGAAGAAAAGATTCGAGCAATCCAAAGAACAGTCTGGCGAGCAAGCAGTGGGGAAAGCTGTCGATTAGGGGAAGAAAAGAGTGGAGCAATCTGAAGAGCTGTCCGACAAGTGAGCAGTGGGGAAAGCCATCAATTAGTGTAAGAAAAGAGTCGAGCAATCCGAAGAGGAGTCCGACGAGTAAGCAGTGGGGAAAGTGGTCGATTAGTGGAAGAAAAGAGTCTAGCAATCCAAAGAACAGTCCGACGAGCGAGCAGTGGGGAAAGCTGTCGATTAGCAGAATAAAAGAATAGAGCAATACGAAGCGGAGTCAGACGAGCAATGCGAAGAGTGAGCAGGTGGGAAATCTGTCGATAAGTGGAAGAAAAGAGTCGAGCAATCCGAAGAGCAGTCTGACAAGTGAGCAGTGGGGAAAGCCATCGATTAGTGTAAGAAAAGAGTCGAGCAATCTGAAGAGCAGTCCGACGAGTGAGCAGTGGGGAAAGCAGTCGATTAGTGGAAGAAAAGAGTAGAGCAATCCAAAGCGCAGTCCGACAAGCAATGCGAAGAGCGAGCAGGTGGGAAAGCTGTCAATAAGTGTAAGAAAATAGTCGAGCAATCCGAAGAGCAGTCCGATGAGTGAGCAGTGGGGAAAACCATCGATTAGTGGAAGAAAAGAGTCGAGCAATCCAAAGAGCAGTCCAACGAGCGAACAGTGGGGAAAGCTGTCGATTAGTGGAAGAAAAGAGTAGAGCAATCCAAAGCGGAGTCCGACAAGCAATCTGAAGAGCGAGCAGGTGGAAAAGCTGTCGATAAGTGGAAGAAAAGAGTCGAGCAATCTGAAGAGCAATCCAACGAGCGAGCAGTGGGGAAAGCTGTCGATTAGTGGAAGAAAAGAGCCAAGCAATTGGACGAGTGAGCAGCTGGGAAAGCTGTCGATAAGTGGAAGAAAAGATTCAAGCAATCCAAAGAACAGTCTGACGAGTGAGCAGTAGGGAAAGCCGTCGATTAGCGGAAGCAATGTGAAGCGGAGTCTGACCAGCAATCCGAAGAGCGAGCAGGTGGGAAAGGTGTCGATAAGTGGAAGAAAAGAGTCGAGCAATCCGAAGAGCAATCCTACGAGTGAGCAGCGCGGAAAGCCGTTGATTAGTAGAAGAAAAGAGTCGAGCAATTCAACAACTGAGGGGCTGGGAAAGCTGTTGATACGTGGAAGAAAAGATTCGAGCAATCCAAAGAACAGTCCGATGCGCGAGCAGTAAGGAAAGCCGTCGATTAGCGGAAGAAAAGAGTAGAGCAATCCAAAGTGGAGTCCGACGAGCAATCCCAAGCGTGAGCAGGTGGGAAAGCTGTCGATAAGTAGAAGAAAAGAGTCAAGCAATCCGAAGAGCAATCCGACGAGCGAGCAGCGGGGAAAGCCGTCGATTAGTCGAAGAAAAGAGTGGAACAATTCGACGACTGAGGGGCCAGGAAAGCGGTTTATAAGTGGAAAACAAGATTCGAGCAATCCAAAGAAGAGTCCGACGAGTGAGCAGTAAGGAAAGCCGTCGATTAGTGGAAGAAAAGAGTGGAGCAATCTGAAGAGCAATCTGATGAGCGAGCAGCAGGGAAAGTCGTCGATTAGTGGAAGAAAAGAGTCTAGCAATTGGACAAGGGAGCGGCCAGGAAAGCCGTCAATGGGTGGAAGAAATGAGACGAGCAATTCGAGGTGCAATCCTACAAGTAATCTGACGAGCGAGCAGCGGGAAAGCCATTGATTAGGGGAAGAAAAGAGTAGAGCAATTTGAGGTGCAATCCTACAAGCAATCCGATCTGTGAGCAGCGGGAAAGCCATCGATTAGGGGTAGAAAAGAGTCGAGCAATCCAATGAGCGAGCAGTGTCACGGCGCAAGTCTCGGCAAGTCTTGGTGCGCAGAAGGTTTGGTTTCTTGGGATGGTTTGAGTCTGGTTGTTGGATTCCGGCGTTGGGACGGTTCGTCGGCTGGGAAGGCACCTCTTTATGGAACTCTTCACCCTTGGAAGGCGTGTCGGTTCTAGACTCGGTTGTATGAGAGAAGTCCGTATGAGTACGCATGTGAGTTGTGTGGGTTTGATTATGCACGTGAGTTGTGAGCATCGTGTATATAAGGGGACTTTCTGCTTCGTATTGTCCTCTTCCTCTTTGTCTCTCATGCAACCTCTTATATTCTATTCGGTCAATTAATCTTGCCACCGTTTCTCCGTTTCCTTTGATTTCTTCATTTCGGCGTCGCTTGTCCAGTGTCGTTCATTTCTGCCTGACAGGACCGTCTGATGCTGTCCATCCCCGGTTAACACATTTGTCTGACACTCTTCGTTCCCAATTGACACGTCCGCCCGACGCTGTCCGTCCCCTGCCTGATATGTCCGACTGACGGTTCCGTTCCCGTTCTGTTCCCACTCCCGCTCCTGCTCCTGTCCTAGTACTCACACGACTACTTTGGAACCCAGCTGCCAGCTGCCCCCGCCAATACAAACGGCCGGCAAAGTTGTAATACCACTAGCGAGTAGCGGGGAAAGCCGTCGGCAAGTGGAAGAAAGGAAACAAGCAATCCGAAGAGCAGTCCGACAAGTAATCTGACCTGCAAGCAGGTGGGAAAGCCGTAGATAAGTGGAATAAAAGAGACGAGCAATCCAACGCGCAATCCAATGAGCAATCCAACGAGCACTCAGATGAGGTATCCAACGACAACTCCGACGATAACTCCCACGACAACCCCGACGAGAACGTCGACGAGCACCTTGACGAGACATCTGGCAAGTGAGCCGCTGTGAAAGCCATCGACGTGTGTAAGAAATGAGATGAGCAATCTGACAAGTAATCAGACAAGTAATCCGACGTGTAATCCGACAAGAAGTCCAGCAAGTGAGTTGCTGGGAATGCCGTCAACCAGTGTGACCTATATCCGTTATTGGTTGCCTGCAGTGCGGGAATTTGATATACATAATAATTCGGCACATCGTCCTAATCGGTACTGTCACCCAGACTTAAAACATTATTCTCATCGCTGCCACCGGCTAACGAATGCGACCCTATCCATCCTCTAAACTCCAGTATGCCATCTAAAAAAAAATAACTCCAGCCAACATACACCGTATATGCTACCTACACCTTTGTCTTCTTTCCCGGCAGAGACTCCTTAGCTGGACTCACAGGTCTCTTCAGTGTTGAGCCTGATTCTCCCACTCCAGTTTGGATCTCTTCATTCACCCATGCATCGACCCAACGATTGGCCAACATGTCCTTGATGGTTGCAACCCACTTGACGTCTTTCCCAGGACTTGACCTCAGGTACGCCACCAACCAGCTGTCCCTTCCATATCGACAGTACTCACATTGTATGCTCATCGCAGCGCACATTGCAAGAACCTGCTCAAAAACGAGCTGTGTCTCGACCGCTTTGACAAAGGAGCTTCCCATGTGAGTGGCGGCCATGTAATCGTTGACGGAGTCCTGCTCCCATGACATCGCTCCCAGCATCGCCCGTGATATTGGGAAGTTCAGGGTTGCCGACATTGCGAGGTGGTCGGAGAAGGCGGTGATCACAAAGCCTTCATCGCCTCGCTCCATGGCCCCCAGATAGCTGTTGGCCTGCTGAATCGCATGAAGCCCCACCCATTGCTTAGCGGATCCGATGCATTCGGCGGCAAACGTTGACTGGTTACTGTCTGGATACCAAACTGGCTCTAACTGTACTCTGGTCCATGGGTGGCTAATACCAGCAGCCAGAGACACGGTTGCTTCGAACAAGTTCGGGACGTCGATGTGCCAGTCGTTCTTTCATTTCTCACCAATCCATCCTGGTGACGGGATTGCGACAACCCGGTGGGCGCCATAGAGCAGAGCGGACACAACCCAGACCGATAGACTCTGCCGGGTGACTTGTTGTAACATGCTGTGCACCATATTTGGAACGACATTTCCATGTGCAAGAGCCACAGGCGAATGATGAATGTACATCTGTAGCTCTGCCTCCAGGAGGTCGAGAGTGTGTTGATCGAGGCCGTCCGGGAAAACTTGAAATGTGAGAGTTTCTTCGGCTTTCAACCGCTCAATGCATCCGACGCCCAGAACTACTTCAGTCGCCTTCTCCAGGGAATATAGGTGGGCAGAATCATCGTTGGTGCCTGGAACAGACGTCGTAGCCCGTGGTACCTCCAGCGATGTACCAAGCACACTGCCATGGTCCAGCAATGGAAGTGAAAACCGTTGCATCTTCTGTGGTGTCTCCGGGAGAAACACATTCGTTGCCTCCAGGTCGTTGCATGTTAGCAAGTGTGATCTGACGGGAATCCGTACCGGTGTCTCCGGTTCCTGGACGATGGACACTGTGGCAATGGTAGGTATAAGTGCCAGCAACAGGGCCCCCGCACCCAAGGCAGGCGACGAGATATTGGCAGCGGGCAAGGCGAGCGATGGGGCTGAGGTGCCATGCGACGACGGATTGCCAACGGGCGAGCTGGTCGAGGCGGGGGCGGTGGGTGAGGCGGCCCACCAGGCTTCGGCGTCTACGGCAGGCAACACGATAATGGCAGCAGGCAAGGTGGGCGGGGCGGCTGACAGGGCTTTGGCATCTGCAGAGATATTGGTGGCAGGCAAGGCGGGCAGGGCAGATGATGAGGTATTGCCAGCAGGCGAGGTGGACGACAAGCTTTTGCCAGCCCTCGAGGTGGGCCACGGGGCTTCGGAGTCTGAGGTAGACGACGAGATATTTCTGGCACACGACGAGGTACTGACAGCGCACGACACTGACGACGAGGTTTTGGCTGTGCGCGAGGTGGACGACAAGGTTTTGGCGGCGCACAACGAGGTGTTTGCAGTGGGTGAGGCAGACAACAAGCTTTTGCCTGCCCTCCGGGTGGACGACGCGGTGTTGCCAGCGGCCGAGGCGGAGGAAGTCAAGCTTTTTCCAGCCCTTGAGGTGGGAGGCGGGGCTTTGGCGTCTGAGGCAGACGAGATATTACCGGCGCGCGACCTGGACGACAAGGTTTTGGCGGCATTCGAGGCGGTCAAGGTTTTGGCGGCACGCGACCAGGTGTTGCCACCGGGCGAGGTGGATAACAAGCTGTTGCCAGCCCTTGAGATGGGTGGTGGGGGTTCGAAGTCTGAGGCCGACGAGGTATTGCCGGCACGAGATGCGTACGACAAGGTTTTGGCAGCGCGCGATGCGGACAAGCTTTTGCCAGCCCTCGAGGTGGGCGGCAGGCCTTCGGAGTCTGAGGCAGATGATGAGATATTGCCGGCGTGCAACGAGGTATTGCTGGCGTGCAACGAGGTATTGCCGGCGTGTGATGAGGTATTGCCGGCGTGTGACGAGGTATTACCGGCATGTGACGAGGTATTGCAGTCGTGCGACATGGACGACGAGGTTTTGGCGGCGCCCGACGCGGATGACAAGTTTTTGCCAGCCCTCGACACAGTCGACGGTGCTTTGGCAGCGCCTGAGGCTGACGACTAGGTTTTGGCAGCCCTCAAGGCGGGTGGCGGGGCTTTGGTATCTGAGGCAGACGAGGTATTGCCAGCGCGAGACGCGGACGATGAGGTTTTGGCGGTACGCGATCCGAACAAGCTTTTGCCAGCCCTTGAGACGGGTGACGGGGCTTCGGAGTCTGAGGCAGACGACGAGGTATTGGCGGCGCTTGACAAGGTATTGCCGGCGTGCCATGAGGTATTGCTGGCGAGTGACGAGGTATTGCCAGCGTGTGATGTGGATGACGAGGTTTTGGTGGCAGCAGAGGCAGACAAGCTTTTGCCAGCTATCGAGGTAGCGGGCGGGGCTTTGGAGTCTGAGGGAGACGACGAGGTATTGCCGGCACGCGACGAGGTATTGCCAGCGTACGACGAGGCATTGCTGGTGAGTGATCAGGTATTGCCGGCGTATGACGTGGACAACGAGGTTTTGGTGGCGCTCGAGGCAAACAAGCTTTTGCTAGCTTTCGAGGCGGCCGGCAGGGCTTTGGAGTGTGAGGCAGACAACGAGGTATTGCCGGCACGCGACGAGGTATTGCCGGAGCGTGACGAGATATTGCCGGCGCGTGACGAAGTATTGCTGGCGCGTGACGAGGTATTGCCAGCGTGCGACCCGGACGATGAGGTTTTGGCGGCGCGCGAGGCAGACAAGCTTTTCCCAGCCCTTAAGGCGTGTGGCGGGGCTTCGTAGTCTGAGGCAGACGGCAAGGTATTGCTGGCGCGTGATGTTACACCCTAAATACTACAGGGTCAGAATGCGGATACGGACCAGGCAGGAAGGTATCGGAAACTCATCACACGGTCTTAGGACGGCATACCGAGACCGGGCAACCGACAGCGTTGGGGCTCGGCTCGGGTCAACCAAATCTGCGGCACTAGGAGGTCCCTGTGCCAAGTACCGGCACAGACCGGGAAAGTGCAAGGGCTGCCGTGGAGGAAGACAACCTTGGTAGTCATCATGAGAAGGACAAGCAATCGGAAGGAAACGGGAACGCAAGGAGTTGCAAGTCTAGATCGCGGAATAGGAGCGGGGTTGTTTCTAGAGGCACGGCCCAGAGGAACAACACCACGAGTCGGCAATCGCTGCATCGTTGCAGACGGCCGGGGGCCGGAGGCGATACTGCTGCACCCCGTTGTCAGGAGACATGAGGGATCATGCTACCACTCGCATCCTCGTCATTGACACCCGATTAGGGCGCTGAACTGTGGGTTTTGCCAGCGCAGTGAGCGTGAGCATGTCCCCCACTTATCCAAGATACTTACAGCAATTATGATGCAGGGCATACGCTGCACCAAGGTGAGGGACGTCAAGTTGAACGAATACTGGAGCGGAGGCTTGTCCGCAAGACAATCCTGTAGTGCTGGGCAGCCCCCAGACCAAGAACTGGCTCGTGTTTGGGAAAGTGCCAACGCCGCTACAGGACCGTACCTCAAGGTTCGAGAGTCTTTTGGGAAAGATATGGGTCGGAGATATGCGTTGATGCCGTTGTGGCCGAAGAACGGATAGCTGGTACGGTTGAGAGTTCGTTGCTCCAGCTCAGGTCAAGTAACGTAATCAACCCCGCACACAACCCAATCACATAACCCAATGGCGATGAGAGAACTGAGGCACCTGTTCTGGCCACTCTCCAGAGGATACGTGGAAGCGCTACTGTCCAATCCAATCGAGTTCTCCTCTTTACGCTGATGAAGTCTAGTGCCAAGGCGAAGAGTATTCACGTCACGGTGCAGGGTAATTTCCCCACAGCACGTGACTTCGCCGAGCCGGATACTTATACGACGACCTGCCGACAAGCGGTTAGCAACGACATCGACATCATCAGCAGAATCATCACCTGAATCGGCTAAACATCATTGGAATGATCAGTGGAATCACTCACCACTTGAATCGTCTAACGATCAACGGACCACCTACCAGTGGCCCAGACATCGAGTCACCGATCTTCCCCCAACGAGCAATCTGTCGAGCGAGTCGTCGCCACGGAACCGAGCGATCCATCGAGCGCGCCGTTGCCACAGAACCACGAGCAATCCGTCGAGTGAGTCGTCGCCACGGAGCTGCAAACGATCCAACACCCAAGCCGCACCGGTGAGGTGTGCAAGCCGTCAGGCCGCTGCCAGGCTTGCATCAAACGAACCGCAGCCGCAGTGATACTTGCAAGTCCCCGGCACGCCGCCGGTTCTGTGCCTCGAATCGACGATATACACGCAAGTGGACAGACAGACACGAGGAGTACCTACCCATCGCAAAGAGAACGAGTTAGTCAGTCTCAGAGAGTCTAGGTGGGAGATAAGCCAGGAGTTAGAGCCTTACGGACGTACCAGTCGTAAGGGATTTATCTCTGGACAGGCTGCAAAGCATCAGGAAAAAAAAAATTGCGTCCTGAGTGTCCAGACGCACTAGACGCTATGGACGCTTCGGACGCAACCTGCTTAACTCGGACGCAGTTCGCCATGGCACCGTGCATGCAGACGCAGCTCGCCACGGTACCGTGCATCCGGACAAAGCTCACCACGGCATCTGCTTACCAGACGGAGCATGTCAGGGCATTTTCCTTCTGAACGCAGCCGTGTCAGGGCATTTTCCTTCTGGACACAGCCGTGTCAGGGCATTTTCCTTCTGGACGCAGCCGTGTCAGGGTATTTTCCTTCTGGACGCTGCCGTGTCAGGGCAAATGGCGTCTGGACGACGGGTGTTATGGCACAGCGGTCACGCTGGCTGTCAAGGCACGGAACATCACAGCAAATACTCTTGTCGCATTCGCAAACACGCAGCTGGTTCCAGGCATAGTGACTCAGTCCAGTTCTATTCATTCTATCTAATGTACATCTATACATGCTACTACCACACTTCGCGTGGAAAGAAAGGAAAGTTGGCAAATACGACACAATGCGTTGAGCACAACGCGATGAACACAACGTAATGAGCACGACGTGATGAGCACGACGTGTTGAGTACGACGCGATGAGCGCGACGCATTGAGTACGACGCGATGAGGGCGACGCGATGAGCACGACGCGATGAGCACGACGAGATGAACACGACGCGATGAGCACGACGACTATGAGGAGGTGGCGATGAGTATGCCACCCGCGGCATGGACGATAGCAAGTAGGACACGGTGAGTATGATTGTGAGCTTTGTGACATGGTTAGCGCAGCTCTCAGAGTGACAGACAGTGGGAAGTTGTACAATACAACGTGACGAGTAAGATGTCAATGAGGGTGGCGGCGGCGAGAACGATAGCGGGTAGGATGCGGCGAGTATGATGTCAATGAGGGTGCCAGCGGCGAGGACGATAGCAAGTAGGACGCGGCGAGTATGATTGCAAGTAAGACGTGGCGAGTATGATTGCAAGCTTTGTGACATGGTTAGTGCAGCTCTCAGAGTGACAGACAGCGGGAAGTTGTACAATACAACGTGACGAGTACGATGTCAATGAGAGTGCCAGTGGCGAGAACGATAGCAGGTAGGACGCGGTGAGTATGATGTCAATGAGGGTGCCGGCGGCGAGAACGATAGCGAGTAGGCCGCGGTGAGTATGCGCGCGCGTAAGACACGGCGAGTATGATGTCAATGAGGGTGCCGGCGGCGAGGACGATAGCAAGTAGGACGTGGCGAGTATGATTGCAAGTAAGACGCGGCGAGTATGATGGCGAGCTTTGTGACATGGTTAGCACAGCTCTTGGAGTGACAGACAGCGGGAAGTTGTACAATACAACGTTACGAGTACGATGTCAATGAGGGTGCTAGCGGCGAGAACGATAGTGGGTAGGACGCGGCAAGTGTGGGCGAGTAGGACGCAGCAAGTATGAGAGTGAGTAAGACGCAGTGAGTATGATGGTGAGAAAGGCACAACGAATAAGATGTCGATTAGAAAAATGTCGACGAGTAGGACGAGGTGAAAGGAGAAGAAAAAAGGGGTCTATCTGTGAGTGATGAGCCGAACCTTGCGAAAGCGCAAGCGTTAGTAGTGGGTTGGCACTTTCTATTGCCATCGTACTCGCCGTGACTTACTCGCTGCGTCCTACTCACTATCGTCCACGCCGCTGGCACCCTCATTGACGTCGTACTCCTCACGGTGTATTTTACAACTTCCCGGTGTCTCTGTCACTCTGAGAGCTGCGCCAACCTTGTCACAAAGCTCGCCATCATACTCGCCGCGTCTTACTTGCAATCATACTCGCCGCGTCCTACTTGCTATCGTCCTCGCCGCCGGCACCCTCATTGACATCATACTCGCCGCGTCCTACCCACTATCATTCTTGCCGCAGGCAGCCTCATTGACAACGTACTCGTCACATTGTATTGTACAACTTCCCCGGGTCGGTCACTCCGAGAGCTGTGCTAACCATGTCACAAAGCTCACCATCATACTCGCCGCCTCTTACTTGCAATCATGCTCACCGCGTCCTACTTGCTATCATCCTCACCACCTGCACCCTCATTGACATCATACTCGCCGCGTCTTACGCGCACTCATACTCACGGTGGCCTACTTGCTATCGTTCTCGCCGCCAGCATCCTGATTGACATCATACTCGCCGCGTCCTACCTGCTATCGTCCTCGCCGCAGGCACCCTCATTGACATCGTACTCCTCACTGTATATTGTACAACTTCCCGGTATCTCTGTCACTCTGAGAGCTGCACTAACCATGTCACAAAGCTCGCAATCATACTCGCCGTGCCCTACTTGCTATTGTCCTCACCGCTGGTGGCGTGCTCATCGCCATCCTCCTCATAGTCATTGTGCTCATCGCGTCGTGTTCATCTCGTCGTGCTCATCGCGTCGTGCCCATCGCGTCGTACTCATCGCGTCGTGCTCATAGCGTCGTGCTCAACGCATCGTGCTCATAGCGTCGTGCTGATCGCGTCATGCTCAACGTGTCGTGTCGTATTTGCCAACTTTCCTTTGTTTTAGCGCGAAGTGTGATAGTAGCATATTTAGATGTACATTAGATAGAATGAATAGAACTGGACTGAGGCACTATGCCTGGAACCCGCTGCGTGTTTGCGAAAGTGACAAGAGTATTTGCTACGATGTTCCGTACCTTGACAGACAGCGTGACCGTGGTACCAAGACACGTGTCGTCCGGACGCCATTTGCCCTGACATGGCTGCACCCAGAAGGAAAATGCTCTGACACGGCTGCATCCAGAAGGAAAATGCCCTGACATGGCTGCGTCCAGAAGGAAAATGCTCTGACACAGCTGTGTCCAGAAGGAAAATACCCTGACATGCTCAGTCCGGTAAGCAGATGCCATGGCCAGCTGCATCCGGACTCACGGCGCCCTGGCATACGGCGTCCGAATGCACGGTGCCATGGTGTACTGCGTCCGAATTCACATTGCCTGTGCGTTTTGCGTTGGGAGCGGTATGTGCCCTGCCAGGGTGCGTCCAGAGTGTCCCGAGTGTCTGGTGCGTCTGGACGCAGCCTGTGCGTCCGGATGCAGATTTTTTTTCCTGATGAACGCAACTATGCAGAGCGAGGAGGCCTGGACCCTTGAGGCTAGATAAACCTGCCAGACTTTGATAGGCCGGTAATCCCTCATTAAGGGAAATACGCAAAGCGGGGTTCAGTCGGTTTATCGTTAGACCGACCAGGACCAATGAGGATGTGTGGACTGATCCCACGGGGATCAGGGGCTACGACTCTCCGTGACATGACTGGTGAGCTCTTACACCCGAGGCAACTCTCAACCAAGAGGAGTCATGTGGCAAATATTCTGTACCCGCCTTGAGCGACCCGCCGAAGCGCTGATCCGCTGAAGCGACACGAGCGAGCCGTTGGGCAAGCCACCGGGCCCATCTCGAACCGAAATGATATACGCAAGCCGTCTGGCACGCTGCCGGACATGAGTCAAACCATCCGCAGAAGTGCAGATACGCCAAAGCGATACGAGAGAGCCGTCGGGCAGGACGCCGTGCCCCTCTTGATCCAACCATCCACCGAAGCGATACGAGCGGGCCGTCAGGCAGTCCGCCGGGCCCGTCTGGATCCAACCATCCGCCGAAGCACCGCAAGCGAGCCATCGGGCAAGACACCGAGCCCATCTTGAACCATCTGCCAAAGTGCCGCGAGCGAGCCATCAGGCAGTAAGCTGGACCCGTCTCGATTGAACCATCCGTCGAAGCGCAGATATTCCGAAGCTCGGCGCGCAAGCCGTCAGGCATTCCGCCGGGCCCGTCTCGATCCAACCATCTGCCAAAGCGCCGCGAGCGAGCCGTCGGGCAGTACACCGGGCCCGTCTCGAATCGAACACTCCGCCGAAGTGATACACGAGCGAGCCGTCGGGCAATACCTCGCGCCCGTCTCGATCTGAACCATCCGCCGAAGCGCTGCGAGCGAGCCGTCAGGCAGGATGCTGTTGAAGATTGCCCGATCACCGTTTCCTTTTGAGAGTCTTCACAAGTACAGAGAAAGAGAGAGAGACAGAACGAGATGATTTGATCGTTGACGGGTGATGAAATCGCTAGAGGTAGACGTAACGAGTATCTTCTTGCCACTATCTAGAAGTATGTAAGAGTGTAGAAGAAAGAATGCGATGGACACTGCTATAGAAGAATACCAAGCCGTCGTTGCCAGGATCCCCTTGCCATTGCCATTGCTATGGCGTTGCTCCCCACAGCATTTCTGCCGCCGCCTTTGCTGCGGTGTCGCTTCCGTCGGTGCACCACACCGGAGCGGTGAGAAGCAATTCCAACACACCCCCCTCTTCTCGTGCTCCGTACCAAACAGAAATCCACCAAATCAAGAACAGTCCATCAAATCCTCATCGACCTCATTAAAACCTCTGCAGTGAAAACCTCGTGGGAAAAACACTTGCTAGTAGAAAAAAGAGTGCCGACTTATGCTTGCCGACAGGATGCAAGAACATGCTTCAACAAAAGAAACCTTCTTTCCTCTTCCAATTCCTTATCACCCGCACCCCCTTTTCTTTGCCAAAGAACCTCACCCCCTTTTCCTTTTCGAGATCGGCCTCATTCATCATATTCGGATTCTCCGTCGTCGGGGCCGAATGGAGTGAGACCGGTGAGTTCCAATAGTTGTTCGTGTTGGGGAACCGCAAGTGGTTTCGTCAACAGATCGGCAGGATTAGACTCTGAGGTAACGTATTGGAACTTAACTGCGCCTTTCATCTGTTCGTTGTGAACATGATGATATTTTACGTCAATGTGTTTTGACTTTTGCCGCACGACTCCAGAGGTGATCAATTTGATGGCGCCTTGGCTGTCGCATCCGATCGGTACCGGTCCATCAACAATCTTTACTGCCATTCCTCCTGCTGCCTCCTTCATCATACGTCTGAGCCAGAGGCTTTCCCGGGTGGCGTGCGAACAGGTGATGTATTCAGCTTCAAGCGTTGAAAGCGCTACGACTCTCTGAGACTTGGCTTGCCAATGAATCAGTCCGGACATGACGAGTTCTTTGTTGGCGCCAGTGTACCCCAGGCCAAACACACATCCTCCGACCGATTTGCGAGTTGTAAGGTTCCCTGCCCAATCCGAGTCGGTATATGCGATAATGTTGATAGAGGGTGTATCCGATCGCGAGTAGGATGGGAGCCGTCGGTAGTGAATTCGGAATTCCGATGTAGACTTGAGGTATCGTAAAACTCTCTTGGCAGCCGTTGCATGCATCTCGAGTGGTTGGACATTGTATCGGCTGAGAGCAGTAACGCTGAAGGCAATATCTGGTCGACTCCCAAGCACTGCATACATGAGTGATCCTACCATTGACAGGTGTTCTTTGCGGTTGGCCGGTTTGTCCTCACAGCGGGTGTTAGCCAGATCTGTCTGAGGATCAAGTGGAGACTTAGTCGGTTTTGCATCCATCAGTCCGAATCGTCGTATGATTGTGTTGATGTAACCTCGTTGACAGATACTGAATTCTCCATCTTTGGTCCTTTCGATCTCGATTCCTAGGAA
>Ga0307508_10001372_pt1 | contig 27455 bp, 31 predicted proteins | sample 9_EM_MG_FD_203089 | JGI IMG/M metagenome (GOLD analysis project Ga0307508, IMG submission 203089) | Populus trichocarpa ectomycorrhiza microbial communities from riparian zone in the Pacific Northwest, United States - 9_EM | ecosystem: Host-associated > Plants > Roots > Unclassified | place...
CGAAGTGCAGCGATGTGCTTTCTCGCTGCCAACGCGTATTTCTGTCCCGGTCCCGGTTCGTCCGTTGACATCCTCCGGATTGCCGCTTGGGCGTCGGTGAATATTGTGATGTGGCTCGGGGTTGGGGTGATTTCCGCTGCCATTTTCAGTGCACGTGCCAGCGCGGTGCACTCTGCATCGTAGGCCTCCTGGTTGAACCCCATGTGGGTCTTGATTCCTTCCCAGATTTGGCCGTTTTTCCAAGCCACCGCGTATCCGGCAGCCTCATTCTCCAGCCTTGACCCATCCGTGAACATGACGAGTCCCGGTCTCTCCTTTTCCGCCTCCTTCTTCGCCTCCTCCCGCTGTTCCTGGATCAGTTCCGCATTGAAGGACTCCGGTTCCTCTAGCAGCACTGTCCGTTCTGTCTCCGTCCAGGTGCGAGCCAGAGTGGATAATAGTCTCTTGCCCAGCGGAGTGTTGGAGCTGACCACTTCCCTGGCTTTCTCTCCCTGCGGTAGACTCAGCAGCTGCAGTCCGAATCGACGCTGGCAATTTTCCAGCTGATTGGTTGCTGGTCTGAGTCCGGACTCCATCGATAGTGCTCCCAGGTTGGTCGTCCGGAAGGCTCCCGTTGTCGCCTGTACCTCGCGGTTGACCAGCAGTTGCAACTCTTCCGCACAGCCCGTTGTTCTGCAGACATTGCCTCCCTTCCACCACAATTCCGCTGCGAACATGGCAACAGACTGAACGCATTCCGACATGACTCTCCTGCAATTTACCAGGAAAAGTCCCATCTGCCCTGTGAGTCGTTCCAGCCGACTCATCGCGTTCCTCCCGCTCTTCAGCCTGGTGGCGTGGTGCTCCTTCAATGTGAGCTGCGAATCCAGCTACACCCCCAGCCACCATGTCGCCGCTTGGTTGAATGAGACCTCTTTATCTCCAACCTTCACCCGGGCCTCCGTCTGGGTGCCCTTTCTCTTCTTCCGCCAGAAAATCACTGCCTCCATTTTTCCATGGTCAAATTCCACGCCATTCTTCCCAGCCCACTCGATGGCCGCGGCTGCTGCCAGCGACAGCTTGCCCGCCACCTCCTCTGCATTATTTCCTTCCGCCCACCATCCGATGTCATCGACGAAGGATAGCCCGCTTACACCCGCGGCCGTCCTTTTTTCCACTTCATCGAATATTCCTGACAGATAGGTGGCGAAGAGGATAGGTGCTGCTGGGGAGCCTTGGGGAACACCGGTGTCTACGGGATTCTCGTCTCCGGTTTCACCGTCCAGTACCAGTTTGACCCGCCGGTCCGACATGAAGCTCATCGTCCAACAGATAAGGTCTGCCTCCAGTCCCAGTTCTTCCATCTGCTTCCCCAAGAAAGTTTTGTCGACATTGTTGAACACCGACTTGACATCCATGAACAGCGCGCCTGCTATCTTTTTCCGTTCCCATGCTTGTTGGGTGCGATTCATCAGAATTGCAACCGCATCGACACAGGATCTCCGCATCCGGCATCCGAACTGGCCCTCGTGTAGGCCCCGCTTGCACTCCAACATCAGCAAAAAAATAGAAAGTTGAAGTATATTGCTTTTTTTACAGGTGAGACATAAATTTGAACTAATATTTCTCGAGGTTTCAGCTAAAAATAAAGCACATTTTTTTTTTAAATTCTTACGGGAGCAAAATATAACTTCTCCTCTTACGGGAGTTAGCGATGCTTATGGGAGCTACGGGAGCTACGGGAGCTCCCTAGAAATTCTCAAATTTTTTGCTGATGAAATGGTCCGCGATCAGGTGGGCTGCTGTCCGTTCCAGTAGCTTGCTGATGACGTCCAAGAGCGATATGACCCGATACGACCTCACCTTGGAATAGTCGGGCTTTCCCGGCTTGGGAATGACCACCCCTTTCGCCATTTTCCAGATTCCTGGGTGGAATCCCAGTCGGATGCATGCCCGTACCAGCTGGGTGATCCGCTGCTTGTCCCACTGCCAGAACACTTTGACAATTCCAGCCGATATCCAGTCGTCTCCTGGGGCTGAGGTGTTGGCTGCCACTCCAAGGAGAGACCCTACCAGTTGAGCGTCCACCCTCTCAAAGGCCTTGCCCCCTTGCGCCGGTTCAAAAACCCCTGGCGGCCCAGGTAGGAAATGCGATTGTAGAATCGCTTGTTCCCGCTCGTGATGGCCTTCCGCGATGGAGCCGTCCTCCCTGACAAGCGCCTGGCCGGTTTTGTCGATTTGGGGTGTCGTGTAAGCCGCCGCTGTCCACACCTTATTTCCGTCCGCCTCTTGCTGGAACCGATTCCAACAGTCCCTTTTTGCCTTTCTGATTGCCCGCCGGAATTCCCGCCTCGCTGCTTTAACCCGTAAAATCCCCGCCACCCTCCACTTTCTCCTCGCCCGTCCCAGATCCTTCCTTAGTTCCTTGAGGTCCTCACACCACCACGGCTTTGACCGTGAGCACCAGCGCTTCTTCCTGACGTGCTCGTCCAGTGTCACAGTCATTGCCTCCCTAAGCGACCCTGCTGCCTCCCTCACCTCCTCCTTTGTACTGTCGTCTGACAGGATGGGGGTTCTCCCCGCTCCTGCCAGATAGCACTCCCTCGCCTTCCTCTGCCTCTCCTCCGCCTTCTTCTTTTCCTCCTCTTCACTTTCCTTTGCTGGGTCCCATCCGCTGATGTCCCAGCCTGTCGTCTCTGTGCTCATGATGGCTGTTGGGTGGGAGTTACCCAGCACCTCCCACGCAATAACCTCATGGTCTGACCCGGTCGCCTCTTCAACAAGCAAGCACCAGATCAGATCCATATTCGGCGAGGACAGGGTGAGATCGATGATGCAGTGGTTCATCGCCCCAGGCCCCATCCTCATGACTTCCTCGGTGTTCCGCACAAAAAGGTCCTCTTCCGTGATGAGCCGCTCCCAGAAAGTGAGGTTTTTGTTGTCAGCACAATCCTGGGTTTTCTCTGGGTGGTCGCAGCACCGTTGAGGATATAGCGAGGAAGGTCTGCGGAGAGCGGTAGTGAGCCGGTTCATTCCAGTACGACTTATGAATACAACATATATGCGCTTCACAATGCCATACCATCCCCGTGGCTCCCATCTTTCCCTGCGGTCAGAAGAAATAATCTCACCAAGGAAATCGAAGCCAAGACGTGCGCGACGTACACAACGGGAATAAGACACACGGACAACTTTAAGAAAGGAAAAATTCCCTGCTCCCTGTTCCCTTCATCCTAATCAGTCGTTGTATCATTAAGGTTGCACGGCGGCGAGGTCTGCCTCGGGTGATTCTTCGCCAGAAGCGCCGACGCCATGCGTAGAGGTGTACAGTGGTCGGAGCAAACGCCGGAGCGCGTGACCGCCTGGAGAGTGTAGTGTGGGCTGTGGGTTGAAGCGCACTACCGGCGGGTGGCAAGGTGGGATTCAAACCGAAGCCTGCGACCGCCGGGTGGTTGTCTAACGTGCGGACGATAAGAACGGAGGAATAATGACACCGGAAAAGAGTGTGGGGATTGGCAGACGAGACTGGTGTTGTGAGATGGTGAGGCGTACGGCGAGAGCGGGGGGACGATGATGTGCCTGGCCGGTATGGAAACTGAGGTCGTTTGTGCTGTTGGTTGTCACAGCGAGTTGGATGGGCTGCGTCTTTGGGCTGTGGGATCCTGCCTGGATCTCCATTCAGCTCCAAACGGAGTCGGCGCCTACCGAAGTCTGCGCGCCAAGCATGGTAGTAGTATCGGCGAGCGAGCTGCTAGCGACTGCAAAGAGAACACATCATACCCCTCTTTGATCCAATTTCGTACCTTCAGTGCGTAGAGCACGAATGTGTGCTTTGGGCTTCTTCAACGTTGGCTGTGGCGATGCATGAACTTCAACCCTCGCGACACACTGCAAATGGACAGGATGGGACTCAATGTTTCCAGACCGGAAGCACCGTATATCACGGATGTCTAACAAAGCAGCGCAATCGCAATGCCACATCTTCATAATCGTCCACCGTTCCACCTCACCCGACCGCCCTGTTCACCCGAGCGAACCCCTTTCCTCCTTCTAATCGTCGGCTTGCCGGACGCCACTGGAGGGACGTTGGCCGGCCTTCTCCACTACCCATCCGAGGTAAACACAGGACCGACATGTAGATGGTGTGGAAGAGCTGATTGGCAAGTTGCAGGCAGGCTTCCTCACACCATTCCAACCGGCAGTCCGGGCCATAATACCCTCCACTGGGCTAGTAAGTAGCCACCACCAGCCCAAATAGACAAGATTCAAACCCGCGAGAACCTCCTCATCATCTGCCTGCAGTGGAAAACGGAGAGCAGGGAACCCGACAGCGAGACGGACGGAGTGAGAGGGGCAGGTGCTAGGATTGATTCGAGACCCGAGGCCTGGCGCTCAAACAGCACAAACAAGGACAACACTACGTTTATTCTTCGTGCCCAGACGGATAACGCACAGGACGCCTGACAGGTAGGGGAAGAGCCGCACCATAACGAATGAAGGGAGCACTAAACGGTGTGAACTGTGCTGCGACAGGCGTGACATCTGCAGGTGCCTTATCTAATCACACAAATACCCCAGTGGATACTTCGCGAGCAACTGCCCCTTCAGCGCGCCCACCTTCTGCCCCGCGCCCGGCAGGGGGTGGAGAGGGAATGCCTCTTCGGGTCAAAGCACGCGTCGGCGCAGGGAGATCCAGTACCACCGGTGTTGCCAGCGCCTAGGTGGGAGAGAAGAAGCAGTAGTGAAAGGCGAAGGCAGTGCAGATTGCGATCCCAGCGGGCCCGCCCACGCCGGCGTGCGCCCGCCAAAGGGCTCCACTCACCAGAAGAAGCGGCAGGCTGCACTCGACGCAGCTAGGGAGGAGAAAGGAAAGGAGGCCGCCGCGTCGACAGCGGCGGGCTCCCCGCAGTTGATCCTGAAGTGCCCGGAAACGGCAGCGGCGGAAAAGAGAGAGGCAGAATTGGCAGCGAAGACGGCGGAGACGGCGGCGGCAAAGGCCGAGGCAAGCAAGAGGTGGGAGACGGGAGGATTGAATGAGGAAGAGGAGGAGGTGTACCGCAGGGCAACACGACCGATCTCGGGTTTGGCGGACGATAGCGCCGACCTCGAGGAGATGGCAGCGGGGAATAGGATTGCGCACATGGTGGGAATACGGGCGTCCCTCCCTCCACCAGTCTCTGGGCAAATGACATGAACCCAAAATGCAACCCAAGCGGAAAAACAAAACAGCAGAATACATTAGTTAAACCGAACTCAGAACATATGCACTGAGACCCATGCTGACGATGCGGTGATTCGTGATGTCGTCGCTTTCATCGGCGATGATATCGAAGGCACAGCTACCAAGCTGGTCTTCTACATGATTTCCTTCTCCTGGGGAGAAGTCACGTCCGTGCGAGCTCCGGACACTATTTCGCCATCTTCTGAAGAAGCCGCGTCTGAGGCTGCTCCTGCGGCATCCGATTCCTTCACCTCGGGAGGAGGCACGTCCGCCTCCTCCCGAGGTGAGGTAAATGATTTCCGGGGGGCAGGCGCAGACGTGTCTCCTCCCGAGGTGAAGGAAACGGATGCCGGAGGAGCGGTCGCAGACGTGGCTTCTTCAGGAGATGGGGAAACGGTCTCCGGAGCTCGCACGGACGTGACTTCTCCCCAGGAGAAGGAAATCATGTAGAAGACCAGCTTGGTAGCTGTGCCTTCGATATCATCGCCGACGAAAGCGACAACATCACGAAGCACCCCACCGTCAGCATGAGTCTCGGTGCATGTGTTCTGAGCTCGGTTTAAACAATGTAATCTGCTGTTTTTTGTTTCCGCTTGGGTTGCATTTTGGGTTAATGTCATTTAGCCAGAAACTGCTGGAGGGAGGGAAATGTACAAACGGACAGTAAAAAAACATGCTGTTGCGCATAGGGGTTCTCGTCCTGCGTGAGCGGCCGCTTCTTGGGAGTAAAATCGAGATGCCTGATCGATGACAAGCATAGTCGCCGCCACATCGGATTTCGGCTCGGTTATGAGCAGAATGGCGAGCAGATCAAACAGAATCAGATGCTTTGACCCCGCGCCGCCAGGACGGGAACCCTCAGGTTGTTCGGTGACTTCTTTGACGGCCTCACCTGCGTCCGTTCCAGTGTCGTCATCGCTGTCGACTGTGGCATCGACATCGTCCAGGACGTTGCGGGCTGCGTTCACTGGCTCTTCGCCTACCGAAGTCCCTATGGCATCCTCAACGGTGGCAAAAAGGAGACTAGGGGAGGGTGGTGGTGGCGATATCTCCCGAGAGATGGAACAGAAGTTGACTTGGCTGAATGCGAAGATCATGTTGTCGAATGTTGGAGAGATCGACGACATTTTTGTAGTCAACTCTGACATACCGATGGAACCGAAGGTAGGGGACCCTAAAGCACAGGTTAGAGACCGGTGGGGCAGTGGGGTCAGCGATGAGAATAGGAGGAGAGCTCGAACCAGTACAGTTGCGCTTGAATCGCTGTACGAGAGGATGCTGCGTGAGGGGTATGAAGGAAGCCCACTGATGGGGTTTGCTGGCGAGCAAACCGGAAACTAAGTGAACACTGGTAACTGGGCACCAGAGTGTAAGACTGGCCGAACAGTGTAGTTGGCATTAACAAGAGGCAGTCGCACGGACTAGAGGTCCTCCGATGTCGGGCCTTCCAGGGAGAGCGCGCAGCACAAGGGCATCGATCGCTGCAAGCGACGGTGGCGAAAGTGGCAAAGCTCGCAGACCAAGTGGCCGGAGGTGGGGGGAAGCCAGCCATCTGGACACCAGAGCAGAAAGTCAGTCGCGTTCTGATGAAAACGGCAATGGGCATTGGAGCGTACGAGCAAGAGGAAGCTGAGTGCGGTCTGGAAAAGAGAGTGGTGTGAGACAAAGAGGGCGAGGACAGGGGATGCGTTAGAAATGTCTATGTAGCTTGCGTGAAACACGCTGGCTTGGCAACGCAGATCCGATCAGGGAATTCTACTCTTCTCCCTACTAGTACGTCATCTACCCAAGGGTTGGGTTTGCGCACCCCCTTCGCTGCCAGCTCGTCAGAATAATCCTCAATTCTGCTTCCTCGACCCACCCAGCGTCGTGCCGCGTCAGTCTCCCACAGTCTGCTGAATGGCGTCACAATCGTTCCACTCCTTTCTCACCACTACCACCTCCACTGTTTACCACCGCCACCTGTCCTCCCACCGCGCGTCGCCCCGTGAGAGTCTATTCCGTTAACCGCCAAGCTAAATTGTGAATCCCTTGACGGCGATGGCAAGAACTCCATGCTACCAGATTGGCATTACTCATCCACAGTGGCTACCTGCTCGCGCGAGGGTCGTGACCGCGAGCGTGCAAACGACATCGGTGGCAGCTGTGTTTTTGCCAGTCTGGCAGTTTACACTACGGCGCCGCAAACCAGTTGGAATGGGTGCGCGTGTGCAGCCGCGTGCGAGGTAGGCGGTGATGTGCTGCTGGTGGATGAATTGAACCGGAGGTAGATAAACTGCTTCCCCAGCCTGATAGATGAACGACGATGAACTGATTCAGAGCTCGCCGCTCGCCGTTTAATAGCCGTTGACCACAACGCGCACGCTGCGCAATGCCGCCTTACGTCCCCGTAGCTCGTACTACGTCGACTATTCTGCCGGCAACCATCTCCCCACGGCTAACCACTTCATCAATCTCGAGCACCCTAACGGTGGAAAACGGAACGTCCATGGCCAGGCTACCGGCGTAAGGAGGTAGGAAATGAAGAGGGGAACGCAGACGGCCGGAAGATAGTACGGGCTTTGGCGAGCGCGATTGGGACCCACCTTTTATTTTATTTTTGTTTGTTCAACCATCACCCGCATGCGACATACCTGTTGGAGCGTGGTATTCGTGGTTTTGCCATTGCGCCGGAGGTGTTCGTTGCTTGGTACCTGTATATATCTACCCTCTCGAGGTTCCTTAGACTAGAAAGACACAACTACGACTTCACCATCGACGACCCGTTTTCCCCCACCCCCAACACTACCTAGATCTAGAGCCCCTCGATGCGGAGGTACTATAACTGGAGGATTATGAAGCCAAGGTGGTGGCGCAGAGGGCAGGGCCCGTCCTCACCATGTTCACTGATGGGTCGCGTTTTGAGTGCGGGGCCGCCGGCTACACAGTGATGTGGAGAATCCTGGGCGGGTATTAAAACTCAAATGGGGTCAACCAGGAGGCCTACGACCCAGAGTGTGCCGCAATTGCGCGCGGATTGGAATCGGTGCGAGAAGAAACACGACCCCGGAACGCGTCAGGATCTTCACGGATGCGCAGGCGGCCATTAGACGGATGGCATCGGACGATCGGACGAACCTGGCCCTGGGCAACAATACGCCCTGCAGGCGTGGAAGCACATTGCCACGCTGCGCAGGGCTAGGCCAGGCATCGTCATTGAGATCCAATGGTGCCCGGCTCGTAAGGGAATCACAGGCAACGAGAAGGCCGACGATGGGGCGAAGGTCGCGGCAGAGGAACCGAACACCCGCGGAGTGGAATGGCTGCACTACTCTGACCGAACGGAAGTGCGGGAGATGCCTCTCCCGCGGTCCCTCGAACTCAAGCGGGAGATCCCGGAGAAAAAGTAGGTGGAGGCGCGCCAGTGTGTTGGAATATAGGGATCGATAGAGACGAAGATAGTGAACTGATTGATTGATACAACGTCGAAGGAAAAACATTCTCTCTATATACAACGCGCCTGAGGGACTCGCCAAGGGGAAAGGACGGAAGACTGTCTCCCGAGCCGGTGCTCGGAGACTAAGGCTGCTGTCATCTCCGGACATGTTGCCTCTGGTCCGTCATCTCCGGACGCCGTCTCCGGTCCGTCATCTCTGGACGCCCATTATTCTGACACAGTGGGCTGGGGAACGGACCTCCAAGAAGAAATACCGGCTGCCCAAGAGCGAGCGGCCCGATGGCATGGTAGCGGGGAGCACCAAGAGGCTCGAGTCGCGGTTCTACCAGCTCAAGACGGGGCGCTGCCTGATTGGGCAGTACCTCAACCGGACGAAGAACCGACCCACCCCGCAAAGCAGGTTGTGCCGGTACCGAACACAGACCCGGGACCACCTATTCAAGGAGTGCCCCGAGTGGAAGCCGCCGCAGAACATCCTATGGGCGGACGTGAAGACAGAGACTAGGAGGTGGAAGGCCCGGTGGAAGGTCCAAGACCTCCTGGCGGATGGGAGGTGCAGCCGGGCGGTACTAGCCATCCTCGCGGCCACGGATGTAGGAAGACGGGTGCCGGCCGTGGAGGGTGACGCTGTGAGTGCGGTGTCGGAGCTGAAGGAGCAGGAATGGCTGGAGGAGCAGGGAGCGGGGGCTGAGGAGCCGGGCGGGGAGGAACCACTGCTGTTCCTACCCACACCGGCCTTCATGGCGTCTGCAGGAGAGGAATAGGGGGTGGACTGCGCGTTCTTTTGTCTTTCTTTTGTCCGTCACGCCCGCTCGGCACCTCCACTTCTTTTGTAATTTCCTTGGTGCGCATCAAGTCGTCTTGGGACAGGCCTGGGCGGAGGGCAAAGGGGTGCTTGCAACGTGCCTCCACTGCGCGGACAGCGGACAGGAAACGGACAGTACATAATCTCGCCATGAACTCTATAGGTCGCACGCGAGTAATGAATAAACAAAAAAAAAACACTACCTGGATCAGGGCGAGATGCAGTCCGTTTGCTGTCCTCTGTCCGCGCGGTGGCGGACCGTTGCAACTCCCCTTTGCCCTCCCAAAGAAATGACAAAGGAAAGAAAATAGAAATCGTTGGAGCACCTCCGCCTAGTCCTCCCTCTTACTTGCGGAAACCATGAAGGAAGGGATGGAGAGGAACAGCAGTAGTTCCTCGACTTCTCCAACTCCTCGGCTCCAGCCTCCTCTCTCTACGGGCTGACACGCCCGCTCCCTCTCCCACCTCTCCTCTGTCTCTCTGTTTCAGAGCTTAGCTCAGACTCTTCTAAGACATTGCGTGCCTTTTGCGGCCTGGTGCACCTGTTCCTACCGATGAAGGCAGTCACGGAGACGCCGCCCCTGCCCCGAGCTTTACCACCCTGGGACGGGAAGCCCACCTCTCTTCCAAATCCTTGCCCTCTCTTCTCTCCTTTCTCTTTGCGCTCCCTTTCAAGCTTCTTCCATCCCTTATCCGTTTCGCCATGGCGAGGTGCGAGCCCTGCAGCCGTGGTAGATGTTGATGCCAGGAGTTGCGCAGGGTCGGTTTCCATATCCGAATGCTGATGGTGATGCTTCATTGATCGTATGCGACCCTACTAGATCATGACGATATTATGTACAGTCCTTCCTATTCACCGTCCGCCTCGACCTCTCACAGTCTGCTGGCGGCCCGCGGCAACTCCGCCTGCCCCCGCCTGGCCTGTCCCACGAAAGAAAGGAGAGAAAGAAAGAAAGAAAGGGGAACCCAAAAAAAACTGAAATCCCACCCCCCCCCCCCCCCCCCCCCCCGGCGTAAGTGAGAACACGAGAAGAACACGCTCTGCCAGACGACGACCGCAGACCACGCCCGCCAACCACGCATGGACGAAACTGAACCCCGGAAATTGCCAAGACTTTCGACCAACACACCAAAATCTGGGCAAACTTTAACTTCACCGGCATCACGATGTCCGCTGGAGCGACCGAATCGCCTGAAGCGGCCCCGGTGGTGGCCGCGGACATCGATACTTCCCTTTTCAGAGCGTTGGTGGAAAACCAGAGAATGTTAAGGCAATAGAAAATGGGGGACGCGAGCAGCGAGCTCTCTGGGCTCTCTGTCCTTGAGAGAGACGCGAAGGAAGAGGTGTGTCAGAAATATGGGCGTCCGGACATGACAGACCGTAGACGGCACGTCTGGAGATGACAGCTGCCTGAGTCTCCCAGCACCGGCTCGGGAGACAGTCCCATTCCCCTTGTCGAGTCCTCAGGGCCGTTGTGTATAGAGAGAATGTCCCGCCTTCGACTATGTATCAATCAATCAATTCACAATCTTCATCTCTATCAATCCCTATATTCCAGCAAGGTGGAAAGGGAGGGAACTGGGCGCCCCAACTGCGTCATGGTCGCCACCAGGGCAGGCAGGAGGGTAGCGAGCACCTTTCAACGTGGCAACAAGAGCCGCAACGAGGTCAGCAGACCGGAGAGCGACGACAACTTCTGCGAAATCGGCCATGAGGGGGACACTTGGGCGCTCGCTCTTGGCGGTGGCGAGCAGCCCGCAGCAGGTGGGAACGGCAGAGACCCTCAATCTCAGCGAGCCGGGGGGCCGGCGATTCCGGGGCCCGATATTCTACGTCTCGCCACAAGATCTTCACAATCGAAGTTTAACCACTACCAGAAAACAGAACACTACGGACACTACGAAGCGACATACCCACTGACCTACCACCTAATCGTGGCTGTGGAGTTAGGGGGACGTAAAGAGGGGGATGGAATTCGCAATTCCGTTCTGTATTTTCCCATCCCCCTATTAAGTCTTCTCCCCCCGGGGAACTGTATGAGGTGACGAAAAGAGGGGATCGAAAACCGGAAAAAAAAGGATTATTTATAAAAGGTTATGTGAAAGCATACCGAAATGCGGAAATGGGTATAGATGTGTTGGAATATATGTATCGATAAAAGGTAAAGATTGTGTTACAGCATTATGCGGGCGCAAGATCTCTCTATATACAGGAAGGCCGTCAGGACAAAGGACGGAAGACTGCTCCCCGAGCCGGTGCTCGGGGAATCAGTCATATCCGGACGCCACCTCCGGTCTGTCATATCCGGACGCCCACTATTCTGACAAGATGCTCCACAAGTTAAAATATAAACCCGAACTAGCCCACAAGGCGCGGGGGGGCTTGTCCCCGGTGGGTTAGGCCCTTGCCGACTAGGAGGCTCCGCCTACAAAATGGGTTACAGGTTGGGCGGAACCAAGCCATTCTAGCCATTTTGCGATGAAGGACGTTAAAGCCGTGTCAGGCTCGATTGGTAGGCGAGTCATAAGCTTCTCCCTCGTCCCGGTGGGCAGGTGATCGTTAGTGTTGATGCCATGATTGGCCACATTCTTCAAGCTTTTAACCCTACGCAGAACTTTCTTAAGACGGGCCATTATCTTCTTCCGACATTTGTCGATTACTTCGGCCTGCAAGGCGTCCACGCCGCTCTGCACAGTCATCGTGGGATGGCAGGCTACCAACTGTCCATTTGTTCATTTCCCTCCCTCCACCAGTCTCTGACCAAGTGACATGAACCCAAAATGCAACCCAAGCGAAAAAAGAGTGTTGGAATAAAGGATCGATAGAGACGAAGATAGTGAATTGATTGATTGATACAAGGTCAAAGGAAAAACATTCTCTCTATATACAACGCGCCTGAGGGACTCGCCAAGCGGAAAGGACGGAAGACTGTCTCCCGAGCCGGTGCTCGGAGACTAAGGCTGCTGTCATCTCCGGACATGCTGCCTCTGGTCCGTCATCTCCGGACGCCCATTATTCTGACAAAGAGAACAGTAGAATACATTAGTTAAACGGAACTCAGAACATATGCACTGAGACCCATGCTGACGATGCGGTGATTCGTGATGTCGCTTTCATCGGCGATGATATCGAAGGCACAGCTACCAAGCTGGTCTTCTACATGATTTCCTTCTCCTGGGGAGAAGTCACGTCCGTGAGAGCTCCGGACACAATTTCACCATCTTCTGAAGAAGCCGCGTCTGAGGCTGCTCCTGCGGCATCCGATTCCTTCACCTCGGGAGGAGGCACGTCCGCCTCCTCCCGAGGTGAGGTAAATGATTTCCGGGGGGCAGGCGCAGACGTGTCTCCTCCCGAGGTGAAGGAAACGGATGCCGGAGGAGCGGTCGCAGACGTGGCTTCTTCAGGAGATGGGGAAACGGTCTCCGGAGCTCGCACGGACGTGACTTCTCCCCAGGAGAAGGAAATCATGTAGAAGACCAGCTTGGTAGCTGTGCCTTCGATATCATCGCCGACGAAAGCGACAACATCACGAAGCACCCCACCGTCAGCATGAGTCTCGGTGCATGTGTTCTGAGCTCGGTTTAAACAATGTAATCTGCTGTTTTTTGTTTCCGCTTGGGTTGCATTTTGGGTTAATGTCATTTAGCCAGAAACTGCTGGAGGGAGGGAAATGTACAAACGGACAGTAAAAAAACATGCTGTTGCGCATAGGGGTTCTCGTCCTGCGTGAGCGGCCGCTTCTTGGGAGTAAAATCGAGATGCCTGATCGATGACAAGCATAGTCGCCGCCACATCGGATTTCGGCTCGGTTATGAGCAGAATGGCGAGCAGATCAAACAGAATCAGATGCTTTGACCCCGCGCCGCCAGGACGGGAACCCTCAGGTTGTTCGGTGACTTCTTTGACGGCCTCACCTGCGTCCGTTCCAGTGTCGTCATCGCTGTCGACTGTGGCATCGACATCGTCCAGGACGTTGCGGGCTGCGTTCACTGGCTCTTCGCCTACCGAAGTCCCTATGGCATCCTCAACGGTGGCAAAAAGGAGACTAGGGGAGGGTGGTGGTGGCGATATCTCCCGAGAGATGGAACAGAAGTTGACTTGGCTGAATGCGAAGATCATGTTGTCGAATGTTGGAGAGATCGACGACATTTTTGTAGTCAACTCTGACGTACCGATGGAACCGAAGGTAGGGGACCCTAAAGCACAGGTTAGAGACCGGTGGGGCAGTGGCGTCAGCGATGAGAATAGGGGGAGAGCTCGAACCAGTTCAGTTGCGCTTGAATCGCTGTACGAGAGGATGCTGCGTGAGGGGTATGAAGGAAGCCCACTGATGGGGTTTGCTGGCGAGCAAACCGGAAACTAAGTGAACCCTGGTAACTGGGCACCAGAGTGTAAGACTGGCCGAGCAGTGTAGTAGGGCACTAACAAGAGGCAGGCACACGAACTGGAGGTCCTCCGATGTCGGGCAGTCTAGGCAGAGAGCGCAGCACAAGGGCATCGATCGCTGCAAGCGACGGTGGCGAAAGTGGCCAAGCTCGCAGACCAAGTGGCCGGAGGTGGGGGGAAGCCAGCCATCTGGACACCAGAGCAGAAAGTCAGTCGCGTTCTGATGAAAGCGGCAATGGGCATTGGAGCGTACGAGCAAGAGGAAGCTGAGTGCGGTCTGGAAAAGAGAGTGGTGTGAGACAAAGAGGGCGAGGACGGGGGATGCGTTAGAAATGTCTATGTAGCTTGCGTGAAACACGCTGGCTTGGCAACGCAGATCCGATCAGGGAATTCTACTCTTCTCCCTACTAGTACGTCATCTACCCAAGGGTCGGGTTTGCGCACCCCCCTCGCTGCCAGCTCGTCAGAATAATCCTCAATTCTGCTTCCTCGACCCACCCAGCTTCGTGCCGCGTCAGTCTCCCACAGTCTGCTGAATGGCGTCACAATCGTTCCACCCCTTTCTCACCACTACCACCTCCACCGTTTACCACCCCCGCCTGTCCTTCCGCCGCGCGTCGCCCCGTGAGAGTCTATTCCGTAAACCGCCAAGCTACATTGTGAATCCCTTGACGGCGATGGCAAGAACTCCATGACCAGATTGGCATTACTCATCCACGGAGGTTACCTGCTCGCGCGAGGGTGGTGACCGCGCGCGTGCAAACGACATCGGTGGCAGCTGTGTTTTTGCCAGTCTGGCAGTTTACACTACGGCGCCGCAAACCTGTTGGAATGGGTGCGCATGTGGAGCCGCGGGCGAGGTACGGGGTGATGGGCTGCTGGCGGATGAATTGAACCGGAGGTAGATAAACTGCTTCCCCAGCCTGATAGATGAACGACGATGTGCTGATTCAGAGCTCGCCGCTCGCCATTCAACAGCCGTTCACCCCAACGCGCACGATGCACAGCATGCCGTCCTACGTCCCTGTAGCTCGTATCACGTCGACTATTCTCCCGGAAACCATCTCCACACAGCTAAACACTTCACCAATCTCGATGAGCACCCTGACGGTGGAAAACGGAACGTCCATGGCCAGGTTACCGGCGTAAGGAGGTAGGAAATGAAGAGGGGAACGCAGACGGCCGGAAGATAGTACGCGCTTTGGCGAGCGCGATTGGGACCCACCTTTTATTATATTTTTATTTGTTTAATCATTACTCGCATGCGACATACCTGTTGGAACGTGGTATTCGTGGTTTTGCCCTATCGCCGGACGTGTTCTTGCTTGTTTGCTGATATCTACCCTCTCGGGGCTCATTAGACTAGACAGACACAACTACCACGTCACCGTCGACGACCCGTTTTCCCCCACCCCCAACACTACCTAGATCATGGCGAGATGCAGTCCGTTTGCTGTCCTCTGTCCGCGCGGTGGCGGAACGCTGCAACTCCCCTTTACCCTCCCAAAGAAATGACAAAGGAAAGACAAAAGAAATCGTTGGAGTACCTCCGCCTAGTCCTCCCTCTTACGTGGGGAAACCATGAAGGACGGGATGGAGAGGAACTGCAGAAGTTCCTCGACTTCTGCAACTCCTCGGCCCCAGCCTTCTCTCTCTACGGGCTGACACGCCCGCTCCCTCTCCCACCTCTCTTCCAAATCCTTCCCTTCTCTTCTCTCCTTCTCTTTGCGCTTCCTTTCAAGCTTCTTCCATCCCTCATCCGTATCACCATGGCGAGGTGCGAGCCCTGCAACCTTGGTAGATGTTGATGGCGGGGGTTGCGCGGGGTCGGTTTCCACATCCGCATGGAGATGGTGATGCTTCATTGATCGTATGTCACCCTTCTGGATCATGACGATATTATGTACAGTCCTTTCCTGTTCACCGTCCGCCTCGACCTCTCCCAGTCTGCTGGCGGCCCGCGGCAACTCCGCCTGCCCCCGCCTGTCCCGTCCCACGAAAGAAAGGAGGGAAAGAAAGGAGAGAAAGAAAGAAAGAACGGGGAACCCGAAAAGAACGGAAATCCCCCCCCACCCGGAGCCCCGTGTCTCTTAAACCAAGGTTAGTTAAGGCTTTAATTGCTGTTTTGGCATCAGCTAAGGTTGTTGTTAGAACACCACTTAGCGCTGTTAACCGCCCTCCAATTCTTCCTTCTCCTCCCTGCGTCCCGGTGCCAGCTCTCGCGGCCCCACCCTCGCCCCAACCTTCGTCGTTCTCACGAAATCCAGGATCGCTCTGGTGCATCGCTCGTCCGCAAACAGGTCTCGAATTGTGAACCGATTCTTGCGTTTTTTTTCCCTGTCTTTTTCCTTATCTCTGCTCACATTATCTTCTGTTGCAGCTTCCATTTTATTAGAATAAGGGGCGTCCGGAGATGACGGATGGGAGGAGATACGCGCAATAGGCCCGGAGACGACAGCTGAACGAATCTCCTCGCACCGGCTCGGGAGTCAGTCTGCCGTCCTGGCGAGGCGCTCAGGCGCGTTGTACACAGAGAGGATGTCCTTCCTTCGACGTTGTATCAATAATCATTCTCTATCTTCATCTCTATCGATCCCTATATTCCAGCAATGAAAAACACCGCCAATTATGAGGTGATCCCACAACGGATCCACCCTTCCAGGACAAATTTCCTTCTTGCACGTTCCATTTCTGTGAGAAGCCCATGCCAACTCAATCGAACAGCGCCGGCAACTCGGTGCGCACGACAGCTGTCGCGCTATGTTCAATGGTCGATTCGGCGTCGCTTCTGACGTCAGCGGTGAACTTACACGGTAGTTGTGAATGACTTGCTAATCTCAAGGAAACATAGGACAATGACCAGCGCCAAAAGAGACAAACACACCTGAACACCTTCCTGGTGATCCCAGCGGTCTCCGAAGAACACTCGAAAAACGCGCTTCCGGTGCTTGATTCTCGGTTCTACCGCATCATTGATGACAGTGTCTTGCCGCCGAGCAGCAGGGCACTCACTGTCCGCAGCTCCTTCTCAATGGCACAACCATCGTGAGTAAGGTTATCGTCGACCATTGGATCGAGGTGAAAGTTTTGGCGAAGGAAACTATCAGCAGCCTAGGAGAGATAGTCAGCGAATAAGGGCGAATCTGGAGTCAACAAAGTAACCTCATAATGAACAACCTTACAAGCGTGCGACGATGCTTGAGATTGCAAGAGATCTGGCCAGCGGGGCTCGAGTGCCCTATACATGTATCCTCCCCTCCGCACCTAGAGCAGAAGTACAAGGAAAAACACACTGAACTAGCCCTCTTTTCATCCTATTATCCTTGCCTTCCCTCGCGCCCACCTGCCTCCTCAGCGGCTAACATCCTCGTGCAGCACTTTGGCAATATCTCCAACACATAATTGCTCGGCTGCTGCGTGAGCGGGACGAAGAACGCTCTTCGAAGGAAACATACGAAGCGGAACCCGTCAGCGACGGCGGCCGGTGCGGTGGGTGTAGCCTCCGCTGTATGGTGGAGGCTGGGCGCAGCGCCGGATGGCCGGTGTTTGGATTGTGGAGATCTTCCGCTTTGTAACTAGCAAAAGACGAGTGGTTCTTTAGAGGTATGGGGGAATGAGCTGTTGTGTGGAGGAGAGAACGGACGAGTTGGGTGGAGAAGAGAAAGGATATGTTGTGTCGAGAAGACAAGGGGCGGCGTGTAGGTTGAGAAAGGGAAAGTGCAGTAAAGCAGGTGATGGCATTAATATAGGGAGACCAACCCCGTTACCCGGCTCCCATATCCTTGCCAACACAGCATGACCACCTCCACAGAGAGGTCACTGGACCTCCCACTCATGCGCCCCGACTTGCGCAATCAGCTACTCAACCAAACCCCGTAGTAGAAAGAAGCGTCTGAAATAGTCCGTATCGTCCTTCCACAGCCGTGGTAGGGACAAACTGCAGCTCGACCGAGATAAATACGTGATTGTACAAACTAGGCGGTGCTGTTCTAATAGTACGCAAAGACGGTGAAGTCTAAGCGTGCCTGTTCGTTTTTGTGGAGGTAAGGAGAAAGAAGTAAGGTCTGAGAACATGCTGGCGATGACGGTCTCGCGTTACTCGTGTGTGCAGCAGACCAACCAGCAAATGGGAACTGGCCACCCGGCGAGCGAGCGGATGAGTAACCAGGGAGCAATCCAAGGGGGAGTCACAATTGCAACCCGACCAGAAACCCGCCGAGAAAACCGGCGCGCAATAAAGGGGGGGATCTGGCGAATGGTCCGAGCCCGCCGAGAAATAAATCGAACTGAAATCCCAGAAGTGATCTGATGAGCGATCCGACTATTCGAGTCACCATGCGGCCCCACCTGTAATCCGATGAGCAAGCCGGCAGGAATCGAAGGGAGAATTAGATGCGTGATCCGTTAAGCGATCCGAGCGGAGATCCGCGAAATCCGGTGCTTAATCCGACGGGCGGATCTTCTAGGAAGCTGGTGAGTGCTCCAAGGAGTGAGACTACGAGAAATTGGAGGGCTGGATCCCAGGGGTCTGGCCGGCGATCCGGGGGGCCGTCCGGGGAGAGGTGCGGCCGGCAAGCCGCCACCAAGCCCCAGAAGCAACCAAACGATCTACGCAATGAGAAAACCTCACGGCAGAAGCCGCCATGGCCCGTGTTGGAAATACTTTTCGCTGCTGTGCTTGGAATGGATGACGAGGCCGGAATGGATGACGAGGTGAGAATGAATGAGGGACGTCGGAACGGATGATAGGGGAGGCCAACATCGGCAGGCCAGTGTATATCATGTCTTTACATCTGCTTGACTCGTACTCCCCTTATCCCTTCAATCGACACTTAACACACCCATTACTCCCTCAGACCCGATAAACATCCAAGAGACCGTGCAAACGGTGGAGAAGGCCAAGGCGTCACCGAAATCGCGTTCGCGTCCCGTGTCGGCGGAGACGTCAAGAAGACGGCGATCTGGTTGGCAGCCGCTCTGGGATTTGCTCGCCGCCCGCGCCCCCGCATTCGCCTCCGCAGCCGCGGCCGTCACACTCTTGCGAGTCCTAGTGGACGGTCGTGCCGCCACATGGGCTACGTCACGCGGCCCAATCGCGGTCCGCTGTGTTGAATGGTGAATCTTCTGTTCGATGCGAGTGTTCGGTTCGCGGCGACAGGCAGCAGCCCGAGGGAGCCGAAGTGGATCTTCAAAGGGGGGGGCGGGAGGTGCGAGAGAGATGGGAATCTTCACGGCGTGGCCAGGGTCCGAGTGGGGACATTCGCTGTTGCCATGAAGAAGTGTAAGATTGCAGAACAGAAACCACACAGCAGAGAATACAAAGTCCATCTCGCTGGCCGTTGCACCAATGGATCCGGTTTGCTATCGTCACCCCCAATACGACACCCCCACTGTGAAACTTCCCCCGCGCCTCCCAAACGGTCGCACCGCTGGGCATCGCGCAAGACGTCATCTTGGGACTTCCCTGGCGGGAAAAACACTGTCCAGACGCTATGAACGTCATCCGGAAAATGCCCCGTTTCAGCTTAACACGCAGGGAGTTACCAGACCTTCGGGAATCCAGTTCTCGGAATCAATCCTTGCCCTGGCGACCTGGATACCGTGACCCCGAAGCCGCGTTTTCGACGGGCGGGGTAGCGGCCGTCGCCGAAGCCCAAATCGCGCTATGCGACCACGCCCCCGCCAAGGCCACCGCCTGCGTCGCCGCCCTCTGCGCCGCGAAGCCCGCTTCGATGAACTCCGTTCCACGCGTGTGGTGGCCACGTCCGCACAACGCGTCCGCGGCCCCTCCGGGAACGACGAAAACCGGCGGAACTCGATCCCAGTCTCCATCCGGCGGTTCGCTGACTCGGTCTTCTCCGCAGAGGCCTTCGCCGTACTCCCGACCCCCGCACCCCGCTGCCCCCCATGACTGCGAAATCCTCGTCAAGGAGGTGGAACGCCTCGCTTCGCCGAATATCTACATGAGCGAGGAACAGCTGCCTCTGCTGAAACAGCTGTTGGACTCGGAGTTAGTCCACGGATCCACCCGGCCGTCAGGTCCGAATCCTCGGTCCCGGTGTTCTTCGCCACCGACCCGCTGTCCGAGTCCCAGAACAAAGGTGCTGAAAATCGGTTCCCAACGCCCCGCCGCAAAGTATCCAGGAAGGGTTTGTGAAGCCCTCGGTCTTCTGAACTTTCACAGGCATTTCATCCCGCATGACTCTGACATCTGCTCGCCGAGAAATGCGCTCGCTAGTCTTGCTCTCCCGTGGTCATGGTCCAAGTCGCGCCTGCTCGCTATGTACTGTTCAGCAGTGAGTATTTCTAGCTGCTTTTGGATGGGAAATGCTGACCACCCTGGAAACCGATGCCTCCGACGTCGTGAAGCTTCACCACAAGTTTTCCTCGCACCGCAGAAGAACTGCGATATCCCGCGACAAGGAGCTGTGCACGATCGTCTACGCGTTTCACACCTTTCACCACGTCCCGTAGCAGTCGCGATTTCTAGTCTCCGCCTTCCGGATCGAGTACCGGAACGGCGAGGAGGATTTCATTGCCGCCTTCCTCACGCGCTCCCGACAGGATGTGTCCGCCCGGGCCGCGAGCTCTACATGCCTCCGGCCAACCGCGACAAGTTCCGGAATCTCCTGCAGCGTGACGCCACCTGGTAGCAGCGACGAAGCCGAAATGGGTCTCAATCAAGATCAGACCATAGGAGCAATCCGGCTGTTCGGCCACGCCACCCATGAGCTCTTGGCCGCCCCGCAGGTCTGCACTCGCCGCCACCAAACCCTCGTTGCCGTCGCGGCCGCCTTCGGGTATACGTTCCCACCGGTGGCGACCGCATAACCGATGCCGCCGCCGCCGCCGCCCTCCGAGGAAACGTGCAGACGACGACCGGTCGCTGGGCGTTTCCTGTTCACCGAACGGCTCAGAAACTCTCTGATCCTGGCCACTGGGCGAACGATTGGCGCACGGAGGTAGAGGCGGACATTGCTGCATTGCTTCCCCGTGCCGGAGCACCCGCCGGACCGGACGTCTTGGAGGTCCGTCGCCTGCTTAGCGAAATGGTGGATTTGCCCTCGGAAACCGCCCCCACCAAGGTCAACCCGCTCACTGCCATTCGCGTCCTTGTGGCCCCAGCCCCCGACCTAAGGACCACAGCAAACCTCGCGGCTGGCCTTGACACGGTCAACGGCATAGCCGGTGCCGCCATTGCGATCGCCACCGGGCTTGCAGCCGTGCGCGCCGCGCCTTGGCCACCCAAGGAGGCGGTGGGTTCCCGTGTCAGCCTGGCGTCCGCGCCGGCTCCAATAGAGTAGCAAAGGCTGCTCAGGACTTTCTCACCGCTGTGGTGTACTCCTTCAGCTTGCCTGCGGGAGCGGTGGTGTTTTTCACCAGATTGCTCGACGGGGGGCGCCGTGGGCAACCCAGTTCGAAGATGTTACCACCCGAGCAGACACCATCATCGGACTCCGTCGGTGCTAACACGACCGGACCCCATTCGCCACTGTCGTCACGGAATATGAATGTCTCGCCCACCAGGCCAGCTGGAGACCCGACACCAACGGGGGCGAAATAGCCATCGAGCAGGAGGCGTTTATTCGTACTGCCTTGAGGAACGCAATCAACGCGGACCTCGCCGCCATTGACTTCAATGCCCTCGAACCCCGAACCGTATACACGCTCTGATACGTCGTGCTCCGACGGAGCTGCATCAGTAGGGATCGCATGGTACGCTGCCCGCCGGCCACGTCCTGCATTCACTGAAAGCTTTCTTGACTGTCATCAGAGAAGAGCAGGTGCCACCCAACGGTAACTCGGCAGCTGCACAAACAGCAACTGCAGTATACGAAGCACGATATGCACAGGAAAAGACAATTGCTCTGTTTTCAGTATCCGAAGAGCTTGACTCACGTTTCATAGGCGTCAAGGACCAGCCGCAATGTGGACAGCCCAGATGTGAGATCTCCACCGCATGACCCCGCAAGCGGGACCAATTAGACCTGCCATGGACTTTTACACAATGCGCGTGGAAGATAATGAGAAGATCCCCGACAATTTCAGACGTCTACTTCAACGCCAGATACAGGTTACAATTGTCCAAATAGGAAATTTCATCGCCGGTTGGCACCGCAGTAATTTTTGATTAGACGGTTGGTTGTTGAGTTATTCGCGAAGAGTGGAGACGGTAGTGTTGGTTGTGGCGGTAGTGGAAATAGTGGGTTATTATGTATGTAGCTACAAAAGTCCAAATGGAAAAATTAGGTGTTTGGAGAAAACTGCTCCGCGGATATTATCATATATCCACACACACCTATCCAATCCCCTGCACCACGTAACGTATACCAAATGCGGCAAACAACGCATCTCCACATCCTTCCACGTTCTCGTCAACATCTGCTCCTTCGCCGACGCCTATGATGACGGATATTCGCATTATGTTGTAGGAGTATCTGTTGTAGCTTCGGTTACTACAGCTGTTACTGTTTGTCTAGCAGATGGCCAGCACTTCGAGAGCCATGGTATCCGGCCGGAATTTATCAATCTGATCGAGGCTCTGAAACGACGTTATTGGCCGATGCGCAACTGCAGTTCGAACAGTGGAAGATCCGCTGCTCTGTTTGTTTATTCGTTACTCTGCATGCGACCTTGATAGATCATGGCGAGGAGTATGTACAGTTCGTTTCCTGTCCGCAGTCCGCACACGACGGCTCGTTGCAAGCACCCCTTCGCCCTCCGCCCAGGCCTGTCCCAGGAAAAGAAAAGGTTGCAGCACACGGGGGGAATGGCAAAAAGAAAGAACAAAAGAAAGAAGAAAGGAAATCGTGACCCGCCCGCTATTCCTCTTCTGCCGATGCCGCGAAGTACGGGGTGGGTAGGAACAGCGGTAGTCCGTCCCTAGCACCCAGCTCCGCTGCCCTCCGCTCTTCTTCCCGCTCTCGGCGCTCCCAGAGCTCCCATCCCGACACGCCGCTTCTCGCGTCGTGGGCCTCTCCCACCGCCGGCACCAGCCTCCCCACATCCGTAGAAGCAGGGAAATCCAGCACCACCTGATCAAATCTCACATCTGCGAAAAGATCCCGGATCTTCCACCGCCGCTTCCACTTCCCGGTTTCCTTCCGCACTTCCGCCCACAGGACCTTCAGTTGCGCCTTCCACTTCGGACACACCTTGAACAGGTGGTCTCTCGTCTGCGTCGGGCACTGGCGCCACCAGCACCGGACCGAGGACGATCCGACTGGGCACTTCCAAGTCGAGTGAGACACATGATTGTTCCTGTTGCCTTAGCCGAGCGCGATCGTCCACTATCACAACAAGACACAGAGAACCGTACACACGTGTGAGAGTGCTGGAAATGGAAGGTGAACAACATCATCTAAAAATCCCGTTGGTCGGGAGCAGATAGATACGGTGAAGATAAGCGAATTATGTGGGCTCGTTGGTGGGTTTCTTGGTTTTCGGCCATCCCCCCAAACAAAAGACAGGAAATCGTACACACAGGGAAGGGCGCCGGAAAGGGGAGAGGAACGAGATTAGCTAAAAAGTCTATTTATCGAGGAGCGACAGCGAAGCTGTATGTGAAATCCAGTGGGCATTTCCGAGGGTTGTGGGTGGATTCCCGGGTTTTGAGCCATGACCCACTTTTCCACTACCACTCTTCTGTAAATACCTCAGCAACCAATGCTCCAATCAATAATCTGACAACAGGTCTACCATCTGTGCGCAGTATCAGAAAAACTTAATTGGTCTTGTGTTGCTGGATGTGGGTTGCGGTCGGGGTTACGAGATTAGTGCAGTACCAATCGACGTCCAAATTTTCTATTCAGGCTTTTGTAAACAACAACCGCCGTCATAGTGGTCGTCCGTAGGTGCCGGACCGGTGACAGCAGGTGTGGAGATGACAGCTGCCCAAGTCTCCGAGCACCGGCTCGGGAGTCAGTCATCCGTGCCCCCGCGCCCCAGCCCTCCCCCCCTGGTGGCACCTCGAGGCCCGTTGTATATAGAGAGAGTGTTCTGCCTTCGGTTGTTTGTCGTTTGATCGGCTCGCTATCTTCACCTCTATCGATCCCTAGATCCCAATTCGATGACTGCAAGATCACGAGCAGTTGAAGCTTAAGTATGAAACCGGTGATGCAAACACAGCAAGATTCAGGTATCGTCTCCCAGCTTGCTATCAATTGGAAACGGTAGGTAACAGTAGGAGAGGTGCGCTGTCTTGGGTCCATTGTACCTGTGGTGAGAGGCGCCGAAGTCAATTATCCACGTAGTTGACAGTGCTTCCGACGCAGGTGCGAAGTGGCCGAGTTGTGTAGGTCCAGCTGAGTTCATCGGCCCAGGTATCCATATATGCCCAACGGAGCAGGCCGAATCGTGTACGGTAGCAGGACCCGGCCATCGCACCGAGTAAGGCCACCGAGTCAGCTAGTCAATCGAAATCTTCAGTATTGCCTGGCGTTCGGTTTGCCACAAGCAGTGCTTAGGAGTCGACGTTTGTGAGTAGTGCTTTTCCAGAGTTGTGATGGTTGACGGTTTTGTGTACTCGTTCCAACACTGGGCACAATTTCTTTGGGTGGCCGACTGCCACAGTGGTAGTTAGCAGACAATGTCATCGCCAGTGTCGTATGGGCGCTTGGACGATTTCGTGAGTTTGCGACAGTTTTCGGTACTGTGGTTACTGGTGTTGCTGTTGACACAGTATTGGGTCTTTCTGCTCCGCCCACTTCCCTCATCCTTTTCCGACTCTTCCACCCCTTTCGTTTTTTTTACCTATTCCTCCGTTTTGGTTTCCTCTTCCACCACTTCTTCCGCTTCCTCCTCTTCCATGAGCAAATAGCGCTGTACGAGATACTCCATGGTACTTAGCCCAGGGATCTCCTGATGCCGCAGAGTCGGTCGACCCGAGCTGAGCTCCGACGTTGTCGGTTGCCCGGTCTCCGTATGCCGTCCTAAGACCGTGTGTCAAGTTTCCGATGCCTTCCTGCCTGGTCCGTGTCCAGATTCCGACCCCGTAGTATTTAGGGTATAACAAATGAGCACCATACATTCTACGATAACGCGCGACAAGGCCAAGCATATCGATGTGCCTTTCCACAACTCTCGACATCTTGACGCTGCTGGTGTTGTCAAATTCAGTGCGATCGATACTCTCGAGAATCTTGCAGACATTATGACGAAGGCACTACCGCTGGACAAGCATCAATACCTTACCTACGGCATTGGTCTATGCCCACTTCCATAAACGCCCGCACTCATGGTATTGCCCTACACTCACGCGCTCACGGCATCGACCTATAATCACCACATTCACGTGTCGTCTACTGTGCTCAAATCGATAATCGCCACATTCGACCCGATTAGCGCTTCCGACATTTGTGCTGAGATAAAAGTTTCTTTATTGGATTTATGTCTTTATCTTTATTGTTCTCCCGTTGTACGGCACTCTTTTTCATACTGTGGATTTCTCCCACAGGGTTTACCGCAGAGGGTTTAATGGTGTTCCATTTTCATCCTTTACGTCGCTTGGTCTTGCTTGCTGCCACGTAGCGTAGCAAAAGGGGAAGTGTTGCAGTATCTCACTTGTTCTGCTTTGTTATGTTACTTTGTCACGTGTAGAATCACGTCATATACGTGTATTCAGACTTTTCAATTTTCCCTACCTTTCCGTCTAAGACAAGACAATACACACAAGACTTCATCGTTCTGTCAAACTTCCATCATAATTTTGACTCAGGATTCGAACATTGCGAGTGATTTCGCATGCAATTTGTAAGGTGCCAAGTGTTTGCTAGCGCCTGCACTTTCGTAAGGTTTTGCTCGCTTAGCACAGCTCAGCTCCCTTACCCGCACGTCAAGAAACCCCTTTCCTTCTTGCTCCTCACGCTACATACCCACCAACGCCAGCAACCAAACCAGTCGGTGTTTCAGGTTCCACTTCCAAATCCTCCTCATCGCGTCTGTCCATGTACTTACCTGAGGTCAATCGCGGCAGCTCATTCACTACCCTAAAACGACTGGAACTTGCTTCGCAATGGCTTCGATATCCGCAACGAAGCCGGAACTTCAGCAGGCTCGTGGCAACTTGAACCTTGATAGCCAGGGTAATAGAACCACGCTCTGCAAGCTTCTTGACAAGCACTCTAAGAATGCAGCCGCTTCCGCTCCCCATGACGAAGAACCCAGCGCCGAATCGGACACGGAATGCGATGTCGTACTGGCTGCGAGGGTCGACATCGGGGGGGAGGAAGAAATGAGACAGAGCGGAAAAGATGCTCTACAACAAGAGCTTGTCACGCAAGAGCTGGAGGTTGAAGAGGCGGCCGGAAAGTTGGTGGTGGGAAACCGTCGCGGTTTGAGCCTTGCTGGGCGGCTCGCGGCGCTGGAGATGAAAAATACGGTGCAGGACGTGATCAACGCTTCCCTCCAGGAAGAGGTGGCGGCGCTGAAGACCGACATCACTTCCCTCCACGGACAGGTGGCGGGTCTAACGGCTTCGGTCGAGGCGTACAAGGCTGTACGGAATAGGTTCATCAGCAGCTACAAACGTGACGTCTTGAAGAGCGATACCGACTGTGACAGCCGCATCATTGCTTCCGGAAACTTGTCGGTACATGGAGGTGATGCAGTGGCCGATGCCTTGCTGTATGAGCACGGCGCAAGAAGCGATTATCACGTATATAAAAAGCTATACGGCATAGACCCGTGGGTAATTGGGGAAATCAGTGAGCGCGATATGCCCTAACATTACCTTAAGACGATTAGGCTGATCTATCTAGGCGAACCGCAGACCTTCGCACTGCTGAATACGCACGCAGGCGTCATTGCATCGAAGTACAAACGCGGCAGCGACACGTTTTACGCAAAGTTTTGGGAATTTGTGCGATGTTTGGAAGATTCAGACTACGACGAGGATTATTCGGGCGAGAAAGCTGTGACCCGCGCATACTGGGCGTTTCACCTTTGTGCTCAGACTGATATTACGAAGCTTGATGGCGTGGCAGAGGATGCATGAGAATGTGGTGGTGAAAGCCATAGAAGTGGGCTTGTACTTGTTTCCCTGAACCGTAGAAATTGAGTTTCCGTGCAATTTGGACCCGCGCAACCACATCTCTGGATCATAGTGAAAGAAGTAGCCTGTTGTATCCCCAATACTGAATGTTATTTTGTCCTTTGATGTCTGAACTCTCATGCTATCAATTCTCAGAGCTGTGGCCTTTCCGGTGGCAGATAAATAAGCCACCTTGTGGGGAGTGTTCGGGACTCTAGTGAGAACATCAGAAACCCCAACATGACTGAACCAGTCGTTCGCCATCAACCCAGAAATAAGTCCAACACTCTCTCGGCCTCAGACAACGATCTCAAGCCATATCCTGGTCAATCTGTTACGAAGCGATCATCGCAAGTTGTTGGAATATAGGGATCGATAGAGACGAAGGTAGTGAACTGATTGATTGATACAACGTCGAAGGAAAAACATTCTCTCTATATACAACGCGCCTGAGGGACTCGCCAAGGGGGAAGGACGGAAGACTGTCTCCCGAGCCGGTGCTCGGAGACTAAGGCTGCTGTCATCTCCGGACATGTTGCCTCTGGTCCGTCATCTCCGGACGCCCATTATTCTGACACTTCCCCTCGTACGGAAGAT
>Ga0307508_10001373_pt1 | contig 27453 bp, 23 predicted proteins | sample 9_EM_MG_FD_203089 | JGI IMG/M metagenome (GOLD analysis project Ga0307508, IMG submission 203089) | Populus trichocarpa ectomycorrhiza microbial communities from riparian zone in the Pacific Northwest, United States - 9_EM | ecosystem: Host-associated > Plants > Roots > Unclassified | place...
GCGTCGCTGCTGCGTCGGCCCCACCGCGCTTGACACTCAGCTCGATCGGCAGGCGGTCAGGATCACCGACGACCAGCACGAGCCGCCGCTGTCCAACCGCAACGGCTCCTGGAGCGTGTAGGCGTTGCTCTGGGTGTAGACGTCGGAGGCCGCGAGCACGCCGAGGTACTTCTTGACGACTGGCGCCGCGGCCGTGGGCCAAACATCCATCATGACTTTAGTTCTCAAGTTATGGCAGCGACAACGGCCAGGTCCTGTGAGTAAGGGAGCCAAATCAATCGGCGTGATCAGTTGAACTATCATGTCACTGCTTGCTGGAGGCGTTAAAGCCAGGGCGGCAGCGCAGGCAGGGCGGCACCGTCGCCGGCGCGCAGCCTTGGCGACCGCTCCCCCCGGGTGAGCCACCGCGCGAGGTCCACGGCCGGACCATCCACGCGCTCGACGCCGCGTTGGCCGGCGGCCGTCGCACGGTCGGTGACCACAACGTCGATGTCGACCGACTGCGCGGCACGACGGCGGTCGAGCGCGTCGGCGATCAGAGCGTCGAGGAACGTGGGCGGGAAGGCCGCGAAGTCACCGCCGGACGGCAGATCGCAGGCGTGGATCCACAGCTCGCGGCTGCGCAGCCACCCGATGGCGCTGGCCGGGACCGTGCGGCCCTGCGCGGTGACGACGGGAGCCGCCCGGCGGTCCGGGGGTATCCGGTCGAGCGAGGCGGTCAGCAAGGCCTGCTCCGCTACGACGAAGGCGCGCAGCCGGTCGGCCGGCCAGGTGGCGCCGGTCTCGATCTCCTGCGCCCGGGCCGTCGTGTCCGGGTACATCGGTGTCGGCTCGCCCGTCTCGGCCCAGCGCGCCAGACGGGCCAACGCCCGCGCGTTGTGGCCGACGTGGGAGAGCACGTGCCGGCCGGTCCAGCCGGGCAGGCGGCTCGGTCCTTCGAGCTCCTCGTCGCCGATCTCTTTCAGGCACGACAAGAAGTAGTCCTGGCCCTCGGCCATCCAGGCCAGGGCAGCGGTCACGGCAAGCTCTCCCGGCGTACGGGCGTGACCAGCTCGCCGATGCCCTGCACGCGGGTGACGACGGTCTGGCCGTCCTTCAGGTAGCGCGGAGGTTTGCGGGCGTGCCCGACGCCGCCGGTGGTGCCGGTGGCGATCAGGTCGCCGGGATGCAGGGTGACGACGCTCGAGATGTAGCTGACCAGGTCGGCCGGGTCGAACAGCAGGTCGCCGATGGTGGACTTCTGCACGACCTCGTCGTCGATCGTGCAGCTGATCTCGGCGTCGGCCGGCAGCTCGTCCGGCGTGACCAGGCAGGGGCCGAGCGGCGTGGTGGCCTCCCACGTCTTGCCCTGCAGCCACTCCCCGGTGCGGAACTGCCAGTCGCGCAGGCTCACGTCGTTCAGCACGGTGTAGCCGGCGATCGAGGCCAGCGCCGTGGCGCGGTCGCCGCGCCGGATGTCGCGGCCGATGACCACGGCGAGCTCGGCCTCCCAGTCCACCGCGTCGGACTCGGGCGGCAGCGTCAGCGTGTCGTACGGGCCGATGAGCGCCTCGGCGAACTTCGCGAACAGGGTGGGGAATTTCGGCAGGTCGCGTCCCATCTCGGTGATGTGGCTGCGGTAGTTCAGCCCCACGCAGACGATCTTTCCGGGGCGGGCGACGACGGGGGCGAGCCGGGAATCGTCGACCTGGAGAGCCGGTCCGGCGGCCGCCGCGGCGACGTCCTGCCAGTCCGTGCGCCGCAGCAGCTCGCCGACGTCGCCCGGGCCGACGTCGACGTATCCGCCGTCCTCGACGCGGACCGTGCGGAGTCCGTCCTCGGTGCGTACGGTCGCGAGCCTCATGCGTGGGCGCCTTCCTGGTTGCAGCGGTGCAGGCCGAGCCGCTCGAAGATCGGGGCGTCGGTGAAGCGGAACAGATCAATGCCGGCCTCGGAGGCAAGCGTCAGCGGCTGCCACGACGGGACGACGAACAGGTCGCCGCGCTCCACCGTCCAGCTGGACCCGCCGACGGTGACCCGGCCGGAGCCGTCGAAGACCTGGAAGACCGAGGAGCCGACCTCCCGGCGGGCCGAGGTTTCCGTGTACGGGGCGAGCCGGTGGAACTCCGTGCGCAGAGTGGGGAGGACGTCTCCGCCGGTCGTCGGGTTGGTGTAGCGGACAGCGGCGTGGCCGGGCTCGACGGTCACCGGGTGACCCTCCGCCTCCAGCGCCAACTGCTCGGCCAGCGCGTGATCGGTGTGCTCCCAGCGGTAGGCCAGCAACGGCGTCGCCGGCTCCGGCCGCAGGCGGGTCAGGGGACGCAGCCCCGGATGCCCCCACAACCGCTCGGAGCGTGATCGCTCTGCAGCCTCCCGGATTTCGACCTGGTCCGGCCCGAACTCGAAGAAGGTCGCCTCGGTGTAGTGCTGGAAGGGGATGTCGAGCCCGTCGATCCAGGCCATCGCCCGATCGCTGCGGTTGTGGTGGCCGTGCCAGTTCCAACCGGCCTGCGGGAGGAAGTCACCGCGCCGCATGGCGACCGGGTCGCCGTTGACGACCGTCCACACGCCCTCGCCCTCCACCACGAAACGGAACGCGTTCTGGGTGTGCCGGTGCACCGGGGCGTCCTCGCCGGGGTTGAGGTACTGGATCGCCGCCCACAGCGTCGGGGTGGCGAAGGGGCGCCCGCCGAGTCCGGGGTTGGCCAGCGCGATGGCCCGCCGCTCGCCGCCGCGGCCGACCGGCACCAGCCGCCCCGCCTGCTCGGCCGCAGGCAGCAGCTCGGTCCACCGCCACAGATGCGGCACCGCGCGGGAGGACGGTTGCGGGGGCATGAGCTCGCCGATCTCGGTCCACAGGGGGATCAGCAGTTGCTGCTCGAAGGTGCGGTAGAGGGCATCCAGTTCCGGGGTCCGCTCGGGCTGGTCGGCGCCTTCCGCGGCCTGGACACGTACCGAAGGGGTGCCTTGAGCCATGCCGCCAAGCCTGGCGTGGTTCTTTCAGACGGGATAGGTTTTTCTGCTGTGAAGAATGAGCCGCCTTACCCGATCGCGTCGGTCGACCACGCCCTGCACCTGGCGCTCGTGCTCCAGCAGGAAGGGCCGCTGCGGGTCAGCGACGTCGCCGAGCGGCTGGGCGTCTCGCCGTCGACGGCGCACCGGCTGCTGGCCATGCTGGTCTACCGGGGGTTCGCCGAGCAGCGACCCGATCGGCGCTACGAGGCCGGCGCGGTCCTGCGCCCGTCGCCCGCCACCCGGGCGCCGGTGGCGCTGCTGCGGCAGGCGGCACTGCCCCACATGCGTACGCTGGTGGACCGGACGCAGGAGTCGGTCAATCTCCTGGTGCTGGCCGGAACGGAGACCCGGTTCATCGCCACCGCGGAATGCACGCAGGTGCTGCGCGTCGGCAGCCGAACCGGCCGCACCCTGCCGGCGCACCTGACCTCGGGCGGCAGGGCCCTGCTCGCCGCTCTGCCGGCCGACGAGGTCACGGCGTTGTACGAGGAGCACCCTGAGGTCGATCTCCCCAGGCTGCGCCGCGGGCTCGCCCAGGTACGCGGACGCGGCTTCGCGATCAACGACCAGCGCACCGAGGCCGGACTCACCGCCCTGGCCGTCCCCATCCGCGACGCGGAGGGCGCCGTCGCCGCGGTAGCGCTCGCGATGCCGACCGCACGCTTCCGCCGCGATCGGACCGCGGAGTGGGTCGACGCCTTGTCCACGACGGCGGCCGCAATCGCCGACGCGCTCAGGTGAACAGGCGCAGCGCGGTGTAGGAAATGCCCGACGCGATGGTGATTTGCAGGATGCCGGGCAGCCGGTCAAGCCCGCAGCGCCGTTCGGTAAGCCTGGCCGACCCGCCGGGAGCGGATTGCCGAACCGACCGGCGGATGGCAACCTCGCGAAGTTACGCTGCCGCTATGCACATGATCGTCGAGGTGGGCGCTCAGCTCGATCCGGACGTGAGGTGGCCCGAGGGCGCGGCGCTGAGCATGTTCGTCGGAGAACCGGTGCAACTGATGATCTTCCTGTCCCATCCGCACGAGTTGGAGGTGCAGGCGGTGTCGCAGGCGCCGACCCGGTTCGCGTGGGCGGACAGCGACAACGTCGGTGTGCTCGCGTACCGCCTTGGCCCGATCCTGTCGTGGTCCGAGGCGCCGTACACGCCGCACTCCTCCGGGCCGGAGGAAGGGCTGCCCGGCGTCGACTCCAGTGCGAAGGTTCGCATCGTGTTGGTCGACCGGGAGACCAATGTCGTCCGGGCCCTGCACACCGTCCGCTGGCCTGGCGAGTTCGCCGCCACCGTCCGGCAGTCGGTGGCCCGGATGCGAGACCAGCCGTACAGCGCGTTCGCGTACGAGCATTCCCTTGCGGCGCTGCACCGCCGTTACCGGACGACGGAGGATCTCGTCGTCGACCGAGCCGAGGTGCACTGCGTCGCCACGCCTGTCAGGTGAGCGCTTCGCGTCGCCGAGCGGGCAACACGGGTCCTCGCTCGCCGGCGCCAGCGCCGCATCGACCACCGCCTCCTCGCGGAGCGCGGCCAGCCGATCGTCGAGCACGGTCAGGCGGGCCGGCGGCGGCACGACGGTGGCTTCGACGGGCGCCGGCTCCGCCTGGTTCAGCTCGGTGAGCGGCACCACCTCGTCGGCCCTCAGGCACGCTTGCACGTGCTTGTCCACCCGTTGCAGCAACCCGCGCGGCGTGAAGCCGGGGGCGTCGCGGAACGCCGCCGGGACCACCGGCCAGGTCGGGTACGGCGGCGTGAAGCCCGCGATCTCGAAGAACGGCTCGAACCGCCCGATGACCAGCTCGATCGCGATTTCGGCGGACGGGATCCGGGCGAGCCGGCGGTCCGGCTCAGCACCTCACGCATCTGCATCAAACCGCCGCCGAGGTCGGCGGCCAGCGCGACCGGCTCGTCGACCGTCCGTCCGGATCCGTCGTCGACCGCGGACGTGCGGGCCTGCGCGAAGACCGGGTCGATCTGGTCGACGGCGAACAGGGTCGCCCCGGTGCAGGCGATGAGCCGGGAAAGTTCGGCGGCCACCTGTTGCGGTGGTTTCACCGTGGCGGGCACGCCCCAGCGTTCCAGCCCGACCGAGGTCTGCTCCTGCGCCGAGTTCAGCCAGTTCTCGGCGAGATCGTTGGCGTCCTCTTCCGACGAGGCCAGCATGACCAGGGCACGGAACGTGTGCCTGCACTCGCGTCCGGCCTCGGGTTCGGCCCTGCGGAATGCCGTGATGAGTTGATCAAGCGCTTCGGGCGTCAACCGGTTATCGCCGCGCACCCGGGAGTGCGGTCCGGGCGCGCCGCAAGGAGCATCATTGCCGCAGCGACGAATTCCCGCGAGCCCCCGGACGCCCTGGTGTTCCCGAGCCGCTGTCTGGGAACCGATATTCGCGGTATATGGAGAAGATTGACATCGGGCGATACTTCTGGGGTCTACGGCTAGCTCTCCTCACCACCGTCTACGGCCGACCACGGTGTTCGGAAACTTACAGGTCAGCGTGAACGCACGCAGAGTGACGGCGCCGGGAAGGCGGTATTCGATTTTTCTTCACAACTGGCGGGATGTGCCCACACCTGTCTGGTTGTGGGGCCCCAGTGAGGACTGTTTCCCGGGCAGGCGGCAGATTCATCGCGAATCCTTGGATCGCCTTGCGGAGCGGATGGTCGCCGGCAGGCGGCGGCTCAGGCCCGGACGTCAGCCTCTCGATCGCGGGCCATGGTCCACGGCATCGAACGGGCCGCGGCGGCCGAGCCCGCCCACCGGCGTCGTGGTCGGCAACAACCGGATGACCGACCTTCGTACACCGGGACTCCTGCGGGTGCCCAGCGCGAACATAGTGGAAGGTCGATACCTCGCGGTCGCGTCCGGCGTTGGGCCGCCTTCGCCGACCCGGTCGAGGCGGATCCGCTCGCTGTTGCGTCGCCCGCGCTAAATGAGGTGGAGGCGAGCCGGCAGGGTTGCTAGACACTGCGGGTGACAGCCCGACGGAAGCTGATCCCCCTTGCCCTGGCCCTCGCGGTCGACATGCTCGGCAGCGGCCTGCTGCTACCGGTTTCCCTCCTCTACTTCACCAACGTCACCGGCCTGCGGCTGAGCATCGTCGGACCGCTGCTGAGCATCGCGGCCCTCGCCTCCCTGCCGGTGCCGCTGATCGTCGGCCACTTCGCCGACCGCACCCGCCCGCTCGACCGGGTGCTGGCCGCGCAGGTGCTGCAGGGCGCCGCGTACGCAGCGTACGGGCTGGTGCGCGGGCCCGGCACGATGCTGATCGTGGCGATCGTCGCCGCGGTAGGGCAGCGGCTGTTCTGGTCCTCGTTCTTCTCGGTCGTGGCCGGCCTGGCCGGACCCGGCGAGGACCGCCGCGACGCCGATCGGCGCTTCGCCGTGGCCGGCATGATCCAGATGGGGGCGATCGGGGTCGGCGCGCTGCTCGGCGGCCTCGCGGTGACCTACTCCTGGTACCGGCCGGTGGTCTACCTCAACGCGGCGAGCTTTCTGGTCTCGGCGCTGTTGTTGCTGTTCGTGGTGCGCGGCGCCCCGCCGGCGGACGGCGAGCGCGTGCGCGGCGGCTACGGGGTGCTCCTGCGCGACCGGCCCTACCTGGTGCTCATCGCGGTCAACACGGTCTTCGCGCTCTGCAGCATCTTCGTCGGGGTCGCCGTCCCGGTCTTCCTGATCGACGGGCTGCCCGCGCCGCACTGGCTGGTCGGGCCGTTGCTCACCGTCAACACGGTGCTGCTCGCGACGGGTCAGCGGCTCGCCGTGCGGCTGGTGCGATCGCTCTCCCGCGCGCAGGGCCTCGTCCTCGCCGGCGGATTCTGGGTGATCTGGGCCCTGGTCTACGCGGCGGCGGTGCGCGTGCCGGGGTGGGCGCTCGTGCCCTACCTGCTGGTCGGGATGGTCTTCTACGCCGCGGCCGACCTCATCCACGCGCCGATCTCGAACTCGCTGTCGTCGGCCGCCGCGCCACCCGCGCAGCGGGGCCGGTACCTCGCGGTCTACCAGTACGCGTTCGCCTTCGCGAACATCCTCGCGCCGACGTTCTTCACGGCCCTCTATGCCCGCGGGACGGCGGTGCCCTGGCTGGCCCTGGCGGCAGTCGCGGCCGCGGCGACCGCGGTCATGTGGACACTGCGTTCGCCCCTGGCCGCGCGGGAGGCCGCGCCGGACCCGGTCGCGGCCCCGTAAGGGTTGGGACCCGCCGTCGCGGTCAACGGCGGCTCCCGCAATGAGTGGGACCCGCCGTCGCGGTCAACGGCGGCGTCCCACTCCCGCCACCTGCCAGCGCAGGTCCTCCGCGCTGCCGTCCTCGGCCGGCGCGGGCGCCCGATGGCCGCGGGCCCGGCATCCAATGTAGGTGATCTGGCGGCCGGTGAACACCTCGACGCCCTGCGGGGGACGTCCGGCAACTCGTGCTCGTGCGGTCTTGGCAAGGGCCTGCGCTGATGCGATTGTCGAGCTACCGAAGGAGGCCCAGAGGTGGCTGCGCTGGACGAGGACGTCGACGATCCGTACCGCTGGCTCGAGGCCTTGGACGTGCCTGGTGTCGTGCGGTGGGTAACCGATCGCAACACGGAGACGATGACGGCGCTGGCCGATCCGGGCTTCGCACGGACGCGGGACGCGATTCGGGAGGTGCTCGACAGCAAGGACCGGATCCCCTACCCGGGGTGGCGCGGCGACGGCTTCTACTACGACTTCTGGCGGGACGCCGACCATCCGCGAGGGCTGTGGCGACGGACCACGTTGGACGAGTACCGCCGCGACGCGCCGGAGTGGGACGTGTTGCTCGATGTCGACGCGGTGAACGAGGCTGAGGGAGAGAACTGGACCTGGGGCGGCGTGACGGTGCTGCGGCCCAGCTACGATCGCTGCCTGATCAGCCTGTCCCGAGGCGGCGCCGACGCCGTGGTGGTCCGCGAGTTCGACCTGCGCGGCCGCGTGTTCGTCGAGGACGGGTTCACGTTGTCCGAGGCGAAGAGCGACGTCAGTGGACGGTCGACGAGGTGACCTATCCGGCCGGCGTTCTGCTGGCCGCTGCGTTCGACCCGTATCTCGACGGCAGGCGGGAACTCACGGTCCTGTTCCGGCCGGACGACCGTACGTCGCTCAGCTCGTACACGTGGACGCGCAACCACCTGATTCTCGTCACGATCACCGACGTCAGGACCCGGCTGCACGTCCTGACCCCGGACGCGTCGGGCTGGCGCCGGCAGCCGATGGCCGGGGGCGCGGAGTTCGACGACACCCGGATCGTCGACACCGACCCCGACAACGACGACTCGTACCTGATCTCCTCCGACGGGTTTCTCCAGCCGGCCACCCTCGGCCTCGGCACCGTCGGCGGCGAGGTCGCGATCCTCAAGCGGGAGAGCGCCTTCTTCGACGCGGACGGCATGGCCGTACGCCAGTTCTTCGCAGTCTCCGCCGACGGCACCCGCGTGCCGTATTTCGTCGTGGGCGCGGCCTCCGCCGGGCCGACGATCCTCACGGGGTACGGCGGCTTCGAGGTCACCATGACCCCGGACTACAGCGGCGTCATCGGACGGGGCTGGCTCGCCCGCGGCGGCACGTACGCCGTGGCGAACATCCGTGGCGGCGGCGAGTACGGTCCCGGGTGGCACCGGGCCGCCCAGCGGGAGAACCGGATCAAGGCGTTCGAGGACTTCGCGGCCGTCGCCGCCGACCTCGTATCCCGGGGGATCACGACGCCGGAGCGGCTCGGCATCGAGGGCGGCAGCAACGGCGGGCTGCTGATGGGTGTCATGCTGACCCGCTACCCGACGCTGTTCGGGGCTGTCGTCGCCATGGTTCCGCTGCTCGACATGCGCCGCTACACCAAGCTGCTGGCCGGCGCCTCGTGGATCGCCGAGTACGGCGACCCCGACGACGAGGCCGATTGGGCTTACCTGCGCGATTTCTCGCCGTACCACAACGTCCGGCCCGGTCGGCCGTACCCTCCGGCCTTGTTCATCACCTCGACCCGCGATGACCGTGTCCATCCCGGACACGCGCGCAAGATGGCAGCGCTGCTGCGCCGGCACGGCTACGACGTGTCCTACTACGAGAACGTGGAGGGCGGCCACGGTGCGGCTGCGGACAACGCGCAGGCCGCCACCAACTGGGCGCTGACCTTGGAGTTCTTCTGGCGCAAGCTGAACCCGGCGACTCAGTGGTAGCCGTTGTCGTCGCAGGTCCGGCGCTGGACGATGCAGTCCTTGGTGCGCTTGTTCATGGCGTCGACGTTCCACATCAGGAACGCGTCCCCGTGCATCGACGAAGCGCTCTTCCCGGTTGGGTCCGAGGACAGGTAGTAGCCCTGCTTGGTGCCCTTTACGCCGTACTGGATGTCGAAGGTGAGCGCGGGGATCCGTACCGGGTGGTCGGCCGGGCAGCCCTGGTCGGTCCCGTACGCGACGTGGTCCTTGTGGTTGGGGCTGTCCAGGTGCTTGCCGTCCCAGCAGTCCGGGAACCGCAGCATGAAGTGCAGCGTGGCGTACCCGCCGCAGATAGGCCAGTTGCCGTTGGTGCTGCGGGCGATGCCGTCGAGGTCGCCGGGCCCGTAGAAGGCGCAGTAGAACTGGCCCTGAGCGCCGCGCGGCGTCGGCACCTTCTTCTTGGCGTCGCCGGCGATCATGCGCAGGCCGGTGGGTATCGGCATCATGCCGGCCGAGTTGTTCCGGATCGAGCGGTAGTAGACCCGGAAGCCGGTCGTCTCGACCGGCTTCTTGGTCGCGTTGTCGTAGAGCGTCGGCACCCAGTACGAGGAGTGGTCCAGGATCGGCTTGCAGGTGGTCGCCGTGAACTTCGTCAGGTCACCGGCCGTGGTGGCCGCGTTGACGGCCTTGTTGCCGACGAAGGAGTGCATGTGTGAGGCGCCGGGCAGGCCCGGGAAGACGATCGGGTCGTCAGCGAGCCGGTGGCTGTACGTGCAGTCGGCCCGGAACTCCGGGAGGTTGCCGATGCCGGCCGGGACCGGGTCGATCTTCCGGGCCTTGAACGCGGCGACCTGAGCCTGCCAGGCCGCCTGGTTGATCGGAATCCAGCCGGGCTTGGCGGCCGCCTGGACTGCCTGCGTGGGAACGGCCTTCTTGGACGCCGACGGCGAGGCGGAGGCGGAGGCCGCCGAGGACGGCGCGCTGGACGATCCGGCCGGCCCGGCCGTGCCGGTCGCGACGATCTGGGCGGCGTTCGACTGCTCCGGGTCGTGGGACGATGCGCTGGCCACGTGCACGGCGACCGCCGTGGCGGTGACCGCGACGACGACCACGCCGCCCCAGATGGCGGCCATGACCCTTTTCGGCCGCGGTGGACGCTTCGTCAGGGGTCCGGCATCGGGCTCGGGGAACGCGGTGAACGACACGGTCACTCCTACCAGGAACGGCGCAACGAGTTGACCCGGTAGGGTCGGTGGCCGGGAGCAGCATAGGTGTCGTACAGCAACCGCCCCTACGGGCTTAATCCGCTGCTAAGAACGTGTGCCCGTCCGTCGCGTCGAGTACCCGGCCGTGCATCCGCCGGGGGATCGGCGTGGTGTCGGGTCACCGCTCCAGGAGCGCGCGGAAGGCCTTCGCGAAAAGGTACGCGTCGCCGGGCCAGCGGGCCGAGACGTAGTCGCCGTCGTTCACGACGAAGGCGGGTGAGTCGTCGGTGGCCGTGCCGCGCCTGGTGAAGACCCGCTGCCCTGACTTGAACTGCGCCGGCGAGTCCAGCGCGGCCCGCACCTCGTCCTCGACGTACTCGGGATAGGTGCGGTAGTAGCGTCCCAGCTTCCAGGCGGTCAGCAGGTATCCGCCGCGCTCCTGGTACTTCAGCAGGCAGGTGGTGCGCCGGTCGGCCAGGACGCTGCGGCCGGTCGCCGGATCCTTGGTACGGGCCAACACCAGCACGCCGTGGCAGATCGCCCCGACCGGCCGGCCCGACTTCCAGAACTGGGCGACCTTCTCCCGCAGGACCTCGGAACCCAGGTACTGGCGCATGCCCGGGGCGTGCCCGCCGGGCAGCACGAGGCCGTCGTAGTCGGCGGGATCCAGGTCGGCCCAGGCGACGGTGTCGTGGAACTCCGGGCTTTCGACGAGTTCCCGGTAGAAGCGTTTCGGTTCGTCGGCCGCGCCGAGCCGGCCGAAGATCACGCCGGTGAGCAGCCGCGGATCGGCTGCCGGGACGGTTGCGGCCACCTCGGTCGCGAAGCGCACGCGATGTCCGGCCGCGGTCAGGATCCGCCACGGCACGGCGACTTCGGTCACGTCGAAGTCGCGGTCCGGTACCGGCATGAGAACCAACACGGGATGATCGTAGACATCTTCGGCGCCGCGCGTCCTTACCGGGAGGAAACGCCAGACCCGACGGGCGGGCCGGCCGCCCGAACGGGCATGGCCCGCGCCCCGCCCCGGCCGGGCATCGCGGCGGCGATCAGAGCCCCGGCCAGCGCGAGCGCCGCGGCCGCGGCCAGCGCGGGGCGGAACCCGTCGGTGAACTGGCGCGGCGAGCCGTAGCCGCCGACGGCCGCGAAGATCGCGACGACGGTCGCGATCCCGAAGACGCCGCCGACCTGCCGCAGGGTGTTGAACGCTCCCGAAGCCTGGCCGATCTCCTGGACGTCGACGGCGCCGACCGCTGACCGTTGGGCGGCGGGCAGGGCCATCGAGATGCCCAGGCCGCTGACGATCAGCGGTGGGAACATCTGCGGGTACGGCAGCCCGGGGCGGGCGATCAGCGCCAGCCAGGCCAGCCCGACCGCCTGCAGGAGCAGCCCGCCGGAGAGGAAGCGCCGCTCGCCGTACCGGTCGGCGAGAGTGCCCGCGACCGGTGCGGACACCATCAACAGGCCGGTCCACGGCATCAACCGCAGCCCCGCGGCGAGCGGCCCGTAGCCCAGCGCCGTCTGCAGGTACTGCGCCAGGAAGAACAAGGCGCCGTACATCGAGCCCATGAGCAGGAAGTTCGCCGCGTTCGCCGTGCTGAACGCGCGGAGCCGGAAGAATCGCATGGGCAGCATGGGCGCCGCCACATGCTGCTCCCAGACGACGAAGCCGGCCAGCAGCAGGGCGCCGGCCAGCAGCGATCCGAGCACTTCGGCGCTGCCCCAGGAGACGCTGTTGCCGCGTACCAGTCCCCAGATCAGCCCGAACACGCCGACGGTGGCCAGCACGACGCCGCCGGCGTCGAGGCGGGTCCGAGGACCGTACGTCTCCGCCAGGTTGGCGACGGTCAGCGTGATCGCGGCCACGCCGATCGGCACGTTGAGCCAGAAGACCCATCCCCACGCGAGCCCCTGGGCGACCGCGCCACCGACGAACGGCCCGCTGAACGTGGCCAGCCCGGCCACGCCGGCGAAAATCCCCAACGCCCGGCCGCGCCGCTGCGCGGGAAACGCCGCGCTGAGCTGCGTCATGGCCAGCGGCAGCACGAGCGCCGCACCGGCGCCCTGCACCGCGCGGGCGGCGATGAGCGCGCCGATGCCGGGTGCGAGCGCGCACGCCGCCGACGCGGCCGTGAACGTCGCGAGCCCGACGATGAACATGCGCCGCCGGCCGAGCCGGTCGCCCAGTGCGGCGCCGGTCAGCAGCAGGACGCCGAAGCTGAGGACATAGGCGTTGACGGTCCATTCGAGCGCCTCGACCGAGGCGTGCAGTTCGCGCCGGATCGTGCCCAGGACGGTCGTCACCACCGTCGTGTCCAGGGCGATCATGAATCCCGACACGGATGTCAGGATGAGGACCCAGCGCTCTTTCGGCAGCAGACGTACGCTCGTGCCCATCGTTCCTCCTCCAGTCCGCGGTTCCCCGTTCACCTGGGCAGATCCGGGCCGGACGGAAAAATCACCGGAGTCGGGTACGCGAGCGATGAGTACTGACCCCCGCGGGGGTCAGTACTGGTAAGAAGGGTGTCGGACGACGCTCGGACGGAGGCGTGGCGACCGTGGCGGTGATCTCCCGCGACGAGGACTTCGTGCGGCTCGTCGACCGGTACAGGCCCGAGCTGTTGGTGCTCTGCTACCGGATGCTCGGCTCGGTGCACGACGCCGAGGACCAGGTCCAGGAGACGCTGCAACGCGCGTGGCGGGCGTACGGCGAGTTCGAGGGCCGGGCGTCCGCCAGGACCTGGCTGTACCGGATAGCGACCAACGCCTGCCTGCGCGCGCTCGAGCAGCGCAGCCGCCGGCCCCTGCCGTCCGGCCTGGGCGGCCCGTCCGACGACGCGGAGGTGCCGTTGACCGCCGCCAAGGAGATCCCCTGGCTGGAGCCGCTCCCGGACGCGCTGCTCGGCCCGCCGCTCGACGACCCCGGCGCGGTCGTCGCGACCCGTGCGGGGATCCGGCTCGCGCTGATCGCCGCGCTGCAGTACCTGCCGCCCCGGCAACGAGCCGTGCTGATCCTGCGCGACGTGCTGCTCTGGCGGGCGGCCGAGGTCGCCGAGCTGCTCGGAACCACCGCCATCGCGGTCAACAGCCTGCTCCAACGCGCCCGCGCACAACTCGACGAGGCCGGCCTGAGCGAGGACGAGGTCGCCGAGCCGTCCGACCCCGACCAGCGTGTCCTCCTCGACCGCTACGCGGCTGCGTTCGCCGAGGCGGATGTCGCCGAGCTCACCCGGATTCTCACCGAGGACGCGGTGGCGGAGATGCCGCCGAACGTGACGTGGTTCGCCGGCCGGGACGCGATCCTGCGGTTCCTGCGGGCACAGGTGCTGGGCGAGCCCGGCGACATCCTGTTCGTACCGACGGCCGGGAACGGTCAGCCGGGTTTCGCCGTGTACCGTCGCGACCCCGACGGCGCCCACCGGGCGTACTCCATCCAGCTGCTCACGCTCGGCGCCGCCGGCATCGCCCGCATCGTCTCGTTCCGGGACCCCGCCCTGTTCCCGAGCTTCAACCTGCCCCAGGTCCACTCCGGACCGATCAACCGGACGGGCTTGTCGGCACGAGGCCCGGGCCGGCCGTGATCGGAACTCCTGCCGGGAAGGCTCTGGATCGGGCCGACACTGCCGTCACCGGAGGAAGGCCAGCCCGTAAACGCCGTTCGCGCCGACGATAACGAGGTCGTCGCCGATCGGCGACCAATCGCAGCCGTTCAGCTGACCTTCCACGCGGATCAGCGCGACGCAGCGCCCGGTGGCGCTTTCCCACACTCGGGCGGTGCTGTCCTTGCTCACCGTCAGCAGCCAGCGGGCGTCGGGGGAGAAGGCACATCCGGTGACCCAATCGCGGTGGCCGCGCAGGGTCATCGCCGCCGTTCCGGTGGCCAGATCCCAGATCTTGGCCACGTCGTCACGGCCCGTCGTGGCCAGCCAGATGCCGTCCGCGGAGAACCGGCACGCGGTGACCCACCCGGTGTGCCCGGTCAGCGTGGTCTCGATGCCGTCACCTGTCCACAGCCGTACGGTCTCGTCCCAGCCTGTGGTGGCGACGGTGGCCGAGTCAGGGGAGACGGCACACGCGCCGACCGTGCCTACGTGCCGCTTTACGACGCTCAGCGGGGCGCCGGACTCGGCGTCCCAGGTCCGCATGGTGCCGTCGTGGCCGGCGGTGACCACCCACTCGCCGTTCGGGGCGACCGCGCACGAGGTCACCCCGCTTTGGTGCCCGACCAGCTCAGCGCGCAGGCCACCCGTGTCTGTGTCCCATATCTTCACTTCTCCATCCCAGCCGGCGGTAAGAACCCAAGCTCCGTCCGGAGCCACCGCACATCCGGTGACGCCGTTGCGGTGCCGGCCGAGTGTCCGAACGATCTCACCGGTGCCGGAACTCCAGATCCGGGCTGCCTGGTCGCGCCCGGCGGTCACGGCCCAGCTTCCATCCGGTGCGAAGACACCGCTGGTCGCGCCGCCGGTGTGGCCCTTCCAGGTGAGTTCGCCGGCGCGCGCGTCGAGATCCCACAACCGTACGGTGCCGTCGTAGCCGGCAGTCGCAACCGTCGGCTCGCCCGGCACGAACCAACAGTCGGCGACGCCCCGGGAGTGGGCTCGCATGACGAGCCTCGTGGCGAGGGTGGCCGGTTCCCACACCCGCGCGGTGTCGTCGAGACTCGCGGTCATCACGGCCCCGCCATCGGGGGCGATCGCGCACGCCGTGAGGCCGCCTTGGTGCTCGTCGAAGACCGCCGTCAGCTCGCCGTCGGCGGCGTCCCAGACCCGTGCGGCGCCGTCGTCGGCCGCTGTCACCAGCCACCGGCCGTCAGGCGCGATGGCGCAGGCGATGACCCGGTCCGTGTGTCCGACAAGGGTCTTGCGGGGCACACCGGAGGGTAGCTCCCAGATCCGCGCCGTGCCATCCCAGCTGGCGGTGACCGCCCAGGCGCCGTCTGGCGCGATCGCGCAGCCGGCAACGGCGCTGGTATGTCCCACCAGCACAGCGACCGTCAGGCCGGTGGCCGTGTCCCACAGCCGAGCGGTGCCGTCCCGACTGCTGGTCATCAACCTGGTTCCGGTGGACGACAGCGCGCAGCCGGTGATCCAGCCGGAGTGCCCGGCGAGAACGTCGCGTTGCGCACCGCTGACCAGATCCCATCGGCGTACCGTGCCGTCCGCTCCGGTAGTGATCAGCCACTCGCCGCGTGGGGACACCGCGCAGTCCGTGACCGCTCCCTTGTGGCCCGCCAACTCCACTCTCGTCGCGCCGGTCCAGATCGCCGCGGTGCCGTCCTCGCTGGTCGTGACCATTTGTGCACCATCACCCGAACTGGCGCCGCTGAGCGCCCAGTTCGTGTGCGCCGTCAGCACTCGGCGCAGGGCCGGGTCGAAGGCGTCCGGCAGCAGCCACCTGCCGACCAGCGCGGGACGGCCGCGCTCGGTCTGGAACCGCTCGACCGCTGGGCGCCATTGCGGGTCGTCATGCAGGCGGCTCAGCAGGATGTCCTCGACGGCGTGCGCCGGATCGGTCGGCCCCAACAGGTGTGCGGACCGGGTGACGATGCGGGCCAACGAGGTCGCCTTGGGGGAGTCGATCTGGTTCAGGTCGGCTACAAGGCGGTCCGGGCCGGAGATGCGCAGCCGCGCCGTGACCCACCGCAGATCGACGGCGAGGTCCGCGGCGGCATCGGCACGCGCTGCCCGTACGAGGTGGAAGATGACGTTGTCCCACCAGTACCTGTCCTCCGGCGACAAGGCCCACCAGGCCACCGTGCCGTCATGTGTGATGCTCAACCGGCTGCCGACGCTGTCCAGGAACTTTGCGTGAATCCCGGCCGAGCGCTCCGGCCCGAGCAAGGCACGTAGGAAGGTGTGCACCACGGTGTGCACGGTGATCGTGTTGCGGCTGGGCTGGTAGCGGACGAGGGACAGGCTGGTGAGTTGGACGCAGAGCTGCCAGGAGGCGGCGCCGGTCAACCCGGCGGTCGCCGACCACAGCCGGGTGACGAGCGCCACGTCGACCTCGGCGGTGGGCAGCACCGCCAGCTCGGCGAAGCGTTCCGCGGCGTCGTCGCCGAGCTTGTCGACGCCGAGGGAGATGGTGCCGCGAACCGCGTGGCTTCGTTCGTTCACCACGGTGACGTCGAGCGCGCCTGGGCCGTACTCGGTGAGGGCCGTGAGGGCGTTCTGCGCTGAGACGGCCACTCCGACGTGCGGCGCCTCCTCGCGGAGAACGCCGTTGACGATGGCGAGCAGCAGCGGCCACCGGCCGGTCGCTTCCAGCAACCGGTCGGCCAGCGCGCGCGGTAGCGGCCCGAGGGAGAGGCCGAGCAGGGTCTCCGCCTGTTCGACGGACATCTGATCGACCGTCACCCGGGCGGCGCCGCTCGGCAGCACGTCGGGCACCCGTGTCGTGACCAGGCGTACGCATCGCCTCCCGCCGGTGACGAACGGCCGGAGCTGCTCGGCTTCCCAGACATCGTCGATCACCAGCAGCCGGCGGGGTCCGTCGTCCAGCAGCCGACCGAGATGCTGTCCGGCGACTTCCGGATCGGTGAAGGTCTCAGCCGAGCCCAGGAATCGCGCTACGTCGTTGATCTTGGCGGCGAGCGCGGCGCCGTGTGTCTCCTGGCCGATTGTCAGTTTTAGATTGCCGCCGTTGAAACGCTTGGCCACTGCCTGGTCGGAGCAGAGCATGGTGGCCAGGGTGGTCTTGCCGAAGCCGCCCGCTCCGCAGAGGCCGACCACCGGGGACTCGTGTTCGCTGCCGGCCTTCAGCAACAGATGCAGCGCCGCGGCGCTCTCGGCCGGCCGGGGAACGAAATGCTCGGTCAGCGGCGTGACGGGTTGCCGCCAGGACAACCTTGTGATCGTATTCGTCCGCCACCATTCGAAGCCGGCCCAGGTCAATGCGGCGACCCCAGAAAAGGCGATCACGAGAGTCGGTGGGCCGCCGCTTGTCAGACGATTGACCAGCCCGCCCACGATGACGCCGAAGACCACGGATACCGCTGCCGCCGGACCTCGCCGCAACTGAACCTCCCCGTGATTCCTGCCTGCCAGTATGATGCACGAGCGCCACCGGCTATTGATCACAAAGCGCGGCGACGGCACTCGCGTCGTTCCCTTCGATTGCCCTCCAGCGTGCTTGCAAGATTTCGAAATACGGCCCTACCATATCGACTATGGCGGATATTGGGTTGCCCACGCCGCTGTTTCCCGTGCGCGCCGACGAGTTCCTCAAGGCCGAGTTTCTGCACCCCGGACGCAGCCACAAGGCTCGGGTGGCCCGCGCGCTGGTCGATGACGCCGAGCATCGCGGGGAGATTTCCGCCGGCCGCCGGCGGATCATGCTGGAGCGCACCGGAGGCAATCTTGGTATCGCGCTCGCAGTCGAGGCGCGAGTCCGTGGTTATGAATTGACTCTGGTCACCGATCCACACTATTCGCGCATTAAGCGACGCATCGCCGTGCGTTTGGGCGCGACTGTGATCGATCGGGGGGAGCGCTATCCGGATTGCGCGGACAACCAGGCGGTCATCGACATTCTGCTGGCTGACGGCCGCGCTGACTATCTCTATCTGAATCAGTTCGGAAATCCGGCCAATCCACGCGCACACGAGACCGGCACGGGCGCCGAGATGCTCGCCCAGCTGCGAGGCGGGGGCCTCGGCCGCGACGTCACTGTGGTGCTGGTGGGTGGGCTCGGCACCGGGGCCAGCATGCGCGGTGTCAGTCGGGCGCTGCGTACCTGGTTCGGCTCGGTGCTGACCGTCGGGGTGGAGCCGCCGCAGTGCGACCTGCTGGCCGGCCAGTACGCCGAGCACCCCTTCCAGGGCATCGCGGTCGGGCAGCCGGCGCCTTTCTTCCCCGCCTCGGACCTGGACGCCATCGTCGCTGTCGGCGCCGAGCAGGCCGTCGCCGCGCAACACGAGTTGATTCGCCGGTTCCGCATCCTGGTCGGGCCGAGCAGCGGCGCCAACTACGCGGCACTGGCCGCCGCCCGGAGCCATGCGGTCGTCAGAGCCAGGCGCGACTGCATCTTCGTGACCCTGCTCTACGACCGGGGCGAGGACTACGAATGAACGACGATCTGATCGCTGAGCTCCGGCAGGACGTCGAGGCAATCGCGCGCCGGGCGTTGCCAGACGCGCAGCGCGCCGGTCTGTCCCCGGCGGCTTTGGCTGCCGGCCTGGCGGAGGTCGCGGTCCTGGCGATGGAGGACCTGCTGTCGCTGACCCGGCGTGACGCGGCGGCGGCCGCCGACACCGCGTACGTCTATCACAGCTACCGCAGCTTCCGTGCCGTCCTCGCGTACCGGGTCGCGCATCTGCTGAACGACCTGGGCCGCGGGCTGCCGGAGGTCGCCCGAGCGGCCCGGTGGATCTCCGAGGAGGCGAAGGTGCACACGGGGATCGAGATCCATCCGGCCGCACAGATCGGACGCCGTTTCGTGATCGACCACGGCGAGGGGACGGTGATCGGCGAGCAGGTCGAGATCGGCGAGGACTGCTACGTCCTGCAACAAGTCGTGCTTGGCGCTCGCGCCGTGGCCTCGACGGCGGCCGTGACCGGGCGTCGCCATCCGCGACTGGGCGACCGGGTCGAGGTCGCCGGCGGCGTGTGGGTTTTGGGCCCGGTCGAGGTGGGCGACGACTGCCTGCTGGAACCCGACGCACGGATCACCACGGACATACCCGCGAAGTCGCGGGTCCGGGTCATCTCGACGGTGCAGATCATCGTTGCCGACCGGGCGCCGGAGATCCACGGCGTGGTCGCTACCGCAGGCGGCCTGCTGCTGACCGGCGCCGGCCTGGACGCCGTGCGGCCGGCGCTGCTCGGTCGCGATTTCCAGTTGCTCGACTTCCTCCGGGTCATCTCGGCGAGCGACCTGCAGATCCACTGTGGCCTGCCGGAACACCGCCACGAACGGCCCTGGGCGATCGGACTGTTCTGCGGTGGCGAGCTCAGCTGCTACATCGTTTCCAGCCTCGCGCTGCGCAGCGTGCTGCGATGACCGGTGTACGGTCGGCGCTGCGCTGCCCCTCCGATGCGCAACTGCGCGCGCGGACCGGTCTCAAGTGGTCGCGTACCCCGTCCGGCGAAATCCCGTGCGACATCGCTGAGCTCGACTTCGACGTCGCTGAGCCGGTCCTCGATGTGGTCCGCTCGGCCGTCGACCGGTCTGACTTCGGCTATCCGGACTACGAGACCGGCACGCCGGTGCGGCTGGCCGAGATCTTCGCGGAGCGGACCCATCGCCGCTACGGCTGGCGTCCCGATCCCGCCCGGGTGGAAATATGCGCACAGATCGTGCAAGGCCTTTGCTGTGCCCTGCTCGCTTACACCGAGCTGGGCGACGCCGTGCTCGTGCACGAGCCCACCTACCCGCCGTTCGTCGAGGCGATCGTCGGGCTCGGCCGCCGGTGCGTCCCGATCCCGGTCGCGGACCTGCGGACGGCCGACGAGTTGGCGCAGGCCGTCGCCGGTCAGGCGCCGTCCCTGTTGGTGATCTGCCAGCCGCACAACCCCACCGGGCATGTCTTCGACCACCGGACGCTCGAGGTATTCGGCGAGTACGCCGATCGGCACGATGCGGTGGTGTTCTGCGATGAGATCCACCAGGACCTGGTGCACTCGCCGCACCGGCACGTCGGGGCTGGTGCGGTGGCCGCGCTGGCCGGCCGGGCTGTCTGCTTCACGTCTGCAGCCAAGAGCTTCAACATACCGGGGCTGCGCTGCGCCGTCGGGCACTTCGGCGCCGGCCGGTTGCACGACGCCTTCCGCCGATTGCCGTGGCACCTGCGCAGCGGCGCCAGTATCACCGGGATCGCCGCCACGGCGGCGGCGTGGGAGTCGGGCGCCGACTGGCAGGCCGACCTCGACCGGCAACTTCTCCGCAATCTTGATCTGTTGGAAACGCTCCGGGGACATTTCTCGTGGCGCCGGCCGATGGCTACCTACCTCGCGTGGATACACGCGCCCGAGTTCGCCGGAATGGACAGGATATCTGCCCTAGGCGTCACCGTACGGTGTTCTCCTGGTAACTTATTCGGGCTGGCGTACGGCGATTATGTACGCCTCAACTTCGGCACCTCTCCGGCGCGTCTCACGATCATCATCGATACCTTGATCGCGGCGCTTACGACTCCAGACAGGATGACATCATGAAGGTCCTCGGCATGATCGGCGGTATGAGCTGGGAGTCGACCGACTATTACTACCAGCAGCTCAACCGCGGCGTCCGCGATCGGCTCGGCGGCCTGCATTCCGCGCACAGCGTGACCTATACGGTCGACTTCAGCGAGATCGAACATATGCAGGCGATCGGCGCCTGGGACGACGCGGGCAAATATCTGGGTCGTTGTGCCCAGCGGCTGGAGGCGGCCGGCGCCGAGGGCGTCGTGCTGTGCACCAACACCATGCACCGCGTGGTCGAGGCGATCGAGGAAGCGGTCTCCATCCCGGTCCTCCACATCGCGGACGGCACCGCGGACGCCCTGGTCGACGACGGCGTGCACACAGTGGCGCTGTTGGGGACCCGATACACGATGGAGCAGGACTTCTATCGCAAGCGCCTGGCCGACCGCGGGCTGCGCGTCCTGGTGCCGGACGCCGAAGACCGCGACACCGTTCACCGGATCATCTACGACGAGTTGTGCCAGGGCAAGATCGTCGACTCGTCGCGCGCCGCGTACATCCAGGTTCTGGAGCGGCTCGCGGCGGAGGGCGCCGAGGCCGTGATTTTCGGCTGCACCGAGATCGGTCTGCTGCTCGACGAGAGCGACAGCCCCTTGCCCGTCTACGACACCACCCTCTTGCACGTCAAAGCCGCCCTCGACTGGTCGCTAGCCGATCGATGAGCAAGGCCGCGCCAGGTGCTGTTCTCGACCGTTTCGACGAAGCCGTCGTCCGGCAGCCGGGCCTGCGCGTACGGATCGCCTGCCCCTCGCAGGAGTTCGTAAGGGAAGAGATGGCGCTCGGCGTCGGGCGCTGGCGATCGTGCGTACGCGGCCTCTGGGAGTCCTTGGCCTTGCCCGGTGATCGGCGCCTTGCGCTGGTGATGCTCCAGGCGCAGCCCGTCCCGACGGGCGTCCTGCGGTATCTCTTCGGCCTGCGCGGAGACGGGCCGGCCGTGGTCGCCGACTGCTTGGTCCGGCACGCGTTCGTGAGCATCGACGACGACCGGGAGCAGCACCTCAGTGAGAAGCTGCTGGATCGCCCTGAGCTGGTGGAACGGCTCCGAACGACCGTCCGGCGAGCCCGGGAGCGGGGCCACGTCGTCGAGGGGCTGGCCGGCTACGCGGCCAGCCCCCGGATGGACCGGCTCGCAGCGTCGCTGGGGGTGGACCTGGTGGAGACGCCCACCGCGACGCTCGTCTGGGGTACCAAGACCGGCAGTCGGGAGATCTTCCGGCGAGCCGGCGTCGACCATCCGCCTGGCGCCGCGCTCCCACCGGGCTCGGCCGGCGCGCTGAGCGCCGTCGAGGCCGGTCTGCGGCGACAGCACTCCGCGGGCAGCCGCTGGCTGGTCAAGCTCGACTCCGGCTACGGATCGGGGCATGGCAACGCGCTGCTCACCGCGGGCGGCGAGGTCCGGCCCTTCAGCACGACCGTCACCCCGAGCGAATTCGTACGCCGGCTCGACGCCGTGGGAGGCGTGGTCGAGCAGCTCCTCGACTGTTCGCAAGCCGGCCCGCCGCGTTCGCCGAGCGCCCTTGCCTTCATCGACCGGGAAGGCCGGGCGAACCTGCTCGGCACCCACGAGCAACTGATCGGGCCTGAGCAGGACTTCGTCGGCTGCCGGTTCCCCGCCGATCCGGCCTACCGGGAGCGGCTCATCACCGCCACGCACGCTGTGCTCGCCGAGCTGATCCGCCAAGGCGTACGCGGCCACGTCGGCGTGGACTTCCTCGCGCGTCCGCCGAACCGTGACCCGTCATGGCGGCTCGACGCGTTGGAGGTCAACCTGCGCCAGACCGGCAGCGTCCACCCCAACCGGACGGCGCACGCCCTGGTGGGCGGGCGATGGACCCCGGACGGCCGACTTGTCCGGCCCGACGGGCGGGAAGTCGTCTACACAGCCACGGACGGCTTGATTAATTCCTCCTATCGTGGCATCACGCCGGAGCGCCTGCTGACTAAGCTTGACGTTCTCTCCTATGATCGGCGCACCGGCCGTGGCGTCGTTCCGCATTTGTGGTCGACGCTGGAGATCTTCGGCAAGGTCGGCGCGACATTCATCGGCTCCTCGACCGACGAATGCGACGAGCTGAGCCGGCGTTTTGTCGGCCTTCTGGAAGAACTCCGTGTGCTTTGATCTTAGTCGATCCCTATACTCGTCGTATGTCCATCGTCGACGTCGCTTCGCTTTCCGCCGAGATCCATTCGGCCGAGTTCCGTTCCGCCCAGCTCCAGTCTGCTGAGATCCGGGCCGCCGAGATCGGGCCCGCAACGCCATTGTTGTGGGACGTGCGATGGCGTCTCGGCGACGGCTCCTGCGCTGGTGAGTTCGAGCAGGGACACATCCCCGGGGCCGTCTTCGTCGACCTCGACGCCGATCTCTGTGGCCCACCCGGCCCGAGCGGCCGACATCCCCTCCCCGCGGTGGAAAAGCTTCAAGCCGCGCTGCGCCGGTACGGCGTCAGCAAGGCGCGTCGCGTGATCGTCTACGACGGCGGCGACGGTCTTGCCGCAGCCCGTGCTTGGTGGACTCTCAGCTGGGCCGGGCATGACGACGTCCGGGTACTCGACGGCGGCTGGGCCGCCTGGCTCGTCGCGGGCGAGCCGGTGCAGACCGGCCCGGCCGCATCGCCGCCCCCGGTCGGTGACATCGTGGTGCACCCCGGCAGCCTCCCGCAGCTCGACGCCGACCACGCCGCCGTGGTGGCTCGCGAGGGCGTGCTGCTCGACGCCCGCACGCCTCCGCGCTTCCGCGGCGAGACGGAGCCGATCGACAAGGTGGCGGGCCACATCCCCGGCGCGGTCAACCTTCCCGGCGCCGAGCTGACCACGGCCGGGGGCACCCTACGCCCCGCCGAGGAGTTGCGGGACGTCTTCGCCCGCGTGGGCGTGCGGCGGGACAAGCCGATCGGCACCTACTGCGGCTCCGGGATCTCCGCCGCACAGACCGCGCTGGCCATGACCGTCGCCGGCTTCCCCACGCCGGCGGTCTACGTCGGGTCGTGGAGCAACTGGATCGCCGATCCGGCTCGACCGACGGAGCCGGCGCGCGCACAGCCGACCCCCGCCGCATGACGCGGTACCCGGTCACGATGCCCAGTCGGGCCTGAGGGGATGCGTCGCCACCTGGTGATCAAGGTGACCTCCGGCGCCGAGGAGCCCGAACGCTGTGCCCAAGCGTTCACGGTCGCGGCCACCGCGGCCGCGGCCGACTTCGTGGTCTCGTTGTGGCTCACCGCCGAAGCGAGTTGGTTCGCCCTGCCCGGCCGTGCCGAGACGTTCACCCTCCCGCACTCAGTCCCGCTGAACGATCTGCTCGCCTCGGTTCTGGGCGCCGGAACGGTGACGTTGTGCAGTCAGTGCGCCGCTCGCCGCGAGATCACGCCGCAGCTCGTCATCCCGCGCGTACGGATCGCCGGAGGCGCCACGTTCGTCGCTGAGGTGATGGCCGACGGCGCTCAGGCGCTCGTCTATTGAAGCACCGAGGTCCGACTCGTGCCCTACACCGCTTCTTCGGCGGCCCTTTCGGCGTCCCTGACCCGTAACCGTCCCGACATCAACTCCGGCAGCAGGAAGTCGCGAAGCGCGGCCAGCGACCGGTTTTCCAGCAAAGCGGCCGCGACCCGCTCGTCGAGCGCGCGCAACTCCTGATCCAGGCGGGCCTCGCTTTCCCGATCCGGCCACTTGAGCTTCAGGGCGTGCAGCCGCTTCTTGTCGATCGAGCTGAAGACTGTGCCCTCGCCCTCGAACGGCGCCCAGACGGCCGGATCGGCCGTGAGGGCGTGCGACAGGACGTGTGGCGAGGCGTGGGCCCGCAGCGCCGCCAGCCCGCGCCCGATGCCGCAGACCTCGGCGGCGACGTTCACCGCGCCGACGGGCGCGCGAACGCTGACCAGCACGTCGCCGGCCGCTGCCCGGCGAGTCACCGCGGTGCACCACACCCGCCGCCCGGGGAAGAAGAACCCGAAGTCCCGGGTCCCCTGGTAGAACGGGATCCCCTCGCCGGCCTCGTTGTACGACGCGCCCGGCGGCGACTGGCCCATCACGACGGCGCAGACGTCCTGCAGCGCGATGCTCGATGCGGCCACCTGCGAGGCGAAGATCGTCTGACCGAGGTCCCTGCCCGTCCGGGCGATACGGTCGTTGATCGCAATCTTGTCCTCGAGCGCCCCGAGAACTGCCGAGACATGTTCCTGCGTCCGGAAACTCGGAATCTCGATGGGCCAGCGGGGCAGGTCCACGAGCGGAATGCGATCGACCGTCGCCCCGTGCACCCTCCGCTCGGTTAGCACCTGCTGGAATGCCGGCGACCGGTAGGCCAGCAGCAGGAACCTCGGGTCGACCAGCTCACGTCGTGGCCTCAGCAGGCCCATCCGGCGCCCCAGCGCGGCCCTGACGCCCTCGGGCATGAGCGCCGCCTCGCCGAGCCGCGTCTCGTAGGAGAACAGGACATCCCCGGGAGAAGGCGTGACCCTCCTGGTCCATCGCGTGAAGTCGTCCTCGGAAAGGTGCGCCGACCCGGCGAGCTCGAGCCGCCCGGAGACCAGGCTGGAAATGCTCAGATACCAGGGACCGTCGTCGGTCTTCGCGGGCGTGGCGTGCGGCCCGTCGAAGACCTCGGCGACATCGCCGACGGCGTACGTTCGCCAGTCAGGCATCGAGCCGTCCGAGTTGATCGCGGACCACGTCTTCGAGACGGGCGGACTCGTCGAAGTGGGCGTACAGCTGTCTGGTGAGGCGGGCGACGCGGTCGGCGAGCGGCTCGGCGTCGGAGTCCACGCCGGCTTCGGCGGCGCCGACGTAGCGGCCCGGGGTGAGGGTGTGATCGTGGCCGGCCACCTCGGCGAGCGAGGCTGAGTAGCAGAAACCGGGCACGTCCGCGTACGCCTCGTTTCTGGTTTTGGCGGACTCGGCGCCGCGCCAGGCGTGGTAAGTGCCGGCGATCTTCCCCACGTCGTCGTCGGTGAGGACGCGTTCGGTGCGGTCGACCAGGGCGCCGCGGGCGCGGGCGTCGATGAAGAGGATCTCGCCGCGCCTCTCGGACAGCGCGTTGCCGCCCTGCGGGGACTTGTCCCTGGTCAGGAACCATAGGCAGGCCGGGATGGCGGTGGTGCGGAACAGGTTCGGCGGGAGGGCGACCATGCAGGCGACCAGGTCCGCCTCGACCATGGCGCGGCGGATCTCGGCCTCGCCGGACTGCTTCGACGACATCGAGCCGTTGGACAGCACCACGCCGGCGCTGCCGCGGTCGCCGAGCTTGGCGAGGATGTGCTGGAGCCAGGCGTAATTGGCGTTGCCCCGCGGCGGCGTGCCGAAACGCCAGCGCGGGTCGGAATCGCTGCGGGCCCAGTCGCTCATGTTGAACGGCGGGTTGGCCATGATGAAGTCGGCGCGCAGGTCCGGATGCTTGTCGGCGGCGAAAGTGTCGGCCCAGCGGTCGGCGATGCCCTTGGGGTCCATGCCGTGGATGGCGAGGTTCATCTTCGCCAGCCGCCAGGTGCGTTCGTTGGCCTCCTGACCGTAGACGGCGATGTCGTGGGTGTGGTCGCGCTCGGCGTGGGCCTCGACGAACTTCTTCGACTGAACGAACATGCCGCCCGAACCGCAGCACGGGTCGTAAACCCGCCCGAAGTACGGTTCGAGCACCTCCACCAGCAGCCTGACCACGCTTTGCGGGGTGTAGAACTCGCCTGCCCGCTTGCCCTCGGCGCGGGCGAATTTCTCCAAGAAGTACTCGTACGTCTCGCCGAGGACATCCTTGGCGACGCGGTCGCCGTGACCGGTGAAGCGGGCGTCGCTGACGAGGTCGACGAGTTCCTCGAGCCGGTGCTGGTCGACGTTGTCGCGGTTGAAGATTTTCGGGAGGACGCCGGCGAGCGGCCTGTTCTCCCGCATGATGGCGTCCATCGCCGCGTCGAGCAGTGAGCCGACGCCGCCCTCGACGCGGGGCGCCCGGTCGACGATGTGGTCCCAGCGGGCGTTCTCGGGAACCCAGAAGACGTTTTCCGAGGCGTACTCGTCGGGGTCGTCGAGGAACGCGGCCCGGCGGCTCTGCGGGACGCCGGTCAGGCCGTCGGCGATCCGGCGGCGGCGTTCGGCGAACGCGTCGGAGACGTACTTGAGGAAGACCAGGCCGAGGACGAACTCTTTGTACTGCGCGGCGTCCATCGATCCGCGCAGCTTGTCGGCGGCCTTCCAGAGGATGTCCTGGATCTGTTTGGCGGTGGAGACGCCGGGCGGCTCGCCCTGCGGTTTGCCTGGGGGCACTGGTGAATCCTGTTCTCTACTCGGATCTCTACTCGGAGTGGCCTGCTTGTTGGAGTAAACGCCCGCGCTCGGCGATGGTTCGTGGCAGCTCCGACATACCGGCCAGGTCGTGGACATCATGCTCCCAGCCCGCCCTCTATGGACAGTTCGGATTATTCGGATTTGCCGGGTTTTGCGGCCGAGCCGCTCGGCCCCGTTTTCGGGCGCTGCGAAGGGGAAAGGCCCGAGAAGTCGTGCGGTGGACCGCGGCACGCGGCAGCCGAACTGTCCACGCCGGACCGGCGAACGGCGACTGTCAAGTGGCTGCACAGCGAATTGGCGACTCTTCGATTTCTATGTATTGTCCCCCCTGCAATTCACCCCGGCGGGGGAACGCCGGTGGATGAACGAGCGCCGCCAAGGTCCGACCATCCGGGCGCGGCGCACTACGGGGGAGAGTGGATGAGGCGCAAGCTTGCGTACGCGGTCGCGACGGTTGTTCTGGTAGCGGCCACTGTTTACGGGCTCCGCCTGGTCGCGCCTCTGGCGTTCGCGGACAACATCACCAACTCGCAGGACAACCTGCGTACGGGGTGGGACTCGGCCGAGTCGTCGCTCGCGCCGAGCAGCATCACCAGCACGACCTTCGGCCAGCTGTTCGCCACCAAGGTGCAGGGCCAGGT
>Ga0307508_10001374_pt1 | contig 27445 bp, 34 predicted proteins | sample 9_EM_MG_FD_203089 | JGI IMG/M metagenome (GOLD analysis project Ga0307508, IMG submission 203089) | Populus trichocarpa ectomycorrhiza microbial communities from riparian zone in the Pacific Northwest, United States - 9_EM | ecosystem: Host-associated > Plants > Roots > Unclassified | place...
CGAGAAAAAAATTCGGGTAAGCAGGACATTGGAAACTGACCATCATATTCCTCTTTCGATGCCCTGTCGTGTATGCATTTCGTTTAAAAAGCCGCCGCCGATGAAGCAGTGAGCCAATAACGCGGTGGAGCGGAGGATCAAATGATAGTGAGAGACTTGTGGCTTGATGTACTGTCAAAATGTTATCCCACTCACCGACCCTAACGAAAGAAAATAAATTTCTTCACACGGAAGGGAGTTAAGGCTCGTACATACCGTAGCCATAAAGTTCAACGCGGAAGTACCGCCTAACATCTTGCCACTAAGGAAAAATAAATGAGTCAAGATGGATTGCTCGACGATGCAAGACATAACTTACCGAGGATGGAATATAGGTCGCCCATTGACATGTTTCTGAGGGACTGTGAGATATCTGTGGTGGCATATTCGGGTCGGATGCGAGGTCAGGTTGAGGTCAATACTTTTGGGTTGAGCCGAATGAAGAGGAAACAAACATACGCCCAGTCGAAATTCGGGTTACCAATCGCTCTTCCAAAGTACCCTGAACGTTTATGAAGGGATGACATTCGACAGGTACATTGGATACGTTAGGTTGAGAGGCGGGGGATTAGCGTTTTCGACAGAGAAGAAGAATCGTGCATCGTCAAAAAACTGCAACATCAAATCGAATTGAAGAAAGCAACAAGCGGACCTGGTACATCTACCAATGGTTCATTAACATGATATCCTCCAGCTTCAAGAACACCAACGGTAACGTTAGGGTCTTCGCTCAACCTAATTGACATCATTGAAAGGAAAGGTGAATCAGCCACTCATGCAATGACATATCATCACCCCATCGGTTCGATTTGATTCGATCTGGAGGAGAGGAAACGCACCGTGCAGCAACAACGAGACCAGCTGTTCCACCACCAACGACAATGTAATCGAAGCCGCCCTGTCTTTCGACGAACTCTTCAGGCGTGGGGAAAACAGGAGGAGAATCGGGAAGAGTAGAAGTTGTAGGATTAGTAGCAGGAGCCATTTCAGCAGCAAGAGTGGATGGATAGTAGAAGTAGTAGTCGGGGGGATGGTGTTTCGATTTCGATTGGTGTACGTCAAGCGGGGTTCAAAAGTCCAAAGCAGTGCAGTTTACGGGCACGCAGACCGAGGAGATACCAGTGTTACGGGTGGATAGGCAATAGGATGTGATGCGCTACGTGATGCGACGTGATGCAGTGCGCGCTCAGGTTGATTTGAGTTGGATGTCCGGAGGTGAGTGGGCCAGGTGGTGGTGGCGTTGCCCGCCGTGCCGTAAGGTATATAGGTATAGGAAGGGGAGAAGATGAAAGCAAGGAAGGTGGGGGCTTTCACTTGCAGGGACCGTTTTGGAAGAAGAAGGAGAAGAAGGTGCTTTGTGCCGAGGATGGTTCGTTCCCCTGTCTGTCATTCGGCTTATTCTCTCGCCATAGAACTCCGGATAGAAGGGTCTCGTTAGACGCCATCCTTGGATACAAGTACGATTCCATCGAGATAATACATCAATAAATCGGAAAAAAAACTGATCTGGCTCATGTGTTCAAGGTGCAACAAAGGGCGAGCTTAGCGGAACCGGAACCGGACGTCGGCATCATCCGGTCTTGAATACCTGACCGTATACGGTGATATACAAGAAGGGTCCATAACGTTCGCGATAGAAATCAACGGTTGCTAACGCCCTCGCTCGTTGGGCCAGTCTAACCTTATCGTCCAACTCCCTTTGTTCCAAGAAAGGAACAAAGTCCGGAGACAATTTAAGCCCATACAATAGTACACTCCGCTCGATCGGAGTCACAACTCGCCTTGTGGGTCCCCATTCAATACATTCAAAAAAAAAACACAATAGCAATTCAAACCCTAGGGATCCAATTCAATTTATTTAAAAGCTACCAATTTAGTCATTATCTCGCAAATCATTTGTTATTTTCATATTTTTTAGGATATTCCACGTGTGAACACGTGTTTGAGAGCGCGAGTTGGCTGAAAACGAGATTTATGAATCATTTTTGTGCAATTTTTGATTATTGATCGTTTTTTAAGCTTCCACTTTTCTCGCGTCGATGATAGGATAAGGAATATTCTTCGTTGATTGACCTGTTACCCGTAAATATACGCATTGTTGGAAAATGAATGTTCACACATCTGCTCACGATTCATTCAAATCACGTCAACGATTGTACGTGTTCAATGTTTTCGGTTTTCGGTGTGTGTTCCCTCGACGTCCGTCAGAAGAATTCGACTACAACATAACCCTGATGGAAATCACTCTCACCCTCACTCTCAGGCTCTCTGGATCACAGGATCAGGTCTCAGGTCTCGAGCAACCTTGTAACCTAACTCTCATAGAAGAAGAAGAAGAAACTTCTCATGGATGTAGATGTATGTAGGTAGACAACGACAACCAGGGATCATTGACACTGAACAATGAACAATGACAGGATCCTAGGGCCGACCGACTGGTCGAACGACAGAACGATCATCATCAAGAGCCTTCGTCGCCGTCACCGCCGCTATAGCTATAGCTAGGGCTGTGATTGTAATGATTGCCATCCTTTTCCCGTGTCGTCCCGATGAATCTGTAACCTGAATTGAACGCAACGAACCGATAAACGAACCATACGGTCCCTTGATCATAATAATAATAATATTATTATTATTATCTTCATTATACTGATCATGAGCTGAGCATTGAGCATGGCCGGGGCCGATATACAACCACCCCAACCCAACCCCCCAGTTCCATCCTTATGAAATCCGCCAGTATGTTAGTATAGAGCAAATTGTACGTGAACGTGTAATATGCAAACAAGAAGCAAGTAGAGTACAAGTACATGTAAGAACTTGGAAGGCCGAGATGAGCAAAATCTCGCCGCAAGGGTCACATGCACACAATACATGCCTGGTTACTTAGTACTTCTTACACGCATAATCTAGCCGCCGAATAACAAGCCAAGCCGGGCCAGGCGGCTAGAAAAAATATTATAAAGGTACATGTGCTGTGCTAATTATAAGTAGGTTTAAAGCGATCAAGGTACACCCCAGCCTCATAAGTACATGATATATGACCACCTTGTATCTACTGATAATCTCGCTACGATGAAAGTCTTCTCTCCGTCCTCCCCACATGCAACCAGTTGAGTGAGTAAGTGAATGGAGTGATCCGAGTCACCGTTCACGTTCTCGAGAATGACCATCTCCTTTTCCCGGGCGAGTCGCATGCTACGCCACAGACTGGCAGTGATGATGACGATGATGTTGTCATTTTTCTTCCTCGATTGGACGAAAAAAATTGTGCATGCGAGCCACATAACAGAGTCAACAGAAGCAGAGCAGAGCAAGTGGGAAAAAATCAACAACAAACAAGGCGAAAAAAGAAAACTCGTTCTGTCGTTGCACATGTTTCCTAAATTTTTCAGTGTGTGAAGGATGCGAAGTTGTCAAGTTGCGAAGAGTTGTAACATTGTCGAAGTTTGAATGGTGGTAAAAGAAAAAAAGAGCGTCAAAGCAACAGAGGGGTAAGCAAGTAACACGGAGCAATAAACAGGTTAACATGTATCAGAGAGAATCTTACACCCAAGAATGGTAGAGAGACATCAAAAACGAATATATGGTCGCGGAAATGGACAGGGGGTGCGAATATATCCGGCGAGATTAGGCGGCCTATGGAGACATGCATCGCCGCCATATGGTGTCGTGTGAATTCGGTGGCAAGCGAGCGAGCGAGCGGAAGAGGGGATAGGATTGTGATGATGACGAAACGATAGTCCCATGACGAGAAAACAACACTGGAAACGAATGCCGCCTCGGCAAGGTGGAGAGGGGAGGAGAGGAGACGGAAATGTTTTGAATCTATTGACGAACGATGTATGGGTGGGCGCCGCCCGCAAACTCAACGTCATTCTCAGGCTGTCCACGCCAATACCGCCTCGCGTCGGCATCTAGCTCCTCAACGGAACCGGAATTGATGAAGTCATTAGCCGAGAGCATGTCCGAGCCGACTTTGACGACGGATTGCAAGTCATCGTCTGCGTCTGTCTTGCTCTCAATGTGATGCATCGCGATCCCGTCCTCACGATGTGTCTCTTGGTGTGTCGTGATCTGTACCTTTGTAGCCTGGTGGTGAGTCGAGCGAAGGTGATCCTGAACCAGCGACACGCCGCGGCAAATCAGTAAACAATATCACCCCTGAGCGCCCAAGATAAGCGAGTGACGTACCCCCATCATCTTACTCGTAGTACCGCCGATAGTAGTTCGGAAATGTAACCCATTCGTCTCGGTTTCCTCGCGCTGCGAGGAACGATATTGAGGATTACGAGAGTTAAGCGTGGCGATGAGAGTGTTGGAGTAAAGTTTGGAAAGGGCGAGAGCGGGAATCATATGCAAGTTGTTCTCCTTCCATTTGAGGAACAGGAAGAGCTCCAAGACGGCACAGAAGGCGGTAAGTGAACCAGTTTCGACGGTCATCCGAATCAGACGACGAAGAATTTGGTCAGTGCCGGAGAAACCAGTGCTGGAATTGCGAAGCTGTCGGAAGCGAGCAATATGTAAACATGTTGTATTCACATATTCAGGAGGTGCAAACTGACCAAGACGACCATTGTAACAGCAATGAGGATGTCCGCGAGGGCGCTTCCTCCAAGCCAGATAGTTGCGGTGGGGAAAAGAAATCCGATCTTGGTGACATCGTTGATAATCTCGAACCAAATTGCGCTAATGCATGCGCAGATGCCCTAATGACAGAAGCCATTGGTTAGGAGATTCGCACGGGCGGTCAGGGGCAAGGTGCCTTACCTGAGTGAGGGCAACAATCAGGATCGGGATGGGGATCCAGATAGTACCGCTGATTTTGTAGATGCGCCAGGCGAAGAAGATCTGCACGATGCAGCTAACGACTCCGTCCAAGAGAGGGACAGCGATCCAGGACCAGCCGGGCTTAATAAGAACTTCTGGGTCTCCCCACCCGCTAACGAGGAAGTGCCAGGCATTATCTGCACGAAATACCATGAGGACCAAGGGGAATATCGCAACGTTTCATAGGAACTCACGGGTGGTCATCGCCTATTGGGAGGGAGCAGAAGAAACTACGTCAACAAGCTGCCGCGTGCTGGCCAAGTCAAGCGGCGAACCAGTACGTACTGTTTGAATAGTGTCAATCGCGAAGAGACCATAGACAAGGACCTTGACGCCCGTAAGATCGCCAGGGAACCCAAGGAAGTACATGTATATTTGCATACAGCTGAAAGACGCCGTTCAACATAACGTCAGAATTCTGCAGTCGTCGTTGATAGACGAACGGATCGCAATGGATGACTTACAGCACGCCATAGAGGCCCCAATTGAAGAGGTAGCCAAGCAAAAGAGGGCCACAGAGTAGTTGGATGTCACCTGGGACACCGGGCAGTGCTGCAAAAATCATCGTGAAGGAGTGGATGAATAGCAAAGTGTTGGCGAGGGATGCACAAGGGGTTGAAGTGTAAGTGACAAGGGTGTGGGGGAGGAACCGCTGGAGGAGCGAGGCAAGACTTCGTGGGCTGCCGCTCGCTCTTTAAACGTTGAGAGAAAGGCATGCAATTACTACATTAGGAATTACATTCACGATTGTTTTTGGTCAATCTTTTCCGTTTGAATACAATTCAGTTGCTTAGAGATCCAATAATCGCCCTGAAAATGATTCAAACGTGTCAGCAGCGTGTGCACGGTCACGGCGGTGGTGGTGTGGGGAGGCGCGAAGCGCCGAGCGCCACTTACTCTAGAACTAGAACTGACAACTTCCAAGCGTGATTGGATTCCCCACGCTCTGCGGAATGCTCAGAGCGCTAGTTTAACGCACACACGCAACGGGTCGTCCATGATCAATGGTAAAAGTTTGATTGAACCCTGTCCAAAGCTGACACTCGTACCAGTGATTGCTGACGAACATTGTCGGGTTAACTACCAGATATCACGATTGTTCTCCAAACGATGGTCGCTAACAATTCACACTCCCATTCTTCCCGATTTATCTTGTAGCTTTTTCTTGCTTTGCTAAGCATTATTGGAGATATCGATCTCATCTTGGCCGATTTCATCTAGCCTTCTTGAATTCTATTTTTACGATATTATCACTTGAGCGTGAACCTCCCATTGTATCAAAATAGGCTCAAAGACTCGCTGAATTCCCAATCACCCGTACTGTACCTGGAGCCGTCCAGCCAGTTCGATCGTTTCAGAACCCACCATTGAACCAAAAGGAGTCCCGCCACCGCACCTACCTGGGGGGTCCGCTCCGGCGACAAATGTATTCAATCCACCAAGGCACCAAGGAAAGCCTCTTGTGGCTTGGTCGCATAACCGCAACGGACCGGTGTGCCGTCACCCCCATCACCATCACTCTCACAACACGGGAAAGGGTTCAGTCTCTGCCTGTTGATGGTTCCAACCAGCGTTCGAGTAACCATTCGGTAAATCTTTCGAACATCAATGCTGTCGAAAAATAGCACAGGATCGGGCTCTTTTCTCTTCCGACGTCACTTCAAAATGTCAATCCTCCATTCGATCAAGGCTCAATTGTAACCACCAGGAAACGGCACGGCACAATTTACAATTACCGCTGCCAACGGCAAAACTGGGGGATCTTCGTTGTCGGATAGATATAAAATACCTGTTCCAGACTACTGTAGCAAGTGAAACGCCGCGGGCTGAACTTGCTTGAAGGACACATAAATGCCTCGCCTCCCTCCATAGCGACAAAACTTATTACGGGTAAGGATCGCCGTTCAACATTTTTAGACGATTCTAGAAAGACTGTATTTTGTAACATTTTTCGGGCCTTCCCGTTACCTCAGAGGTAAGAAAAACCGCAGCTGCGTTTCCGTCATTAGTAGACAGCGGAGAAGGGTGTTTGTTTCTCGACCCTGTCAAGGCATACACGTCTTCGCGCGGCAAATATTTGGACCCGACGCCATGCGCCATGACCACGACCACGACCTGGTTCCAAAAATCAACAGTGAACGAGTAAATCAAGATTACGAGGGAGTCCTCATAATTCCCCCGCACATAAGCTTGTTGCCCAGATCCAGACCTCGTCTTCTGATACGAAAGCCGGCCCTGGTGAGAAGGTACGACAGCGTCCCTTAGTGGTAGTTTGTATACGCGAGGGCCGGAGCCCGGTCTCGGTTCGTACATGGCGAGAAATGATCAACTTGAGTGATAATAACAACAACAACCAATAAATGCGTTGTGAGTAGTGACGTAAGCGGTTCACAGGTCTCACGTGCCGGCAAACATGTCACCTTCGCCTGAGCGGCCGTACAATTATGCGGAAGGGGCGAGTACTGTGGAAATCGATGAGGCCCTCTCTGGGGCTCAGCCCATTCCTACTGGCTCACGGACACGGCGAGATTCTCAAGTAGGCAGCGCCTACAGTGGCGATGACGGTGAAGGATACGCAAGTGGCGCTATCTTCGACGGATATGGCGCACACGCTATCCCAAGCAGTGTCACTAGCATGCATCACGATCGCGTAATTACTTGGAGTCGTGATAGACGTAGGAGTATCGCGTCAAGTCGTCGTTCACGCGCCGCGCAACAACGTGCAAGTGTTGACGACAGTGCGCCGCTCTCCTCTGGCATCGTGCGGCGTGACTCTGGAGAGCGTGATCGTGACCAAGATACCGATGGCGGTCTGTCTGCTTCAGACGATGAGCTGGAGACTGTTGGGGCAGCAGCCAGTGAATACGAAGAAGAAGGCCGACCGTCTATTCGTTCCCGGTCTTCTCATAAACAGCGACCTACGTCCCGTCATTCGCAGAGGGCAGCGTCCGAATCATTCGGGAGGGGTGTATTTGGCAGTCTCTCGGGAATTTTCTCTAGGCAATCGCTCGAGATTCCTTCGCGTCCTGACCTATCTTCCATTACCTCTGATACCTCTCGAAGACGAGGTCGTTCACGCCGTACTTCTATTGCAAGCTCCGCCCGCGGCGTATCAGAAGATGTATCTGATGATGAAGAAATGTGGGGCTACTCTTCAGGTGAAGAAGAAGAGATTGCGTCGCCGGATGAAGCGACGTCTCTTACTCCTAGCTACATCGGCGACGACGATTCATTCTACGCCCGTAGCGAAAACGATATGCGCCCACAATCCCCAACGACGTCTCTCCCAATTCTCGCTGGGGCCAATGACCCCATATTTGGAGACACTCGAATGGAAATGTCCGTGCACATGGGGTACCAAGAATTTTCGACCAAGCCGATTGGTGGGCCGCCCAGTCGACAGCGTGTGCATCTTGAAGACGAGGATACGACGGTACTGTTTGTCGGCTGCCGGGTCATCACTTGGCGGAAGTGGGCATGGCGAGTCGCTGTAGTCTGCACTTTTGGTCTACTTGGCTTAGCGGGACGCTGGGCGCCTACTCTATGGCTGAAATGGGTCACGCAAGAGCGTGCATTCGAGAAGCTTGGTCACGATGATTCGAAAGAAAGTCTCATAGTGGTCGAAGTAAGTTCGATTCGCCCTCTGAAGTCTCGCAGCATTTGGTCACGATTCACCTGTTATAATCAGACGCCATTTCGTGATGTATTCATCCATCAGCTGATCACTGCGGCATATCCTGATAAGACCTCCAGCATATTTCCCCGGTCGACCCAAGATGTTAGTTCTCGAAGTAGCCACACTCCCGGCAACGCGACGCCGCGATCCGCCCATAGATTGAGTTTGCTCAATGGAATTGCAGACCCCGTTCATCTCGGCGTTCACGACCTTGAGCGGGGTGCGAGTTCGTTGAGCAGCCCCTCTGGCGTTCTGCGATACGTAGACTACCGTTATGCTCGCTTTGTGTTTGACGATGCCGCTGGAAAGTTTAAGATGCTTAGGTCAGTATTCCCTCGATATTTTGTGGCTTGGTGCCTGATCGCCTTGCGGTCATGAAGAGACTGGCGCGACCCTGCCGCCACGAGCCTGACTCGTGCGAGAGAGGGCATCGATAATCATGCCCAGATGTGCCGCATGATTCTGTTTGGGAGGAATCTCATTGATGTGGCGGGCAAATCTGTTTTCACCTTATTGATCGAAGAAGTTCGCACGCCACATAACATTGCTTACTTTGGAAATGCTGACGTGCCTGCCAGGCATTGCATCCCTTTTATGTCTTCCAAATTGCCAGCATAATACTCTGGAGTATTGATAATTATTGGTACTATGGTAAATACTTCTACCGTACCACCTCTCGTGTTCAACAGCTTGACTACGAGTGGTCACACAGCGACATGTATCGCCATCATATCAACTCTGAGCATCACTACAACTTTAGTGGAAACCAAGAGGGTATGTTCTACGTTTCTATTTTCGCGCTTGCTGCGGGTGTTCACAGCATTTCCATCAGACGGTTGAACGCATGAGAGAGATGTCACGCTTCTCATGCCCCGTACGACTGCTTTCCAACGGTTCTTGTCAGTATGCCTCTTCCTTGAAAGTTTCTCTGCTCTTACGTATGTCTTCATCGCAGGGATCACTGTTTCATCAGAACATTTGGTTCCCGGCGATGTGGTTAACATCATGGAAGAGAACCTCACGCTTTTTCCAGCAGACATGCTTCTGCTCTCCGGAGATGTGATTGTGAACGAGTCTATGCTCACAGGAGAAAGCGTGCCAATTGCGAAAATTCCCGTGAAAGACAAGGACTTCGTGCGTTGGAACGAAGGTGTTCCGATTGATGCGGAAACCGCGAAAAGTTTCCTTTATACTGGGACGAAAGTGATAAGGGTGCGAGGGGTGCTGACGCCGACATCAGGTGAACAAGCACTGGCGGTGGTCGTGAGGACAGGTAAAGCGCACATTGCTTTATCCTTCAAGTTCATCGCATTCACAGTGCCCGCGTAGGATTTAACACGACGAAGGGGTCGCTTATTCGCTCTATGCTTTTCCCCAAACCGATGGGCTTCAAGTTCTACAGTGATTCTATCCGTTTTATCGTCGTCCTTGCGGGGATTGCCGGTTTGGGTTTCCTTGCGAGTGCGGTGCAGTTCATCAAACTCGGAGTAAGTCTCGCCGTCGTTCCTTCAGCGAGAAACTCACCCTTCTTCAGATCAAATTCCATGTCATCGTAATTCGCGCTCTCGATTTAATCACTATCGTCGTTCCTCCCGCTCTTCCAGCGACGTTGTCTATCGGCACCAGCTTCGCAATTGGGCGGCTGCGTAAGCTTGGCATTTATTGCATATCGCCAAATCGTGTCAATATCGCCGGACGAATCAACGTCGTTTGCTTTGACAAAACGGGCACATTAACTGAGGATGGACTTGACGTGCTGGGGGCGAGATGCATAGAACGTTCAGGCGATGTGTTTGGGGAGCTTACAACCAATGTGCATGATTTGCTTCCTTCCCCAACAAGTGCTGGCAAGGCGGAACTCCTGCAGGCCCTGGCTACATGTCACTCACTCAAAGTTATCAACGGTGAAATCCTTGGCGACCCTCTTGATGCTCGCATGTTTGAGTTCACCGGTTGGACCATCGAGGAAGGAAGGTCTGAAGGTGCAGCCAGGCCCGGTTCTTCTCGACCTGCTGATCTGGTGCAGGCAGTTGTGCGACCACCTGGAAGCGCACGTTTTAGATTAGAGGATGCTTTGAAAATCGGTGCAAGGGTGCGTGTTTGACCGTCTGCATCCAACACAAACAATATTGAACCCCTTCTGTCGATTAGCCACATTTTCTGGAATTGGGCGTGATAAGAACATTCGAGTTCGTCTCGGCTTTGCGACGAATGAGCGTCATTGTGAAGCGACTCAAGAGCACGAGCATGGAGATTTACGTTAAAGGCGCACCGGAAACGATGGCTGATATCTGCGATCCCTCCACGTGTATGAGACCGTACGGCTTACAGTGTCTTATCCTTCTCATGATATCTTAAAGTTCCCAGAGACTACGATGACCTTTTGGCGTACTACACGAAACACGGATACCGCGTCATTGCTATTGCTGGGAAAAGTATCGAAGGCCTATCTTGGTTGAAGGCACAACGCATGAAACGGTTAGCCATCAGAATCCATCCATTCAATTGGCGAGTTTTGTATTCTGACAGTTAATAAAGGGAACAAGCAGAAGCTGGCCTTCACTTCCTAGGTTTGATCATTTTCGAGAATAAAATCAAAGCGGGAACCGCGCCAGCAATCCAGGTTCTGCAGAATGCACACCTTGCTCTCCGCATGGTCACTGGCGATAATCATCGGACAGCAATCAGCGTCGCGCGCGAATGTGGTATCATCGGCCAATCTATACATGTTTTTATTCCATCCTTCGCTTCAGGTTAGATATTTCCCGTTTGTATTCGGGATTTCTCACTCGCTGGATTCCAGGCAATGCCCAGATGGCGTCGTCAACGCTAGAGTGGACGAGTGTCGACGATGAGCTGTTGAAGTTGGATCCTTACAGCTTGAAGCCCCTCCCACGACTCCATCGCACGGCAGATGCAGACGACATTGATTACCAAGACTATACCCTTGCTATCACAGGCGATGTCTTCCGCTGGATGATTAACAATGCTCCGGTGGAGACACTCCAAAGGGTATGATAGCAGCCTCTTTGTCCTGTTGTGTGGGTGCTAACCACCTTCCAAAGATGTTTGTCAAGGCCCAAATTTTCGCTCGGATGTCTCCGGATGAAAAACACGAACTGGTTTCTCGACTGCAGACTCTCGGCTACACCGTCGGATTCTGCGGAGATGGGGCCAATGATTGCGGTGCACTGAAGGCTGCAGATGTTGGCATCTCACTCTCAGAGGCCGAAGCGTCTATCGCTGCGCCGTTCACAAGCTCAAGGCCAGACATTGGCTGCATCATCGAATTGATCAAAGAAGGACGAGGTGCTCTCGTCACCAGTTTCAGCTGTTTTAAATACATGTATGGCAGCCGCGCTTCGCGATACAAGCTACTCACTCACCAGGGTTATAGGGCGTTATATTCCCTCATACAGTTCACTACCATCACACTACTTTACTCTTTCGCCTCGTCTCTTGGTGATTTTCAGGTCAGTCATTTCCCTTACTTTTCTTGGCTTTGCTTGTTGACGACGCGTGCAGTTCCTTTATATAGATCTTTTTATAATAATTCCTATCGCCGTTACCAGTAAGCGCCTCTCTTCTACAGTTATGAGCTAATGCTAAGTCGCACGTCAGTGGGGCGCACACATCCATATACAAGCATTCACCGTAAACAGCCGACAGCATCATTAGTTTCCACGAAAGTACTTTCCAGCATCATTGGACAAATCCTTATGACTAGCGCTTTTCAATTCTGGGCATTCTTCTGGGCTCGCGCACAACCATGGTGCGTGAGATACGGTGTTTTTGGTTATGAATTTTTTATAATATTCGCACCTCATTCAGGTATTCACCGCCAACTCAGAACACCCGTTCTGATGAACTTGAGACTTACAACTATGAGAATACAGTCTTGTTCCTCGTATCGTCGTTCCAGTACATTTTTGTCGCTGCAGTGTTCAGCATTGGACCTCCTTACCGGCAACCGATGTGGACTAATCGTCAGTCTCTCATTCACAATCGTGCCAACTAGTCACTCACTGAGCTTTGCAGGTGTCCTCATGTTCTCGATCATCACGCTGACTATGTTCAGTGTCTTGGTGCTCATTGCGCCTCCTGAACCCTTTGCAAGACTGTTGGACATCATAACGATTCCCATTATGGCGCGCTTCACCCTATTACTTGCGGCTGCCGTCAACGCGTTGCTCTGTGACGCACTCGAGCGCTGGTCACTGCTTGCTCTCGTCGTGTCTCATATATCAAGTTATGTCGGAGGCCGGAAGAAACGATCCGTTCGTGACGGAAAATTGTATAGTGCAGTCGAGGGTGGTATGCAATGGTAAACGCGTGTTGGATAGACAGCGCTAGTACGCATTCACTTGCAAGCCAGAATATATGTCACGCCTCAATCGAACATCTATATTTTCAGATCACTATCTCCGCTGATGAATTGGAGCCGGGATCGAGAATGGAAATGGAAGGCAGAAAATCTGAACGCTTGTGGGTACCTGCTTGATAAAGGCGTGAAACGCAACCATATCCGGATCAAATTCTAGCCTGGCGCCAAAGATGAACCATGGGGTCGCCGCGCGCTAATCAGCCATATGCGCATTAGGGCGCAAGAAGGTACTGCCCCTTATTGCGCTTCCCTTATGTGGGGCTTCCTCGCTCCCCAGACGCTTCGTCCTTTTCCCCACCGTTTTCCTCGCCACGACAAAAATCCCGTCAGTTTCTGCCAGCTTTCAGCCCTCGCGCTCCTCGTATTTTGAACACGGTTATTCCTTGGTTATCATGGGATCCGACGATCTGACGAGGTTCTCCCGAGGTGTTGACCCTCTTGTGATTGTCGCGTCGCAGCTGAGGGCGCATCATTTGGAGGCCCTTCTGGAAGCCAACACAGATTCTCCTTTCCTCGCTCTGTCCGCGGCCTATGGCGCGAGACGAAAGCTCGAATGGCTTGCCTTCGTTCATGGCGGCAACCAACCCGTGGTCATTAAATTGGACTTTCCAACCACCCAAAAAACTAGGCATTTTCAAACAATCGTCAATAACTTTCTAGGAGTAATGGGGGGATCCTCAATGAAATTCATCGCTTATAATGCCGATGTCCTTGCTGCTGGATTATTTCTGGACTGCGGAGTTCGTCTCAAACAGTGCATTAACGTTCACACCATCCCCAAGGACGGGGAAAAGACTTCCTTCTCGTACACGAATACCGTGATTCGGGCGGCATATGACGAGAACTTAACATACTCCGAGTATCGCACATTGTTTGACGATAGGGCCAAGTGCCCTAATCGTTTGGATGCGTTGGTTGGACGTGGAACGATGGCACTGATGATTGGCGCGCGAACGACTGGTAAGGTGCCACGGAAGGTCATAATCGACGTCAGCCAACTATCAGAAGAGGTAAATTTCGCAGCTAAGACATCAAAATCAAAGCTGACTATTGTATTATTAGGTTCTCGTTCTGATTGCACAATTGCTGAGGGATGCTGATTGCATAGAGGCCACTAAACCGATCGTTAAAAAGCATGATTTGGCTTCGGCGCAACTGAAGTCCAATGGAGACTTAGAGCTCGTCAGCAGTCGTTTCAATAACCGTATACAAAGACATCGCGGCCGACAGGTGTGCAGTATTTCACCGAATGAGAATGCAATCGCGCAATGACCGATACATCACGTCAGATATCTAAAATCACATTTTCGAGCTCGATGGCCGTAACAGCGAGAACAAAAGACGTGAAAGGAAAAACAGGCACTTTCGAGCTCTTACGGGCCCCGAAGAAGCCTAGTTCTCAGATCCGATCGGTTATTACCATAGGGAAAGATGTAGCGACGGTAAACGAAGCAGATACGCGACAAATTATGCGCCTCGTACTCTCAGAGGGCGAAGGGGCGTTTGCGTCTAATCTGATTATCTGCCGAGTTTTCGGGTTGCCAGAGAAGCCACCTCCTGCATTGCATAATTTCCGGACTCGCTATTCGCCTTCTAGAATATCGTTCAAACTCAATCCGGCCCAACGTCGCGCGGTGCAGGAATTTTGCTCACCACCGCAACATCTGTCAGGACCTCTCATTCAACTCGTGCATGGTCCGCCTGGGACGGGAAAAACTACTCTCATTGCGTCCATCATTCAGGGGCTTGCGTGCGCATCGGAAGCTATATATGCGTGTGCGCAGAGTAACGTCGCTGTGAAAAATATCGCAGAGAAGCTGACTCGGGCGGGATTCACCGAATTCAAATTATTGGTGTCTGAAGATTTCTATTATGAATGGTAAATGATTTTTGCTGTGCGTCGGATCCTCTGATGACCCAACCCCATTCCAATTCCGTCCTAGGCACGAACACCTGTATGAAGGGGTATCAGCAAGCCTAATCCAGTCCGGCGATATCCCTAAGCACATCTCAACAATGGAGCGGAAGCTGGGGAAAGCTCGCGTTATACTCTGTACCCTGGCTATGCTCTCGAATCATCGACTTTCAAAATGTGGCCTTACGACGCAATTGTTACAACCGACGACACTGATTGTCGACGAAGCCTCTCAAATACCCCTTGCGGACTATTTACCGTCGTTCCACCTGTTCAACAAGACAATCAAACGAATATGCTTTGTTGGTGATCACAAGCAACGTAGTGACCTGTGACTCATCACATTCCGAACACCTCCCTGCTAATTCCATTGCCTCGATAGTTCCTCCTTACGGCCAAAGCCAGGTGCCAACGTTGAAAAGCGTTTTCGAGATGGAACACCTCGCACGAGACGCTTATCTGTTGGATACCCAATGTAAGTTACGATACTGAAACTGAACTATATTTGAAATCATGCTAAGTCCACCATTTAGACCGGATGCCTCATCCCATTGGCAACTTCATATCTAAGAATGTTTATGATGGTAAATTGCAGACGCAGCACATGATTCCTGCTTGGAGTTGTTGCCGTTTCGTGAATGTTCAGGGGGTTGAGACAAATGAAGGTACCAGCACTAAGGTATGCTTGCTTGCCATTGTGCAGGAGCATCGGACTAACCTTCACGTTCAGAACGTGAATGAGGCCCGACATTGTGTTCGCATCGCCAGGCAACTCAAAGATGAGAGCTATTGTATCATTACACCTTATGACGCCCAGAGGCAGATGATCGAGGACATGTTGAGGGGCGAAAATCTTCGATGGGAGCACAAAGTCTTCAATGTGGACTCGTGAGTATTGTTTTATGCGATGTCGAACAAACCGGATTGACGCCTAGCGATGCCGAAATAACTAGCTTCCAAGGTAAACAAACCAAGGTTCCTTTATTTTGTGATTTTCGTTGAGGTTTCTTACTTTTTGATTTCGGCAGGGAGCGAGGCGGACTTCATTATCATCTCCGTTGTCCGCACCAAAAGCCCTGGATTCTTGGTGGACGAGCGCCGCACAAACGTGATGCTTACTCGGTGCAAGAAAGGAATGGTGATTCTCGCTAATCGCAAATTTCTTAGCGATGGCAAGGCTAGAGACACCCTTATGTATAAGCTTTCGCAAACCATGGCAGAGCCATGGCTTACGGATCGCGATATCCTGAATGGGCGATCAGTGTTTACGTAGTCGTGGGGGGCGGTTGCATTGGGCAAATGTTTCGCCACGTAGTCAGTGCGATAGTTGCCGCAGCGAATTCATAATTATGTAATGGACTTGCACGAATCATCATTACGTAATGTATCGGATGTTGATGTCGGTTGGTGATGGGGTTTGTTTGTGCGGATATTGTTCACTGCGTCAAAGCGAGCGAGTGGCGCAGACGATGTGTAATGAAGTCCCAGCAGCTTCCTTGACTGTGGTAGTGTAGCTGGTCGTTTCAAATCCATTTAGTGCCGGTACGGCTCGGATCCAGTCAATCATGCTGTTGCGCTGTTGCCATCACTGGCGGTGTGACAAGTTACCGATACTGACGTTCGTTTCTCCTCTTCCACTACTTTCCTTTCGCCACAGGTGCAGCGCGCCTTTCGTTCTTTTGGCTTGATTCGTCCTTCTGGGCAGTTTCCTCTTATCCTGCAGGCTCAGGACTTTGCTTTTCTCTATGGCGTCCGGTCCGCTTGCTCTGGTTACCCTATTTGCTTGCCTCTGCATCTTTCTAAGTGCTGCGCATGTTGAGGCTCTACCGACTGTTCCCGATCACGTCCTGTCGTCCGAGAATCATCAGACGGTTAAGACCACCACTAAACACACAACTGATGCGTAGGTGATCGTCACTGCCCCACCTGCTCATGACTGCTCATTAGCAACCACAGAAGCGGCAATCCAATACTCGTAAAATGCGTTGTGCAATTCACTATGAACGGCAAGGAGAACGTGATAGTGGTGTCTACTTGTGTTCAAGTGCCAGACACAAGCGAAGGTGGTGGCGGTGGTGGCACCAAGACTACCGCAACCGGAGACACAGTCACAACGACGTCGACCTCCGGTACGGATACGCCCACAAGCTCTCGCCCGACGTCATCGACCCCACCAGCTTTTACAACGTCGACCCCCAGTACGGATACACTCACAAGCTCTCCCCCGACGTCATCGACCCCACCAGCTTCTACAACATCGACCCCCAGTACGGATACACTCACAAGCTCTCCCCCGACGTCATCGACCCCACCAGCTTTTACAACGTCGACCCCCAGTACGGATACACCCACAAGCACGATCCCGACCCCGACCCCGTCAGCTTTCACAACGTTGACGCCAAATATCACTACGCCCGGAACTGCAACCAATGGTGGGGCGTTGAACCTTGTGCGTACTTTTTTTTGAAGGTCAACGAATTGGCACTGATATTTGCAATATATAGGGTACAAGCTCCCTCCCCGCTTCTCCACTGCGTGCTGGGTTGCCTACGACTACGAGCACCTCATTGACTAACACCACAAGGACTTCGCCGACAACAACGCCCACAGGGACGGAGGCTCCGGCATCCGGCGCCCCGGGCACCCCAGCAGGCGCCCTAAACACGAGCCTTCCTGGGAAGTCAATATCTGTCCTTCCTATTGGGCTCGGCGTTTTTGCTGGCCTGTCTGTGATCGTGCGTTTTAGTGTCCAACTTACCGCGCTTATATTCTCTAACCGGAGATCCCGCAGGCCATGATTGTTGTCGGTGCGGTCACTTACGAGCGCACCAAGTACCGCAAGAACTTCCGTGCGCAGAAGCTAGCAGAGGCCGGCGGAGGAATGGCTTATGGTGGCATGGCACAATCCCGCGTGTAATATATTACTTTTTTGTCGTTTTTTAACCCTTCCAGTACGCTATGATTGCATGTGACAGGGCGGCGGGTGGGGCACATGCTGCCTTGGTTACTTCTAGTTTGGCCATGCAAACTGCAACTGATGACTCGCCAATGTTGGTTCCTCCAGAATTATCATGTATATGGACATTCTGGGTCCCACATTATAGTATACATGGTTTGTTGCGTGGGCACAGCAGGAGATTATCATAATGGCATTATAAACGTATAACGAGTTTAACAATGCTGGGTATGCCATATCATGCACAAGATATCTGAAGGGATCATAGAAAGCTATCACTGAAGAAGTGTTAAGTGAGACAATGTAGTACTAACGATCAAAAACTGAGCGTTCGACTTTTAAGAGTAGGAAGGAAAAACTCACCATCAGCAATATTTGCACGTCAGACTAAGGATTATTTCATGGCAAAACTGCACTATCCTCCACGCCATTCTGCAGCCCCCCGTTCGGATGCTTTGTGGCCTGAAGCAATGCTAATACCGCAGGAATCAGACTATTCTGCTCGCAGGCAGAGATGAGATCTGCCCCTAATAAAGGCTCCGAATTCTTTTGCGCCGGAGCGGGTTTTCTGAGGCCTATTGTTTCATCCTCGCGGTCATAGTCCCCATTGAGAACCAAGGCATCACGGAGAGCTTGGATAGCGACGGCATGTGTTGCCCGTTGCAGGTCAGGCTGCGTTCCAGAGTTTCCATTAACAGCTGTTGAGACGCCGTTTGCGCGAAGGCTTGCAAGCTGATCCTGGAGCTCGGTAACAAACTGCTGCTGTTGAGTCTCATCTATCACGTTGAAGCGGTATCTGCGCATCTTCTGTGCGGGACGTCCGTCGGTGACGGAGGGCAAGCCTGGGAAGGCAATCGTGAAAGTGTTTGACACGAATGGTCGCTCCACGTCTAAGGGACACGACAGCGGCAGACCCGCATATGTCGGAGCGTTAAACCCCGAACGGCACAATACCATCTCCTTCCGCCCAAGGGTCGACCCTATGATGACGAACGACGCTTCATTCGAGCGCGTAAAGTCAAGGGTAGGTGGATCGAAGAAAAGGTCCTGGCCATGTAAATGGATTCGGAAATTCGGGTCAGGCTTGGGAATTCGGATGGTTACACTGTCGGATGGCACTCGAGCTATGAGTGATGAGGGAAGGGGGCCGATGAATGTTGGCAAGGTATGGTGGCGTTCAAATGTGTCAAGCCCTTGGACAAGACGATCGTTGCGAATCGAGACATAGATCTTCTGCAAGAGATCGTCTCCAACGAGCATGTGGGGATCCATCAGCCTAAATGCGTGGATGAAATCTCGCGACATAATGCGGGCGCTCGATGGGTTGACGTGCCGAGCGTCACTGGTCGTCTGATGCAGGTGCTGATTAAGTTGGCTCATAGCCAAAACTAAGCGCATTGTTAGGTCACGGTGGTATGTCACTACGCCCTTATTCGCGTCGAACCATCGGCTGGCGAAGGTGGTTAACAGGTATTCGACGATAACTGGGTCCTGTGGCATCCGCACAACAAGAAGGAATAGACGGAGCGCGGTGTCTATTCGCATTCCTTTAAAACCGAAACGATCAAGGTATGCTCGAAAAACCGCCTTATTGGATCTCCGCGAAAAGTACGTTGTCAACGCGGTCGCATCCAACCCCGTGGTCTTAAATAGGAGGTTAGCGACAGTGTGGGCCTCTGTCGCGAGTCCAGTCCGCTGTGCACAACGAGAAACCGCATCTTCCGGATTCATCGCAAAATCTTCGACGAAGTCCTTGATGGAAGGCAGGCTCATGAAATCTTGGTGTGATTTCCTGTGTGACATCTGGAGATCGGCATTGCGAAGTTCTATTATTGAACGTACAGCAAGCCTTCGACTCAGTGATGGTTGTAAGACCTCGTCGTCATGGAACTTTGCAATGACCAAAATGTCATTGAACAGCAGGAGAAATCGGTTCTTGACTTCGTTTGGGCTGACAACTTGACGGACTGCAGATGCCATAATAAACTTGCGAGGGGCGATCCCAAGTTGGAGCGCTTCCATCGGGCTCTTTTGCGGATCACTAACCAGCGCATCAAACGCATGCATCAGAGGTGGGGCTTTGGCAACAGTAGGTTTCGCCATTGCAGACTTGATTGGCGTTAGCGGAGTGAGCGGAGACGACGGGGGGCGGTGCGCCAGATTCAGAGGCGGGGTAGTTGGGAATGTGGGGGTAATGGGGGATAATTTCTCTGAGGTGTTCGACATGGAGGATGAAGTAGACGCCGCGGAAAAATGTCCATTGGGACGACGGGATAAGTCGACGGATTCGTCCAAGCTAGGGCGTTCAGACGAAATGCGGTCCGAAGACATTCGCTCTGACGGCCTTTCCGACCGTGGCGACGACGAGCTGAAAGAATAAACGAAGGTGCTTTCCGTCGGTGAACCGGCTAATTTGCGCAGCTGTTCAAGAGTTGTTCTTCGTCGACTACCTGGACGAGGAGTTCCGGCGGAGGAGCGATCATCTTTTTCCGTACCAGAATCATTGCCGCGGGCACTTGCAAGCAGATCGCTAAGGGCAATCTTTCGCCTTCCGCCAGGTCGGATCGTGTTAGAATCCGAGATTGCACCATTTGCCAGGTCACCTGACGCCTTGCCCTCTTTCCGGCGCTGAATCCACTTCAAGGCAGCTTCTTTTGTTTGAGGTAAGGTGTTTTTGTTCGAGGAGCTAGCGTTTGGCGTTGGACTGCGTGCTGGCACTAAATCGATGTAGGCTGGAGTAGAACGGCCATCCTCATGAATGTTTTCGCCAGCACCGAGGCCTGAACCTTCCACACCAGGTTGGTATCTAGCGAGCAGCTTCGAGTCTGAGGACTGATGAGTGAGGCCAGGTTCCGGAGAGTTTACTCGCGTGTTCGGGACAGTCCCTGGCGCAGCGTCGCTTGCAGCACCGATTGACATCTTTCGGATTCTAGTTCTCCGTTCCTCTTCGAGGCGGACTATGCCAGGGAGAGGATCCAACTTCGGATTAATGTATTTCGCGGGCACCGGGGACAGCCCACCGTGCGGCCGCGGCACCGCACTCGCTGCCAGAGATGACGAGGATTGCATCTGGCCAGTGGCAGGGCTGCTTTGGTCTGATTTACCGCTGGTAGCACTCTCTCGGTGTGGGGTTGGCGCATCATCTTTCCGCGCCCGCGCAAAGCTGTTAGACCGTGACCTCCGACCAGTGAAGGGACTTTTTAACTTTTCCCAGCGCGAAATGCTGTTGCTCTCTCGTTTCTTACGGGATCGTGAGGGCGAACGTTCTGGGCGACCGGAGCCTTCAAAATCCGTGAGGCCTTCGCGATCAGTTTGAGCATCAGTTTGTCCGTCTTCCCAATCGGTATATATTTCCGAATTGTCACGCTCGGTAGGTGTCGGCAAAGCCTTGGCTTGCATGGGGGTGTCAACAATGACCAGTGAGGATGACGAGGGCGTGCTGACTCTGGTAACAGCAGGCAATTCATCCTCTGAAGGTTTCTCGCTCGCAGAACTCGGATCAAATGTACCAGTCGTTGATGGAGTTTCTGGCCCCAAGGATGACTGGTAATCTTGGGATACCCGAGCCTCATTCGACTGTGGGAAAGGGAAGCCTGACGTTTGTCTGGCGGTATCTGGTGCCAAGAAATCGAGCCGTGTCGTCGATATAGACTGTGAGGCGGAATCTTCCGGTATATGATCTTCTTCTTCCTCCTCTTTGACCTCCAAGATCGTCTCTTGGACGGGATCCGGATTTGTAGTGGGAATAAGGTTGACACCTACACAACATGGTGAGCATTGCCCTGATTCCGACGACGATATATAATTACCATCATCGGCTCCAACCCAGCTAAGGCCTGACTCAACTCCTTTCTCCAGCCGAGCTAGATATGCCTTTCTATCTCTCATTTCTTCGGGATGTCCGTAAACTACGTCGTCCTCAGTCGTATCCTCTTCTACGGGCTCTTTTTCGCGCAACGGTGTGCCAATAGGTGTAATTGTGACAGGAAACGTGTCTTGGGCATAGGGCGACTTCTGCCCTTCTTCTTGGAGGAAAAGCGGGACACGCTCGGCATCGGGGTTAGAAGTCATGGAAGACGTGGAAGACAATTCAGAGACCTTGTACACGCGTGCATTGGCTCGGGATGGTTCATCGCTAGAGGGGGAAGAGCTAAGCGTAACGCCAGGGGGTTGTGGAGCATCCAAATGATCATCGCCATCATCATCTTCTACCAGCACAGCGTGTTGCGGGGCGAACAGGGACGGTTGGGGGCGACGTGTTGGTGAATCAAACTCAAAAGGATCATCGCCGGTTAATTTGGCTAGAGTTTCCTGATGCTTCCGTTCCGCCGATGTCAATGTCGGGGCTCCGGCTTGATGCGTCGGGGTCCCACGAGGAGATGTGGAGCGACTACCGGGTAGATCCCGATCATCAATAACATTTGACATTGCGGGACTCGAGCCAGTCCCGTTGGAAGGGGTAGTGGAAGGTGGTTTCGCCGGAGCCGCATCATCCGTACCACTTGTCAGCTCACTCTCACCCCCGTCCTTATGCGGCGCACGTTTTTCCAATCTCTGAAGCATGCGATTTCGTGCTGCCGAACGCTCCACACCGGTAACAGTGTTGCTCCTAAGCATTTTGAAAGGAGGCGGGGTTGTTGGGGAATCTCGGCCGCCCGTCAGTTTGTGCATGGCCATTTGCCGGGCACTGTTAGAGCGTATTAGACCCTCGCGAAGGGCTTCAAGCGTCGGAGGCGGCGAAGCGGCTTGGTGGAGGAACGGATGAGGGGAAGGAGATGGGAAAAAACCTCGGGGTTGGAATGGCATATTCGTAAAGTGAGAAGGGATCGGGGACGCGAGAGTGGGATGTAGGAGCGGAATGGGAGGGAGCTCCTCCGGGGATGAATCCGAAGGTCGCAAGAGTTCTGCCTTCGCCTCTTTGAAGTCCTTGGACCCACGAGAGCGAGAGCGAGAGCGCGATCGCGACCGGCCTCTACGTTTCCTAGAAGGGGTAGAAGGGGTTTCACGACCACTAGTAGGAGGCTCGTCTTCGGTTCCAGCAACATTCTCCTTTTTCGACTTGGGTGTACCATGCGGAGATGATTGATGAACATCGGTGGTATTTTCTGAGTTGAAATGCGACCGATCCTCTGCATCGCCCTCTGGATTGACCGCTCCTTTGTCGCCTTCGCTGACAACAGCGTCGTCGCGCATTGGTGGACGTCGCCCGTCTTTCATCCTAGGAAGACTCGCAGCACGCTTCAACCTGGCAACAGCCACTGCGCGGAGGTTTGCCGCAGAGGGCTCTGCCGTCATCGCTTGAGGTCTTCAATCGTCGACGACTGAGACGCGGCTGATTATGGGACAAATGTATTCACTAACGTCCTCGAGGCGCCCGCGTGGGGTTGACAGCACTCACCAGAGACCACCCAACAGCTGCGGTTAGACCAGTGCAATTAACTTTATACGGAAGACGGTGATATGGGAATCTAGTCTCGTTTCGTTGTGCTTAAACGTGGGGTTACTGAGCTGTGTTGGTTCAAGTTGTTGAGGTGACAAAATTTGCTGTAAACAAACAGGTGGCACAGATGATGGAAGGTATGTACCGTACAGTAAGTGACACGAGAGTCGCTCAAGAAGCGGTCTCTTCCACCTGCGAAATCGGCGGAGACTAGCTTTCGTTGGTGACTGAAGGCGGTGTGTCCGTGACAAACGCTGACCAAATATGGATGTATGTATTCGAAATGAGAAATAAAGAAAAATATGAACACTGTATCTAGAACAATCAGGAGGCAAATGCGGAAGGCGTTCACAAGTAAGGGGGTTTCAAGACGCATTCTTACGCTTCTTGGGGCGGGTCTCGCCAACGTATTCCGCATCTTTGTCCAACGACGAGGTGACCTTCTTGATGAGTGCGAACATACCTGCAAACACCCGGGCATTGCTGCGGACGTCGACGAACTGTTTTCTCGTTTCCACCCGTAAATTGTCGATCTCTTTGGAAATCTCAAAGAGAGTTCGGTCCCTCATAAAATGGATCAGTACACCTAATCATTTGTTAGTATGTCTTCCCGCTGAGCCGAATTGTAACCGGTAAACGCACAAGTCATCACAAATTCGACGGGTGCCACTCGGGGCGTTCCTTCACGGAAAGGATAACCAAGTTCTTCAGATCGAGCTATCTGCAGCAGTTTCTGCAGCACGTTTTCGACAGAAGCCACGAATCTTGCGTCTGGTGGCGCGGGCGTCTCCAGGAACTTATTAAGCACCACGTAGGATTTGTCTTACAAAAGGAAAAAAAATGTTTCAACACATCAATCGAGCGCTTCAAAAGTTGCTTACGAGTCGTGTTGGCAGGAGAGCGAATGTTGCACACCTTGTGTGAATGACGGTTTCAATCTCGACGCAGGCAACCCGAGAATTAGAGAATGTGCTTACCGCGCCCGCGACACATTGGAATCCCGTTCCTCTAGAGGTGTCCCAATCCAATAGTTCATCTAAAGTCCCGTCTGCAAAGACATAGGTCGCCATGAGGTCCGTTATCCAGGCAGCCCACGGGCCGCTCTTTGATTGCAGTTTCTCTCCTTCTTTCAATGGCATCCCCAATTGGACGCGCTATGGAGAGAAAACTGTGTCAGTGAGGGACCCGGAGAGTTCCGCACGTGTCACTCGCACCTGGAACATATCCCGTTCCTGGACGTCTGTCAGCCCCTCATATTGAACTTGGAAAAAGAAAAAGAATCGTCAAAATTGGGTACAAGAAGGCGATGGAATCTCCATACCGCAAGTCAGTGCTTTGTTTTCGAACTCCTTCCGCAGAGAAGCATTCAAGATGAGCCGTTTTGACGCCTTCCCACTTGCCTGAGGGGGATTCCTATAATATAGCTTCTGTTTGCTCCCTTCGGATATATCTGAAGTGAGGACTGAGCAAAAACATATCCACAGCAATATTCACAGAATCGTACAAGGTATCTGCCTAGAGAACAATCATCAGGGCGAAGGAAGAGTTGCAGATACAACCACAGTTGCATACCCTTCAAAGAATCGGTAAATCGATGTGAGGCGCTGCTTCCCATCAAGGGTAGCTCTATATTCTCCGCGTTTTTGATCGTCCCTCAGCGAGAAATACACGGGAGGTACCTGTAGAGGGATTGAGTACGTTGTGGCTGGCGCATTGAAGCCCTAGCGTACAGGGAAGTTCTGCATCAAAGATAGTATGAGGCCCGACTGCTTTGGCGCTGGCCATACGACCTCTTTGGCAAGCTCAGTGCTAGTCGTGGAATCCCGAAAGGATGTTGCTTACCTCGCTGAAATTGGACATCCAGATCGATTTGCTCTGGTGGTTGAGCGCGTAAGAACGGCCAAAGCAGGGTGCTTCACCAGTGTACTCACTCTTCTTGATCATATCTTGTTGTATGTATTTATCAATTTGCCGCGCGACTTGTGCACAAGCGATTCAACGTACCGTACAACTCATAAACGCTTAATGTTCCAAACATAGGCGGGCTTAAGCGCCCTGGAATCCCGCCAGTGTCCTCACCCAACTCATCAGACCATTCATCGTCGTCCGAAGGCGGCGCAACTTTCCGTTTCGGCATCGTTTGAATCTGGTTAAGTTGACGGCTGTTTAGCTGGCAAACAGTGGACGCGCAACTCTGAAACAAGAGTCAGCAAACCTACCAAAATATCACTAGGTCTATACCCAGGATCATTCCCGATGGCTGCACCATATCACTGATTATCTGTGTTCCCGAGCGCCAGGCCATCTCACATGATACTGCTGTAAGCCCACATTCGAACATCCGAACTCAGACAGACATACTGGGACAGATTGTGTCCTCAACAAATGAACGATCTATCCCATGTTCGTGAATCCGTGAGACTGAGACATGGATGGGAGCGCCACTTGCGCCGCAGGTCTCGGAAGCTTAGGTTTTCTCACTTTTGTAGGACGGCATGGTTTGTTTGTCCCAATCGCAACTCTATTCGTGCGGAGCTATGCAAGCGGGCATCCCTGTTGTGTCGATATTAACTGCATTGGTTTATGGATTCACTTGGTGAACTTTAACTGGCGAAGCAAGCCCCTCCGAGATGTCGATGCTTGAAAGCTCAAAGTCGCTGGCGTTTCAACCAAATATGTCCCCCCTCGTGCCATAGAACCTCAGAATTCGCACGAAGGTGTCATCTTCTGTGCAATGTCTGATTGGAGAAACACCCTTCTAACCCCAACGGTTCCGAGCGCAAATGCCTCGTTGACACACAATAACAACCAACCCACACTCCGAGACATCGGGCAGAAATTACCTTGTTGTGAAGCTTCGAATTCATGCCTAAACGTTCCTGACTAACGAATTAGCAGGACGATGACTACTGTGTCCGCATGTGAATAGTTGGGTGTGGCGATCCCCATCACCATTGCGCAGATCCCGACGTGTTCCCCATTACAATGCACACACGCAGTTGCCCATCTGTTCATCAATGGACCCGCGGATGGCGTCGAAGTTTCCCACATCGATTCCAGGATTCGTTTGCGCTGCATGGGTGTCGAGTCGCGCTGGTCCTTGAAGTCATTCGGCAACGTGACTTGGTGTGAAACCGAGTACACTCGGGTCTCTCTATTCCGGCATGACTCGACACATTGCTCAGTCAGCGCACCAAATGCCGAACGTTGGGCAGTGGATGTTGTTGTTTCCAGTTCAACGAGTGGATCAGATCACATTCTTATTTCGATATCCGGTTTTGAAGAGTCGGGTTCAGGCCCGCAGCATGCGGTCCGAAACCCTTCTCCTGTGCCGCTCGTTATGAGGACCGCCTTGCGCGTTTTGCTCCGGAGCAGTTGACCATGTCAATATTTCAGGACTGGACTGTGGCCGGGGCCAATTAAGAGTGACTCATCAGACTGATCAGACTGCATCGCACCCAGATGCCTCAAGCCGTACATGCTGTAAATGTATAGATTATGTTGTGATCGTAGTCATGCGCGATGCTTTTTCCGTTCCATCCCAGAGTCAAACCGTGAAGGATGAGAAAGCGCTCTAATGGAACGCTGACGAGCGTATGGTGGCGAGTAATTGGAATATGGCCCTCTCCATCCTCCGAGTCTACCCGTTATCCCCGGGCGTTCTCTGATTTCCTGAATGAAGGCGATTGTTTTCACCGAAGCATGTCACGACCCGGACCAATGGATAAAGCTGACCGGAACATCCCGCCCCTTCAAATAACATTCACGTCGAGTCTAGGAAGCATTAATGTTAATGACACATGTCAAGTAGCTATTCTGACACTAAACGCCGCCAAACGTCCGAGCTACCCATGGCCACGTACGCAGCGTTATAACGTTATCTGATCCATGCGGGACACCATCTTGTGATTTGTCCTAGAGAATCAGATGCAGAAGGGATAGCAGAAGTTCCATTGTGACGACGAACGTACAAGCCGCAATTAGCAACGTCGAAAGTGAAGGCGTTTTCTGCTCCCGACTGACTGTTCTGAATTAATTTATGGGTCACTAAGGGCCGGTTCGGCTACCGAGTTTTTGCAAAAAAACTCGAGTTTTCGGGAAAAAACTATTTTTGAAAACTTGCGAGTTCACCTTGTCCCCCCGCATTTCGCTGTCAACAAAATCAATTGCCGGATCCCTAAGTGGTATAGATTAGGTCTAGTGCA
>Ga0307508_10001376_pt1 | contig 27418 bp, 40 predicted proteins | sample 9_EM_MG_FD_203089 | JGI IMG/M metagenome (GOLD analysis project Ga0307508, IMG submission 203089) | Populus trichocarpa ectomycorrhiza microbial communities from riparian zone in the Pacific Northwest, United States - 9_EM | ecosystem: Host-associated > Plants > Roots > Unclassified | place...
TTCTCTCGGAAACAGGAGGGAGACCTGCACGAACAGCCTCACCAACACTACCAACCCAAACCCACACACAAGATCTAAGATTATTCCGTTGTGAATTATCGAAAGTAGCCTGATTACCTTTGAATCCCCCCACACTCCGGTTAGGAAACAACCCCAGTGTCACATCGGCCGCCGCCACGCGCCGCTCTTGTCCTTGTCCTGTCTCAGCCGCCACCGCGCGCCGCTCTTGTCCTTGTCCTGTCTCGGCTGCCGCCACGCGCCACTCCTGTCCTTGTCCTGTCTTCGGCCGCCCGCTGTGCGCCATCCTAGTCCTGTCCGCTACCAGGAGCCCGCCTGACCCTGTGCCGTTACACTTTGTTGCATCAGCCAAACTCTCCCAGTGGCGGAAGAACCCCGAACCACTGAAGAACCCCCTGAATTCCCCAAGAACCCTGAACCGCTCAAGAACCCCCCGAATTCTCCAGGAACCCCGAAATCATGCCCGGCGAATCACCCGAAGCCCCGGCCCAAGCCGCCCATATCGCGGTCTCACCCACCTTGCTAGCAAAACTCCACACCATAGCGAATAGTGAAGCTTTCGCCGCGAATGCTACCCTGGAATTGGCTTTTGCCCACGTCAAAGAATTAGTCATGGAAATTCTTAATGCTCCCGCTGCATGCCTGGCCTGGCGCATCGACGATCTGGAGGAGCAGCTGGCTTCGTCCAGACGAATCACAGACAGGTTGTCATCTGGCAACCTTGCACCAAGCCACGGCCGGAGCAACAAGATCCCGGACCCCCCATTTACGATGGCAACCGTGAAGCCCTCGAGGGGTTCGTTGCTCAGTTGCGTCTCAAGTTGTTCAGCGACACCACTCGTTTCCCTACCCCCGCCATTCGGATGGCCTACACCTTCAACAGGCAGCAAGGACGGGCTCAGGCACAGGTCCTCCCTTTCATAAAGGGTGACACGATCAATCTGAATGACGCCGACAACATCATTCAAATACTCCACAATGCGTTTGGTGACCTGAACCCTGCAGCCACTGCTAGGGCCAAACTGTCAACTCTCAAGCAGGGGAAGAAGGAGTTCAACACCTACTTTGCCGACTTCCAGATGCTTGTTTCCAAGCTCAATTGAAACGAGGATGCCAAAATGGATGTGTTGCGAGAGGGAATGTCGCAGGAGCTACGTCGCCTGTTGTTGGGAAGAACGAAAGGGTTGAGCTTCAACGAACTGGTAAAAATATGTCAGGAAACAGACACCGAGTCACATACCATTCATCTCAGTGAAGGACGATCATACCAGCACCCCCCGAATGCCCAAGGCCACAACCACTCACGAGTAGCGACCGCCGCTCCACTTGCCATCAACCCGGTCCCAAGTGGCAGTGGGAACAGACACTGACCACACCCCGACGCTATGGATCTGAGTGCAGCGGCTATTCGTGGAAAGATCTCAGAAGAAGAACAGGCGTCCAGGCTACATGAAGGTCGCTGCCTGTACTGTGGGGGGGGGTTGGGCATATGGCTCGCCACTGCCCCAACAAGTCGAAGAACCCCTTCCGTGCCGCTTCTGCTCACATAGAAGGGTGTCAAGATCCTGTCTCACTAGTCCGTACAGCTCGACAGGCAACGTAGGAGGTCTGGTAGTCTTGCTGTGGCGGTATCCGACTTCGCCCTAATCTCTGCACGTCTGGCGTGGTCTCGTTGCGGTATTCGACTTCGCTGTGGTGGTATCCGACTTCGCCCTAATCTCTGCATGCCTGGCGTGGTCTCATTGCGGTATTCGACTTTGCTGTGGCGGTATCCGACTTTGCCCTAATTTCTACACGCCTGGCATGGTTTCGTTGCGGTATTCGACTTCGCTGTAGCGGTATCCGACTTCGCCCTAATCTCTGCACGCCTTGCGTGGTCTCGTTGCGGTATTCGACTTCGCTGTGGCAGTATCCGACTTCGCCCTAATCTCTGCACGCCTGGCGTGGTCTCGTTGCAGTATTCGACTTCGCTGTGGTGTTATCCGACTTCGCCTTAATCTTTAGTAGGTTCTTACAGGTGGTGGTCGCAGCACCGGGTCACGGAGGTAGAGAGATAGGTCTGTGGAGAGACATAATAGATTGTGTGGAGAAGAACCTCCAGACTAGCTACCGCGCTCTTCCTTTTATACTTTTACTTCCTTCTGTGGAATCACAGGTTGCCCGCAAGACTGACACAGTTCCTCCATACCACATCATGACTCAATCATCGCGCCCAAGGAAAACACATGATCACACTCGGCTGCCACACGGCCAACACTCTACTCACGGCAACAGGAGAAAGGACACGCAAGCAAGAACAGTGAGGAAAGAGAAGAAGGACGCGCAAGCTCAACCAAAGAGAAACACATACGTAAGAAAGGAGAAGAACGCGCAAGCTCAACCAAAGAGAAACACATACATCAGAAAGGAGAAGGACGCGCAAGCAATATAACGGAGACAAGGAGAAGGGACCTAGACCGGCCGGCGGTCTGTAGGTAGGATAGATATCGCTACCTGCGCAATATGGGGGAGATCGGTCGAGGCGCCTAAGCGCGGAGGATGATCGTGGCTGTGGCAGTGGTGATGAGGGCAAGCCACAGGGCGGCAAGGGTGACGGCGGCACCGGCAGCGGCGCTGACGAGCCTGCCGAACGAGAATTGTGACAAAGGGAACCCCAATGCACCTGCAAACGCGAGTCAGGAAACATTTGCGAACCCGAACACATTTGCGACCCATCCCAACAGCAGTGGTGGAGGAGGAAATTGGGGAGGAAATTGGGGAGCGGGTGGAACTGGCGGCAAAGGCCAGTCGGGAAATGCCTAGACCAGCAGCTGTATGATGGTACTGTTGTTGGTCGTACTCAAAAGAAGTCGTTGTCTGTGTTTCGTTTGTCTAGTTTGTCCGTCGGCAAGGGGTTAATGGAAGGAAAACATCTTGTAGTGATATGCAAAATCTCCTTCGGTAACAGGACCGTTGCCACCCATGCCCTCATCGACTGCGGAGCTACTGGAATCGCTTTCATAGACAAAGACTTCGCACGCCATCACCAACTCCCGCTTACACCCCTCCAGTACCCCAGAAGCCTTGAGGTCATTGACAGTCGCCCGATATCCTCCGGCAATATCACTCATGTTGCCAACACCCACCTCGCAATACTCGAACACCAAGAGACCTTGCCTATGTTCGTCACCAAGCTTGGCCACTACCCAGTCGTGCTCGGCATTCCGTGGTTGGAGCTCCACGATGTCGCCATTCGTTTCAGCTCGCGGACCTTGACTTTCAGATCAGAATACTGCACCTCGTACTGCAATTGGGCACCAACCGTGGTCTACGCCTACTCTCATGCGTCAAAAATAGCTCCTGAGGAGCCAGTGGTAAGTGCGGGGGCCGGCGAATTCGTGGTCTGGGCATTTACGTCTCCCAATTCATTTTTTCAGAACCAAGTCACTGACCATGGCAAGGACTACAATTTGGGAATGGGCGCCCGATCGTTGAACTGGCGCACCAGGCCGAACGTTGTCCATGGAACCAGTGCCGTGCCGGAGATGAGCTTTTTCGACGAAAATGACGCCGCGCCGGAAATGAACGTTTTCGACGAAAATGACGCCACGCCAGAAACGAGCGTTTTCAACGAAAAGAGCACCGGGCCGGAAAAGAGTTTTTTCAACGAAAATGCCGCCGCGCCGGAAACGAGCGCCGGATCGACAACAGAGCGTCCGATTCAGATTTCAGCTATTGGTGGACATCCGTTCCAGCGATTGACGTATAAGCCAAATTTACGATTTTTTCGACTTCCCTGTATGAGATCAACCAAGCGCTCGGAGTGAAGGAGAAACCAAAGAAGCTGGATCTGAAGACTTACATACCTGCCGAGTACCACAAATTTCTGTCACTATTTTTGGAAGCTTTGGCGAAGAACCTACCACCCCACCGGCCTTATGACCACAAGATTCCCTTGCGAGAGGGTTTCACGCCTCCCTTCGGCCCGCTATACTCGATGTCTAGAACCGAGTTGCAGACGTTGAAGGAATGGTTGGAGGAGAATTTGAGCAAGGGATTCATTAGGGCGTCGCCCTCCCCAGCAGCCTCACCAATTCTTTTTGTCAAAAAGACCGATGGCAGCCTGAGGTTGTGCGTCGATTACTGTGAGCTGAATGCAGGAACTATCAAGAATCAGTACCCACTGCCGTTGCTGCAAGAAACGTTGATGCGTTTGTCGAAGGCCAAATACTTCACTACATTGGTATTCGCGGGGCATACAACCTGGTAAGAATGGTAGAAGGTAAAGAATGGAAGACGGCTTTCCAGACGCGTTACGGATTATTCGAGTCCTTGGTTATGCCATTCGGGTTGACGAATGCACCGTCTGATTTCCAAGCCCTCATAAACGATATGCTGCGGGCCTACCTTGACGACTTTTGCACCGCGTTCCTCGACGACATCTTTATTTACAGCAATACCTTGAAGGAACACAAGGAACAGGTGTACAAGGTGTTGAAAGCATTGTCGGACGCCGGACTGCATCTGAAGCTGGAAAAATGCCATTTTCACAAACAGGAGGTGAAATATCTGGGTTTCATAATCACCACCAATGGAATCCAGATGGACCCAGAGAAGGTGTCTTGCGTTTTGGGATGGGAGACCCCGAGGACTGTCACCGATGTCTAATGTTTCCTTGGATTTGCCAACTTTTACAGAAGATTCATAAAAGATTACTCCAAAGTAGTGACGCCGTTGACCAGAATGACAAAAAAGGAGGGAGGCAAATACGTTCCATTCGTGTGGGGACCAGAGCAGCAGGCAGCCTTCGACCTCCTCAAAAAATCGTTCACGTCGGCACCCATTCTCCATCACTTTGACTACGACCGGGAGATAATAGTCGAAACGGACGCTTCGGACTATGTCTCGGCTGGCATTCTCTCGCAGCACGACAATGACGGTGTCCTGCACCACGTAGCCTTTTACTCCAAAAAGCACAGCCCTACGGAATGCAATTATGAAATCTACGACAAGGAACTCATGGCAATCATTCGGGCTTTCAAGGAATGGAGGCCCCAGTTGGAGGGCTCGCGCCACCCAATCCAGGTTTTGAGTGACCATAAAAACCTGGAATACTTTATGAGTACCAAGCTTTTGAACCGTCGGCAGGCCAGGTGGTCCGAATTCCTTTCAGGTTTCGATTTCAGGATCGTTTATTGACCAGGAAAGGCTGGTGGCAAGCCAGATGTATTGACTCGGAGATCAGGAGATCTCCCTAAGGAGGGGGATGAAAGACTGCTAACCAACCGGCACGCCGTTTTGAAACCTCAGAACCTGATCGATCTACCAAAAGCCGGAGCTGTCAACGCCGGACGGATCAACGTTTCCGATGCCGGACACGAACAGATCGACGTTTCCAACACCGGACAGATCGACATTTCCGACACCGAAAACGGATGGATCGATGCTTCCGACGCCGGACGGATCGACGCTCTGAACGTTGAGCGAAATTCTTCGGAATTGTCGGATTTACGGATCGATGTCAGACGGATCGGTGTTTCGGACGTCGCGTCGAACCCTTGGAATCCGTCAGATTCACGAATCGACGCCCGACGGCCAGATGCACTGGACGTTGCCAATAGGTTGAGCTTGATGGCTAACGATGTGCCCGACGCCGGACAGCCGGACACCGTACAGCCGGACGCCATACAGCTGGACCCCAGACGGATAGCCACTTTACTCACTGAAGCCTACCAAGTGGACCAATTCCCGGGACGGATACTGGGCCTTCTGCGTGACGGCACTAGGCAGTGCAAGGAAATATCACTGGCCGACTGCAAGGAGATGAATGGCAGGCTTTTCTATCGGGATTGCATCTTTGTACCGGACCACACACCACTTCGGCTGCAGCTGCTGCAGGACCACCACGATCCTCCTACCATGGGATACCCAGGACGCGCCAAAACACTGGAATTACTTGCAAGGAAGTACTGCTGGCCATCAATGAGGAAGGATGTCGACCGGTTCGTACGAAACTGCCATATTTGCCGCCGAACGAAGTCCACACGACACGCACCATATGGGGCCTTGAAACCATTGTCCGTACCAGATCAACCATGGCAACACATATCTGTCGACTTTGTGACTGGCCTACCCTGGTCCAAGGGCTACGATGCTATCTGTGTGGTGGTGGATCGCCTGACGAAGCAGAGGCACCTCATTCCCTGCACGACGACGATTACAGCGGAAGAACTGGGCACTCTCTTCTGCGACAGGGTGTTCCGCTACCACGGGCTACCAGAAACGATTGTCTCGGACAGAGGGCCGCAATTCGCTTCCCGCTTTTGGAAACACCTATGTTCGTGTCTGAAGATTGACGCGCGACTCTCGACTACTTTCCACCCACAAATGGACGGACAGACCGAGAGAGTGAACGTAGTTGTGGAACAACACCTCCGTGTATATGTCGCGTATCTCCAGGATGATTGGGCCGATTTCCTCTTTCTGGCAGAGTTTGCAGGCAACAACCAAGTATCAGACACCACGACGTTGTCACCGTTCTTCGCCAATTTCGGTTTCCACCCCGGTTACGATTTCGAACTGGACATCCGAGTAGATGTGGCGGAAGAACTGAAGTGACAAACCGTAGCAGAACGACTGGAACTTATTCACGAAGTAGCCTGAACTGAGATGCGATACGCACAGCTACGACAGGCGGAGGGGGCAGATACCCACAGGACTCACGCACCAGCCTTCCGAATCGGTGACCTCGTGTGGGTGGACGGCCGTAACTGGAGAACTGCACACCCAAGTCGGAAGTTGGAAAACAAGCACCATAGACCGTACCGCGTGGTCCACACCATCGGAACGCACGCCTACGAGTTGGACATACCAGCAACCATACAAAAACACCGAACCTTCTCTGTATCCCTTCTACATGCTGCCGCCGGCGACCCGCTCCCGGGACAGGTAGTTCTGCCACCACTACCGGTAATCGTTGAGGGCGAAGAAGAGTGGGAGGTGGAAGAGATTCTGGACAGTAGGAGGACGAGGGGTCAGTTGCAGTACTTGGTTTAGTGGAGGGGGTTCACAGACCCAACATGGGAACCTGAGGAAAATCTGACCGAGGTAGAAGCAGTGGACATTTACCACGGACGCTACCCAGAGCGGCCGGAACCCTTACGAGCTGCCCTCGTGGGAACTCGGGCCAAAGGGGTGGCTACTGTCACGGCGTGTGCCAGCTACTAGGCCTCGACCCCTGGCGCCGTCTGGAATGCGGGAGGATGGAATGTGGAGTGATGCCGGGCGTGAGGATGGATTGTGGAGTGACGCCGAACGGGCGACGGATATCCTTAAAAGGAGCCATCACCCACTTCTTTCTTTCTTTCCTTCTTTCCTTTTCTTCCTCATGTAACAACTTGTTTGTCCCCTTTCTTGAATAGAAGCATCTTGTCACAACCCTTTTCTCTTGTCCTGTCGCAGCTGCCGCCGCGCGCCGCTCTTGTCCTTGTCCCGTCTCGGCCGCCGCCGCGCACCACTCTTGTCCTTGTCCTGTCCTGTCCTCGGCCGCCACCGCGCGCCGCTCTTGTCCTTGTCCTGTCTCGGCCGCCGCCGCGCGCCGCTCCAGTCCTTGTCCTGTCTTCGGCTGCCCGCTGCGCGCCGTCCTTGTCCTGTCCGCTACCGGGAGCCCACCTGACCCTGCACCATTACAGATTCGATATGATAATCCTCTCTGGTCGACAGAGGCATCTCTATATATACATGCTCGTCTCCGACTTCCTCCGTGCCAAGTTCCACAGCCACCTCAAGCGTCGGGTGCCCTTGCAGGATCGAGACTGCATCCGTATGGACTGCGCCTCTGTACATGAACGCCACCATCTTATGCATTGGTGTTCCGCATGAACACCACCCCAATGCATTGATGGTGTCGTTTCATGTTTCCCTCTTGACAGTCATGGCATTCGAGTCGTCGGTTGATAGGGTATGTCGGAGATCGATCGCTTGTCTGAGAAGTTGCACCCCCCGAAGGATTTCGGGACGAGCTTGAAATCCATCTTTCCATTGAAAGTTGTTATCGATAATGCTTTCAGGTGCTGTAGCTCTGGCCGAAACTGCTGATCGAGCCGATACATTTCCTCCTGAGGATTGTGCCGTAGTTCTCTCTGTTGCTCCACTGCAGAATGCGACTGCTGTGCTTGCTGTGTCTGTATGAGGGGTCCTGCCATGGATCTTGAAAGTACACCATCTTGTCCCTTTACTTGTTTTCGGTTTTGTTGGCCGTCAGATACCGCTACAGCAGTAAGATACATTGCGGGGGGGTTGAATCGGAAGCGCTACTACCAAGAAATGAAGTGGCGTGTGTATGTAGATGGTTGGGTTATCCAGCTAAGTACAACGTATGTATCTACGCTACGGAAGAAGCCTGTCCAATCGCACTAGTGCTGGCCAGTGCGCCGAGTGCTCCTCCATGAGCACACCCCAGAACGTATGATATCTATCCCTGCATTCGAACTGTGTCACCACGACTACATATCCTGGAAGAAATCACTTTTATCGACTTGGCATGCGTTCGGTCTCCCGAAAGAAGATCGGGATAAGCCTAGTTGATCCCAGAAGGGATCCGTATCTGCCCTTTTGGAAAGCCATGCTGTTGCCAGGATGTGCATCTTAACCGTTATTTTACTGGATATGGACTCGCATGTGCCCCTCGTGCGGTGTACGGTACGGGCCGGAGGGAGCGGACTGGGAACCGCGCCGCCGTCGAGAACCGGCCCCCGCGGGAAAGAGGACTCTCCGTCATCCTACCTGGGTCATATGACTCCCCCCCCCACCGCCGTCGCAATTCGCATGGGTGGACATCAGCGGTGTGCACGGTATCGTCAGGCCCGTCCTGGAAGTTGCAGGACCGATTCAGGTGGTCTCTTCGCGAGTACGTAGCGCATTTACCGTGCGGAGTATGCAGCATCGCTTCGTGCGAGCAGCCAGATCGGTCGGTGGTTGTCACAGTCCACGTCCTGGCCAAAGTCGCGCCGCTCGTGGGGGTCCGTCCGACTGTCATCTGCGGGACCCGACTCGTCCTGCCGACTGCCCCGCGCATCGAGTAGAGAACATTCGCTGTAGATCCGCCGCCGAGCGGATCCGGTGGTGTCTTCGGTAACCCTCCGAGGGACTATCCGTTTTGGTCCCGGCGTGACCTTCACGCAGTCGATCCCAGAGAGACCTGGCCGGGTCCGCACATTCCGCGGGAATCCCGGTGAGGCAGCTGTCTGCTCCAGTGAGGCGGCTGTCTGTCCGGCGCGACCGCTAAGCGTCTTTCTGCAGCGATCACGGCAGCACCGAATGTCCGGTATGTATCGCCGCCGCTTAGGGAGTCCTACGCGGATGTGACGCGTCCGCAGCCACCGCCCCGCACTGGACCTCTGCCACGCGGCAACGTGTGCGCGGCACATCCCCCGCCGCACGGTTCCGGCTGGGTATGTTGTAGCCGCGGGAAGCTGAGGCGGGGCTGTCGCCGTGAACCCTGCTAGAGCCGTCGGGACGGAAGAATCCGGACGTAGGGATGCCGATCTCGGTGTTATGTGTGCTGAGGCAGTGGAGTCGAGCCAAGGATACATGAACAGGCTTCAGACTGTAGGCAGACGGTGGAAACTTAATATCGTGCTGCTACTCGACCCAGCCCAGTACAGAACGAATACGTTAGCAATTTCACTCCATTTTTGTTATAGTGTTCAGTGTTACGATCGGTTTGGCATCCGATATGTATTACTCGAGCATTGACAGGCATTGTGTAGAGACCTGAGGGGCACTCGGAATTGTATCTGGTATACGATTCATGCCATATGGACGCCGCATCGTTATTGTGCTCAGTTCTTGTGAAATACAAAGCGGGTGTTTCGGCACTGAGTTCTAAGGCGTGTGCTAGGGTGCTCTAAGTATCCCTCTTCAATGCTTGTCAGATGCCAATCAACCATTTGATATGTATCTGACACGCATTGGCTTACAATGAAATACTCCTACAGTATCACTTCTGATAGGAATTTCCCGGTCACAAGAGTCAAGCTCGATGCGAATCCACGCAAACTGGCTGGCCACTCCCGTCTCCGGTCTGGCCTGCGGTGACGGAAACATAAGCCCGGTTGCTGGATTCCGAAACACACCGCCGATGGTCAACAGGCGGACCGACTGGATGTGTGGGGTGCGTCCCTGTTCTCTGACGGTGGGGAAGCGCTCGCGTCCTCACTCTGCTCCATCCGAAAAGAGAGACTCATTATTCATGTGTCATTTTTTTGTTTATTCATTAATCGCGTGCGATCTACCCACCTACATAGATCATGGCGATGAAAAAACTATGCGGTCCCTGACCCTCGACCTCGATCGGTCTGCAGGCGGCCCATTGTAGCTCCCCTTTGCCCTCTGCCCACGACTGTCCCGAGAAAATATAGAGTGCACCAAGGATATGACAAAGGAAACAAAAGAAACGCCTCCAGACTCCCTACTCATCTGTCTCGGAGTATCCCAGCACTGTGGCGACTCGTTACTCGTATGAGGCCTTGTCAGATCGTGACGAGATTATGTACAGTCCGGTATTATGGGGGCACAGCGGGTTTACTACAGACACGTAAGGTCACTCGTCCGTGAGTGATATCGCTGCTGCGCGAGCCATTCTCCGCAGCCAAGACCGATGTGGCCTATATGTACCTATGTAGGTAGGTAGCAACTACGCCCTCGGCCCACGGACCGCTATGCCTCTCCGCGTAGCATCCGGTGCTTACTATGGGCAGACAATCTATTCTGTCACGCTGCACTTCCTTTTCCCCCCGGATTTTTTTTTGTGTATTCATACTCGCATGCGACCTATATAGATCATGGCGGCGTACATTTTACCCAGTTTTTCTGTCCGCAGACCGCGCGGTGGCGGCACGTTGCAAGCTCCCCTTTTGCCCTCCGCCCAGGCCTGTCCCAAGAAGATGTAGAGCGCACCAAGGAAATGACAAAAGAGAGCTTTTTCCCCCGCATGGCGGCGAAGCGTTCCGATATATGCTGGTGGGTATTAGGGTGAGCCCTTGGGGCGCTGCAATTGGCGGGGCTGTAACGGGGCCATGATACGTAAGCTATCGGGTTATCGGTATAACCTTAAGGGTGGAAACATGTCCGTTTGTGCACATCGCAGCTAAGTATCTTCAGCAGCGACGCGGAGTGACTACTTTAGCTGGGTATGCGGCGATCCCATTACCACTACGGACGTCCTCCACTGGCGGATGCCCATGCCGCAGTACTAGCGTTTTCCCCATCAATGGCGGCACGAGAGGACCACGAAAAATTCCTTTTCCGTGTCCAGTCCAGAGCTGGCCACCGTACCGCACCGGATATCAAGGTTTTCCAACCTCCTGCCGCGTAATGGTGTCTTCTGGATCGTGACTGAAAGACAGTTAAGCGTTTTGGCCCTGCGAGAGAACTAGGCCCCCACTCCCTCTTCACGGTTCGATATAAACCTATACTGCCCTTCTCCCTTTGCGCCCCGTTTCTGGCATGAGGAACCCACTAACACACGCACGCGAACACTTCGACAATGCACTCCTACCACCTCCTGCTGGTCCTACCGCTGGTCCTCGCCGCGCCGCTGCCGGAATTCGCTGGCATCGGTCCGTGGGAGGGCGAGTTCTTCGGGCGCGACCCGGGAAAGGTGCGAGCGTCGGCATACAATCCCCATGGACTCACCCCGCTGCCGTACGGGCCGTCAGCTTACTACGGCGCTCCGCCAGGGCCGTACCCCTACGGCCCCATGCCGCCGCCACAAGGTCCCTACAGCCCCTACGGCCTCGAAACCACCCCCGATAAGTACCACTTCGTCCCCGCCGACGACGTCGCTGGCGGCGGGGACTTCATGCAGCCGCCACCTCCGCCACCGCCGCCTATCGACCTCATGAACGCGTCCAAGGAGGAGCTCGCGGCCGCGCTTCCGCCGCCGAAGCGGAAGGACACGCCGAAGCCCGCGCCCGAGCCGAAGGGGCCTGCCGAGACCGAGGGATGTCCCGATGAGGACGAGACCAGAGAAGAGAAGCAGCCCAGGCCGTTTGACTTCATGGGTAGTCGCTGGGGGATCGCCGGGCAGGGGCAGATCATCGACGCCGCCCGCGGAGATCACAAGTACCCGCACGGTGTCAACCGCGACGAGCGGCGCCACCGCTGGGGCGTGGAGCTGGCGCCGGCCGAGAAGGAGGCTATCAAGGTCCGGAAGCAGGAGGAGGAGGAGAAGAAGAAGGAGGAAGAGGAGGGGCCGAAGCAGGTGATGCCCGAAGTCGAGGTCGAGCACGCCGGCGACCCCGAGCATCCGATGCGCTACAAGGTCAACGTCGGTGGCATCAAGACCGGGCCCGGCGACGAGACCGGCCCGAGCAACTTTCACGTGTTCACCAACGAGGGCACGAACACGCTCAGCAGCAACGACATGAGCCCCGAGACTCGGAAGTACATAATCGAGAAGATGCTACCGAAGCTCGGCGGGCGCAGGAAGAAGGGCGGCAACGCCAGTAGTGTCTTTTCCGTTTTTGGCGACGACTAGTTAGATACAGTACAGTTCGTAGAGTTAATAGCAGTCGGAAATAATTGTAGTTTTCTTGCGTCCATTCGGCATGCGCAGCCCTGCATCTCCGTGAATTGCGTGGCGTCGGGTCTGGATCTATCCGTACCTAGAAGCCCCACCAGAGGAGTGAGTGTACGAATTTCGCCATCCAAAGCCCGCGTTTCCTCGCCAGGGGGTGATACTTTCCCGCCGGGCTATGCTTCCTCCCCAGGGAGTGATATTGGGAGACCGTTCGGGAGGTTTGGAATGTTGTGGTGATTGACTATCGAGCTAGGCGGTCTATCATACGCCGGTGCCCGCCAGGGCTATGCTTCCCGCCAGGGGGCGAATATATACTTGCTGCCAGGGGCCGTATCCGGCAGCACGGAAACCATCTCGCTACTTCGCACCCGTGCTGCCACAGACTTTATCGCGGATGTTCCCCTCCCCATCTCACCCGCTCACTTTTTCCGCGCGCTAAAGAGTCGTGCCTCATCTAGATGCACTAATGTGCGGCCGACAGACGCAGCGAGGGGGGGTAAACGGCAGCCCAGAGCTAACAGCCCGGCATTTGCGTTTATGCAGGCGGAACCTTCACTGGTTCCAGAAGGTTCCGTTGCGACTGAGGGAGACGGGCGGACATGTGAATGGTGTTCTTGCTTTTCCGTTGACTGTTATCTCTTGGGGCGGCCGCCGCTGTCCACCCATGAATGCCGTAATCACCCTTCCCAAGCTTCGGCGGCTGCTGCTACTCATCGACATGCGTGTCCGGACAAGAAACTCTCCACGTGAGCAGAGTGCTACGGCGTGAAGGGCCTAGTTTCCGGAGCGCCGGAGATAGACTTCAGCCTGCCGTTGAGTTTAGCCAGACACCCGGGCGGCGCGGCGTCGCGCTATTGTGCGGAAACGCTTCTAGGCCCGGTCGAGAGCATGTTAACTCTCCCCGCCCGCAGTTGGCTGGACGGTCGTCACGAATTTCCCAAACATCTACCAGGTCTGGCTCACTATTCGGTCTTTCCTCGTCCGCACCCGGAGGAAGAGGATCCTACCATCTTTGGCTCCAATGGCGCCCCGCCTCATAGGAGTTTCTCACACTCTAGACCGTCGAAACCGCCGCGAATCGTCCAACAGCTCGCGGCGGGAGCGGGCGGGCGAGGCGGTCCTCCAGCGCATCAGCAGCTTCTCTTGGTTTCTCGTTATGGGCTGAACCGTCTATATAACCTGTGGACTTCCCCCCGGCCACCGATTTCGATCATCAGCTTCACACACTTCCGTCTCTCGCAACTGCAGCAAACACACCCTTTCCTACTTTCATTCCAATCTTTTCGGTCTTTTTCGGTCTTTCCATCTATCCACAGTCACTATGCAGTCCTTCCAGGTCGCCGTCTTCCTCGCCACCATCGTCGCCGGTGTGGCTGCCGCCCCTGCGTGAGTATTCCCCTGCTACCTGCGCTTCCTCCCCACTTGCCTTCGATCACTGACCGTGGCAGTCCCGTCATACCCGCCTACGGCTACGCCATCGACCGCTTCTACCCCGGGAACTCCTTGGCCGCCGAGAACGGCGGGGAGACTCCCCCTCCCTGCAACTCCTTCAGCCACTACCACCCCTACAACAACTACCGCCCCAACTACCACCCGTCCAGCAACTACCAGCCCTACAACAACTACCACCCTAGCCTGAACAAGCCCGCGTTCTACCGCGCCTACGACCGCCAGTCGGCCGAGTACGAGGAGACGGACGCCTCGTCCGAGAACCAGAACGCGAACGACAACGCGATTGCCACCGACAACCTGGCGGGCGCCAAGAGCGAGAACGCGAACGAGAACGCGAACATGGCCAAGGGCGGCGAGGCCTTCGGCTTCGGCGCGATCGAGAGCGACAACCGCAATCTGCTCGCCAACGAGAACAACATCGAGGTCGCCAACGCCAACAAGAACGAGCTCGGTGTCGAAGTCGCCAACTTCAACGCCAACGAGAACTCGGCTGAGCAGGAGTCCGCCGCCCTCGCGGAGGTGATGAACGAGGACCACGCCGAGTTCACCGACATCCAGGAGAACGAGACCGACAACCTGAACCTGAACGACAACTTCAACGACCGCCAGCACGGCGGATGCGGTTGCTGCCGTGGTAATCACCACAACCACCACCGCCGCATCTAAGCGGTGACGCCCTCCGGGTTGGGCGGCGAGTGAGCGAACTAAAAAAGAAAAAAGGGGTGACAAGTTTTCTTTTCGGCGCTGAACGCAATGCAGATGCAATTCCCTCCTTCCCGTTGATTTTACTACAAAGTTAATGAGTGTGTGTGGTTTTGGCCGGCCTTGCTTCCCGTTTCCGTTTCCCTTTTTTCTTTCTTTCCAGATCGTTCTCGCGGTTTCGTTCTCGAGCCCCTACCCGTCACCCTGTGTGGTCCCTATTCTAAGTCTTTCCATTTTTCTTTCTTTTCCTTTTAGTTCATTGTCTCTTTGCCCTTTCATTTTCTTCCTTCATGTCAAGGGGGGTCTTGGAAAGAAAAGGAGCAAGCATTGTATAATAGGAGGGAGATGAGAGGCTCTCGTTGCGTGCGGGGGATATTCTCTAGAATTGATTGTTTTCTCTCTCAAAAAAACCTGCTGCTTCGAGTGTCGTCGTGTGATGCCGTTGGCGCCGGAGGAGCCGATTGACTGGTGATTAGCGCCGTAACCGCCGGACTGGCCCGAGCTTACGAGGAGTAAATGCTTGAAAAGAGCGAATAGCGTGGAAGGGTGGATGGCTTCCGATGGATCGGTGGGGTGCTTCGGCAGAGTGGATGCGAACGCTCCGGAAGAGGAATAAATTCCCTAGTAATGAGACAAGACGAGTGGAGCAAGCTAACCGCAGTTGACGACGGCCAGTGGCGCAGACGCCGGTCGGCGCGCCGAACCGCGCTCCGACGCTATTCATTGCGAGTGACCTCCGATGCCCACCTGCCCCCACATCCGCTGGCTTGGCATGACTAAAAGTGCACGGTCACCGTGCAGGCGGCGAACCAGGCAATGTGGCAGCTAGTAAGGGAGTGCCACCCCCACTCCCACACGCCGTGCTCCGTGCTCCACGTATCTATGGATACCTTCGCTAGCTGACGATGTTGCAGGTATCGATCCGCGGCGATGCCTACGTCCCGCCACGCCACGTTGCTCTGCGTCGGACACGGTTGCGTCGAGGGCACCGGCCGCCGCCATCATCGCCAACGGACCCCGTGCACCGAAAGCGGGCGAAAGTGGAAGGAAGGCGACCGGCTCCACGGTCGACGATGTCCATCCGCCCGTCTTCCGTCGTCCGTATCGGATGCCTCCTGGCATAACCACCTCCGTTCGTCAGCCGCGTACGATTGCTGGGTACGCAACTGGCAGGTCCGCGTGGATTCCCCATTTGCGACCCGACCGGGCCAGACGAGAAGGAAGGAGAGAAATGCGGATGCACGCCCGCCCGCACGCACCTCCATCTCCATCTCCATGTCACCTCTGGATCACGCGACTCGTCCGCAGTTTGTCGTGTCCACACATGTTTCCGATCGCGCCGATTCGACGCTTGCTCGTGCTCTCCGGCGGGTGCGTGGAATTGCGGAATTCGCGAATTCGGGAATGAAGGGGGGAATACGTGTCCAACTGCGGAAGGGAGGGGAATCGTCGGCGTCCGTGACTCTGCGGGACGACGACGGGCGGAGATCCGTCGCGGGTATGTGTGATGTGCACATCTATAATGTGTATCCTGATGGCTGAGTGCGCCCAACCAGCTGTGTTGCTCTGGGGATGCAGTCTGGGTTTCATCCGCGACAGCAAATACTTAGGAAAAAGCAACCGGAGGAGGAAAAAGTAACCGTGGAGAGAGCCAATCGGAGCCAAGGAAGATTCTCAGCGGTCGCGACCGCTTTTGTTCGAACGCCCAGTCGGTCGGATCCTTGCGGACGATGCCTGCGGGCGGAGCCCATTGCGCCTGTATATAAAGAGGGATGGAAGCCGCCGAGCGGATAAGCCTACCGTCCCTGCTAGATCGAATCGCATCGCGACCCGATCGAATCGTCACCGTCTAGTCGCTCGCACTGTCGCCGTCGCGTCCGTTCGTCGTCTGCTCACGTGCCCCCGCCCTACGAACTCTGGCTCTCCGTGGGGAAGTACAAACTTTTTCTCCTTCCTTTCCTTCCCGCTCAACTGCCGCTTCCGAACCGAGCTGTCGGTAGCCGCTGGGGTCAGATCGGATACTTACCACCATCGGCTTTGCTGTCGGTTGCATGTTGCTTTCGCCCGACCTCTACCTCGTCACTTCGTACTTGCGGCCTCCTTAAGCCTCCTTCGTCACCTTCATTCCTCCCCGCACCACATCACCTCTCCCACCACCACCACCACCACCACCACCACCACCAGCCTCTCCCTCACACCTCGTACCCACACTGTCCTCGCGCTCTCTCCACTACCGCAACCACCACGACTGCGCCTTGGTCGTCTACCGCACTATGGCTTCGGAAGCCATCACTGCCGCGACTACGATCACACGGAACCCCTCGAGGGGCTCGCTGCGTTCGCTGGTCAGCTTCTACTATCACCCGACTGGCGACAGGACCCACTCGCACTCGCTGATCACGGCCCCGTGTCCGCGGTGCGGCCACGCCGAGCCCGTCAGATCGCTGCTCGCCGCCGTCGAGAAGACGGCGAGTTGCTACTCGACCTGCACCACTCCCGCCTCCGCCTCCGCCACCGCCTCCGCCTCCAACCCTTCCACGACTCTGGCCTCCTCGTGCTCCGCGGCATCGGTCTCCCCGGGCGCGTACGAAACGCTGCACCGCACGTTCGTCGACCTCGAAGCCACCCTCGCCCGCCACGGCGCCGCTTTGCTCGAGCTTTCTCAGGCCGCTACCGCCACCTCGGTCTTCACTGCCACTACCGCCGCCGTCGAAAAGGTCCGTGAGCCCTGCAGTCATCCGATTGTCCACGACCTCGAGGACCTGCGGCAGTACATATCCGCGGTGACAAGGCTTTTGCGGACCCTGCACGAGCAGTCGTCGAGACTGGACGCGGAGGCAAGGGCTCAGCGCGCGGAGAGGGAGGACTTCGCCAGGCGGTGTGCCGAGTTCGACAAGCTCAGGGAGGAGACGCTCGCGGACGATGTCGGTAGAGACGGCGCCGTACCCCGGGGACGCATATCGAAGGTAGCGATCTCCCCCTCCCCTCCTCTCCCCCATTCCCCGCACTCACCCGCATTCGCCCGCGTCGAAGTTTGCTGACGGCACCGCATAGAGCATCGACTCTCCTGACGAAGTCCGCGACCGTGATGACAAATCAATGGCCCTCTCCCGCACGATGTCGTTCGCCACGATCGACTACAACCCGGAGCTGATTTGGGACGACGACAAGGAGCGCGAGCTGGACGAGCTCGAGAACCGGCTCGTGCTCGCCAATCGCAACTGGAGTCCCGAGCAGGAGGTTGTGTTGCCCCAGGTCGAGCACCTGCGCGAGGAGCGCCGCAAGGCCAAGAAGCACGGCCGCTACCACGTCTCCGGTACCAACGCCGAGAATTCGCCCTCGCGCACGACCTCGATTCGAACGGCAGCCGTCGCCGACCGCCGCAAGCGTAGCAGCTTCTCCGGTGCATTTAGCCGCAGCAGGACGGACAATAAGGCCCTGTCAGCCGCCGGTGGGGGACGTCGCGGTTCGGCTGGCGACGCCGTCGAAACAGGACGCACGACGTCCGGTGCAGGCAACCGGCTTCTGCGCTTCTTTTCCGGGTCAAAGAAATCGGAGTGATGGACGGAGCGTCTCCTTTTATGAATTACGACTAGTGGTGTGAGGTGTGGAGTGGGAGTCACCTGGTGGAGGCTGGCGGGATTGGGCGGAAGGGAGTCTACAGTTGTCTGCGTATCATTGAATTCGTGATTGTTGCTATGCACCTAATGCGCTGTCTGCAACGTAAAGCTATTTGTAAAATTCGCATACAATTCCGCACTCGCTGTTACACTTTGCACTCGACGGTACTGGTTCACCAGTATACTCTGATTGTAGCCCTTCTCACCTGTTGCCCGCCAACTACCGTCATAGAGCCATGAAAGCCGGCTTCCCATCGGCTCAGCCCTAGTTAAGCGTGGTGATGACAGGTTACCATCGCAGCGGGCGACCACGCGGGAATCCCTGGTACCGTAGTTTTTTTTAATCTAGTTTATTCATCTTGATTACGCATTCAAGCAAACGCGCGTATTGAAAAAATCCCGATTTTGTTAAAATTTGTATTCATATAGAATTGGTAATGAGTGTGTATTCGTCGTAGAGGATGCATTCACATAAAATCTAACTTTTTCTTCATTATTCCTCTGCAACAGCTAGATTATGATTATTTTTTTCTTTATTCATTACTCACACAAGACCAATCTTGATAATAGCAAGATCATGGAGACTCCATCCCCAGTCTGCACGCCTCTAGATCATGAAGGGGATTTAAAGTCTGGTTCCCATCTGCAGTCCTCACTTGTAGCTCCTCACTTCTTTCTTCTTCAGGTTTGCAGTGTCTCTTTTTGTTACACCTCAGGAGAACAGGAGAGAAAAAGCCAAGGAAAGATAGCACTGGTAAGTCATAAGGCAACTGTAACACTCAGGTGTTTCACCAACAGCACAATTCTCCAGGTAGTCACCAACAGTCTATCACCCTTAAGCGGATGACACTTGTATGATGGCAGCAGGACGACCATGTAGTTCTGAAGGATTTGCACAGGAGCGGTTGGGAAAATTCACTAATGGATTCGCGTTCGAAATATCACTAAAGAGTTGATCCCAGAAACAAAATAATATTGTTAAGGCTCAACTTCCGACTGATCGTCACTGATGCCTCTCTACATGGGAGAACTGATGCTCTTTATATGTCATGCCGACTTGTTGGCTGTCTGCCATCGGACTGGCTCGTGAAGCGCAATACTTCGGTATTATGCAACAGTGTCACCTCTTCAGAGTGAGATAGGGTTGATTGGGGTGTAGCACTGTTTGATAGGTATGGATCCAGAAGATCTTTGATCCAGATGCTTGCGAACAATCTTTGTTTGCATCCCCTTGTAGTTGTTGTCACCCTCGTGCTCCTGTCCGCAGCCCTTACTGGCTATATGCTTCTCAGGTGTATTTGGGGTGGCAATCTATGAGTGTTACACCTGAAATATCTGGAGTACGTAGCTAGGCTGAGAGAGGAGTACGTAAGGATGACGGAACGCACTCTGAGAGTCTAGGAGGGAGATAAAGCCTGGAGATGAGCTTACAGCCGAGACGGACCTAAGACACATATCTCCGGAGGTGAGGGAAAGATTGCAAACGACGAGATGTTTGGGCTAGGACCCCTGCCCCGAAAGGAGGGGATGCCACGTCACCTGTTGATGGCGTACGGACCGCCGGACTTGGGCTATGACCCCTCCCCCGAAAGGAGGCGATGCCACGTCGCCTGCTGAGGGCGTACGGAAGAGAGTCCGGTGGGAAAAACACCCTGCCCGCTTGTATGAAACCTCATCTCCCCTTATCTACACCCTGCCAGGACCAATGAGTCACCCACGGGGTCCATGCACCTCGGGGGAATCCAAATCCAAGTCACCATTTCTCACGCCGGCGCCACTCAGATATAAGACAGAGGTTTTCCACTCAGAAACGGGAGAAAACCAGCACAAATATCCTCACCAACACTACCACCAAAACCACGCACAAGATCTAAGATTATTCTGCTGTGAATTATCGAAAGTAGCCTAATTAACTTTGATTCTCTCCACACTCCGGTTACGATACAACCCCAGTGTCACACTATAATCTTGATCTCAAAATCACCCTACTTTCATGACTTGCTTCGACGACACCTACTTCGAAGACCACCTCTACCTACTTGAACTATCTACCTTCTTGGAACCTAAGTCTCAGTACTCCTTCGACTACACGTTCCAATCAATTGATAGCGAGTTAGCCAACTACGAACAGTGGGATACATTCAGCGACGAACCTATCCCTACTCCCTACCAAGAAGGCGACCACGAGCCCTGGAACTGGTATACGCAATACTGGCTCAACTGCGCCTACAGCCACAAGAATGCCGAGTTCACAGAAGATGAGCTCCAGGATATCTGCGACTATTACTTCACCGACAACGAAACCATCTACACAGGACACTTCTTCGACCTCTATTAAAATGATGACCTCTTCAGACTTTAACATGCTCCGGCTCGAGGCCCCCCACGACCTGCTCCAAATCACCGACGGAACTCCAAGGCCAGAACAAGCGGTGGAAATAGCCATTCCTGCAGTCTGGGTCAGAACCCTAGTGCACCAGCAACAGCAAGCCGAGAGCGACTTGAAACGGCTTATAAAGCTGTGCGGTGACGCCTACGATAGAACTGACCGACGAATGCGGGAGATCGAACAAGCTTATCAAACCTTGGCAGAAGGCACTAGGTACGTATATGACCGAGTCAACGCTAACGAGAAAATAGCGGAAGAATGGATACGTAGCAAGCTGTCAAAAGCAGCGAACGCATACCAATCTCTCGCCAGAAACGTCTGGCAGGCCATCATCGAGTGCACCAATGAGGCCAACGAGCGACAAATATGTCAAGCCACTCAGCTGGCTCGGGTAAATGATGCCCTGTGTGACACTGGGGTTGTATCGTAACCGGAGTGTGGGTAGAATCAAAGGTAATCAGGCTACTTTCGATAATTCACAGCGGAATAATCTTAGATCTTCTGTGTGGGTTCGGTGGTAGTGTAGGTGAGGACGTTCGTGCTGTTTTTCCTTCCATCAGGGTGGAAAAACCTCAGTCTTATACCTGAGTGACGCGAGCGTGAGAGGCGGTAACTCGGATTTGAATTCCCCCGAGGTGCATGGCCCTCGTGGGCAACTCATTGGTCCTAGCCGGGTGTAGATAGGGGAGATGAGCTCTTCAGGCAGCTGAGCGGGCAACTTTCTTGCTCCAGACTCATACGTGGCCTCCCCCACACGGCCCAGACCTCTTCGTATGTGGTTCCTCCGTAAGGACTCGGATCTCTCGTACGAGACCCCTCCGTAAGGAGCCCAACCAGCGTCTGCCAAGTTTCTTCTTTTTGCTCGTTTGCACTCTGACCCCTCATCTCGGAGTTTCTTTTCTTACGACCGATCTTCTTGGCCGCAAGCTAACTCCAGCTCCTTAACTCCCGCCTAGACTCTGTGGGTGCGTTCCATCATCCTTACATACTCCTCCTCTAGCTTAGCTACGTACTCGAGGTATTTTGGGTGTAACACCCTGACCTTCCTGGCAGACGCTAACACGGCCCGCAATCAACACCTGGCCAACTTTCAGGGAAACGTGGAACTATGGGCAGCTGCACACCAGAACCGGGTGTCCACCCTGGAAAACCAACTCCGGGAAGCAAGAGCGGAGATCCAATGCATTGCGACCAGAATCCGGCTACCCGCAACGCCATCAGTACCAGCGGGACCACCTGCATGGAGAAGCCCCGTCCGACAAACCAGCACCAGCGCCCCCTCGGCTCACTCACCACCAGCGTTGGGAAGCCCACTACGCCTAAACCCGGGACCAACGCTCCGACGACGGAGACCCCTGGCGCTACCCACAATGCCAGAAATGAGGCAGCGACTGGAGCAACTCCGACGCCACATATCCCCAAGGCCACTGGCACACGAATCCGCGGCAGGACAAGGAGGAGATCCCCCCTCGACACCACCCAGATCATCTGCGGGGCCACCCTCAGGCCCGCCGTCCGAACCACCCCGACTGCCTTTCCGGCACCGCCGCTCCCCTTCACCGCCTAGGAATCCTGCACCTACAATTACCACGTAGGACCTCGTACAGCTAGTGGCAGAGAGAGTGGAATGGGCTCGACAGGACCAACCGGCGCGACCCGAATGGGGCAACATTGCCTGATTAAAAATGAAGAACCTGGAATCCTTCGACAGGAAGAGTTCGACCACCTTCAACCAGTGGTGGGAAGCGGTCACCATGTTCCTTGGGTTCTACCTAGAAACGGGGGATTCACAGAAAATTGCCTGGGTAGGGACAATACTTTTGGATACGGCTCTAGTATGGCACCTACAGCGCTTCCATAAACTAAAGGGAAACGATACCTGGGTCAACTACGTGGCAGCCATCCAGGCAGAATATCGTAATGAAAGGGAAGCAGCCGACGCCAAACTCAAACTGGGGCAGCTAAAATACTAGGGGTCGATCCGCACCTATCTCACGGAGTTCCGAGCCCTGAACAACTTCGCAAAGGTAACGGGAGAAGGCCTGCACGAGAAAATCGACCTAGCAATGCCAGACAGCATCCTGGACATGCGATTCAACCAGAACCCAGATGAGGCCACAGATGACGAAGGGTTCATGAGCGCCACCTACCGAGCGGGAATCCAGGTAGAAAAGAAAAAGGCGCTCAAAGTGGGGACCCGCCCCAGGGAAGAAGGATGACAAACCAAGGAACGAAAAAAGGGCGGACGACCCGTGCAAAAAGAGACCGGAACACCACTTCGATAAAGCCCAGGAATGGTGGGGAGCAAGAAACCACTGGGCCTCAAAGGAAGAAACCTTGAAAGGTGTTCCGCAAAAAGAACAAGAGACATACTTCCGAAACCGTGACGATTGCTGGCGATGCGGACGACCCGTGCACAAAACGTTCGAATGCTTCTCGTTCAATACGTTGCAAGGAACTACACTACCAAAAGCCCCTTGGAAGGCTGCAGGAGCCTCGGAAGGAAAAAGAAAACGGGACGAAGAAGTAGAAGAGTCCCCGACAGCCAAGCAGCAAAAAGTGGCAGCGGCCGAGATCATGGATACCAACGCCGTGGCACCGCTATGGGAAGACTCCGAGTCAGATTTTTAGGAGGTCAGGAGCAGCCGCGGCCTAGGACGTCGACAATAATATGCGGACTATCTAAGAAACGAAGGAACAAGGAACCAAATGCCGGAACCCCATCAAAGAAACCAAGGACAGTCCGCAGTGGCACTTGCCCAATCATCACTATGATACTACACTTGGGTAAAGAGAAACACCCGATTCAGGTACTACTGGACACCGGTTGCTCCGTTGCGCTCCTCAATCGACAAACAGTAGAAAAACTCGGGATCAAGAAGAGCGCACATCGGCAACCTCACAACATAGAAAACTATACTGGGGAAAGCGTCCAAGGGGCAGGACAATTTTATATAGAGCCAATACTCCTCCAACACCGAAGACACTATTCCAAGGAGAAATTCGAAATCTCACCAATGGAACCAGAAATCGACACCTTCCTCCCTTTTGACTGGATAACAACACATCCACCACAAGGCACCTGGACAAACCAGAAAATAAGGTTCAACAGCGCCCGGTGCCTCGCCAGCTGCACCAGGTTCGAAACCGGTGAGTTCACCCTGGTATGGGACGAAGAGGTGGCAAAAAACCCCCATCCCAGATGATCGGCTATGTGTCGACGGTCGACGAAGACGCAAGGGAACGAGTCCCTATGGAATTCCGACAGTACCTGGGAATAATGGGAAGGGATGCGGCGGACACCCTTCCCCAGCACCGACCCTACGACTGCAAGATCAATCTCAGAGAAGATGAGACAGGGCCCTGGAGACCCATCTACCCACTATCGGAAGAGGAACTCCAAACACTTCGGGAATGGCTGAAGGAGATGGAGTGAACAGGAAAGATCAAACGCTCGAGATCCCCCGCCGGATCACCGATACTCTTTGTCCCCAAGCCACACGGAAGAGGGCTATGCCTGTGCGTCGACTACCGAGCACTGAACAAAATAACGATCCCGAACCGATACCCGCTACCACTCATGCAGGAACTACAGGACCGGGTCCAAGGAGCGCAGTGGTTCACTAAATTAGACCTGAAAAACAGATTCCATCTCATTCGAATCAAGGAAGGGGACGAATGGAAGACTGCATTTAGGACCGGATACGGATTATTCGAGTTCCAAGTAATGCCCTTCGGCCTAACCAACGCCCCATCCACCTTCCAAGACATGATGAATCACATCTTATCGGATCTACTGGACGTCGGAGTTTTGGCATACATGGACGACATACTAATCTATGCCAAAAACGAAGGAGAACATGACCGCCTGGTTAAGGAAGTCCTGGAAAGACTGCAGGCCCATGGGTTAGCGGTATCCCTGGAAAAATACCTCTGGAAAACTCAGGAAGTGGAATTCCTGGCTTATGTCATCGGGAGAAAGGGAATCGCAATGTCTCAAGAAAAAGTGAAAGCAGTACTGAGTTGGGAGGAACCCAAATCCCTGAGTGAGACCCAGTCTTTCCTAGGGTTCGCTAACTTCTACTGGCGGTTCATCAAGGACTACTCGAGAGTGGCGCGACCCCTGACAGAATTAACAAAGAAGACGGAAAAATGGTCATGGAACCCCAAAGTAGGAAAAGCCTTCAACGAGCTTAAAAAGCGATTCACAACGGCACCAATCCTGGCCCACTTCGATGCCCAACGACCAGTCATTATCGAAACTGATGCCTCGGACTTTGCGTTGGGAGCAATCCTATCACAAAAGGATGAGGAAAACCGACTACACCCGGTGGCGTTCCACTCAAGGAAGTTCCAACCCGCGGAAATCAATTACGAAATCCACAACAAGGAACTCTTAGCGATAGTGGATACCTTCAAACATTGAAGGCGCTATTGTGAAGGAGCAACGCACCAACTCCAGGTGTATTCGGATCATCAAAACCTGGAATACTTCACAACAACCAAAGTCTTGAATCGACGTCAAGCGCGATGGGCACAAGAGCTAGCCGGTATCGACTTCAGAATCTATTACCAACCAGGCACACAAAACGGAAAGCCAGATGCGTTGTCAAGGCGTTCGGAGTACTGCCCTGACAAGGGGGGGGTAGAAAACCAGGCGATCACGACGGTTTTGGGAAAAAATCACTTCGAGGAATGGCTAACACGTTCATTCATCTGTTCCTCGGCATGGCTGGCATCACTCCCGGAAAGAAAGTAGACAGAAGAATTCCTGGCAAAGGTTAGGGAGGAAGGAAAGAGGGACAAAGCCTATGAACAGGCGAGGAAACAGGAAGCGGTGACAGGAGAACCGTCACCGAAGGACCGAAAGATCAAGAAACTAAGTTGCAAGAATGACCTACTGTACCGACGGAACCTGCTCTGGGTACCAGAGGGATTGGTGCAGAGGATTATGGAGTTAGAACAGGACACGAAGGGGGCAGGATACATGGGGCAGGATAAAACCATTGAACTAATTCGATGAAACTTCTGGTGGCTAAAGATGAACGAACGGATCATTGACTTTGTCAGAAGCTGCCCCGAAAGCCAACAGAAGAAGGCGTCCTGGCACAGACCCTATGGGCTGTGCTCTCTGCTAGAATTGCCTTATGCCCCATGGCAATCCAGAGTAATGGACTTCATCACGGAACCCCAATCTCGGACGAATGCGACCAACTATGGGTGGTTATCGACTGATTCACCAAGATGGCGCACTTCCTCCCTTTGAGAATGGAGGGAAAGACAGCAGCAGATCTGGCCGTCATCTTCGCCCGAGAAATATGGAAGTATCATGGCCTCCCCACTGATATTGTGTCAGACCGTGACTCCAGGTTTACCTCAGAAACTTGGAAGGAGTTCCTACGACTCTCGGGAATCCGGCCCCGAATGTCAACCGCGTTCCATCTGCAGACCGACGGCCAAACGGAGTGGCTCAACCAGATGATCGAAGCCTACCTCCGAGCGTTCGTCAGCAAGGAACAGGACGACTGGGTATGCCTGCTGCCGATGGCCGAGTTCGCCTAAAACAACTCGACTACCACGGGCAATGGTATGTCTCCATTTTACGCTAACTATGGCTTCCACTCAGCGGCCATGGACCCCGCGTCAATGGAACCTCTGAACCCAGCGAGCCAAGTCTATGCCCACTGGATGCACGCCGTGCACGATGAATCCCGGAAAGGGTTGGAAGACGCACAGGAGCGAATGCGCCGATACACCGACCCGGTACGAAAGGAACCCGCGGCATACCAAGTAGGAGACTTGGTGATGCTCAACGGATGCAAAATCAAAACGCGCCGCCCCTCGAAGAAACTGGAACACAAGAATCATGGTCCCTTCCAGATCGAGAAAATCGTCTCCCCCCTGGCCGTATGCCTCACGCTGCCCCGGAAATGGAAGATCCACAACGTCTTCCACTTCTCGCTGCTTGAACCCTACTGAACTAGCGAGCACTGAGCACCACCGGACCCGTTAAAGGTACTCCGAGAGGCTGACGACATCGAACAATCGGAGGAATACGATGTCGACGAAGTTATGTCCTCGGTTGAACGCGGCCGGGGAAATAACAAGAGAATCCTATACCTCGTCAAGTGGCTTGACTATCCGGAATGCAAAGACTGGACGGATGAACCATTCGACAACTTTTCGGTAGGCGGTCTGGAGAAACTCCGGGAGTTTCACCAACGAAATCCAGAGACGCCAAGGGACTACCGGCTCACCGAGGGCTAGACCAGATCCACCGAGGACCTGGTGGTAGTAGGCTGAAGGGGAGGAGGACTTCAGCATCAAAACACTATGAGACCGACAAAAGACACGCTTCTTGGGCAGCCACGAAAAAGCCGCCGACCCGGCGCCCGACGAGGAGTGCACGCGAACGAAAGACGTTGAGAGTCAGGAAAACCATTCAAAACAGACGTATCGACCCCTTGGCGACCGACACTGACCAGCGGAACCGGCGCAGGCGGCACATAAGCGGTGAAGTGAGTCCCCGACAGCGCTGTCACTACTCCAGCTGTTACACCTTAGTAATTAGCTAGAGTACGTAGCAAGGGAGACTCATCACGGGCCTTCAGAAAGGCACTAGTTGCCCTCTGAAGCACGGGTAATGATGCCAGAGAGTCTAGGTAGGAGATCGAG
>Ga0307508_10001377_pt1 | contig 27383 bp, 30 predicted proteins | sample 9_EM_MG_FD_203089 | JGI IMG/M metagenome (GOLD analysis project Ga0307508, IMG submission 203089) | Populus trichocarpa ectomycorrhiza microbial communities from riparian zone in the Pacific Northwest, United States - 9_EM | ecosystem: Host-associated > Plants > Roots > Unclassified | place...
TCTACCTGGCCGATCTCGACGAACGCGGCCTCGCCGAAACCAAGGATCTGATCGCCGAGCTCGGCGGCAGGGCGCAAGCGATGCGTGTCGATGTGTCGATCGAACCCGAGGTCGCCGCGTTGATCTCGCGCATCGCCAAGGAGGCCGGTCGGCTCGATGTCGCGTTCAACAACGCAGGCGTCTCCGGCCAGGCTCACCGGCTGGAGGACTACCCGACGGCCGAGTTCGACAAGGTCATCGCCATCAACCTGCGCAGTGTCTTTCTCGGCATGAAGCACGAGCTGCCGCTGATGAGCCGCGGCGGTGGCGGCGTCGTCCTCAACACGGCATCGGTGGCCGCACTGACAGGCCCGGGTGGCATGAGCGCGTATGCCGCGTCCAAGCATGGTGTGCACGGGCTGACGCGTGTCGCCGCGATGGAGAACGCCGCCCGCAACATTCGCGTCAATGCGCTCGCGCCCGGCTGGACCGAGACGCCGATGGTGAAGGCGGCCAGCATGCAAAACCCGGCCTTCGCCCAGCTGGTCACCACCGCCATCCCGGCCAAGCGCGGCGCGCAGCCGAGCGAGGTTGCCGCCGCCGCGGTGTGGCTGTGTTCGGACGCCGCCAGCTATGTCATGGGCCAGATGTTGGTCGTCGATGGCGGCATGACGATCGGCGGCTTCGAACTTTGAACGTACCCATTCGAAAGACTCACATGACCACCACCATTCGCTTTCATCAACACGGCGGGCCCGATGTGCTCCAGGTCGAAGACGAGCAGGTCGGTGCTCCCGCTGCCGGACAGGTTCGACTGCGCCACGAGGCGATCGGCGTCAACTTCATCGACACCTTGTTCCGCCAAGGCGTCTTTCCGACGTCGCTGCCGTCGGTGCCCGGCGTCGAGGGCGCGGGTGTTGTCGAGGCCGTCGGTCCAGGCGTCAACGGTTTCGGCGTTGGCGACCGTGTCGCCTATTTTCTTGCACCCGGCAGCTACGCCGCCGTGCGCCTGATCAATGCCGACGCCTTGCTGAAGGTGCCGGACGATCTGAGCTCGGAACAGGTGGTGACCGTCCTGACCAAGGGCTTGACCGCCTGGGCTGGGCTCAACGGCTTCCATCAGCTGAAAGCCGGCGAGACGGTGCTGGTGCAAGGGGCGTCCAGCAGCGTGGGCCTGCTGATCTCGCGTTGGGCCAAGGCGCTGGGTGCAACCGTGATCGGCACCGCGGGATCGGAGGTCAAGCGCGCCGCGCTCGCGAACGACATCGACCATGTCCTCGCATCGGGCGATGCCGATCTGGCTGCACAGATTCGCCGGATCGTCCCGGACGGCGTCGATGTGGTCTACGAGTTTGTCGGCAAGGCGACGTTCTCCGCTTCCGCGGCGGCCGTGCGCGACGGCGGCACGATCGTCACGATCGGCGCAGCGTCCGGGCAGCCGGCCATCGACCAGGCAGGGCTGGCGTTGCGCGGGGTCCGCATCGTTGGTGGTCCGATGGCGCAGCACGCGCAGCCCGCCATTGCGCGAGCGAGCCGGGCGGTGTTCGATGCCTATCGGAAAGGGATCTTCGGATCCCTGGAGGTCACGCGATACCCGCTTGCGCAAGCGATGCGAGCGCACGAGGACATTGCCGCGCGGCGCAAGGCCGGGACGATCATCCTCATTCCGTGATCCGCTTCAGCGAGTGACGGCACGAACTGGCCTTGAGTCTTGCCCCGTGGGCTGGAACGCGCCAGCACACGGGGCGGAGCGTGGTGGCAGGTCTAACGGGCTGTCGCGTCCGCAGCCTTGCGAATCAGCTCGGCCACGGCTTCGGGTTGCGAGACGTAGACCGCATGGCTGCCGGGGACTTCGACGACCGTGGAGCCTGCGCGTTGCGACATTGCACGCTGGGCCGGCGGGGGAATCATGTTGTCGTCCTTGGCCACCAGGTACCAGCTCGGTTTGCTCTTCCACGAGGCCTGCGACACGGCACCCGCCAGGGCGGCCACGCCCCAGGGCACTTGGGAGGCGGCCATGAAGGCGGCCTTCTGCTCACCAACGTCGGCAGCGAACGAGGCAGCGAACTTGGCCTGGTCCAGCAGCAGGAAGCCATCCTTGGGCGGCAGAATCGGCGGCACCGGGGCGCCGGGGACCGGGTTCCTGATGAGCGACTCGACCGACTCGCCCTTGTCGGGGGCGAACGCGGCGATGTAGACCAGGCCCGTGACCTTGGGGTCGTTCCCGGCTTCGGTGGTGACGACACCGCCGTAGGAGTGGCCGACCAGCAGGACCGGGCCCGGTTGCTCGGCGACCAGGCGCCGGACGTAGGCCACGTCGTCGGCCAGGGAGGTGGTGGGGTGCTGGGCGATGCTGACCGAGTACCCATCCTTCTTCAGGATGTTGTACACGGCCTCCCAGCCGGAGCCGTCAACAAAGCCGCCGTGGATGAGAACGATGCTTGGTGCCGGAGTATTCATGATGTGCTCGCTTTCGGTGATGGTTGAGGTTCATGGGTGACACGGATCGGCCAATGCCGTGAAACACCGCGCATGCGGCGGCCTCACCGGCCCGATGTTCGAGAACTTCATCTCGACCTCGGAGTCGGCGTGACCCTGCTCTTGCGGTAGCAGCCAAGCGGTCACCCGACGCACTCGACTGCGAAGGAACTCAAGACATTCGGTGGAGCGCGAATGCCGCAGGGACAGAGCCCCCGCTGTTGGGCGCATCTGATTGCGAGAGGGCCAAGGCGCAGGCGACACCGAGGGCAATCTGCGCCGCGATCGCTACGAAGGCCAGTTCAATCTTCCTGTTCCGGGGTGCCGCGATGCTTGGCGCGCCGTCAAGCGTCGCCGCCGCCTTCGCGGCGCTTGTCTCTGCCTGTTCGATGTAGACGAGATGCATGAGTCGCCTCCTTTGGAGAAATGCTTTAGGTGTCAACTACGTTCGAGATAATTTAGATGCATATGATTTAGATGTCAACTACTTTCTGCGATCGAATCCGCCACTTTCTCGTCCGCGAGAAATTGATTTGAACTTTCACCGGCTAGTGCAAGGAGGGTCGAATCCATATCGTTCATTCAGCGCACATCACCGCGCCAACCACCAGGAATGAACATGAAAACCCATCTGGCTGTCGCAGCCGCTTGCCTTGCCCTTCAATTCGCCATCCCGTCCGTCCAGGCCACGGAGCTGCATGGGGCTTCGGTCAATTCGAATGCGGCGAACCGTCGCCAGCAAGCGCAGATCGAGCAGTTGCTGAACAAGTACGAACAAGCACTGAACACCAGCGACGTGAATGCCGCCGTGGAGCTCTACACGGACGATGGCGTATTCATGGCGCCGGAGAACGGGGCAGCGGTCGGCACCGAGATCCTGCGCAAGGCCTACGCCGGAGTCTTCCAGGCGATCGCCCTCCAGCTCAAGTTCCACGTCGACGAGACAAAGCAGCTTTCGCCGCAATGGGCGCTGCTGCGCACGACGTCGACAGGCACCGTGAAGATCCTCGCCAATGGCGCCGAGGTTCCGGGCGGCAACCAGGAACTGTTCCTGCTGCACAAGACCAACGGGCAGTGGAAGATCGCCCGCTACGCCTTCAATTCCACCCTCCGATCCGCGAAGTAATGGAAAGACTGCCATGAGCAAGAACGGACGCTCCTGAACAGGCGGCGGCACACGTCTTTGCATGCGGGGTGGGAATCGATCTCACGCGGCGCGACGTGCAGGTGCAAGCTCGCAAGACGGGGCGACCTTGGGAGATCGGAAAGTCGTTCGACCACTCCGCGCCGTGTGGAGACCTCATGCCTTTGGAGGGTGGACTGCTGCCGGACCGCGGACGCATCGAGTTGGAGGTCAACGGCAGCACACGCCAACAAGGGGACCTCGCGCAGATGATCTGGTCTTGCAGCGAGATCGTCAGCGAGTTGTCGAAGCAGTACCGCCTGTTTCAGGGCGATCTCATCTACACAGGCACCCCGCCGGCGTGGGGCAGCTCATTCCAGGCGATCGGATATTGGCACGCATTCATGGCCTGCCCGAGCTTTGCATTCGCATCGGAGAGCGGTAGCAATGAATCGCAGGCGATTCGTGTTGGCACATGCCGCAGTCGCCGTGTTACCGGCTTGGCCGACCATCGCCCAAACACGTCCATTCGTCACAGCCAGTGCGAATCGTCGTGCCGCCGCCGCCGGGTGGGGCCTTTGATACGCGCGCAGCGTCGCAAGCTTCAAGCGCAGGATCGCGAGACGCCTCGGGAGTTTTTAAAAGGAGAGTCACTACCTTTGGGGAAACGTATCTGCTGGAAGTCGCGACGGTGGATGCGGCCCCACGTGTGGACATCAGGCCGCGTAACCTGCATCTGTGGGTTCGCCCTGACGCAGACCGTGCCCGCTGTGAAGAGGTGCTGGAGGCGTGGTACCGACACCAGGTTCATGAGGCTGCAGCGGTCCTATTGGCCAAGTGGCAACCTTTGCTCGGCGTCAAGGCGGAACGCGTGTTCGTGCAGCGCATGAAGACGAAGTGGGGCAGCTGTACACCGAGCCGGCTGCATTCGCCTGAACACCGACTTGGCTAAGAAGCCGCCAGAGTGCTTGGAGTACATCCTCGTCCACGAGCTGGCCCACCTGCTCGAACCGACACACAACGCTCGATTCGTGGGACTGATGGACCTCTATCTTCCGCATTGGCAGCAACTGCGCCGGCAGTTGAATCAGCTGCCGGTTCGCCACGAGGACTGGGCGTACTGAAAAAGCGAGGAGCGCTTGATGCGCCCCTTCGCCTGCCGTGTCTCGGACTTCAATGTCACGTCTCGGGACGGGCATTCTCTCCTTCGATCATCTGGGAGCCGCAGCAAAATTTACGCGCGTCGGCCCTGACAGTCTTTGTTTTTCACTGACAGACTTTATTTCTACGATCAGCCAACCTCACGTCGACGGCGCCTCACTCCACCGTCACGCTCTTCGCCAGATTGCGTGGCTTGTCCACGTCGGTTCCGCGTGCGCAGGCGGTGTGATAGGCCAGCAACTGCAGCGGCACAACGTGCAGGATCGGCGACAGTGCGCCGTAGTGCTCGGGCATGCGGATCACGTGCAGGCCTTCGCTCTCGATGCGTGTGTCGGCGTCGGCGAACACGAACAGCTCGCCGCCGCGGGCGCGCACCTCCTGCAGGTTGCTCTTGAGCTTCTCGAGCAGCGTGTCGTTCGGCGCCACCGTGACAACCGGCATCTCGGCGGTGACGAGGGCGAGCGGGCCGTGCTTGAGCTCGCCGGCGGGGTAGGCCTCGGCGTGGATGTAGCTGATCTCCTTCAGCTTCAGCGCGCCTTCGAGCGCGATTGGATAGTGCAGGCCGCGGCCGAGGAAGAGGGCGTTCTCCTTGCGCGCGAACTCCTCGCTCCATGCGATCACCTGCGGCTCCAGCGCGAGCACCGCCTGCACCGCGACCGGCAGGTGGCGCAGGGCCTTCAGGTGCTCGGCCTCCTGCGCGTCGGACAGGCGGCCACGCGTCTGCGCCAGCGCCAGCGTCAGCAGGAACAGGCCGACGAGCTGGGTGCTGAAGGCCTTCGTCGAGGCCACGCCGATCTCGACGCCGGCGCGTGTGATGTACGCGAACTCGCACTCGCGCACCATCGCGCTCGTCGCGACGTTGCAGATCGTCAGCGTGTGCGGCATGCCCAGCGCGCGCGCGTGCTTCAGCGCCGCGAGCGTGTCGGCGGTCTCGCCGCTCTGCGTGATCGTGACGACCAGGCTGCGTGGGTTCGGCACGCTGTCGCGGTAGCGGTACTCGCTCGCCACCTCGACGCTGGTCGGAATCTTCGCGATGCTTTCGAGCCAATACTTCGCGACGGAGCCGGCGTAGTAGCTGGTGCCGCAGGCCAGGATCAGCACCGAATCGACCTCCTTGAACACGCGATGCGCGCCGTCACCGAACAGTTCGGGCGTGATGCCGGGGACCGCGTCCAGCGTGTCGGCGATGGCCTTGGGCTGCTCGAAGATCTCCTTCTGCATGTAATGGCGGTAGGGTCCGAGCTCGGCCGCGCCGCTGTGGGCGACGACGGTGCGCAGCTCGCGTTGCACGCGCCGGTAGTCGCCGTCGGCGCTGCGGTGGCTGATCCAGTGCTTGCCCAATTGCAGATCGACGACGTCGCCTTCTTCGAGGTAGACGATCTGGTCGGTGACGCCGGCCAGTGCCATCGCGTCCGACGCGAGGAAGTTCTCGCCGGCGCGCTCGCCGCTGCCGACACCCAGCACCAGCGGCGAACCTTCGCGCGCCCCGACGATGCGGTGCGGCTCGTCGCGGCAGAACACCGCGATCGCGAACGCGCCGCGCAGCCGCGTGGTGGCGCGCTGCACCGCGTCGAACAGGTCGCCGTCGTAGAGGTGATCGACAAGGTGGGCGATGACCTCGGTGTCGGTCTGGCTGTTGAACACGTAGCCGCGCGCGCTGAGTTCGGCGCGTAGCTCGTCGTGGTTCTCGATGATGCCGTTGTGCACGAGCGCGATGCGCCCGGCTTGCGCGGGGCTGCCGCTGACCGCGACCGCGGCGTCGGACACGCCGGGCCCGCGGCTGAAATGCGGATGCGCGTTGCGCACGACCGGCGCACCGTGCGTGGCCCAGCGCGTGTGGGCGATGCCGGTGCCGCCCTGCACCGCGTCGGCGGCGACCTCGGCCTCGAGCTCGGCGACGCGCGACGTGCTGCGCGCGCGCCGCAGTTCGCCGCCCTGGTGCACCGCGACGCCGCACGAGTCATATCCGCGGTATTCGAGCCGCTTCAGGCCTTCGATCAGGATCGGGACGATGTTCCGGGGGCTGACGGCCCCGACGATGCCACACATGATGTTTTTCCGGGAAAGCAGGACAGATTCGAATCGTAGGCAGGACCTGGATCAACAAGCTTGCGTAATTTCAACACTGTTGAAATACTATTGCGTCTGGCATGCAACATGAATGAATCAGCCGAATATTAATAATTTATGAATGATTAAGCCAACATGGACGCCACCGATCTGCGAATTCTGGACATGCTCCAACGCGATGCCGCGCTCTCGAACCAGGATCTGGCCGCAGCGGTGCACACCTCGCCCGCCACCTGCCTGCGCCGCGTCAAGCGCCTGACCGACGCCGGCGTGATCGAACGCCGGGTCGCGATCCTGTCGCCGCAGAAGATGGGGAGCGCGGCGGCGCTCACCGCATTCGCCGAGGTCAGCCTGGACGCCCAAGGCGCCGAGCACCTGCAGGCCTTCGAGGCGCGCGCGGTGGCCGAGCCCGAGGTGCAGCAGTGTTACCGCGTGGCGCCGGGGCCTGACCTGATCCTGGTGTTGCAACTGCCCGACATGGCGGCCTACCACGCGCTGGTGCAGCGGCTGTTCACGCAGGACGCGAACGTGCGCAACGTCAAGACCTTCTTCAGCGTGCACCGCGCGAAGTACGAAACGCGGGTGCCCTTGCCCGAGGCGCGGGCCTGACCCGCGAGGCCGTCGTCAATCAATCAGTCAGTCATTGCCCTTGATGATCACCAGGCCCTTCAGGTACTCGCCCTCGGGGAAAGTCACCGTCATCGGGTGATCGGGGGCGGCCCCGGTGCGGGCGTAGACGATGCCGTCGATGCCCGCATCGAGCCCGGCGCCGGCGACGATCTTGTGGAACAGGTCGGCGCTGATGCCGCCGGAGCACGAGAACGTGAACAGCACGCCGCCCGGTGCGAGCAGCATGAACGCGAGGCGGTTGATGTCCTTGTAGGCGCGCGCGGCGCGTTCGGCGTGGGCCGCGGTGGGCGCGAACTTCGGCGGGTCGAGCACGATCGCGTCGAAGCGTTCGCCGCGCTCCAGCATCGCGCGCAGGCTGCGGTTCACATCGGCGTCGCGCACCTCGTGGCGCGCCGCGTCGAAGCCGTTCAAGGCGACGTGGGCGGTGGCGCGCGCCAGCGCCGGCGCCGAGGAATCGATGCTGAGCACGTGCTCGGCCCCGCCTGACAGCGCCGCGACGCTGAAGCCGCCGGTGTAGCTATAGCAGTTCAGCACACGCCGGCAACCGAACTGGCGCACCGTGTCGGCGAAGAGCTTGCGGCTGTCGCGCTGGTCGAGATAGAAGCCGGTCTTGTGGCCTTCGGCCACATCGAGCGTGAGTTGCCAGTCGTGCTCGCGCAGCGTCAGTTCGGTGCTGCCGTCGCCGCGCAACCAGCCGGCGGCGGGCTCCAGGCCTTCGAGCGTGCGGTTGCTGGTGTCGCTGCGCTCGTACAGGCGCTGCAGGCCGGTGGCGCTCTGCAGCCCATCGGCGATCGTGGCCTTCCAGCGTTCGACACCGACCGACAGGAACTGCGCGCTCAGCACATCGGCGTAGCGGTCGACGACCAGCCCGGACAGGCCGTCGGCCTCGCCGTGGATCAGCCGGACACCGTCGCTCGCGATTGGCATGCGCGCGCGCAGCGCGACGGCGCGTGCGATGCGGCGCTCGAAGAACGCGCGGTCGATGCGCTCGGACTCGTTGAAGCTCCACACGCGCAGCCGGATCGCGGAGCTCGGGCTGTACGAGGCCCAGCCGGCGAACGTGCCGGCGCTGGTCTGCACGCGAACGGTCTCGCCCGGGTCGGCCTTGCCGCTGGCGATGCTGGATTCGAACACCCACGGGTGGCGGCGTTGCAGCGAGCGCTCCCTGCCGGGGCGCAGCGTGATCGTCTTCATGGCGTCGTCGTCATGGCTTGCGCCGGGCGCGCGGGTGGGTGGCGTCGTAGACCTTCGACAGGTGGCCGAAATCGAGCTTGGTGTAGACCTGCGTCGTCGTGATGTTGGCGTGGCCGAGCAGCTCCTGCACTGCGCGCAGATCGCCGCTGCTCTGCAGCACGTGGGTCGCGAACGAATGGCGCAGCATGTGCGGGTGGACGTGCGTCGGCAGGCCGGCGTGTTGCGCGCGCCGCTTCAATCGCGCCCGCACCTGGCCGGCGGTGATGCGCGCGCCGCGGGTGCCGACGAGCAGCGCGGCTTCGTCGTGGCGGGCCAGCGTGGGCCGCACCTCCAGCCACGCGCGCAAGGCCGTCAGCGCGGCGGCGCCGACCGGCACGCTGCGGCGTTTGCTGCCCTTGCCGAGCACGTGGGCGCTGGCGTCGGCGGCATCGATCCAGCCGCCGGCGCCGGCGCGCAGATCCAGCCCGACCAGCTCGCCGACGCGCAGGCCGCAGCCGTACAGCAGCTCGACGATGCACTGGTCGCGCGCCTCGAGCACCGGGTCGGCGCCGACGTGCGCGTGGGCGTCGGCCAGCGCCATCGCATGGTCGACCGAGAGCGCCTTCGGCAGGGGCTGCGGCGCTTTCGGCGCGCGCACCCCGTCGGCCGGGTTCAGCGCCACCAGCCCGTCGTTGCCGAGCCAGCGGTACAGGCCGCGCCAGGCCGACAGCACCAGCGCGATGCTGCGCGGTCCGAGGCCCTTGCCGTGCAGCGCCGCGGCCCAGCGCCGCACATGGTGCATCTGCACGTCGCGCAGCGGCAGCTTCTGTTCGGCGGCAAAGGATTGAAGCCGCGCCAGCGCATCGGCATACAGCGCCAGGCTGCGCGGCGCGAGCCGGCGCTCGACTTCCAAATACACGAAGTGGCGCCGGATGTCGGCGTCGACACTTTGGGTGCCAGGCGCCACTGCATTGACTGCCCCTCGTCCGCGGGGCACCGCAGCCGATCCCCCGAGGGGATCACGCCCGGCTTGGGGCGGCCCGGCGCTCGGGCGTGCGGCCATGCAGTTCAGCCGCCCGCCGGCAGCACCCGCGAGAGCGCCGCACTCGCGATCTCGCCGATGCGCACCAGGAACTCGGTGCCCATCTCGGCGGTGTAGCGCGTCGGGTCGGGCGAGGCCAGCACCAGCATGCCGAACGCGCTGCCGGTGGCGGCCAGCTCGGCGCGCAGCGGCAGCATCGCCATCGATTTCGCGCTCGCGGGGTCTTCCAGCCACTGCGCCGCTTCGAAGCCCGAGTTCACGCCGCAGTAGGGCTGGCTCAGGCTGGCGGCGAAGACCTTCACGTCGTCGCTGACCGCTTGCGCGAACGGCAGTGCGGCGAAGGCGGTGGCCGCGCCCCAGATGCGGATGCCGGCCTGCGGGATCATGTAGTGGTGCATCAGCTCGCGCACCAGCACCGCGGGCAACTCGCCCGGCTGCGCGGTGACCATCAGCGCGCGTGTCCAGCGGTGCAGCTTGTCGGCGATCGTGACGTTGTCCTGGCCGAAGCGGATCATCTCGATGATCTTGCCCTCCAGTCCGCGGATCTTGTCGCGCAGCATCTCCATCTGCCGCTCCTGCAGCGACACTGCGCGCTGGCCGTGCGGGCTGGTGAGCTGCACGCTGCCGAGCAGTTCGGCGTGGCGCTCGAAGAAGCCCGGTGTGTTCGCCAGGTAGTTGGCGATATCGCCCTCGGTGATGCCTTGCACGCCGCTGCTCATAGTTCAATCTCTCCCTCAAAGACGGTTTGTGCCGGGCCGGTCATCAGCACGTGGCTGTCGCCGCCCTGCCATTCGATCGTCAGACGGCCGCCACGCGCCTCGACGTCGACGCGTGAATCGAGCAAGCCGAGACGGATGCCGGCGACGACCGCGGCGCACGCACCGGTGCCGCAGGCCAGGGTCTCGCCGGCGCCGCGTTCGTAGACGCGCAGGCGGATGTGGCCGCGGTCGACGATCTGCATGAAGCCGGCGTTGACGTGGCGCGCGAAGCGCGCATGGCCTTCGATCAGCGGCCCGATGGTCTCGACCGGTGCGGTGTCGACGTCGTCCACCAGCTGCACCGCGTGCGGATTGCCCATCGACAGCACCGCGAGTTCGAGGTGCCGGCCGTCGACCTCGACCGGCCACATCGCGAAGCCATCGACCTCGCGCGCCTGCAGACCCGATGCGTCGAACGGCACGCGCTCCAGATCGAAGACCGGCGCGTTCATGTCGACGCTGACGCGGCCGTCGTCCTGCAGCCGCAGCTCCAGCGTGTTGTTGACGGTCTGCACGCGCAACGTGGGCTTGTCGCTCAGCCCCTTGTCGTGCACATAGCGCACGAAGCAGCGCGCGCCGTTGCCGCAGTGCTCGACCTCGTCGCCGCTGCCGCCGTTGAAGATGCGGTAGCCGAAGTCCACGCCCGGCGCCGGGCTGGGCGCGATCATCAGAATCTGGTCGGCGCCGACGCCGTAGCGGCGGTCGCCGAGCCGGCGCACCTGCGCCTCGCTGAGGACGATGGCCGTGCGCGTGCCGTCGAGCACGACGAAGTCGTTGCCCGCGCCCTGCATCTTGGTGAAGCGCAATTTCATCGGGGGATTATCGCCGCGCGCGAGGGGCGCTAGTACAAGGTCGGCTCGCCGGCGGGTCGGGTCTTGAAGCGCTTGTGCACCCACAGGTACTGCGCCGGGTTCAGGCGGATCTGCGCTTCGATCCAGCGATTCATCGCCACGGTGTCTTTGATCGGATCGTCGGTCGGGAAGTCGTCCCACGGCGGCATGAAGCGCACGCGATAGCCCTCGCCGTCGGGCAGCGTCTCGGCGATCACCGGTTGCACCACCATGTTGAGCGCCCGCGCCAGCCGCGACGGTGCGAGCAGCGTCGCGGCCGGGATGCCGAAGAACGGCACGAAGGCCGCATCGCGCTCGCCGAAATCCATGTCGGGCAGGTTGAAGAACGCGTCGCCGCGGCGGATCGCGCGGAACAGCGCCTTGGCCGAGTCGTCGCGCGGGAAGATCTCGGCGTTGCCCAGACGCAGCCGGCCGCGCCGCATCGCCGCGTCCATCACCGGGTCGCTCTGCTCCTGGTAGATCGAGATGCCCTTGCGCTTCTGGAACAGCAGCACCGCCGAGCCGGCGACGTCGAGCGCCATGAAGTGCGGCACCAGCCACATCACCGGTCGCTCGCTGCGCTCGGCGAGTTGCACGTCGCCCTCGACGTGGATCAGGCGCTTCAGCCGCTCGGGCGAGGCGTACCAGAGCACGCCGCGCTCGAGGATGCTGCGGCCCAGCCATTGAAAGTGCTCGCGCGCAAGCGCCTCGTGCTGCACATCGGTCTGCTCCGGGAAGCACAGCGCGATGTTGCGCAGCGCGATGCGCCGGCGCTTGCCGGCCACCGCGTACAGCAGGCGGCCCAATGCGCGGCCGAGCCGCGCCTGCGCGCCCAGCGGCAGGCCATGCAACAGCCACAACAGGCCCAGCAGGAGTCGAGCACCCAACGGTCAATCCTCGTGCAACCCCTGCTCAGTCGGCCGAGCGGGGTGTCTTGTAGCGGTTGTAGCCCCACAGGTACTGCTGGGGGCACTGTCGGATCAACCGTTCCATCGCCCGGTTGATGACCGCGGCGGATTCTGCCTGAGTCGGGTCGTCGGCGGGCAGCGTCTCGCCGAGCGCGCTGACGCGCACCGTGTAGCCGGCGCCGCGCGGCAGCCGCTCGCCCCAGATCAGCAGCGGCACGGCGCCGGTCTGCTGCACGAGGCGTGCGGCCAACGTCATCGTGTAGGCCGGCTTGTCGAAGAACGGCACCCAGACGCCCATGCCCTCGGGCGGCACCTGGTCGGGCAGCAGGCCGACCGCTTCGCCGCGACGCAGCGCGCGGATCATCTGGCGCACGCCGGCCAGGGTGGCGGGTGCGGGCGAGACGCCGGGCCGCGCGCGCGATTCGTCCATCACCGCACGCAGCGCGGCCTTGCGCGCCGGCCGGTACAGCACCGTGATCGGCCCGAACTCGGCCGCGAAGCGCTGCGCAATCGCCTGCGCCGCGACCTCGAAGCTGCCCATGTGCGGCGTCAGCAGCACGAGGCCGCGGCCGGCCCGCAGCGCGTCGACGATCAACGCCTCGCCTTCCCAGGTCAGGCTGGGGCGGATCGGCTCACCGGCCGGGCGCAGCCACAGGAACGGCAGCTCGGCGACCATGCGCCCGGCCGCGGCGATCGCGGGGCGTGCTTCGGCCGCCGGAATGCCGGCCTGGCGGACGTTGGCGGCAAAGCGCCGGCGGTACGTGGGCGAAGCCCAATAGGTGAGCCAGCCCAACACGGCGCCGATGCCGTGCAGAAACCACAGCGGACAACGGGAGAGGGCGCGAAACAGGGTCAACATGTTCTTATAATTGCGGTATCGCCGAGTTATGAACTACTTGCAGGGCGATTCAAAAATTCTGCTAAAGCGTTCGCCGCTCCTCCAAGGTTCAAGCCGGCAACGCAGTCTGCAACCTACTGGAGTTTAAGAGTGTCGAACGATTTCCTTTTCACATCCGAGTCCGTTTCCGAAGGCCACCCCGACAAGGTCGCCGATCAGGTCTCCGACGCCATTCTCGACGCGATCTTCAAACAGGACCCGCTGTCACGCGTCGCGGCCGAGACCCTGACCAACACCGGTCTCGTGGTGCTGGCCGGTGAAATCACGACCAACGCGCACGTCGACTACATCCAGGTCGCGCGCGACACCATCAAGCGCATCGGCTACGACAACACCGAGTACGGCATCGACTACAAGGGCTGCGCGGTGCTGGTTGCGTACGACAAGCAAAGCAACGACATCGCGCAAGGTGTCGACCATGCGTCAGACGACCACCTGAACACCGGTGCCGGCGACCAGGGCCTGATGTTCGGCTACGCCTGCGACGAAACCCCCGAGCTGATGCCGGCGCCGATCTATTACGCGCACCGCCTCGTCGAGCGCCAGGCGCAGCTGCGCAAGGACGGCCGGCTGCCGTTCCTGCGCCCGGACGCGAAGAGCCAGGTGACGATGCGTTATGTCGACGGCAAGCCGCACAGCATCGACACCGTGGTGCTCTCGACCCAGCACAGCCCGGACCAGAGCGAGACGCCGAAGAAGATGAAGGCCTCGTTCGTCGAGGCCGTCATCGAGGAGATCATCAAGCCGGTCCTGCCGAAGGAATGGCTGAAGGACACCAAGTTCCTGATCAACCCGACCGGCCGCTTCGTCATCGGCGGCCCGCAAGGCGACTGCGGCCTGACCGGCCGCAAGATCATCGTCGACACCTACGGCGGCGCCTGCCCGCACGGTGGCGGCGCGTTCTCGGGCAAGGATCCGAGCAAGGTCGACCGCTCGGCCGCGTATGCCGCGCGCTACGTGGCGAAGAACATCGTCGCCGCCGGCCTGGCGCGCCAGTGCCAGATCCAGGTTGCCTACGCGATCGGCGTGGCCAAGCCGATGAACATCACGGTCTACACCGAAGGCACCGGCGTGATCTCCGACGACAAGCTGTCGGCGCTCGTCGCCGAGCATTTCGACCTGCGCCCGAAAGGCATCATCCAGATGCTCGACCTGCTGCGCCCGATCTACGAGAAGACCGCAGCCTATGGCCACTTCGGCCGTGAGGAGCCGGAGTTCACGTGGGAGAAGACCGATCGAGCTGCGGCGCTGCGTGCCGCAGCCGGCCTGTAAGGCCACCGCTGACCAATGCCGCGACCCGTCCGGCTCGCGGCGAACGGAGCAGCGCGCACATGATCGACATCCGCCAGGTCGACACCTTCGATGAGGCCGCGATGGCGGCACTCACCGGCCCGATCTTCGGCGATGCGGCGCGCCAGCAGTACCTGGCGGCGCTGATCGGGCCCGAGGCCGAGGAGCGCAACAACGCGCTGCGGGCCGGCTTGCCAAAGCCCGACCGCATCCGCATCGCGGCCTTCGACGGCGAACGGTTCGTTGGCTGCAGCAGCGGCTGGTTCGAGTTCGGCGGCAACTTCTACATCGGGCTGTCGGCCGTCGACCCGGCGTACCGCCAGCAGGGGATCTACACCCGCATGCTGACGGCGATGGAGCAGGCCGTTCGCGACCGCGGCGGCTTGCTGATCAGCTCACAGCACGTCGCCACGAACAACGCCGTGCTGATCGCCAAGCTCAAGCTCGGCTACGTGATCGCGGGCACCGAGTACGTCGAGCCGATGGGCTTGCTGGTGCGGCTGCTGCTGCACCTGACGCCGCAACGCCGCGAGCTGTTCGCGTCGCGCACCGGTACGCTGGTGCCACCGCCGTTGACCTGACGCGGCCCGCGTTGCGGCATCATTTGCGCATGCCCGCACCGACCCTGGACGACCTCCGCCGCTACGCCATCGCGCGCACGCTGTTCAAGCCGACGACCTTGCCGAAGGCGATCCAGAAGCTCGGCTTCGTGCAGGCCGACCCGATCCGCGCGCCGGCGCGCGCGCAGGACCTGACGCTGCGCCACCGCGTGCGCGACTACCGCGCCGGCGATCTCGAACGGCGCTACGCGCGTCTGCGCATCGAGGAAGACTTCTTCGTCAACTACGGCTTCGTGCCGCATGCGACACACCAGCTGATGCATCCGCGCACGCCGCGCCACGTGTGGCCGAAGGCGCGCTGGGCCCAGGCGCAGGCGGTGCTCGAGTTCGTGCGCGAGCGCGGCGTCGTGCACCCGCGCGAGGTCGATGCGCATTTCGCGCACGGCAAGGCGCGCAACTGGTTCGGCGGCTCGAGCAATGCCAGCACGCAGCTGCTCGACGAGATGCACTACCGCGGCCTGGTGCGGATCGCGCGGCGCGAGGGCGGCGTGCGCCTGTACGCGGCGCGCGCCGACCACCCCGCGGTGGAGGACCCGGCCGCCGCGTTCGACGCGCTGATCGACGTGGTCGTGCACAAGTACGCGCCGCTGCCGGCGGCGACACTGGGTCAGCTCGTCAGCCACTTGCAAGGCGGTGCGCCGCAGTGGCGCACCGACCGCAACGCGGCGCTCAAGCGCGCGAAGGCGCGGTTGGCGAGCCTGCGCGTCGACGGCGTCGAGTGGTTCTGGCCCGCGGACGAGAACCCGGTCTCGAAACGACACGCGCCCGACGAGGCGGTGCGCCTGCTCGCGCCGTTCGACCCGGTGGTGTGGGATCGGCGCCGCTTCGAGCACTTCTGGGGCTGGGCCTACCGCTTCGAGGCCTACACGCCCGCGGCCAAGCGGGTGCGCGGCTACTACGCGCTGCCGCTGCTGTGGCACGAGCAGGTCATCGGCTGGGGCAATCTGTCGGTGGCCGACGGCCAGCTGGTCAGCGATCTCGGCTACCAGAGCGGCCGCGCGCCGCGCGCCAAGGCCTTTCGCGTCGGCCTCGAACACGAGCTCGATCGCATGCGCGTGTTCCTCAAGCTCGCGGACTGAGCAGCGGCCGCTGCCCGGTGGCCACCAGCGCGCCGAGCAGCAGCACGGCCGCCGAACAGGCCAGCCCGCGCGCCAGGCCACCCGCACCGTCGGCGACCCAGCCGACCAGGGTCGGGCCGACGATCTGGCCGGCCGCGAACACGATCGTGAACGCGCTGATGCCGGCCGGCCACGCGGCCGGCGGCGCGTTGTGGCGCACCAGCGCGGTCGTCGAGGCCACGACCGACAGGAACACCGCGCCGAACAACAAACCCGACGCGAACACCGCGACCGGATGCGCGCTCAGCACCGGCAGCACGGTGGCCACCGCGAGCAGCGCGTTCAGCAGCCGCATCGCGCCGCCGCCGCGCTGGCGCTGCAGCAGGCCGGCCCACAGCCACGACGAGCCGATCACCGCGAGGCCGAGCAGCGCGTAGAACACGCTGATCGGGCCGTCGCCCAAATGTTGCTCGCGCAGCAGCGTGACGACGAAGGTCATGTAGCCGATGTAGCCCAGGCCGAACAGGAAATACGCGACGAGCCCGCAGGCGAATTGCCGCCATTCGAATAGCGCGCGGGTGGTCGGCGCGGCGCCGGCCGGGTCGAGCGCCCGCGTGGCGAGCGCGGTCAACGCGGTGGCCACGAGCGCCGCGATGCCGAGCGCGATCCAGGCCGATTGCCAGGCATGCGGGGCCGGCCGGGCACTCAGCACCGGCACCAGCAGCGCCGACACGACGATGCCGATGCCGGTACCGCCGTAGTAGAGGCCCAGCACCAGCCCCGCGGCGCGGGGCGCGCCGCGGCTCGCGAGCCGTGCCGCGAGCAAGCCGCCGGCGACGAAGGTGGCGGCGCTCGCGACGCCGGTCAGCAGCCGCAGCGTATACAGCGCGGCGTCACCGACGACCAGGCCGTGCGCGATCAGCAGCAGGCCCGCGCCGGCGCCGCCGGCCAGCAGCGTGCGCCGCGCGCCGAAGCGCCTGAGCCACGCCGGAGTCAGCAGCGCACCGGCGAGGTAGCCGGCGGCGTTCACCGTGTTCATCGCCCCGGCGGTCAGGTAGCTCCAGCCGAGGTCGCTGCGCATCGGCGGCAGCAGCAGCGCATACGAGAAGCGCGCCAGGCCGAGCGACACCGCCGCGGCGAGCGCGAGCGCCAAGGCCACCGCGAGGGTCGGCAGCGGCGGCGCGCGATGCGGCGTGGGTTGGGAGCTCATCAGGGACGTCGTGGCGCAAGGCGCGGCCTGCAGTCTTGCACAGGCCGCCGATCGCCGCCGCGGCTGGGCACTCGTCCTACGAACTGGCGGCCAACGCGCCGATGGCCTGCCGGTTGGCGACGACGTCCAATCAGACGATGAGCGACGACCACGCCACCAAGACCTTCGACATCGACTGCACGCTGTCGTACGACATCACCGGCCCGACCGACTTCCTGTTCCAGGTGCACGCGTTGCATGGCCTGGACCAGGAGGTGCTGAAGGAGTCTCTGGTGCTCACGCCGCCGTTGCCGCAGCACGTCTACGCCGACCCGACCGTGCACCACCGCTTCCTGCGAGTGCAGGCGCAGTCCGGCCCGCTGCAGCTGCACTACACCGCGCAGGTGCGCCGCACGCTTCGGCCGACCGACACGTCTGCCGCTGAGGTCGCGATCGCGGCGCTGCCCGATGACCTGCTGCACAACCTGATGCCGACGCGCTACTGCGAGTCCGATCACCTGAGCCGCGCCGCGCAAAAGCTGTTCGGCGCGCTGCCGCCGGGCTATGGCCGCGTCGCGGCCGTCGTCGACTGGATCCACACGCACGTCGAGTACCTGGTCGGCTCGTCGCAGCCGACGACGACGGCGCGTGACGTGTTCGTGCAGCGCGCCGGCGTGTGCCGAGATTTCGCGCACCTCGGCGTCACGTTCTGTCGCGCGCTGAACATCCCCGCGCGGCTCGTCGTCGGCTATGCGCGCTTCGACGAACCGCCGCCGGATTTCCATGCGGTGTTCGAGGCCTACCTCGGCGGCCACTGGGTGATGTTCGACGCGACCCGCATGTCGCCGCTCGATGAATTGGTGCGCATCGCCGTCGGCCGGGACGCGAAGGACGTGGCGTTCGCGACGATCTTCGGGCCCGCGGTGATGACGGCGATGAGCCCGCTGATTTCGCCCGCCGCCGCTGCCGCTCCCGCGAAGGCGGCCGTTCCGGTCAGCGCCGCGTGAGGGTGCGTGCGACCTCGGCGAAGCCCGCGCCGCGCGCACCTTGCGTGAGGTAGGTCGGCCAGACGGTCAAGGCCGAGGCGAACGACATCAGGTTCGCGACGCCGGCGCTGAGCGGGAAATGGCCGAACATCAGCTGATCGTTGGTCGAGTCGCCGACGTAGACCCAGCGCCGCGCGTCGAGCGCGTGGCCGAGCCGCCGCTGCACGATCCAGCTCGCGCCGCTGAGCTTGGTGTGTTCGCCGAACCAGCCGTTGATGTGGATCGAGCTCACCGTCGCGTTCATGCCTTCGCGCGTCATCACCGCGACGACGGCGGCGATCTGCGCCGGCGTCAGCCGCGCGAACTCGCTGTGGTCGATCGCGATGTCGGTGACGCGGCCGGCGCTGTCCTGCGCGAGCGATGTGCCGGGCACCTCGCGCAGCACGCGGGCCGCGACCTCGCGCAGCCGTGCGCTGTTGCGCCGTCGCGTCGCCTCGTCCTGGGCGTATTCGATCGCCAGCGCGTCGCCGTCGCGAAACAGCGCAACCGCGCCGTTCTCGGCCACGATCGCATCGACCGGCCAGCCACCTTGATCGAGCGGGCGCGCGAACGGCGCGCTCCAGCCCATCGGCCGGCCGGTGATCGCGATCACGTGCAGCCCGGCGGCCCGGAGCTGCGCCAGCGCGCTGAGCGCATCGGGCGTGATGCGGCCGTCGGTCGTCAGCGTGTCGTCGATGTCGGTCAGCACGCCCACTACGGCGGATGCGGCGGTGGCGGGGAACTCGGCCCAGGGCCGGGGAGAAATCACGCTCATCCCTAAGTCTTGCACAGGCTTTTGCGCGCGCCGCTCCGGCCGACTACAATCCGTCCACTTTCCGAGGAGCGTTGCAAGGCCCGCCTGTTGTATCGGCGGCCCCAGGCTCGGAATGCGGAATGTAATTTCAACCGCAGCAACCGCGCTCACCCGCACGATTCGACCTCGTGGGTGAGTTCAAGACTTTCCCTTCGTGTCCGCGTGCGGGTTCCTTCAATCTTGGAGCCCGATATGAACGCCGTTCTCAAACCCACCGCTGATTTCGCCATTGCCGATCCGAGCCTCGCCGCTTGGGGCCGCAAGGAAATCAAGATCGCCGAAACCGAAATGCCCGGCCTGATGGCGATTCGCGAGGAGTTCGCGAAGAAGCAGCCGCTGAAGGGCGCACGCATCACCGGCAGCATCCACATGACGATCCAGACCGCGGTGCTGGTCGAGACCTTGCAAGCGCTTGGCGCGAGCGTGCGCTGGGCCTCGTGCAACATCTTCTCGACGCAGGATCACGCCGCCGCCGCGCTCGCCGGCAACGGCGCGAACGGCGTCGGCACGCCGGTGTTCGCGCACAAGGGCGAGACGCTGGCCGAGTACTGGGACTTCACGCACCGCATCTTCGAATTCGGCGCCAAGGGTGCGGAGGGCGAAGGCCCGAACATGATCCTCGACGACGGCGGTGACGCGACCTTGCTGATGATCCTCGGCCAGCGCGCCGAGAAGGATCAATCGGTGATCAGCAAGCCGACCAGCGAAGAAGAGACCTGCCTCTACGCCGCGATCAAGGCCAAGCTCGCCGTCGACCCGACTTGGTACACGCGCAAGGCCGCGCAGATCATCGGCGTGACCGAAGAGACCACGACCGGCGTGCACCGCCTGAAGGAAATGAGCGCGAAGGGCACGCTGCCGTTCCGCGCGATCAACGTCAACGACAGCGTCACGAAGAGCAAGTTCGACAACCTGTACGGCTGCCGCGAGTCGCTGGTCGACGGCATCAAGCGCGCCACCGACGTGATGATCGCCGGCAAGGTCGCCTGCGTGGCCGGTTATGGCGACGTCGGCAAAGGTTCGGCGCAGGCACTGCGCGCCTTGAGCGCGCAGGTCTGGGTCACCGAGATCGACCCGATCAACGCACTGCAGGCCGCGATGGAAGGCTTCAAGGTCGTGACGATGGAGTACGCCGCCGACAAGGCCGACATCTTCGTCACCACGACCGGCAACAAGGGCATCATCCGCCACGAGCACATGGCCGCGATGAAGGATCAGGCGATCGTCTGCAACATCGGCCACTTCGACAACGAAATCGACATCGCGTCGATCGAGAAGTACACCTGGGAAGAGATCAAGCCGCAGGTCGACCACGTGATCTTCCCGGACGGCAAGAAGATCATCCTGCTCGCCAAGGGCCGCCTGGTGAACCTGGGCTGCGGCACCGGCCACCCGAGCTTCGTGATGTCGAGCTCATTCGCGAACCAGACGATTGCGCAGATCGAGCTGTTCACGCACAGCGACTACTACGAAGTCGGCAAGGTCTACGTGCTGCCCAAGCACCTGGACGAGAAGGTCGCCCGCCTGCACCTGAAGAAGGTCGGGGCGATGCTGACCGAGCTGACGGACGAGCAGGCCACGTACATCGGTGTGCCCAAGCAAGGCCCGTACAAGCCCGACACGTATCGGTACTGATCGCGGTGCGTGCTGACCAACTGCTGGTGCAGCGCGCACTCGCGCCCACACGCTCGGCCGCGCAGCGGCTGATCGACACGGGCGCGGTGCGCTGGCTCGGGCCGAAGGGCTGGGCGGTGCCGCGCAAGGCCGGCGAAGACCTGCCGGACGACTGCCAGCTCGAGGTCACCGACGACGCCGAGCTGCGCTTCGCGTCGCGCGGCGGGCTCAAGCTCGACGCGGCGTTGCTGCGATGTGGGCTCGATGTGACCGGCGCGAACTGCCTCGATGTCGGCCAGAGCACCGGCGGCTTCACCGACGCGCTGCTGCAGCGCGGCGCGGCGCGGGTTGTCGGCATCGACGTCGGCCGCGGCCAGCTCGCGGCGGCGCTCGCCGCCGACGCGCGCGTCGTCAGCTTCGAGGGCCTGAACGCCCGCGACGTGGCAGGCTCCGAGTTTGCACAGACCGAGGCCACGCATTCGTTCGGCATCGTCGTGGCGGACCTGTCCTTCATCACGCTGACCCATGTGCTGCTGACGGTTGCGACCTACCTCGCCCCGGGGGGCCACGCGGTGATGCTGGTGAAGCCGCAGTTCGAATTGCAGCCGGCGGACATCGGCAAGGGCGGCCTGGTCAAGCACGCGTCCGCCTATCCGCGCGTCGAGACTCGCATCCGCGAGGCCTGCAAAGCCTTGCAGCTGCAGGTGCGCGACTACTTCGACAGCACCGTCGTCGGCGGCGATGGCAACCGTGAATTCTTCGTGTGGGCGACTGCGCCCGCGGCATGACAACAGGAGGCGCCATGACGGCAGCCCAGGTTCCGATCAGCTTCGAATTCTTCCCGCCCAACACGCCGATCGGTGATGAAAAACTGAAAGGCGTGGTGCAGGAGCTCGGCACGCTCAAGCCCGAGTTCTTCAGCGTCACCTACGGCGCCGGCGGCTCGACGCGCGACAAGACGCTCGCCACCGTCAGCGCGATCGCCGACGCCGGGCATGAGGCGGCGCCGCACCTGTCGTGCGTGGGCGCGACGCGGGCGAACTTGCAGGAGATCCTCGCGACCTACCGTGCACGCAACATTCACCGCGTCGTCGCGCTGCGCGGCGACATGCCGAGCGGCACGCACATGGCGGGCGACTTTCGCTTTGCCGCCGAGCTGGTCGCGTTCATCCGCGAAACCCAGGGGGCGGACTGGCACATCGAGGTCGCGGCCTACCCCGAGTACCACCCCGAGCAGCGCTATGCGCTGCGCGACCTGAAGCACTACGTCGACAAGGTCAACGCCGGCGCGAATTCGTCGATCACGCAGTTCTTCTTCAACGCCGACGCCTACTTCCACTTCGTCGACGCCACCCGCCGGCTCGGCGCGACCGCACCGGTCGTGCCCGGCATCATGCCGTTCCACAACTTCGCGAAGATTGCGCAGTTCGCGGCGCGCGACGGCATCGAGATTCCGCGCTGGGTCGCGCTGAAGATGGAAGGGTTCATGGACGATGCGGCCTCGGTGCGCGCGTTCGGCATCGATGTCGTCACCGAGCTGTGCGAACGCCTGATCCAGGGCGGCGCGCCGGGGCTGCACTTCTACACAATGAACCAGTCGGCTGTGACGCTGGAGATCTGCAAGCGCCTTCAGGCGTGAAATGACAGCCCCAAGACGCCTTCGGCGTCGCCCCGAGGGGAGCTCAGGCCGCTTGGGACGGCCCGGCGCCGGCCTGAACCACGCCTGAGACCGGCTGCCACGCGAACGCCAGGGTCAGCACCGCGCCGGCCAGCAAGGCCATGCCGACGACACGCGCCGCCCAGCGCTGGCCGCGCTCGCTGGCGCCGGTCCAGCGCTGCGCCTGCGCGACGAACACGGCCACCGCGCCGTAGACCAGCCACTGCGTGACGGCGATCACCGTTCCGAGCCGCAGTGCCTGCAGCGGCAGCGTGTACTCGGCCGAACGGATGAACGCCGGGAACACCGCCAGCATGAACGCGTAGGCCTTGGGATTGAGCAGGCAGGTCAGCACCGCGCGTCGAAAGATCGCGCCCTCGGCGGGCCGTGTCGCGGCCGGTGCCGACGAGGTCGTGGTGGCGCTCGCCGAGCGCAGGATGCTCGCGCCTATCCACACCATGTAGACCGCGCCGGCGACCAGCAGCGTGTTGTACGCCGCCGGCCACAGCAGCAGCAGTGCGGCGACGCCGGTCGCGCCGACGATCGTGTGCAGTGCGCCGGCCACGACGATGCCGGCCACCGCGGTCAGGCCGCCGCGCAGCCCACGGGTCAGCGCACTGCTGGCGACGAAGGCCATGTCCATGCCCGGCAGCACGATCACGCCGAACACCATCGCGAAGAAGAGCCAGAGGTCGGTGGAGGCTTGCATGAGACGTTCCGGTGGTGAGTGAATGAAAACGAGTCTAGGAGGCAATTCGGACAGATTCCGCCCTGTATCGAACCGCGCTGGCGTACGATCGGCGCGATGAGCAAACCCACCTCGCGCGTGCTCGCGGTGCTGGAGCTGCTGCAGGCCGGCGCCGGCCTCGGCGGTGCCGAACTGGCGCAGCGCGTCGGCGTGGACCGCCGCACGGTGCGGCGCTACATCACGCACCTGATCGACCTGGGCGTTCCGATCGACGCACAGCGCGGGCGTGACGGCGGCTATGCGCTGCGGCCCGGCTACAAGCTGCCGCCGATGATGTTCACGGCCGACGAGGCGCTGGCGCTGGCGGTCGGCCTGCGCGCCGCCGGCGAGCTCGGCCTGGCCGGCATCACGCCGGCGATCGCCAGCACCCAGGCCAAGCTCGAGCGCGTGATGCCGCTGGGCTTGCGGCAGCGCCTGAAGGACATAGCCCAGGCGGTCTCACTCGATCTGGTGCGCCCGTTCGCCGCCGGCACCACCGCCGCGCTGCTGGGCCTGAGCGCCGCGGCGCGCGCGCAGCAGCGCGTGCGCCTGGGCTACCGCAGCGCCGACGAGCACGAGACCTCGCGCGAGGTCGATGTCTACGGCCTGGCCTGGCGCGGTGGCGCCTGGTACGCAGTGGGCCATTGCCATCTGCGCCGCGACCTGCGCTCGTTCCGCCTCGACCGTGTGCTCGAGGTCGAGGCCTTGCCGAAGAGCTTCGGCCGGCCGCCGGGCTTCGACGTGCTGGGCTACCTGGTCCGGTCCATCGCGATGCTCCCGCGTGCCCATGCGGTCGAGGTGATGCTGGACACCGATCTGGAGCGTGCGCGCCGGGTCGTGTTCGTCGAACTCGGCACGCTGACGGCGTGCGAGCGCGGCGTGCGTCTGGATGCGCAGGCCGACGACCTGGACTGGGTCGCGCGCGAGCTGGCGCGGCTGCCGTTCGGCTTCACGATCAAGAAGCCGGCGGCGTTGCGACGAGCGCTGGCCGCACACGGGCAGGCCCTGATCGAGCGTGCCGCATGAGGCTTGCGATTTGATAAGATAGATCTTATGATTTGCCCATGGCCTCGACCCTGCCTTCTCACGATGCCGCTCACGTCGCGGTTCGGCTGCGCGCGTCGATCTCGCACCTCGGGCGGCAGCTGCGCGCCGGCATGCCGCCGCAAGCGCTCGGCACGGCAGCGCTCGGCGCGCTGAGTCATCTGTACCGGCGCGGGCCGCTGACGCCTACGCAGCTCGCTCAGCACGAAGGCGTGAAGCTGCAGACACTGACGCGGCTGCTGGCCGAACTCGAGGCCGCCGGCCACATCAGCCGCCGTCCGCACGAGCTCGACGGGCGGCAGTCCCTGCTCGCGTTGACGCCGCGCGGGGCGCGCTTGCTGACCGGCGAAGCGAAGCGGCGCGAAGCCTCGCTGGCATTGGTGCTGGCCGATCGCCTCGCCCCCGACGAGCGTGCGGCATTGCTGAGGGCGTGCGATCTGATCGACCGCGTGGCCGACACGATTGCTGAAGCCGCACCGGTGTTGGCGTCGGCGGCGCCCCCGCGATGAACGGGATGTGGCGCACGCCGCAGGCCCGACACGGCTGGCAGTTGCTCGCCGCGGTGGCCATCTCGTACCTCGTGTCCAACGGACTGGGGCTGCCCGAAAGCCTGTGGGCCGTGATGAGCGCGCTGATCGTCGTGCGACCGACGACGGGATCGAGCCTCGGCGTCGGCTGGGACCGCGTGCGGGGTGCCGGGCTCGGCGCAGTCTTCGCATTGGCTGGCGTGTGGTTGCACCACATCGGCGTGGCCACGCCGGTAGCGACGCGGCGATCGTCGGTGCGCTCGCCTTTGGCAGTGCGACGATGCCGGCGCTGCGCAGTGCGCCGATCACCGCGCTGATCGTGCTCGGCGGTGGCGGGATGGCTGCGCACAGCGCGATGCAGGTCGGGCTGCTGCGCGTGATGGAGATTTCGGTAGGTGTCGCGACGGGGCTGGCGATTTCGCTGCTCGGCGTGCTGTCACGAGCGACAGGCCGATTCGACGCCGCTTGTGCGGCGATCCTGCGGAAACTCTCGCGCGATGCCGGCGTGTCGCTCGGCCTGGAGCCCGAGGCGCCCATCGACCGCGAAGCCGCGGCCACTGCCGCGCGCACGGCGCTGCGCGAACTCGCCGTGCTGGCCGACGCGGCGGACCGCGAAGACCGCTGGTTCAGGTCGGCGCGTGGCGACGAACTACGGCATCGACGGGTGGCGCGCCTGCTAGCGCGCACCTCTCACGATGCGGCGTTGTTCGGGCGTCTGGCTGCACCCTCGGTGCATGAGGCGACACGTGCCGAACTGGCGAACGCCGTTTCGATGGCGCTGGCCAGCACGGCCGATGCACTCGAGGGACGCGGCGCCCAGCGGCTGGGGTCGTTGCAGCAGGCCCGCGTGCAGGCGCCGTGGGCGGCATCGGCCGTGACGCTTCTGTCGCAGGATCTGGTCGGCCTGGTGCGGCTGCGCTCGCCCTGACCGCGCCACGCTCAGACGTCGGGTCGCTGCCACATCACGCCGTCTTCGGTCAGCATCGCGTCGAGCGGCAAGTCCTGCGGGCTGGAGCGCAGCAGCGGCAGGAACCCGTGCGTGAAGCTCACACCCACCGTCACCGGCCGGGGGTTCAACGAGGCGAGCGTGCGGTCGAAGAAGCCGCCGCCATAACCGAGCCGCACGCCGCCCGGCCCGAAACCCAGGCAGGGCACGACCAGGATCTCTGGGGCGAACTCCTCGGTGTCCTTGGGCTTCGGGATGTCGTAGGCATCGTGCTCCATCGGGCAGCCCGGGTACCAGACATGAAAGCGCAGCTGACCGGTCGCGCGGTCGGCCACCGGCAGGCCGATGCGGCGCGTGACAAAGTCGGGGGCGCCCTCGGTCCAGCGGTAGAGCGCGGGCAGCGGGTCGAACTCGCCCTTGATCGGCCAGTACGCGCCGATCGTCGCCTCGCGGCGGCCGACCAGCCAGACGCGCAATGCGCTCTGCAGTTGCACCGCGCGTTCGAGGCGGTCGGTGAGGGCCAGGCGCGCGGCGATCAGCTTGGTGCGCAGTGCGGCGCGGTCGGGCTCGGTGGCGGACATGCAGGCTCCAGAAAAGGAAGGCGCCTGCATTGTGCAAGACTGGTGGCATGACCTCCGCCAGCACCGAATTCATCAGCCACTGCCTGGAGCTGCTCGCGCCGCTCGGCAGCCCGCGGGCGCGCCGCATGTTCGGTGGCCACGGGCTTTATGTCGACGATCTGTTCATCGCGATCGTCATCGGTGAGCGCCTGTACCTGAAGACCGATGCGCAGACCCGGCCGCTGTTCGAGGCCGCCGGCAGCGAGCCCTTCGTCTTCGAATCGGCCGGCAAACAGGTCTCGATCTCTTACTTCAGCGCGCCCGACGACGCGATGGAGTCGCCTCCGCTGATGCAGCCCTGGGCCCGGCATGCGCTCTCCGCCGCGCTGCGCGCCAGGGCCGCAAAGCCCCGGGCCGCCACGCCGGCCAGAAAGGCCAGGCCGCGCAAGGGTTCGGCGAACAAGGCGCCGACGAAGCTTTGACGGCGCGGGTTCCAGCGCACCGTGACGCTGCCGTGGCTGTCGAGCGATTCGATCACCACGTTCTCGTCGACACCGAGCCGCACGCGCTGGCCGGGTTCGAAGACGTGGTCGCCGAGGTCGTTGTCGCGCGTCAACCAGACGCGGCCATCGACCACGGTGAGTTCGCCACCCAGACGGCCAAGATGTGTCGCGTCGCCCGAGTGCATTTGAAAGGTCCCGCCGTGAAACACTTGGAATTGCGTATTCATCATTAATCTCCTGTGTTGCGTGGAGTAATCATCGGTCTTGTGCGGGAGATAATCCAATGAAACCCATGCCGGCCATTGATGCGGATTTGATATGAATACGCGAACCCGTCGCCCCTTGTCGCTCGGCAGCCTGCGTGCCTTCGAGGCGGTCGCGCGGCGCCTCAGCTTCAGCGATGCGGCCGAGGAGTTGTTCGTCACGCAGTCGGCGATCAGCCGCCAGATCAAGGGCCTGGAAGACGAGCTCGGCGCGGCGCTGTTCGTGCGCGGCACGCGCCATGTGGAGCTGACCCAGAGCGGCCGTGTGCTGCAGCGTTCGGTCGAGAGCGGCCTCGGCCAGATCGACGCGAGCGTGCGCCAGATCCGCCAGGCGCGCAGCCGCAAGCGCGTCAGCGTCACGACCTTCGCGTCGTTCGGCTCGTTGTGGCTGCTGCCGCGCATCGAGGCGTTCCAGCGCCAGCACCCGGACATCGACATCCGCGTCTCGGCGACCGACACGATCGCCGACCTCGACGACCCCGAGCTCGACCTGTCG
>Ga0307508_10001378_pt1 | contig 27381 bp, 19 predicted proteins | sample 9_EM_MG_FD_203089 | JGI IMG/M metagenome (GOLD analysis project Ga0307508, IMG submission 203089) | Populus trichocarpa ectomycorrhiza microbial communities from riparian zone in the Pacific Northwest, United States - 9_EM | ecosystem: Host-associated > Plants > Roots > Unclassified | place...
CGCAGTCGTGACTTCGTCCGCCACGGACTCTGGCGGCTTGAGGGTAGCGGCCGCGTCGAGCGGGTCGTAAACTGCCACGACCTCGTCCCCCAGCAGCAGCTTGTCGACGGCAGCCGCGTTTGTGCCCAAAAGGGCGCCGAGCGTGATGGCCGTGCCGATAGCTGTGCGCGCCGTGCGCAGCGGATGGTGACTGGCATAGTCGACCGCGTGGGCCAGGAAGGTGAGCAGGCGCTTTTGTGCAGAGCTGCTCGCTTTCGCCAAGTAGCGATCGACCTCGTAGCCAAAGCACAAATGCGAAAGATGCGTGGCGTAGCGCAGGTAGACCTCGTCGATGGTGCGCTCGATCGCTGAGCTTGCCGCGTCGGTGGCGAGATCGACACCCTCAGGCCACGCCGAAGCTTGGCGATCGACGATGCCGATACACAACGCCACCATGCCGTCGTGATCTCGGTACGGCTGGGTCATGGCGTCGAGTCGGCTCCAAGCGACCGCGCGCGGGGAGCCCGTTGCGCCGCTCAGCTCGTCCCAGCGCTCGGCGAGCGGAAGCGTGGTGGCCCCGATCGAGAGCGCCGTCACCGACGCGAGCACGGCCTGCACGTCGCCGCTCTGCTGCGGGTCAGGGACGAACGTCGGCCACACGCCGACGTCGATCGCGTTCGGCGCACCGGCAGAGCTCACGTATTGGCCCCCTTGGCCGTCGCCGCTCGCTCCAGCCAACGAGCCGGCCCCGTCGGCTGGCTGCCCGCCAGAACCGCCGTCAGCGAGCGAAACGCCGGGCGATGGATTGGCGGCTTCGACACGTGTGCACGCGGCAAACGCACTTGCCACGAGCACCAGAGAAATCGCGAGCCGCGTCAGCTTCACCTCGCGTAGAATAACCCGAAATTCCGCGGGGCTGGATGTCTGTGACTTTTAGGTGTCACAAACGTCACAAACAGGCCACAGCTAGAAGACAGAGCTAGGATGCGACCCCCGCCGATGACGTTCGCTCCAGAGCCAAGTCGCAGCGCCGTGAGCGTGCCGGCCAGCATTCCCGTTGCCGCGCAGCCGCCGCGTCCGGACGATCCGTCGCTTTACATCAACCGCGAGCTGTCGTGGCTCGAGTTCAACGCGCGCGTGCTGGCCGAGGCCGATGACAGCCGGGTGCCGCTCTACGAGCGCGCAAAGTTCTTGGCGATTTTCGCCGCGAATCTGGACGAGTTTTTCATGGTTCGCGTGGCGGGCTTGCAGGCCCAACAGTCGGGCGAGGTCGAGGAATCGACCGCCGACGGCATGACGCCGCTGCGCCAGCTCGCGGCCATCAGCGAGCGCGCGCTGGAGCTTACGACCGAGAGCTATCGCATCTGGAACGCGATTCGGCCCGAGCTGCGGCGCGAAGGCGTGGCGCTGGTTTCGGCGAGTGAGCTGGACGCGAAGGAGCAAGCCACACTCGACGAGTACTTCGCGAAAGAGATCTTTCCCGCGCTCACGCCGATCGCCATCGACCCGGTGCATCCGTTCCCGCACGTGCGGAACAAGAGCATCAACGTGGGCATGATTTTCGAAAAGCGCCCGCACACGCACGAACCGTCGTTCGGCTTGGTGCAGGTGCCGCGGATGATCCCGCGACTGATCCGTGTGCCGCTGGAGGGCTCGCGCCGCGCCTTCGTCGCCATCGAGGAGCTGATTTTACGGCACACCAAGCTGATTTTTCCGCAGCTGCGCGTGATTGGCCAATACGTATTTCGCGTCACCCGCAACTTCGATTTGCAGATCGACGACGAAGAGGGTGAAGACTTGTTGCGCTCGCTGCAGGCCGAGCTGCGCCGCCGCGAACGTGGCGAGGCCGTGCGCCTGGAGGTCAGCGGCAGCGTGCCTCAAGACTCGCTCAACTGGCTGTGCCGCGCACTCGAGATCGATCCCGGGCGAGATGTGTACAACGTCGACGGGCCGCTGTTTCTGGGCGACATGACCGTGCTCACCTCGGGTGATGAGCGGCGCGATCTGCGTGACGAGGCGTTCCTGCCTCAATACGTACCGCCACTGCGCGAGTCGGACGACTTCTTCGAAACCATCGCCGCGCGTGACGTGCTCTTGCACCACCCGTACGAGTCGTTCGAGGCAGTGATCGACTTTCTGTCGCAAGCTGCCGAAGACCCGCGCGTGATCGCCATCAAGCAGACGCTGTACCGCACCGGCGGCGAGTCACCGCTGGTGCGCGCGCTGCAGCGCGCTGCGGAGCTCGGCAAGCAAGTCACGGCGCTCGTCGAGCTCAAGGCGCGCTTCGACGAAGAAAGCAACATTTCCTGGGCGCGCGCGCTGGAGCGCTCCGGCGTGAACGTGATGTACGGCCTGCTCGGCTTCAAGACTCACGCCAAGGTGCTGCTGATCGTGCGGCGCGAGCGGGGCGGTCTCAAGCGCTACGTGCACTTGGCTACCGGCAACTACAACCAGCAGACCGCGCGCACCTACGAAGACATCTCGATGTTCACCGCGCGCGAAGACATCGCTGAAGACGCGACGGCGTTCTTCAACATGCTGACCGGCTACAGCGCCCCAGCGCGCTGGAACCGGCTGATCGTCTCGCCGCTCGGCCTGCACGAAGCCGTGCTCGGGCTGATCGCGCGTGAAGCCGAGCACGCGCGCGCCGGGCGACCTGCCGGCATCGTCGCCAAGCTCAACTCGCTGGTGGACGCAGACGTGATCGCTAGCCTTTACGCCGCCTCGCAAGCGGGCGTGTCGGTCGATCTGTTGGTGCGCGGCATTTGTTGTTTGCGCCCGGGCATCGACGGCGTGAGCGAGAACATTCGCGTGCACACGGTGATCGATCGCTTTTTGGAGCACGCACGGATTTTTCACTTCAAGAACGGCGGTGCAGACGAAGTATTTTGCTCGAGCGCCGATTGGATGCCGCGCAACTTTCGCCGCCGCGTCGAAGTGATGTTCCCCGTCTTGGATGACGGCCTGAAGCAGCGCATGATCGAGGAAGTATTGGGCAACATGCGCGCGGACACGGCCAAAGGCTGGCTGCTCCGCCCGGCCGGAAACTACGAGCGCGTGGGCGAGCGTGACGGCCTGCGCAGTCAGCAGCGCTTCATGGAGCTGGCGCGCGAACGAGCGCGCGAGCAGGAGCCAATCCGCGGCCTGGCCTCGAAGCCGCTCACCCTGCCCCCGCCCCCGATCGAACGGCTGCGCCGCCGCGCCGAAAAGAAGCGCAAGAAGCGAAGACGCGACGAGTGAGTTTCGGCGCGGCGCGGCGCTGCTCAAGCGTTTAGAGCGGCAGCAGCAAACGAGCGACGGCCGCGCAGCGACGGTGTACGCTAGACGCCGCATGGAGTTTCATCGCGGAAGATTGATCGACCATGTTCAACTGCGCTGCGCCGACCTTGGGGCGAGCCGACGCTTTTACGAAGCGATTCTCAGCGTGCTCGGCGTCGGACTGGTCGAGATTGCGCCGGGGCTCTTGGTCGCCGATGAGCTCTGTCTCACGCCGCTGAGCGACGGCCCTGCGACGCACATTCACCTTGCCCTTCAGGCACAGAGCCACGAGCAGGTGCAGCGGGTGTACGAGGCGGGGATGGCGGCGGGGGGTCGGGACAATGGCAAGCCGGGCGAGCGGCACTATCATCCGGGTTACTACGCCGGGTTTCTGCTCGATCCCGACGGCAACAACGTCGAAGCGGTGCACCACGGGCCGGCGCAACGCAGCGCGGCGTCCGTGGTGATCACGGCGTAGCGCTCACGCCTCGAGCGCCTGGGCCGCCGCTGGGAAAACTCAATTCTCACTCGCTGCCGTGAACAGCTTCGTCAGGCGTTTCGCAAATGCAGCTGGGTCGTCGAGGGGGCTGCCTTCGGCCAGCAACGCCTGGTCGTAGACTAGCTGCATCCACTCTTGGACTTTCTCGGAGCCGGGCGCGGCCTCTTCGAGGCGCTGCAGGTTTTTGAGCAGCGGATGCTCGAGGTTCAGCTCGAGAATGCGCGGAGCGCGCGGGACCTCGCGACCCTGCGCGCGGATCATGCGCTCGATTTGCGGGGGCAAGCCGCCATCGGGCACGATCAGGCAGGCCGGAGAATCGAGCAGGCGATTGGACGCCTTCACGCTCGAGACGTGCTCTTTGAGCACTGCAGCGAAGCGCTCGAGCAAGGCCGTTTGCTCCTTGGTCTGGTTTTCTTCGGCCTGCTTCTGCTCGGCTTCGTCGCCGAGCTTGAGATCGGGGGAAGCTACGGAGATGACCGGCTTGCCGCCGTATTCGGTCAGCGCCGAGACCGCGAACGGATCGACCGCGTCGGTCATGAGCAGCACGTCGTAGCCTTTTTGGCGAACGCGCTCGAGGTGCGGGCTCTGCGTCGCGACCGCTTTGGACGGCGCTACGATGTAGTAAATCGCCGGTTGGTCGGCGGGCGCGGCGTCGACGTACTGCTGCAGGCTGATCGGCTTGCCGCCGGCGGCGCTTTCATAGCGCAAAAGCTTGGTCAGCTTTTCGCCCGTCTCCGGGTCGAAGTGCAGGCCCTCTTTCAAGACGGCACCGAACAGCCCCCAGAATTTTTCGTACTCGGCCGGCTTGTCTTGGGCAAGCTCACCCAGCGCGTCGAGCACCTGGTTCTGTAGCTGCTTCCTAATCGTGCGGACGATTTTCGAGTCTTGCAGAATTTCGCGCGACACGTTGAGCGGCAGATCCTCGGAATCTACGACGCCGCGCACGAAGCGCAGCCAACGCGGCAAGAGCTCTTCACAGCTCTCCATCACCATGACGCGCCGCACGTGCAGGCGGACGCCGTGCTTGGCGTCGGGCTCGAACAGGTCCATTTGTGCGCGGCCGGGGACGTAAACCAGGCCGCTGAACTCTTGCGTGCCCTCGATGCGGAAGTGCCGGTGAAGCAGCGGCGCCGTCCAGTCGTGGGTCAAGTGCTTGTACAGCTCGTCGTATTGCTCGGCCGTTACGTCCTTGGGCGAGCGCTGCCAAAGCGCCGTGCCGCGGTTGATCGGCTCGAACTCGTCGTCCGTGCCCGTCTTCGCGAGCTCGATGGGATACGACAGGTAGTCGGAGTAGCGCTCGACCAGCTGCCGCAAGCGGTACGGGTCGGCGTATTCGAGAGACTCCTTCTTGAGGTGTAAAATGATGCTGGTGCCGACGGCGGCGCGCTCGGCCTCGTCGAGGCTGAAGCCGCCCTCGCCCGTCGACTCCCAACGGTGGGCCTTGTCGCTGCCGGCGGCGCGACTGATGACCTCGACGCGCTCCGCCACCAAGAACGAGCTGTAGAAGCCCACGCCGAACTGACCGATCAGCTGCGGCAAGTCGCGCGCTTCGGCGCTTTGGCCTTCGAGCTTCTTCAAGAACTCGCGCGAGCCCGACCAGGCGATGGTGCCGAGGCTCTGCTTCAGCTCCTCTTCACTCATGCCGATGCCGTTGTCCCAAATCGTGAGCGTGCCTTGCTCCTTGTTCGGGATCAGCCGCACCTTCAACGGCTCGTCGGCGTTCCACAGCTCGGGCGCTTGCAAGGCCGAGAAGCGGCGCTTGTCGAGCGCATCTGACGAGTTCGAGATCAGCTCGCGAAGGAAGATCTCCTGGTTGCTGTAAAGCGAATGGATGACCAGGCGGAGCACCTGGCTGACTTCTGCTTGGAAAGAATGATTGACGGCGCTCATGTCTAGATTCCCTGGCCGTAGGTTTTACACGTATGGCGCAGTGTCAAGGGGCCGGATTGAAAACCACCGCCGTAGGGGTCGGGGGGGCGACGGCGTCGGTAGGGGTGAAGAGGCTGAAACGGCCCCTAGGAAGAAAAGTCACATGAACACCACGAAGCGTTTTTCGATCGCATTTCTGCTCGCCGCCGCGGCTTTTGCCGCCTCCGCCTTGGCTTTGGCCGAAACACCCAGCAAAGGGCAGTGTAGCGGCCATCACGACGGCCAAGGCAAGGGCGCGATGTTCAAGAAAGCCGACAAGAACGGCGACGGCTTCTTGACCAAAGACGAAGTTGGCGAGCAGCGTTGGGAGCGAATCAAGGTCGCCGACGCCAACAACGACGGCAAGGTCAGTCAGCCAGAGCTGCAGCAGGCACGCAAAGACGGCAAGCTCCCCCGCGGCCACAAGCCGACGGCGTGAGCCGCGCGCACGCGACCTCTAGCCTAGTCGGCGCTGGGCTGGAGGTCGATCGGATTGGACGGAGCGCCCTGGTTGAGCGCTCCGTCTCCGAACCAAAACAGCAATTGGTTCGCCGCGCCGTTGTCGAGCAGGGCGTCGACCTCGACGGCAGCGCCGGGATCCGTTTGTAGCGTGAAGCCGTCGACGTCTGCGCCGGTGTACGCGATGAAGCGCACCTGATTTCCGGACCCGAGCGACACGGAGTCGTCACTCTCGAGATCTACGGGAGCGACGCTGAGCGTGGCTGCACCGTCGAGCGGGGTGACCAGGATATCCCAAAAACAACTGTTGCCCTGGTTGGTGTCGCACGTGGTGCTGAGGTGATAAGTGCCGCCGGTAGCGTACTCAATGAGCACGTCGGCGCCAGCACCCGGCTTGGGAACGAGGGTCCGATCGGTATCGATGGTGGCCTGTTCGATCGTGCCTTGTCCGTTGTTGTTGGTCACGCCGTTGCAGTAGGCGCCGTTGCAGTTGGCGCCGTTGCCGTAGACTCCGTGGTGCATATCGTCGCCGTAGCCGCAGGCGGCGAATAGCGGGACCGACACGAGCAATGCCAGCAAGCGGGACAATTGAGAAGGCAACATGTTGAACCGGGGTATGGCGGCAGACCTGCCAGCTTCAGGCTCAGCGACGGTGACCACCACCACCGCCCCCGCCATGCATGTGAAACGAGGGCGCAAAGGCGTGCGACGACGGCGCGAAGCTGTGTGTTACTGGCGCGTAGCTGTGCGTTACTGGCGCGTAGCTGTGCGTTACTGGCGCGTAGCTGTGGGACGCCGGGGCGTAGCTCGAGGAGCTGGAGGGTGCGACCCGCACACGCGACGGGGACGGCGAAGGGCTCGGGCGGTAGGTGGACCAGGTTGGCGAGCTCGGCCGTGCGCTGGACCAGCCGGAGGACGAGGGGGGAGCGCTACGGTGCAGCGATTCGCCGGTGAACGAGCTGCGAGCACTCGACGGAATGCGCGTCGCGCCGCTCCGCAGGCGCGGATCGGACGCCGAGGTGAAGCTCTGGCGTCCAAAATTCGAGCTGGAGATGCGACTGCCGGAGAGGCGCGTAGCATTGGCCGACGGCAGCGACCGCGCAGCGGGAATGGATTGAGCGGGCACGCGCGCCGCCGACGTGGCGGGACCGTGAGGCACGCCCGATGCGCCGATGGCGGCCGGTCGCACGCCGGGCGTTGCCGACACGTGCCCCGAGGCGCCGCCGGGCGCGTGATACGGCGTCGGGTAGATACGCGAGTGCGACGCGATGTCTCGCACCAAACCGCGATCACGCACGATGTGGTAGTTCACGCCGTAAGCGAAGGCGTAGCGGCTCGGACAGAACACGTATGGCAGCGGCGGCGAAAACCACAGTCCGAACGCAAAACCGTTGTAAAAGCCCCATGTCGGCGGCATGGGCGCCCAGCCGACGTAGTCGTAGCCGGCGTAGGGCGTGCGCCACACGACCCAGGCGTTGGCGTAAGTGCGCCCCGGTACCCAGGCCCAGCCGTGACCTGTGACCCAAACCCAGCGGCCGTAGTGGAACACCGCCCAACCGAACGGGTAATCGCTCTGCCAAATCCAATCGTCGTCGGTAGTGAGCGCCCAGTGGCCACGCGACACGTAGGGCGCGAAGTCTTCGCCCACGACTTCGCGGTTGGGCACCCAGACGGTGCCGTAGTTGGAGTCGTTAACCCACGCGCCGTATGGATCGAGCGCGGGACGGAAAGTGGTGAGCGCGCTCGGATCCGTATCGGGGACGTCTTGCGGCTGGCTGGGCGAGGGCTCGGCGTTCGCGTCAGGCTCGTTGTAATAGGGCTCGGGCTCGGACGCCGGCGCTGGCTCAGCGCCGGGCTGCTGCTCGAACCAGCCGTTGTCGTCGGCGTCTTGCGCGAGGGCCACGCTGGCCGGCAGCAGCGTACCCAGCGACGCGACGCCGAGCACAGCAGCCCGCACCCAGCGCGCCGCGCGTGAGCCGCGGAGGAGAGATGACGCGAGCACGGGGAAAAGCATGGTACGGGCCGGACAGGCAGGCAAGGCGGGTGGTTGGGACATGGGGTTAGGCGCCACGAAGGCGCCAGCATTGCGTTAGACGCGCCCCCACCTCATCGGCTTCAGCCGCGGGCAAGTTGCGCAGATTGTGACCTGACCAAAAACGCCATACTACTCAGCAAATGTTGGATTTCGAGCGCGCGCGACTCCACATCCTCGACCAAATAAAGCCACTACCCAGCGAGCTTGTTCCCGTGGCCGAGGCCGACGGGCGCGTTTTGGCTGAAGACCTGGTGTCGAGCCTCGATTTGCCTGCCTTCGACTACAGCGCGATGGACGGCTATGCAGTGCAGGCGGCGGACTTCAGCGGAGAAGGACCGTGGCGCTTAGCCGTGACGATTGAACAGCGTGCTGGTGGCGTCGCGCAAAACCTGCGCGCGGGCAGCGCTGCAAGGATCTTTACCGGAGCGCCTCTGCCTCAAGGGGCCGACAGCGTGATCATGCAGGAGAATGCCGAGCGCGACCGCTCCGACGTCACGTTTCGCGCCGCACCGCGCCATGGGAGCCACGTGCGCCGGCGCGGCGAAGACATGGCGCGCGGGGCGCTTGCGCTCGCGCGCGGCACGAGGCTCAATCCATTTCGACTTGGTTTGGCGGCGGCGCTCGATCGCGCAAGGGTGTGCGTAGCGCGACGGCCCCGCGTGGCGATCCTGTGCACAGGAGACGAGCTCCGTGACGCGGGTTCCCCGGCTCGCCTCGGCTCGATTCCGGATTCCAACGGACCGAGCTTGGCGGCCCTGGCACGACGTGCCGGCGCTGACGTGCGCGTGCTGCCGCGTAGCTCCGACGATCTCGAAGCGACGCGCGCAGCCGTGCGACGCGCGCTCGCCGAGAGCGATCTGCTGCTCACGGTCGGCGGCGTCAGCGTGGGCGACCACGACGTGGTTAAGCAGGCGCTCGAAGCCGAAGGCGTGATTTTGGATTTTTGGAAAGTGAAGATCAAGCCGGGCAAACCGCTGGCGTTTGGACGGCACCCGGGCGGCTTCGTGCTCGGCCTGCCCGGCAATCCGGTATCGGCGCAGCTCACGCTGTGCTTGTTCGGCCTGCCGCTACTGCGGGCCCTGCAAGGCGACGCGAGGGCCCTGCCGTCGGTCGTGCAGGTGCGGCTCGGGGCAGCCATCGCGCAGCAGCCTGGACGGCTGGGCTTCTACCGCGCCCGGCTCGAAAACGGCGTGGCGCTCGCGCACGACAACCAGGCGTCGGGCGCGGCCACCAGCATGGCTCAAGCCGACGTGCTGCTGATGGTGCCCGCAGATTCGGCTGGTTTGGCGGCTGGCGCCGTTGCGGACGCACTGCGCCTGGACGACTTGTGATGGCGGAGCCGTCCGCGTCGACGCCGTTGGTCGTCGGCGTTTTCGTTGGTGGGCAGGGCAGCCGCATGGGCGGCGTCGCCAAGGGCTTGCTGAAGGCTCCGAATTCCGACGCGACCTTGCTGGAGCGGCTGTTGGCGGAGCTCCGCATCGCCGTGCCGGAGGCAGAGGTGGTGCTCGTTGGAGATCCGCGCGCTTACGCGAGCCTTGGACTCTCCGCGGTGAGTGACGAGCCGCCCGGAATTGGACCGCTCGGCGGTCTGCTCGGCCTGCTCTTGCACGCCCAGCGGCGCGGCGCGCAAGCGGCGCTGGCAGTGGCGTGCGATCTACCGCGGCTGAGCGCGCCGCTCCTGCAGCGGCTGGCGCACGAAAGCAACGAGGCCGGCGCTCTCGTCACGACGCAGGCGGGTGTGCGCAATCCTTTGATAGCCCGCTACGCGGTGGCGCTGGCGCTGCCGGCGGCGCGCGCGGTGCTGGCCGAAGGCACGCGCTCGCTGCAAGCGGTGCTGGACCGGCTCGGCCAAAGCATCGTCACGCTAGCGCTGACCAGCGCCGAGGAAGCAAGCTTAGCCGATTGGGATACGCCCGAAGACGTACAGCTGCGCTAGTTAGCCTTTGGCCCGAGCCGGCTCGTTCGCCAGCGCCGGCGTCTTGCGAAGGGTGCCTCATCGGTTATTGGTCAATATCGACCAATAATTTGAGCTGCGTCTTGCGGCGCGCCCACAGCCAACGCGCGAACTTTGTTGGACACTTATCCTCGAGGACGACCGTCATCTGTCGCCGGCTGTTGGTCAATATTGACCAATAACAAAAAATGGGGCGTCGCGAGCAGCGGTCCCATTGCCTGCATGCGCGTCGCGCGTGCCTTCAAACGTGCGCTCGCGGGACGCGCGCACGAAAAGCGCGCGCGTTGCGGCCCGCTGCCGGCACGGAAGCTTCTGCGAGTTGAGCTGCGGCTGGGCAGCCAGGGACCCCGAGCTGCCCAGCTCATTGCCCGTGCTGATGGCGCTCGTCGACGTGGCCGTCGCCACAGCGCGCGTCTTCCCAGCCGACCCAGTACGGACCATCAGGGCCGTGCTCGCGTTTCCAGATCGGGACGCGGTGTTTGATGCGATCGATGAACGCGCGACACGCCGTGAAGGCCTCGCCGCGGTGCACGGCACCTGCCGCGCAAACGACCGCCAAGTCGCCGACGCCAAGCGATCCGATGCGGTGCAGTGCCGCCAGGCGCACGCCCGGCAGCTCGCGCGCGATTTCGTCGGCGATGCGCGCCATCTCTTTCTCGGCCATCGACACGTAGGCGTGATACTCGAGGCGCGTTACGGCTCGCCCCGCGTTGTGATCGCGCACCACGCCCAAGAACAGGTCGATGCCGCCGACCTCCGGCGCCGACACCGCAGCCGTGGCTTCGGCGACGCTGAGCGGCGTCTCGAGCACGCGAAACAGGCTCATCGGCGGTAGTCTCCGCTGCGCCCACCGGATTTTTGCGTGAGCCGCGTCGGCCCAATCACCATGCTGTGATCGAAGGCCTTGAGCATGTCGTAGACGGTTAGGGCTGCCACCGAAGCCGCCGTGAGCGCCTCCATTTCGACCCCGGTGCGATCGAAGCATTCGACCACCACCGCGATCTCGATGGCGCGCGCCTCGCTATTCAACGACAGCAGCACGTCGACTTTGGTCAGTGCCAGCGGATGACACAGCGGGATCAGCTCGGACGTGCGCTTGGCGGCCATGATCGCCGCGACGCGCGCGGTACCGAGCACGTCACCCTTCGGCGCGTCACGATTCGACGCCCGCTCGAAGGCTTCGGCGCTCATGCTCACCGAGCTCTCCGCTTCCGCGCGGCGCAGGCTGGGTGCCTTGCCGCCGACCCCGACCATGCGCACGCCGCCTTCGGGCGCGACATGGCTCGAGAACGCGCTATGGCCGATGATTTCAGCGTAGGCCTGCTCGAGCCGTTCGGGGCTCTTGCCCCGCGCCACCCTGGCCAACGCGTAGCGTTCGAGCGGGCTGAGCGCGGACCAGCTTGCAGGCGGCAGGGGCCGATCGCCGCCCAGCTTGGCCACGAGCGCATCGTCCGGCGTCGCCGGCGGGGGATCGCTCAGCGGCGCTAGCGCCTCGGCAGGCGGCTCGCCCGCGAGCGCGAGCGCCGTGACACGCGCAACGTCCACCACGTCCGCCGCGCCGAGCTCGGCCAATTCATGTCGCTCGGCGAGCGAGAGCGAACGAAAGCCCTCGAGCGACAGCTTGCGTCCGGCGTGGTCGAGCGCTCTCCGCGCCGCGAGCGGCACGAGCTCGAACGCGATGTCGACGCCGTCAAACCGAAAGAGCCTCACGGCAGTGAGTATAGATCATTCGGCGAAGGGGTCCGCCTTGCGGATCTGCACGGCGCAGTACTTGTACGACGGCTGCCTCGAATACGGGTCGAAGGCCGCAAAAGTGAGCTGATTGGCCTCCGCGTAGTGCATCGGCACGAAGACTTGGCCGGGCTGAACGACGTGGGTCACGTGAACGCGGGCTCGCAGCTTCCCGCGTCGAGACTCCACGATGGCGTGATCGCTCGGCGATAGCCCGTGGCGTCGGGCATCTTCTGGGTTGACCTCGACGTAGGCCTCTTCGGAATAGAGCTTCTTCAACACCGGCGATTTGGCGGTGCGTGTTTGCGTGTGCCACTGACTCGAGCTGCCGCGCCCCGAGAGCAGAATCAGCGGGTAGCGCTCATCGGTGTTTTCGGGCAACGGGCGAGGCGCCTCGAACAGCAGCCTGGCGCGACCGTCGGCGTGAAAAAACCGACCGTCTTCGAACAAGCGTCGTTCGGCCTGCGCCTCGACGTCTTGGCCTTCCGGCAGCGGCCATTGGATGCCGCGCCGGTCGTCGAGCATCGCGTAGTCCCGAATGCCGGTGATGTCGCAGGGCTGGCCTCGCGACAGGCGCTTCATCAACTGAAAGGTGTGCTCCGGGCTTTCGAAGACACGCAGCAAGTCGCCCACGCCCCAAGCATCGGCGATCAGCTTGAAGATGTAAAAGTCGGCCAGCGCCTCACCCGGTGCGCGCGACACCTTCTTCAGCAAGCCGATGCGTCGCTCCGAGTTGATGAAGGTGCCCTCCTTTTCGCCCCAGCCAGCTGCCGGTAACACCAGATGGGCGAGCCGGGCCGTCTCGGTCGTGGTGTACATGTCTTGCACGACCAAGAAGTCGAGCCGCTTTAAGATCTCTTGCGCATCAGACTGGTTGATCCAGGAATGAGCCGTGTTGGTGGCGATGATCCAAAGGCCTTTGATCTTGCCTGCCAGCACACCTTCCAAGATCTGGTCGTAAGCCAGACTACCCTGCTCTGGAATCGTCTCGACGTCGATGTCCAGCACTGACGCGACCTTGGCGCGATGCTCGGCGTTCGCGAAATCATGACCGCCGAGCAGGTTCGTGGTGTTGCTGAACAGGCGCGAGCCCATGGCGTTACACTGCCCGGTGATCGAATTGGCGCCGGTGCCTGGCCGACCGATGTTGCCGGTGATGAGCGCCAGGTTGATGATGGCCTGCGCTACCCGCACGCCTTCGTGGCTTTGGTTCACGCCCATCGTCCACCAGAACGAGACGCGCTTGCCGCGGCCGATCGTGTCCGCCACGAGCTCGATACTCTCGCTCGAAACCCCAGAATCCATGGCGACGTCGGCCAGCGTGAAGCCGCGAACGTGCGCCGCAAACTCGTCGAAACCCGTCACGTGCTGCGCCACGAACTCACGGTCTACGTAACCGCTCTCGATCAGTAAGCCTGCGATGCAGTACAGTAGCCGCAGGTCCGACTTGGGCCGCAGCGGCAAGTGCTGGGTCGCCGCCATTGCGGTTTCGGTCTTGCGCGGATCGATGACGATGATTTGCGGAGTGTGCGGATTCTTGCAGACCCGCTCCCACATGATCGGATGAGCGATGCACGGATTCGCCCCGACGAACACCAGCACGTCCGACTCTTCGAAGTCTTCGTAGCAGTAGGGCGGCGCATCGAAGCCAAACGCCTGCTTGTAGGCCACGACCGAGGTCGCCATGCATTGGCGCGTGTTGCCGTCACCGTGCAGCATGCCCATGCCAAACTTGGCGAGCGAGCCGAGCAGCGCCATCTCTTCGGTCGGAATCTGCCCAGTACTGAGGAAGGCGACCGAAGCCGCCCCGTGTCTTTGCTGAATTGCTTTGAAACGGGAGCAGAACGCCTCGAGCGCCGTCTGCCAGCCTACCTCTTCGAGCACGCCACGCTCGTTGCGCAGCAGAGGTTTTACGGCGCGGTCCTTGGCGAAAAGCGGCGTGAGCGCTTCCCAACCCTTGGGGCAGGCGGCGCCCTTGTTGACCGAATAGTCGCGCGCGGGCGAAAGGTTCACCGCCTGACCGTCCTTGAGGTGCACCTCGAGGCCGCAGCCGGTGGAGCAGAAACCGCACACGGCTGTGGTGGTTGAGTCCGGCTTCAGGCGTACCGGCACTTGACCGAGCCCAAACCCGCCCGGATCGCGCACCAGCTCGCGCGTGAGCTTGCCCGTGCGCTGGAATAGCAAGTCCGCCACGACCTGCTGCGGCTTCAGCTTGGAGCTCATCTGTCCACCTAGGCCATCGCGCCCGGCATCTTGGGTGCCGAGAGCGCTTTGAAAAACAACATTCGCTCCAACACTTCGCCGAGCAGCACCGCACCGAAGCTCGCTGACAAGAAGATCAGCTGACCCGTCCCGCTCAGCTGATCTATCGAGCCGAGCAGCAAGAGCGGCAGCACGACGCCGCCCAGCGCACCGGCCGCGAGCCGCGCCACGAAGTGCTTGGCCAGCTGTCCGCGCAGCAGGATGGCCGTGCGCTTCAGCTCACCCAGCTTGCGGTCGTAGAGATGAAACAGCACCGTGGCTTCACCCAGCAATTTCAAGCTGGAAACAGCGATCAGCAGCCACGACAGCTGGAGCAGCGTGCCCTGGACGTGGGCACAACGGCCGAGCCAGACCGCGACGGCACCGTAGGTGAGCGACGTCGTCGCAGTCCCGAGCACCAACGCGGTCAGGAAGAACTTGAAGGTGGTGCGACCGCCACCCCACCATTCACGGTGGGTGACCTTGTAGAGCATGACGGAGCAGCCCACCGCGGCGACGCCCACGCCCGACACCGAAGCGCCCAAAATGGTCGCTGCTTTTTCGAACTTTTGAAGCGACAAATCTGGCAAGTGCAGGAGCGCCAATAGCGGCTCGTGAAACTGCAATGCCGCGTAAGCGATGGCTAGCTTGGCGAACAGCGCGAAGCCCAGCGCTTCGCGGCTCAGCCAGGAAGTACGCAGGCCAATCAGCGCACGGAACGCCAAGTGTGGCCGCCCCAAGTGCAGCGTGCTTGCGCCAATCGCCAACAAGCCGAGACCCAGCGCCACCAGCGAATGGTAAGTGCGCAGCCCGCCGAGCGTGTTGGTCCAACCGGTTTGGTGGAGCCCAAAATCGACCCAAAACGCGCCAGCCGACAGCTGCGTCAGGACGAGCATGATCACGAGCGGCGTGTGCTGATGCCCCGCGCGCACAGCGTAAAAGTCGCCGGGCAGCAGGTTTTTCGGCATCACTTTGCGCGTCTTGTACTGCGTCGCCGGAACCGTAATGCCCGAAGACGGAGTGCCCGGCAAAAGGCCCTCGGTCTGCGCTTGCTCCAGCAGCTGCTGCGTCTCGACGATGCGGATCGAGATGGCCTCGTTCGGGCAGGCCTGCACGCAGGCCGGCGCTTCGTTCTCGGCCAAGCGATCGCTGCACATGTCGCACTTGCGCACGATGCCGCGGCGCTTGCTGAACTGCGGCACCTCGTAAGGACACGTGAGCGTGCAGTACTGGCAGCCGATGCATTGATCGTCCAGATGCCGAACGATGCCAGTCACTGGATCTTTTTCGTAGGCCTTGACCGGACAGCCCTTCATGCACGCCGGGTCGACGCAGTGGTGGCAAGCGGTGGTGACCGTCTGCTGCACCGGCTCGTTCGAAGTGCCGCCGTGCAGCAGGCCCACGCTGCGCCAGGTTTCGGCCTCGTCGTCGTCGAGGCCGTTCAGGCGATGGCAGGCGGTGACGCACGCCTTGCAACCGGTGCACGCATCCAGATCGACTTGAAAGGCGTATTGCTGGCCTTTGGCCGGTTTCGCTAGCGGAATGAGGTCTGCGTAGAGCCGCTCGGCGTGCGGCAGCTCGTCGTTTTCGTGCCGGCGCGCGAAGCGCTCGACCGCCGTGAGATCCTGCTGGAGGGCCAGAAATTGACTCACGAGCGGCAGCCGCACGCGCGGCTCCTTCCGCTCGCGAGGCTCCAGCAGGGTCGCGGCTTGCACCGTCATTCGGCGGCCAGAGCCTCCGCGACCGGTTCGGCGAGCTGGTCTGCAGCAGCGACGCGGCCAAAGCGCACCATCGCCGCGAGCGCGGCGGCCGCCATCACCGAGCCACCGAGCCAGAGCAGTCCCGTCTGCACGTTGCCTGCGTTGCCACGAAAGAGCAGGCCTGCGAGCACCGCGCCCACGTTGCCGCCGGCACCGACCATGCCCGCCACCGCGCCCACGCCGTTGGGCTTGATGAACGGCACGACGGAGTAGGTCGCACCCGCCGCCACGTGCACGAACAAGCCGAAGGCCACCAGCGTGATTGCCGCCGGCACGACGGCGTTCATGCGTGAGAAAGCAATTAGGCCGATGCCCTCGGCCAGTAGCATCGCGGTCAAGAAGCGGCCGCGCCCGTCCAGACCAAAGCGGCGCCCCGCTCGGTCGCCCAGGTAACCCCCCAGCGAGCGAGCGAAGATTGCCAGCACACCGAAGCTGCCCGCCAGCATGCCCGCCGCCTTCAGACCCAATTGAAAGCGATCGTGGAAGTAACTGGCAGCGATGTTGTGAATCGTCAATTCGACTCCGAAACAGGCTCCGTAGCCTACGAACAGCGCCCACACCCGCGCATCACGCGCAGCCTCCAATAGAGACCCCTTGGATTTTCCCGTCACGGCCTTGGCGTCTTTGCTCTCCGGCGAATCTTGCGTGAACTTGAGGTAGAGCACCGACATCAGCAGCATCAACACCCCCGGCACGATCATGGCGTAGCGCCACGAAGCTCCTTGGGCGACACCGAAACCGACCAGAGTCATGGCCACGACCGGCATGACCATTTGCGCGACGCCGCCGCCCAGGTTGCCCCAGCCAGCGGTCGTGGCGTTCGCCGTACCGACCACGCTCGGCGCGAACATGGCCGACGTATGGTACTGCGTGATCACGAACGACGCGCCCACCAGGCCGATCAGCACGCGGCAGACCATGAAGCTCGCATAGCCGTGCACCAAGCCCACACCCATCACGGGTAGCGCCCCGAGCGCGAGCAGCCCGGCGTACACACGCCGCGGGCCAAACTTGTCGCACAAGTAACCGACCAAGAGGCGCGCGAAGATCGTGCCCGCCACCGAGGCAATCACGCTGTTTGCAACCTGAGCGGGAGTGAGATGCAGGTCAGCGCGCACCAGCGGCATCAACGGCGCCAGACCAAACCAGCCGAAAAAGCACAGAAAAAACGCGATCCACGTCATGTGGAACGCGCGCATATTCGGCGTATTGAAACTAAATAGACGGATCTTGTCTGCTTTCATCGGCTCGCCCTGCAACTTTTGGGAAATATCGGATCACTCCGCGGCAGAGGCCGCGTCTTCGTGGAGATCGCAACGAGCCTTGATCGGCATCAGTTTTTCGATCTCCGCTTCGCTCGGCAGCTCCAAGTAAACCGCGTCCCCTTCGATCTTCACCGGAAAGGTCCGTACTTTGAGCTGGTCACCACTCAAACACTCGCCCGTCTTGAGCGAGAAGGTCTTCTTGTGTTGCGGGCACGCCACTTTGGGAATGCCCTGTTGGTCGCCGATCAAGCCGCGCGCCAGCACCATGTCGGACATGTGCGGGCATTGGTTTTGACAGGCGTACCACTCACCGCGCGAAGCGAAGTTGTAGAGCGCGATCTGCGCCTGGCCGTACTTCACCGCGATGCCACCTTCGGCCGGCACCTCGGAAGCGTTCGCGACCTTGACCCACTGCGTGTGAATCAGCGGCAGGTGACGGCGGTCGCGAATCGCGGGCGCGACGGCGGTCTTTTCCCAATCGCGCGGACGGCGTTGGCCGCGTTCATCGACCAGCTCGATGGTGTCGTCGGCGTCGTTGGTGTTGGCAAAATGGCGGAATTTCGCGCGCCGAACCGGGTCTTTGATGGTCTCGGACCACTCACACTTGTAAGTGTCGACCAGGTATTGCATCTCGCGCTCGAGCTCTTCGCAGATGCCCAGCTTGTCGTCGATGATCACGTCGCGTAGCTGCTGGATGCCGCCGTCCATCTTGTCCAGCCAGGTCGACGTGCGCGTCAGCCTGTCTGCGGTGCGGATGTAGAACATCAAGAAGCGATCGACCAGCTTGAGCGCCTGCTCTTCCGTCAGGTCGGACGCGAACAGGTCCGCGTGCCGCGGCTTGATGCCGCCGTTGCCGCACACGTAGAGGTTCCAGCCCTTCTCGGTGGCGATCAGGCCGAAGTCTTTGCTCTGCGCCTCGGCGCACTCGCGGGTGCAACCGCTGACGGCGCTCTTGAGCTTGTGCGGCGCGCGGATGCCCTTGTAGCGCTCTTCGACGCGGATCGCGAAGCTCACCGAGTCTTGCACGCCGAAACGGCACCAGCTGCTGCCGACGCAGCTCTTCACCGTGCGCAGCGCCTTGCCGTAAGCGTGACCGCTTTCGAAGCCTGCCTGCACCAGCTCGTCCCAGATTTCAGGCAGCTGCTCGACGCGCGCGCCGAACATGTCGATGCGCTGGCCGCCCGTGATCTTGGTGTAAAGGTTGTACTTCTTGGCGATTTGCCCGATGATAATCAGCTTTTCTGGCGTGATCTCACCTGCCGGAATGCGCGGCACGACCGAGTACAGGCCGCTGCGCTGCAAATTCGCCAGGTAGCGGTCGTTCGAGTCTTGCAGCGTGTCGTGCTGCAAGATCATGTCGTTGTGCACGCTGGCCAAAATCGAGGCGACTACGGGCTTACAGATCTCACAGCCTTGACCTTGGCCGTGCGAGGTGACCAGCTCTTTGAACGAGCGCTGCTTCTTGACGCGCACGATTTGGTAGAGCTCTTGACGACTGAACGCGAAGTGCTCGCATAGCTCCTTCTTGACGGCTTTGCCTGCAGCCGCCAGCTCCGCGTTCAAGAGATCGGTGACCAGCGGCATGCAGCCGCCGCAACCCGTACCGGCTTTGGTCGACTTCTTCAGATCGGCCAAGTTGCAGGTACCCGCTCGCACGGCCTTGCAGATCTGTCCCTTGCTGACGTTATTGCAAGAGCAAACCTGCGCCGAGTCAGAAAGCGTGAGCTTGCCTTTGCCTTCGCGCGCGCCGAACAGCAGCTCTTCGGGCGCCGCCGGCAGCGCCTCGCTGCTGCGAAACAGCTGCGTCAGGGTCGCATATTCGCTGGCGTCGCCCACCAAGATGCCGCCGACCAGCCGCGAGCGGTCCGCGCTGATGACGAGCTTCTTGTAGACGCCCTTGACCAAGTCCTCGTAAGAAATCGTGCGCTCGCCGTTGGCCTCGGCGAAAGGGTCGCCGAAGCTAGCGACGTCGGTCCCGAGCAGCTTGAGCTTCGCCGATTGATCGGTGGGAGCAAACTTGACGTCGGTGCCGGTCAGGGTGCGCGCGCACACCTCGGCCATTTGGTAGCCGGGAGCCACGAGCCCATAGAGCGTGCCCTGATGCAGCGCACACTCGCCAATCGCGAAAATGTCTTGGTCGTTCGTGCGCAGGTTGTCGTCGACCAGAATGCCACCGCGCTCGCCGAGCGCGAGCCCCGCTTCGCGCGCCAGCTCGTCGCGCGGCCTGATGCCGGCCGAAATCACGATCAGGTCGCACTCGAGCGTCTCGCCGTCTTTGAAGGCCAGGCCTTCGGCGCGCTCGTCACCGAGAATGCTGGTGGCCGCGCGCGAGGTGTGAACCTTCACACCCAGCGCTTCGACGGCCTTGGCCAGCAAGCGTCCGCCGGAGGCGTCGAGCTGGCGCGGCATCAAGCGCGGCGCAAACTCGATCACGTGCGTGGTGAGCCCGAGGTCGTGGACGGCCTTGGCCGCCTCGAGCCCGAGCAAGCCGCCGCCCAGCACCGCCCCGACCTTCGCGGTCTTGGCGTACTCACGGATGGCGACCAAGTCTTCGATGGTGCGGTAAACGAACACGCCCGGCTTCTGCACGCCCGGGATCGGCGGCACGAACGGCGCTGAACCGGTAGCGAGCACGACGTTGTCGAAGCGAACCCACTCGCCGCTCGACGACAGCACGGCGCGGCGTCCGCGATCCACGCGCACGGCCTTCTCGCCCAAGAGCAGGCGAATCTTACGCTCTTTGTACCAGTCGGCGCTGGCCAAGAGCAGCTCGTCCGCGCTGTCCTTCTCGAAAAAGCTGGTCAGCTTGACGCGATCGTAAGCGGGCCGCGGCTCCTCGCAGAACACGCTGATATCGAAGGCATCGGCGTCGTACTCGCTGAGCAGCTCGCACAGCTTGTAGCTGACCATGCCGTTGCCGATCACCACCAGACTCTTGCGACGCCCTTTGGTCTTGGAACCCGACATGCCTTCTCCTGTTTTTGCCGTCCCAGCCCCGAACACAGTTTGAAAATCGATGCCACGCGGGCGCACCAAGCTGGCCCGCTCGACCACCGCCGTCGGCGGCACCCCGCGCTCGCTCAGCGCGCGCGCGACGGCTTGACCCAGCGCCACCACGCCCGCGCGACGCAAGGCCTGCGCCAGCTCGGCGCGCTGCGAGGTCGCGGCGGCATCGAACAAGCTGTCGATTTCGCGCGACGAGCCGAACGCCACGCTGTCGAAGTCACGCCCCAAGATGCGCGCCAAGAGCGCCCGCGGGCGGCTGTCCGGCGCGTCGTCACCACCCAGCACGCGGACGTTCGCGCCGCGAGCCGTAGCTGCGGCAACCAGGCGCGCGTCGCACGACAACGCGGCCACGCCCAGCGTCCGCCCCGAAAAGGAAGCTGCCGACAGCGCTTCGAGCAAGCTCGGGCCGTTTGGCTCGTCGCCCACGATGGCCGGCCGCAGGCCGATCTCCGCGAGCGCCGCGCGCGTTTTGGGGCCGGCAGCCGCAATGCGCGCTCGGGAGAGCGCGCGCAGCACGTCGTCTTCCCGTCCCCGCTGCAGCGCAAACTCGACGAGCACCCGCACGCCCTGGCCGGTCAAGAACAGAATGTCGTCGAACGCCCCCTCCATCAGCTCCGAAATCCACGACTCCAGCGAGCGAGTCGAGCCGGAAGCGGCCAGCTCGAAGCGCTGCACATCGGCCCCCAGGTCGCGCAAGAGTCGCGCGACGCTGTCCAAGTCGGACGGACCAAACAAAAGAATACGCCGTTCGGCGAGCAGTCGATCACCACTCATCGCTAGCCTTAGCGAGTCGTTCAGGACTCGGGTTGGTGTCGGCCTTGGCTGAGACGCTCCATTGTGGGGCGTGCTCGGAGCACAACGTCGACACTTTGAGTAATGACCTCCGCGCACTTTTGGGTCAACGCCCTTTCACCCCTCAGACTGATGAAAATTGCAGCAAGATCGCCGTGCGACCGCGGTTCGAAACCGTGCAGAAAAGTCACGAAACGCGGGCGAAACTCCGCTCCGAATCGGAACCGTCCGGAAACGGTCCGTTCACGAACGGCGAGCGGCTGCGGATCGTGCTAACCCGAGGCGCTCGGACTCCTTCTGCATGAGCTCGTCTCCGCTCCTCGACACGCTCGGTCGGCCGCTCCGCGATCTGCGCGTCAGCGTGACGGATCGCTGCAATTTTCGTTGTCGCTACTGCATGCCGCGCGAGCGCTTCGGTAAAGACCATGCGTTCCTGCCGCGCGCCGAGCTTCTGACGTTCGAGGAGCTGGCGCGCGTGGTCGCACTTTTGAAGGGAGCTTTGCGCAAGGTCAGGCTCACCGGCGGAGAGCCGCTGCTACGCAAGGACCTGCCAGAGCTGGTCGCCCTGTTGCAGGCGAACGCCCAGCTGCCCGTCGCGCTCACCACCAATGGCGTGCTCTTGCCAAAGCTCGCCGCGGCACTGGCACAGGCGGGGCTCGAGCGTTTGACGGTGAGCCTGGACGCGCTGGAGCCCGCCGTCTTCCAGGCCGTCACGGATGCCGACTACGCAGTCGCCGACGTGCTGCGCGGCATCGAAGCCGCAGAGCGGGCCGGCTTCACGCGGCTGAAAATCAATTGCGTGGTGCGGCGCGGCCTGAACGAGAGCCAGATTCTGCCGCTGGCGCGTCGCTTTCACGGTTCGGGTCACGTGCTGCGCTTCATCGAGTACATGGACGTCGGCTCCACCAACGGCTGGCGCAGCGAGCAGGTCTTCAGCGCCGCCGAAATAGTCGAGCGCATCGATCGCGAGCTACCGCTGGAACCGGCAGCGCGCTCGCAGCGAAGTGACGTGGCCGAGCGCTACACGTATCGCGACGGCGGCGGCGAAATCGGCGTGATTGCCAGCGTGACGAAGCCGTTCTGCGGCGACTGTTCGCGGCTGCGCCTCTCCGCCGACGGCCAGCTCTTCACGTGCCTGTTCGCAGTCACCGGTACGGACCTGCGCCGCCCACTGCGCAGCGGCGCGAGTGACGTAGAGCTCGGACACATCGTGCGCCGGGTTTGGGAGCAGCGCGCGGATCGCTACTCCGAACAGCGCGAGCAGCTGGTACTGCCGAAACGCAAGCTCGAGATGTCGTACCTCGGCGGCTAGCTGGCGGCCGTTCATCAACAATGCTCGCCCCTGCGCGCGCGAAGCTGCGTTGCTGCTCGGGCAAGCCTCTGCTGTGGATTGGTCTCGAGTCGCTCAAATGGCTTGGAGTGCGCAGCGTCGAGGTTGGCGAGGGGGTCTCGGCGACGCGCGATGACTTTGCATACAAAGTCATGCTGCCGCGACGCAAGCCTTGGCGGCTGGCGGCATCGCGATTGGCTACCGCCCGCTCCGCACCCCGCGCTCGGCACCGCAGCACGGTAGCGCGCGCTTTCACTCGGCTGTGGTTTCGTGCTCGAGGGCTACGGGTGCTTGCGCAGGTAGGCCCAAGCGACCGGCACGCCGTCGAAGGTGGCGATCGCGTCGGGAGCGACGCTGCCGTATTCGAGCCAGATTTGCTGTTCGACGCGACTCATGTGCGGCTCGTAGTGGTAAAGGGCGACGTCGGAAGCTGCAATATCGAGGGAGCCACGCAGGTCACGGCGAAGCCGACCGTCTTCTTGGAACATGGCGAAGCTCTGGGGGGCCGTGTCGTGCAGAAAGACGACAGCGTGGCGAGGCGCGCGCTGATTGATCAGTGGGGCCAAGCCTTGCGTGGTGTACCCCCAAAACGTGCGGTTGAGCCCAAGTGTGGCCGCGCCTGGCGCGCCTCCGACCAGCGGAGTGTAGGCGCTGAGCCCGAACGGATGCGCATGCAAAGTCATCACCAGCGGTCCAACGAGCACGCAGGCGCCGACCAGGAGCGGGCGCGCCAGCCACGGCCTTGCGCCGCGCAGCGCCTCGACGACTTGCTCGAAGCCGAGCCCGGCGAACAGACAAAGAAACGGATAAGCGGTCATCCAGTGCTTGGTGCCGCCGAAGATCGGCGTGCCACTCGAAAGCCACGGCGCGTAGCTCATCAGCAGCGAAACCGCCCAAAACACGTGATCCGACGGCCGCTCGCGCCGCAAGCACAGCGCGCCCGCGACTCCCAGCACTAGCGTCACCAGCGGTACCGTCGCAAGCGTCATCAGCCAGGCGTAGGCGCGCGGCATCGGCGGCTTCCAATACGTCTGACCCAGAAATTCCATGTTGTAGTACTCGTGCCCGGTGTGAAACTGCACGTACTCGCGCAAGCGCGCTGCCGTGTCGTGCCAGAGCCAGGGCCAGAGCGCACAGAAGACGAGCGGACCGAGCAGCAGCATGCTGAGCCAAGCCAGCGGCACGCGCCGCCACCAGGCCGCGCCAGTGCGCAGCTCTCGCCAGAGCGTCACCGGCCGTATGAACACGAAGTGCAGCACGAGCGCGAACGGGAAGATCCAAGAGTTGTGCTTCGTATCCAAGAACAGCCCGTAGGCAATGCCAGCTGCCAGCACCCAACCAAGTCGCGGTGACTCGAGCGAGCGCACGTAGACATAGCCCGTGAGCAGCCACAACGCGCAGACCGGCAGGTCGAAGCAGGCCAGGTGAGCGTGAAAGAATACGCGCGGCATGAAGGCAAACGACAACGCCGCCACCAGCGCTCCGCCGCGACCGAGCGTGCGTCGTCCCCAGACGAAGGTGAGCGCCACGGCGAGACTAGACAAGACCATCGCCGGAAAGCGAAAGCTGCTGCTGGTTTGCGCGAAGGCGCCCGACAGCCAGCGATTCGAAAGCGCGAACAGCGCCTTGAGCAGCGACGGATGCTCGTGATTGATCGCCCAATAGCGATCCAGCGTGGCCTTTTGCAGTGCCTCGGCCGGGCTGCGCCAGAGCAGCGCAAACCAATCGCCGTAGGCACGGGCGGAAGCAAAGTAGAAGCCTTCGTCACGCATGAAGCCGAGCGAGTCGGCGGTCGTGAGCAAGAGCGTCAAGTAACCGGCGAAGAGCAGCAGCGCGACCGAAGCATCCCGGTGCAGCTTCAACCACGCGAGCAGCCGCATCAGCGCGCCTCCAGGGCGAAGCAAAAGTCAGAAGCGCTCTGCAGCAGACGGCGCAGCTTGACTTCGACGCTGCCGTTCGCGCCCCGCACCAGCTCGAAGCGCGACCAGCCTCGGGCCCCGGCGGCGCGGTAGCTGCCGAGGGCGCTCCCGGCTTCGGCGACACTGAGCTCGACTTCATCGAGCGCAGTGTCACGCTCCAAGAAGTAGGAGAAGCCCGCAAATCCGAGCAAGCGCCGCGACGCCGGCACGGAGGTGAAGCGCAGCACGAGCGCGCCGGCCGCGGGCGGCTGCACCAGGATGCAGCGCCGCGGGCGGTAGTCCTGGTCTTCGATCAGCGTGACCCCTACGAAATGGCCGCCGCCGCACTCGTGACGCAGCCTGGGGTAGGCGACGTGCCCGTGCAAACCGCCCGTAGACCAGTGGGTCCGCTCACGGCGCAGGCAGGGGCTCAGCTGCTCGTCGACGTCGAGAAATACCTCGACCTCGCCAGTTTCGACCGCCGTCACGAAGTCGAAGCTGGCCGGCTCGGGCCGAGGGTTCTGGCGCAAAGAGACGCGAAACGGGCCGACTTGCTGCAGCTGTTTCGTGGCAAAGCCGGCCAGCTCGGGCGCGCTTTGGCCGAGCAGCGACACTTCGAGGAAGGCCGCAAAGCCACTGTCGTCGGGCCGGGCGAGCTCGGCGAGCGGAAACGCTGCCGGCGCAACCTGGCGCAGCAGCGGCTCGGCCCAGCTGGGCGCAACCACGACCGGCACCCCGGGCCGCTTCAGCTCGAGCAGCGCGGGCCCGAGCCGCTGGTAGTCAGAAAATTCGGGCGCGCGATGCGCAAAACATTGATGCAGCAAAAGCTCGGCGAGCCCCAAAATTGGCACGAGCCCGAGGAAGCGGCTGAGGCTCCGCATGACCTTGGGGCGCTCAACGCGCCCGCTCTGGCTCCGCCGGCAGATGCTTCAAATGCTGCTCGAGATCGTGGCGGCCGGCGGCCGAGTCGACCTCGTAGAAACGCTCGGGCGTTACGAACGCGCGCATTTGGCGCTTTCTCACCAGCTGACGGAACAGCGCCTGGACATCCCAGACAGCGCCATCTGCGATCTCGGCCAACGCCGAGCGACGGAGCGCGATGGCGCCGCAGTCGATGTGGTCGAACGCCGGACCGCCTGCGCCTGTCTCGTATTTCACGACGTACTCGCCGTCGAGCGCCACGTTGCTCTCGCCGAGCCCAGAGCGATTTTGGTATGCGCTCATGGTCGCCACGGCTGCGGGGTGCGCGCGCAAATCGGCGAGCGGCGCCGCGTAGTCGAACGGCAAGTAGTGGTGACCGTAGGTCAACACGAACTCGCTTTCGAGCCGCGCGAAGGCCCGCCGCAGCGCGCCGCCCGTGCCCAACAGCTGCCCGCCAGCGTAAGAGTAGCCAACCGAAAGGCCGCGATCGAGTGCGCGGCGCACGTGCGTTTCGATCTGCTCGCCCGAGATCCCCACACACATCACCAAACTACGCGTGCCTGACCGGGCGAAGCGATCGAGCTGCCAATCGACGAGCGGTCGGCCATTGACCAGCAGCAGCGACTTGGGGAGCTGTTCGTCTTCGGGCCGCTCGCTCGCGGCCAAGCCGCCCGCCAACACGACGATTTGCATCAGCCGAAAATCTCCCGACCCAGCTCGCTCACGCCGAGCGCCACGGCGTCGTCACTGCCGCGCGACAATGCGAACCCGAGCGCCGTCAGCGCCGCGGCGTCGAGCCGCGTGTGCGGAACGTCGCCCCGCCAGCCACGCTGGTCGCCGCCGTAAGCGATGCTGGCGCCGGGGTTCGGCGAATGAGCCACGCACAGCTCCGCGAGACGGCTCACGGTCGTGGCATCGGACGGTGCGACATTGAAGACGTTCAGCGGGTCCGCCGCGTGCTCGAAGCCGAACAGCATCGCGTCCACGGCGTCAGCGACGTGGACATAGGGCTTGCTCTGCTTGCCGTCGCCGAGCACTGTAAGCTGTTCGGGGGTTTGCTTCAGCCGGCTCAAAAAATCGAAAGCGGCGCCGTGCGTGGCGTGTGAGCCGATCACGTTGCCGAGCCGAAAGATCCAGGCAGAAACACCGAAGCATTCGACGTAGGCACTGACCAGTGCCTCGCTGGCGAGCTTGCTCGCACCGTGGAGCGAGATCGGCAACGCTCCCAAGTCAGCTTCGCGACAGGCGCTGCGGGCCAAGCCGTAGACGGCGGCCGACGACGCCAGCACCAAGCCTTTCACGCCCGCGCGGCGCATGGCGTCGAGCACCGCGTGGGTCGCCAGGGTGCCTTGCTCGAGATCGAGCATGGGCTGCTCGAGGCCGCGGCGCGGGTCTGGGTTCGCCGACAGATGAAAGACGGCGATTTTTCCGCGCATCGCGCCGAGTAAGAGCTCGGCGTCGAACACGGAGCCTTCGCGCAGCTCGCAGCGACCGGTGGCGATGGCGGGCGCTAGAAACTCGCGATGACCGCTCGACAGATCGTCGACCACGGTCACTTCTGCTCGCTCGACCAAGCGTGAGACCAGGTGACTGCCAACGAAGCCGGCTCCGCCGACCACCAAATAGCCGGGCAAGGTCATGGCGTTCTCTTGTTCATGGCGGCGGCCATTCTCGGTCTCTTTCGGCACCATAGCGAGTGCGCACGTAAAATTTTCCTGCAACGCTTGCAATGACAGCCGGCCAGCCAGGCTCGTCAGCGCAGGGCGGTTGCGGGGCCCCCCGATCGACCGTAGGCTTGGTCGATGCCGTTTTGGATGCGCGGGAGCGTGGTGAACGGGTCCATGTCCGCGCTGGCCGTCTTGGCATGCAGCGCACTCAGCGGCTGCGCCCAGCCGGGGTCAGAGAGCCTTGGGCAAAGCGACTCATCGATCATCGGTGGCAAGCTCGATACCGCCGACAAGGGCGTCGTCTCGCTGCTCAAGCAAGCGCAGGGCGGCTACTATCCGGCCTGCTCCGGCACGCTGCTGACCCAAAACTTGGTGCTCACGGCGCACCACTGCGTTGCCGAGCTAAGCTCGGCCGACGGCGCCAGCGTCGACTGCACCACGACTCAGTTCCAGAACCAGGCGCTGGCGAGCAAGATGCTCATATCGATCGAGGCCAACGTTGGCACCGACAAGCTGAACCCCTTCAAGGTGGCGCAGGTTTGGGTGCCGCCAGGCGACAACTCGGTGTGCGGGCGCGACATTGCGCTGCTCTTGCTGTCGGGTAGCGGCGTGCCAGCTGGGGCCGCTACGCCGATCGAACCGAGCTTGACGCGTGAGCTTTCGCCCAACGAAGTGTTC